>Ga0315271_10001361_pt1 | contig 14657 bp, 14 predicted proteins | sample C3_top_MG_FD_204664 | JGI IMG/M metagenome (GOLD analysis project Ga0315271, IMG submission 204664) | Sediment microbial communities from Yellowstone Lake, YNP, Wyoming, USA - C3_top | ecosystem: Environmental > Aquatic > Freshwater > Lake > Sediment | place: USA: Wyoming | collected 2017-08-01 | reverse complement strand
GTGTTTCGCACCGTGAAATCCCCAAACGTGTGCGCGCGGCACTCGACCTGGTTGGCCTACTCAGCAAAGAGAAATTGCATCCGATCGTGTTGTCGGGCGGCGAGCAGCAACGCGTCGGCATTGCGCGTGCCGTGGTGAACCGCCCGCCGCTGCTGCTGGCCGACGAGCCAACCGGCAACCTCGACCGGCAGTTGTCCGGCACCATCTTCGACCTGTTTCACGACTTCAATCAGCACGGCGTCACGGTGCTGATCGCCACCCATGACCTCTACCAGGTCGAACGCCTCGGCAAACGTGTGCTCACGCTCAAGGCCGGCGAACTGGTGCACGACACGGGAGCGGTTGCATGAACTATTTGCTGCGCCATGTGCAGGTATTGCTCGCCACGCTGGGCCAGATGGCGCGCGCGCCGCTCGCCACCCTGCTGACACTCACGGTCATCGGCATCACCCTGGCCCTGCCGAGCGGTCTGTATGTCATGCTCGACAATCTCCAGCGTCTGAGCGCCGGCTGGGATCGGGGCGCGCAGGCTTCGCTGTTTCTGAAACGCACCGTGACCGAGGCCGGGGCACACAAACTGGCCCAGCAAATTCGCACCTTGTCTGCGGTCGCGAGCGTCGACTACATCTCGCGCGAGGCGGCGCTCTCTGAATTCAAAAAACAGTCCGGCTTCGGTTCCGTGCTCAATGCCCTGGACAGCAACCCGCTGCCGGCCGTGCTGGTCGTGCACCTGGCCGTGGAAAATCCGGCTGCGGTCGAGCCACTGATGGCGACTCTAGCCGGCCTGCCGGGCGTGGAACTGGCGCAGCTCGATATCGAGTGGCTGCAAAGACTGGCGGCGCTTCTGCAACTGGCCGAGCGCGTGGTGGCGATCCTGGCGACTCTGTTGTCGCTGGCCGTGCTGTTGATCATCGGCAACACCATCCGCCTGGCCGTTGTGAACCGCCAAACCGAGATCGAGATCATCCAGCTCGTGGGCGGAACACCGGGCTTTGTGCGCCGGCCATTTCTCTACAGTGGCCTGCTCCAGGGCCTGCTCGGCGGGCTGCTGGCCTGGTTGCTGGTGGAGGCCAGCCTGCTGCTGCTCAGTGGGCCGACCCGGGAACTGGCCGGACTGTACGGCAGCAACTTCGCCCTGATCGGTCTTGGGGCCGATCAGGGGGTCTCTTTGGCCCTGGCAGGCGGCCTGCTGGGCTGGATTGGTTCGCGGCTGGCGGTGGGCTGGCAGCTGCGTCAAATCGCACTGCACTAAGCGCATCCGCCCGAAAAATCCACGGTTTTTGCGGCAAATCAATGAACCCGGAGGCGTCTTCGGAGATCATGATCCTGAACTTTTCCCCGGTTTTGGCACTCTCAGGATACGAGTGCTAATATGGAGGCCAGAAAAAGGTACTCCGGTACAAACCTTTTAGGGAGGTTGAACATGTCACAGACATCCTTGATGCCCTTCGGCATGAATCTAACAAGCGACGCCGGTCTCGCGTCCTACATTCGCGCCGTGAATGCGGCGCCGGTGCTGACTGCCGTCGAGGAGCGCAAGCTCGCCAACCGCTTTCGCAAGCACGGCGATCTCGATGCCGCCCGCCAGCTGGTGCTCACCAACCTGCGGCACGTGGTACGCGTGGCACGCGGCTTCAGCGGCTACGGCCTGCCACAGGCCGACCTGATCCAGGAAGGCAACATCGGCCTGATGAAGGCTGTCAAACACTACGACCCCAAGCACAAGGTACGCCTGGTGTCGTTTGCCGTGCACTGGATCCGCGCCGAGATTTTCGACTTCGTGCTGCGCAACTGGCGCATCGTCAAGGTGGCGACCACCAAGGCGCAACGCAAACTGTTCTTCAACCTGCGCAAGTCGCGCACCCACACCGGCTGGATGAACCAGGGCGAAATCGACGCGCTCGCCGCCAACCTCGACGTCTCGACGGCGAACGTGAAGGAGATGGAGGCGCGCCTGACCAATCCGGATGTGCCGTTCGACGCGCACGACGACACGGACGACGAGCAGTTCCGTGCCAGCCCGGCCGGCTACCTGCAGGACATGCGCTACAACCCGGAGCGCGTTGTCATGCAGGGCGATAGTGAAGCCGCGCGCGACCACAATCTGGACGCGGCCCTCGCCCGGCTCGATAGCCGCTCGCGCGACATCATACGCCGCCGCTGGCTGGACGAGGACAAGCCCACGTTGCACGATCTGGCACGCGAATACAAAGTGTCGGCGGAGCGCATTCGCCAGATTGAGAAGAAGGCGCTCACTGAAATGAAACGTGTAATTGAACCGGACAGTCTCGGGGCCTAGCGCCGCTGCGAACAGTGGCCCGGTTGAACACCGGCATTTGCAATAACCGTAAAGGGCCTCTCCGGAGGCCCTTGTTTTTTGTCCAATATCAATTCGCAGCAACTGCGGACAGTTATCATGTAGCGATGTGAACAGCCAGGGGGCCAGTGTGGATCTCTCTCCTGAACGGACTACTTCTCAACCTGTGCGACGGATGCAGGCGAGCGACAACATTCCGTCAGTCCATGCGAAACCGGCCGCAGAAGTTCTGTATGCACTGGCTGTTGATCCGATTCATGGACTGACAGCAGCCGAAGCCGCGACACGGCTGGCGCAGCACGGCCCGAACGCGCTCATTGAAGGCCGGCGGCGCGGATCACTGCGCATGTTCCTCGACCAGTTCACCGATTTCATGATTGTGGTGTTGCTGGCCGCCGCCGTGGTTTCCGGAATCGTCGGCGAGGTTACCGACACGGTCGTGATTCTGGTGATTGTGGTACTCAACGCCGTGATCGGCTTTACCCAGGAATATCGCGCCGAGGCAGCGATCGCGGCCTTGCGCCGGCTGGCCGCGCCCGTGGCGCGCGTGCTGCGCGACGGACGCACGCACCGCATTTCCGCTCAGGAGCTGGTGCGAGGCGACATTGTATTGCTGGATGCTGGCGCCGTGGTGCCAGCCGACCTGCGCCTGCTGGAAGTCGCCGCGCTCCAGACCCAGGAAGCGGCGCTCACTGGCGAATCCGCAGCGGTGCGCAAATCAGTGGATGCACAAATTGCTGCCGACGCCGCCCTGGGCGACCGCTTCACCATGACCTACAAGGGCACGCTGGTCGTGCACGGCCGCGCGCGCGGCGTGGTCACGGCGACCGGTATGGACACCGAACTCGGGCGCATCGCACAGCTGTTGCACAGCGCCGAGGAGACCAGGACACCGTTGCAAATACGGCTGGCGCGTTTTGGCAAAGTGCTGGCGATTGCGGTGCTGGCGCTGTGTGCGGTGATATTTACCGCCGGTGTGCTGCGCGGAGAGCCGCTGCTGCTGATGCTGCTCACCGCCATCAGTCTGGCCGTGGCGGCGATCCCCGAAGCGCTGCCGGCCGTGGTGACCGTGGCACTGGCGCTCGGCGCGCGCCAGATGGTGCGCCACCAAGCCTTGATCCGAAAATTACCAGCGGTCGAAACGCTCGGGTCGGTCACCTATATCTGCTCGGACAAGACTGGCACGCTCACCCTCAATCGCATGCGCGTCGAAGAACTGTGCGTGGCAGGCGGCCAGCGCCTCCCGCCGCCGCTGGCCATACCGGACAATCCGGTGCTGACCGAATTGCTCACCGCCATGGCCCTCAATAATGACAGCCATTTCGACCATGCTGGTACGTTGATTGGTGAACCGACGGAAGTCGCACTGTTTGAGGCAGCGCGGGATGCCGGCTTCGTGGCCAGCGAGCTTCACGAACAAATGCCGCGAGTTGCGGAATTACCATTCGATGCGGCACGTCAATGTATGACGACCCTGCACGAACCGGCTAGCGGGCGTGACGCACTCGTTGCCTACGTAAAGGGTTCGCCGGAGAAAATTCTGTCACTCTGTTACGGCCATTCTCGTCCCAATGGGTCGGAACCAATCGAACGTGATGCGTTGCTTGAAGTTGCCGGGCACATGGCTGCCGATGGCCTGCGTGTGCTGGCGTTTGCACGCCGCCGTTTCGGTGTGACGCCGCCGATTGAGTCCGGGACTGTTGAGGCGGAACTGGAATTTATTGGGCTCGCCGGACTGCTCGATCCGCCGCGCGCCGAGGCCTCTGCGGCCATCGCCGACTGCGTGAGCGCCGGCATCGTGCCGGTGATGATCACCGGCGATCACCCGGAAACGGCGCGCGCCATTGCCCGGCGACTCGGCCTGCTCAACGAACGCGGGGAGGTACTGACCGGTGCCGAACTGGCGAAAATGCCGGATGCGGAATTCGCCCTGCACGTGCGCTCGATACGCGTCTACGCGCGCGCCGCCCCGGAGGACAAGATCCGCATCGTGCAGGCGCTCCAGGCCCAGGGTGAGTGCGTGGCCATGACCGGCGACGGGGTGAACGACGCGCCGGCACTGAAACGCGCCGATATCGGCATCGCCATGGGCATCAACGGCACCGACGTCGCCAAGGAGGCGGCGCACATGACGCTGCTGGACGACAATTTCGCCAGCATCGTGCGCGCGGTGCGCGAGGGCCGTCGCATCTTCGACAACATCCGCAAGTTTGTCCGGTTTGTCATGGCCGGCAATTCCGGTGAAATCGTGACGATCTTCCTGGCACCGTTCCTGGGGCTGCCGATACCGCTACTCCCGATCCACATCCTGTGGGTAAACCTGGTGACCGACGGGCTCCCGGGGCTGGCGCTCGCGGCCGAGCCGGAAGAACGCGGCATCATGAGCCGCCCACCGCGTCCGCCCGACGAGAGCATCTTCGCGCATGGCATCTGGCAACACATCATCTGGGTGGGATTTCTTATCGGCGCACTGTGCATCGTCACGCAAGCCTGGGGCCTGCAGAGCGGCACGACACACTGGCAAACCATGGTGTTCACGGTGCTGACGCTCACGCAGATGTTTCACGTTCTCGCCATCCGTTCCGAGCGCGATTCTCTGTTCACGCAGGGGATCATGAGCAATACGCCGCTCGCCGGTGCCGTGCTGCTCACTTTAGCGCTGCAACTCGCGGTGATCTATGTACCGTGGTTTAATTCGATCTTCAAGACCGAGCCGCTGACCTTCGACGAACTGGCTTTCTGCCTGGCGGTATCAGCGCTCGTGTTCATCGGCGTCGAGTTCGAGAAGTGGATGATCCGGCGCGGCTGGATTTATCAAACCACAGCGCCATCACGAGTCACGCACTGAGGCGGCAGCCCGGCGCCCGCCTGCTACTCGGCGAGCAGAAGGCGCAGGTCGTGCAGCATGTCGTCGAGCGGGGCGGATTCCTTCATCAGCAGGCGCATGCGCCCTTTCGTGTCTTTCACGAACAACATCCCGGTGTGCTCGACGCGCCCGCCCTTGGCCTGTTTGAAGAACACCATGTGATCGGCGGCGACCGCGCCGAGTTCCTCCAGTGTCCCGGTCAGCCCGATGAAACCCGGGTCGAAGCCGGCGAGGAATTTTTTCAGCTGCGCCGGGTTGTCGTGCTGCGGATCGACACTGATGAACAGCACCTGGACGCGCGCAGCGTCATCGCCCAACGCCTTCGACAGCTGCGCGAGCTTGGCAAGCGCCGGCGCGCAGATGTCCGGGCAATGGGTGTAGCCGAAGAACAGCACCAGCACCTTGCCACGGTAATCGGCGCTGCGCAGGCGTTCGCCGGTGTGGGCGGTGAGCTCAAAATCCTTTCCCCACTTGACGCCTTCCAGCGCCGTGCTCCGGAACGGAAGCGGCGACGGCTTGTTGCAGGCAGCCAGCGTGAAGGCCAGACAAAGCGCAACGAGTGCGCGCAGCAAGAATGTTTGCGACATCAGTAGAGCGCCGTCTGCAATGCTTCCAGAAAATAGAAGCGGTAGTGGTCGATGAGCAACAGCGCGAACAACGCCGTCAGATATTGAATGGAATAAATGAACGTGCGGCGCGACTGCGCGTCGCTGTAGCGGCGAAACAGCCGCCAGGCGTGATACAGAAATACCGCATTCAGCAGCATCGCGCCGACCAGGTAAATGCCACCGCTCAAATGGCTGGCAAACGGCATGATCGTGACCGCCGTCAACAGAACGGTGTACAGCAGGATATGCAGACGCGTGAACTCATTGCCATGCGTCACCGGCAGCATCGGGATTCCGGCGCGGCCGTACTCCTTCTCGCGATAGAGGGCCAGCGCCCAGAAATGCGGCGGGGTCCAGACAAAGATAATCAGAAACAGCAGCAATGCATCGCCGCTGACCTCGCCGGTCACCGCTGCCCAACCGAGTACCGGCGGCGCGGCACCGGCCGCACCGCCGATCACGATATTTTGCGGCGTGGCGTGCTTGAGCCACAGCGTGTAGACGACCGCGTAGCCAATCAGCGAGATGAAGGTAAGCAGCGCAGTCAATCCGTTTACGCCCACGGACAACACAAACATGGAAAGCCCGCACAGCACGATGGCAAAGATGCTTGCCTGCATGGACCGCAATTGTCCGGTCGGCAACGGCCGGCCGCGGGTGCGCGCCATGATGGCATCCGCCTTCTGATCGATCAGGTGATTGATGGCGGCGGCGCTGCCGGCGGCGAGCGCAATGCCGAGCGTGCCCAGCAGGATCTTGTCGAGTGGCGGTATGCCCGGAACCGCGAGGAACATGCCAACCAGTGCGGTGAACACGATCAGCGCCACCACGCGTGGCTTGGTCAGCTCCAGATATTCGCGCAGGAGCAGCGTCAGGCGCTGCCAGCGCCCGGCGTCGGCAAGATCGATACTGGTCGTTTTCATGGTGGATGATTTCCTGGATGTTCTCACGGCCGCGGTCGCAGCACGTGATTAAAGGTGATCAGGCTCAGCAGCAATAGTGCGGCCACGACATTATGTGCCACAGCAATGACCAGCGGCAGATGCGCGAGCACATTGGTAATGCCGAGCGCAACCTGGGCCAGCAGCAGCGCCAGCACCAACATGCCATAACGACACAGATTGCTGCCGAAGCCGATGCCGATAGTGTGCAGCGCAAGCCAGCCGACGTACAACAGCGTCACGAGTGCACCTACGCGATGTGCCATATGAATACCGGTGGAAGCCTCGAGATTCAATAACACGCCTTCGTATTCGATGCCGATGTCGCGCCACAGGGCGAAGCCATCGATGAGATTCATGGGCGGCCACAGGACACCCTGACAAACAGGGAAATCGGGGCAAGCGAGCGCCGCATAATTCACGCTCATCCAACCACCGAGTGCAATCTGGCCGATCACCAGCAGCAGCCCGAACAATGCGCGCGGACGCAGGCGGTTCAACACGGCCGCCGGGGCAGCTGTCACCGGCCGCCAGAAGCGTTGCTCGCGCAACACCACCCACCACAACAAGCCAAGAATGCTGAGACCGGTACTGAGGTGCAACATGCCGATGAGCGGTTTGTGCTGCAACTTGACCGTGAGGATGCTCAGGATCACTTGCGCGAACACCAGCACAAACACCAGCGCGGGGATCAGCACCTGCTGGCGACGGACATGCTTTTTGAGCTGCCAGCCGAGCACCGTCAGGCGAATAATGAGCAGGCCGAGTGCGCCGGAGAAATAGCGGTGCAGGGTTTCCTTCAACAGCTTTTCTTCCTCCGCCGGCTGGCGCGGAAAATAGGCACGCGCCTCGTTCAGTTCTTGCGCGGTGAGCGGTGCGAACAAGCGTCCGTAGCAGCCCGGCCAATCCGGACAGCCAAGCCCCGCCTCGTTGATGCGCCCCCAGGCGGACAGCACCACCAGCAGCAGGGAGAACAAGGCCGAGAACAGCGCAAGCCGGAAGAATCGCTGTGATTTGCTGGTACGGATCATGCCTTCTTATCCCACCTGCGACAGGCGCAACAGGCGCACAAGATCCTTGCGCATGCCACTCGGGTCCGCATCCGGCGCGTAACTCATAACCAGGTTACCGATCGGGTCCATGAGGTACACGCGTCCGGGCACGTCGAGCGCCGTGCCCTGGCTGCTCACAAATTCGCGCGCCAGCGACTGATGCATCGTGCGCGTGGCATTCAAAGCAATCAGGCCCGGGTTCTGCGACGCCAACTCGCTGAGTAAAGCGGCGCTGGTCTCGGCAACAATGATCACGCGCTCCACACGTGTCACGTCACGGCCTTGCGCCAGCCGCACCTGCTGCATTTTGTACAGGTTGCTCCGGCATACTTCCGTGCAGGGCAGAGTTGTAAAGTAGATATACGCCCACTTGCCGCGCAAGGTGCTGAGACGGTAAGGCGCGCCATCCGCTCGCACGAGTTCTGCATCACCCACCGGGCGCGCCGGTTGCAGCAGCTCGCCATGCTGAAGGCTGTTGCCTTCCGGTTTCCAGCCGCTGTAATAGAGCGTGGTAGCCGCCACGACTGGCAGCAGGAACAGGAGTGTCACCAGGACCAGTGTGCGCCGGCCACGCGGCGTGGGCACAGCGGCGTTATCGGCCTTTGTCGGAGTTGCTTTGCGCATGGTCGGTTTTTCGCGTGTTCAATAGTATATAGATGGCGGCGAGCGCCACTGCCAGAGAAAACCACTGGAAGGCGTAGCCCTGATGGGTAGCAATGCCGGCATCGAGCCGTGCCCATTGACGCACAAAACCGCCGTCGGGACTATCGGGGTCGAGCAACAAGACAACCGGCTGCACCGGAAATGCCACGCTGCTCCGATACAGGTCGAGGTCAATATACTGCCAGACCGGCTGCCAACCCTCGCCGGGCGGCTTCGCGCCACCGAGATGGAAACCTTTGGTTTGTGGCACAGCTGCCAACCCGCGCACTTCGACCATATCCCGGGGCGTCTCGATACGCGGCAAAATGGCGCGATCCTGGCCCAACGGCACCCAGCCGCGGTTGACCAACACACGTACCGTGCCGTCTTCGAGTCGCAGTGGCGTCAGCACGTGATAACCGGCCTGCCCCTGGTGCACGCGATTGTCGACCAGAATCTGATGTTCCGGCTCATAGCGGCCACGCGCCACCAACTGACGGAAGCGCAGCGTTTCGGGATTCTCCAGTACCGACAGAAGCCGGGCCGCCGGCTCTTGTTGACGCCTGTCATATTCGGCCTGCAGGCGCAGTTTCTGACCGGCCCGGTCGAGCTGCCACAGGCCGAGCCCGATCATCACCGGCAACAGCGTGAGCGTCGCCAGAGTCGGCCACAAGCCGGCGCGCAGCTGCAGGCGCCCGCAGCGCAAATGAATGAACGGACGTGTCCCGGTCATGGCCCTGCCCCGGCGACAGCGATTCGCCTATAATTCCGTTTCCCGCCCACTCCGGAGCAACGAACCGTGCCGCCACTGTTTTTCAAGCTCATTATCGTTCTCATACTGCTCGTGATCGTTGGCAGCCTGTTGTCCGCGCTCGTGTTCCTGTACAAGGACCGTGGCAACGGCACGCGCGTGGTCCGGGCGCTGACCGCGCGCGTCGCGCTCTCCATCTCGTTGTTCTGTCTGCTGATGGCGGGATTCTATTTCGGGATTATACCGCCGCAGGGCCTGCGCTAGTCGCTTCTGCCCTCAACGACCAAACAAAAAAGGCGCTGCTAAAGCAGCGCCTTTTTGTCCTCCCTGTCCCCTTCTGCCGTTATACCCAGTAGACGAAGATAAACAGGCCCAGCCACACTACGTCCACGAAGTGCCAGTACCAGGCAACTGCTTCGAAACCGAAGTGATTGTCCGGCTTGAAGTGGCCGGCAATGGAACGAACCAGAATCACGAACAACATGATCGTGCCCATGGTCACATGGAAACCATGGAAGCCCGTGAGCATGAAGAAGGTAGCGCCGTAGATGCCGGTGCCGAGCGTAAGCCCGAGTTCCTTGTAGGCATGCGCGTACTCATAGGCCTGCAGCGTGATAAACGCGATGCCAAGCGCCACGGTGAGCAACAGACCCACGACCAGCTGACTGCGGTTGTTCTTCAACAGACCCCAGTGCGCCCAGGTCACGGTAGCGCCGGACGTCAGCAGGATCAGGGTATTGATCGCCGGAATGCCCCAGGCGCCCATCGGCGTGAACGGGTTGCCTTTCGGGCCACTGCTCGGCCACACGCCGTCAAAACCCGGCCAGAGCAGCTCATCGGCACCGAGCAGGGGCAACGTGATCTGACGCGCATAGAAAAGTGCGCCAAAGAACGCGGCGAAGAACATGACCTCGGAAAAAATGAACCACGACATGCCCCAGCGGAACGACAGATCCACCTGCGCGTTATAGGCACCGCTTTCACTTTCGCCGATGACCTGTCCGAACCAGCGGAACATCATGTAGATGATGATCGCCGCACCGGCGAGCATCAGCCACGGTCCGGCGCCAAGGTTGTTCATGAACAGCACAGTACCGAGCGCCAGGGTAAATAGCCCAGCCGACGTAATAATCGGCCAGGGACTCGGATTGGGCAGGTAATAGCTACCGGATGATGCAGACATGGACGATCCCCTCTTCTCCAGTGATAGTGATAAAAACTTCAGCCGCCCGCGGCATGGCCATGGTCGGAGTGATGTTCATGGCTGGCAACTTCAGGTGCGTTGCCGCCATACTTTTTTGCCGAGGCCTGATCGGCATTGAAGAACGCGTAGGACAGCGTTACGGTGCCGACTTCTTTTGGCAGGTCCGTGCTGACCACAAAGCGTACCGTCATCTTTTTCTGTTCACCGGCCTTTAGCTGCTGCTGACTGAAACAGAAGCACTCGATTTTCTTGAAGTACGCCGCCGCATTGCCAGGTGCGACGCTCGGCACCGCCTGACCGGTAATGGTCTCGGCTGCCGTGTTGCGCGCCTGGTAGTAGATCTCCGCGACCTCCCCCGGATGCACACGCAGGGTCTTCTGCTGCGGGCCAAACTCCCACGGCAGGCCACCCATGCTGTTGCCGGTAAACTCCACCGTCACCCAGCGACTCTCATCAACCTTGCCGCTGACCACGGCCTCGGCACGTCCGGTCTTGCCATTCAGGCCGGTGGCCTCACACAGCACATCGTACAGTGGCACCAAAGCGTACCCAAAAACAAACATGCCTGCCGCTACGGCCATGAGTTTCAGGCCAGTGCGGCGATTGGACTGCTCGGTGCGACGGCTCATTTGGGGAAAGCCTCCTGCGCACGTCTAATCATTTGACGCCGCGCCAAATCGTGTACACGAACAGCGCCAAGGCGATTGCCGCGAGTATCGCGGCCATGCGCACGATGGCGCGGCGCTGTGTCTCAGGCAAGCGTGTCATTGGCATGCATCACTCTCTGTGCACTGGAAACGGGCCGGAACAGCGTTCCGGCCCGAAACGTTATTACTTGATCCGTGGCGGGGTAGCGAAGGTGTGGTATGGCGCCGGTGACGGCACGGTCCACTCCAGTCCTTCTGCACCTTCCCAGGCCTTGGCCTCGGCCTTCTTGCCGCCGCGCACCGTCTGCACCACCGCTGCGACAAACAGCAGCTGCGAGAAGCCGAACAGGAATGCACCGATTGAGGACCACTGGTTAAACTCGGTGAATTGCAGCGCATAGTCCGGGATGCGGCGCGGCATGCCGGCCAGCCCGAGGAAATGCTGCGGGAAGAAAGTCAGGTTGAAACCGATCACCGACAGCCAGAAATGCCACTTGCCGAGGGTTTCGTTATACATGTGGCCAGTCCACTTCGGCAGCCAGTAGTAGACGCCGGCGATAATCGAGAATACCGCGCCCGATACCAGCACGTAGTGGAAATGCGCCACCACAAAGTAGGTGTCCTGATACTGGAAGTCCGCCGGGGCGATGGCCAGCATCAGACCGGAGAAACCGCCGATGGTGAACAGCATCACGAACGCGATCGAGAACAGCATCGGCGTCTCGAAGGTCATGGAGCCCTTCCACATGGTGGCGGCCCAGTTGAACACCTTCACGCCGGTCGGCACCGCAATCATCATCGTGGCATACATAAAGAAAAGTTCGCCGGCCAGCGGCATGCCGACCGTAAACATGTGGTGCGCCCAGACAATGAACGACAGGAACGCGATCGAAGCCGTGGCGTACACCATGGACTCATAACCGAACAGCGGCTTGCGCGCGAAGGTCGGAATGATCTGCGAGGTAATGCCGAACGCCGGCAGAATCAGGATGTACACTTCGGGATGCCCGAAGAACCAGAAAATATGCTGGAACATCACCGGATCACCGCCACCGGCGGCGTCGAAGAAGTGCGTGCCGAAGTGACGGTCGGTGAGCAGCATGGTGACAGCGCCGGCCAGCACCGGCATGGCGGCGAGCAGCAGGAACGCGGTAATCAACCAGGTCCACACGAACAGCGGCATCTTGAGCAGGGTCATGCCGGGGGCGCGCATGTTAAGGATGGTAGCGATCACGTTGATCGCGCCCAGCACCGACGAAATACCCATCATGTGGATGGCCAGAATCGTCATGTCGGTACCCATCGAGCCCTGAACGGAAAGCGGCGGGTACAGCGTCCAGCCACCGGACGGGCCGCCGCCGGGGATCAGCAGAGTCGCCAGCAACAGGGTGAAGGCGAACGGCAACAGCCAGAAGCTCCAGTTATTAAGACGCGGCAAGGCCATGTCCGGCGCGCCGATCATCAGCGGGATCTGCCAGTTGGCGAAACCGGTGAAGGCCGGCATGACGCCGCCGAAAATCATGACCAGCGCGTGCATGGTGGTCATGGAGTTGAAGAACTGCGGGTTGACGATCTGCAGACCGGGCTGGAACAGCTCGGCGCGGATCACCAGCGCCATGGCGCCACCGATAAAGAACATGATCAGCGCAAACACCAGATACAGGGTGCCGATGTCCTTGTGGTTGGTGGAGGTCAGCCAGCGCATCAGGCCGGCCGGATGTTCATCGTGATGTGCGGTTGCCATGCATCAATCTCCTGATTCGATTCGTTCTGGGACGGTTCAGCGCAAGGCCTTGACGGCCGAGGGTTGCACGACGTCACCGGTGTTGTTGCCGAAGGCGTTGCGCTCGTAAGTGACGACCGCGGCGATATCCGCGTCGTTCAACTGACCGGCGTAGGCCTGCATCGCGGTGCCGGGCTTGCCCTTCAGCACGATACCGATATGGCCGTTGACCGGACCGGTGGCGATCTTGCTGCCCTTGAGCGCCGGGAATACACCCGGAATACCAGTGCCGGTGGCACCGTGGCAGGCGGCGCACTGTGCGTACACCTTTTCGCCGCGCGCCAGGAGATCGGCCTTGGTCCAGACCTTGCCGACATCCGCGGCGGAGGCGACGGTTTCGGCCTTCTTCACGCTCACCCACTTCTTGAAGTCGTCATCGCTGACGGCCTGCACCACGATTGGCATGAAGCCGTGGTCCTTTCCGCACAGCTCGGCGCACTGGCCGCGGAAGATGCCGGGCTCGTCCACGCGTGTCCAGGCCTCATTGATGAAGCCCGGGATGGCATCTTTCTTGACGGCCAGTTGCGGCACCCACCAGGAGTGGATGACGTCATTCGCTGTCATCAGGAAACGGACTTTTTTGCCGGTCGGAATCACGATCGGGTTGTCCACTTCCAGGAGGTATTCCTTGCCCTTGGCGGCCTTGTTCTCGATCTGGTCGCGCGGCGTGGACAGGCTGCTGAAGAAGCTGACGTCCTGGTCCAGGTACTCGTACTTCCATTTCCACTGGTAGCCAGTGATCTTGATCGTCACCTCGGATGCAGAGTCGTCATACATCTTGATCAGCGTGGCCGTCGAAGGAATCGCCATGCCGACCAGGATCAGGAACGGGATGGCCGTCCAGATGATCTCGATGGTGGTGCTTTCATGGAACTTGGCCGCCTTGTGGCCGCGGCTCTTGCGATGCATGAAAATCGACCAGAACATCGCACCGAAAACCACAATGCCGATCGCCACGCACACCATCATGATGAGCATGTGCAGGCCATAGACTTCCTGCGCGATGGCCGTGACCGGCTTCGGGAAATTAAGCCCGTATTCGGCGCTGGCGAGGGTGGAAACAAGAGATAAAGCGATACCGGATGTGACGGAAATCAGGCTGGTCCGCTTCGCGGGGCCCGAGCACTTGCTGCTTCTGGACATGCCTACATTCTCCCAGTGGTACTTTTAAGTAATCAGCCGCGTCGGACCTGCAGGTCGCAACGCATATATTCTTTAGTATTTATTGATACAGGTGGCGCGTGTCGCGCTCTTCCCGCCAGCCGCTCTTAATTGTTCTTAATATTCAGTGACACAGACCAGAAATCTTCTGCGCCCTGCGGCTTTTTGTCGCGCGGCAAACTATCACAGCACCCAAGTCACTGCAATACGCTGAATCGCAGTCGCATGAAAATATCTCGCTGGATTAACCATAGTAGTCAGCTAGGTTTTGCCATCAGCCATTGATCACGCGCAGATCAAGGCTCGCAGCCGCCATCGTCACCGAGGATGCGGCGGGAATATTGCCCAAGCATGGCGCATCCAGGCGATCCGTCAGCGCCTCCACATACCCCCCCAGTGCTGTGTCCTCCACGCTGTTGGCCACCCATGCCACCAAACGGCAGCCACTGGCGGCAATCGCCTGCTGTGTGAGCAGCGCGTGATTCAGGCTGCCGAGGCGCATTCCCACCACCAGTATCACCGGCAGATCGAGACTGCGCGCCACATCCGCCATGGTCTGGCGGCGGTTAATTGGCACCGACCAGCCACCGATGCCCTCCACCACCACATTGTCGGCGCGCGCCGCGAGACGCGCATAATGTGCGAGAATGCTGGCGATATCGATCTGCACACCGGCGGCGGCGGC
>Ga0315271_10001360_pt1 | contig 14665 bp, 16 predicted proteins | sample C3_top_MG_FD_204664 | JGI IMG/M metagenome (GOLD analysis project Ga0315271, IMG submission 204664) | Sediment microbial communities from Yellowstone Lake, YNP, Wyoming, USA - C3_top | ecosystem: Environmental > Aquatic > Freshwater > Lake > Sediment | place: USA: Wyoming | collected 2017-08-01 | reverse complement strand
TGCGGAAGAACTCCACCCGTCCGGCGTCGACCCCGACGCGCTCGAGCACCCGGCGGGCGCGCGCCTCGTGCGTTGCCGAGGCGACGATGATCCTGAGGATCTCGCCGGCGGCGATCCGCCGCGCCATTTCGGCGAACGCCCACGGGATTGCGGCAAACTTGCCCGGCCAGTCGGAGGCGTTGCGCGGCCAGCTGATCCAGGTGGCGACGTGCGACTCCCACTCCGCCGGCATCCGCCGCCGCGCCCGCACGGGCCCCACCTGCGGCGGTGCGCTCGCTGCCCCGTGCGGGTCAGACGAGCGCGGGGAAACCGTGCGGCGCACGGACTCGCACGCCTCATTCCTCAGGATGTGCGCGCCTTGGACCTGGGACCTGTTCGGGCGCGGCGGCATGCTCGTTATTTCCGGTCGGAGTCGTCGAGGAAGCGCCGGGTAAGACCGCCGTAGGCGTCGATGCGGCGATCGCGCAGGAACGGCCAGTTGCGGCGGACGTCCTCGAGGCGCGACCGGTCGATCTCGACGACGAGAACCTCCTCGCCCTCCGTGCCGGCCTGGGCGAGCATCACCCCCTGCGGGTCGCAGCAGAACGAGGTGCCCCAGAATTCGAGACCCGCGGCCGACGGGTCCGGCCGCTCGAGGCCGACGCGGTTGACGGCCGCGACATAGACGCCATTGGCGATCGCGTGACCGCGCTGCACCGTGCGCCAGGCGTCGCGCTGCGCTTCGCCCTCGGCCTGCTTCTCGGCAGGATGCCAGCCGATGGCCGTCGGGTAGAGGAGCACCTCGGCGCCGGCGAGTGCCATCAGGCGGGCCGCCTCGGGGAACCACTGGTCCCAGCAGACCAGCACGCCGATCCGCCCGGCGCGGGTGTCGACGGGCTTGAACCCGAGATCGCCCGGCGTGAAGTAGTACTTCTCGTAGAACCCGGGGTCGTCCGGAATGTGCATCTTGCGATACACCCCCGCCAGAGAGCCGTCGGCATCGATGACCGCCGCGGTGTTGTGGGCGATGCCGGGGGCGCGCCGTTCGAAGAGGGACGCGACGACGACGACCCCGTGACGCCGCGCGGCCGCGGCGATGGCGCTCGTGGTCGGGCCGGGCACCGGCTCGGCGAGATCGAACAGCGCGGCATCCTCGCGCTGGCAGAAGTACGGGGTGCGGAACAGCTCGGGGAGACAGACAAGGGCGGCGCCGCGGCCGGCCGCCGCGCCGATCAGATCGATCGCCCGAGCCAGGTTCGCACCCGGGTTCTCGCCCATGCGCATCTGGACCAGCCCGATGCGGCAGGTTTTTGGCCCGCTCCCGGTCGCTCCCACCCTCACGGCCCCCCGGCGTACGCGCCTACTCGGCGCGATTGACGTCGAAAACGTAGTGAATGTAGCGGGTCTCGGCCGGCGCGGTCGGGTCGGCCGTCGGCAGGTAGACATAGGCCTGGAAGGTCAAGACCGTCTCCTCCTCGTGCTCGACGCCGAAAAGCTTGATCTCCTCCCCGCCGGCTTTCGGCTTCAGCCCGATCTCGTTCCCCGCGAGCCAGCGCCAGGAGAACTCCTTCGGGAGATTCTCGTCGGGAGTCGACCCGGCGCCGTCGTCGGCGAAGGTGATCTCGAACGGCGCCGGCGTGCCGCAGCGCACGAGTTTGCCGACCTCCTTCTGACAGCGCAGCTTTGCGCCGGTCCAGTGGCCGCCGATTTTCTGATTCACCGCGGCGGGCGCATCCACCGCCGTCCCCGCGGCATGCCCGGGGACGACAACAGCAGCAGCGGCCAGCAGCGCCGCCACGAGCGTATTCCCCAAAAACCTCACCCGCGCACTCCTTCTCGTTCCGGTTCGGGCTGCTGGTAGGCCAATCCCACCACCGTGACTCCACCCGTCCTGCTGATGCCGAGGGCCACCGAGCGCTCCCGCTTGCGGTAGCTGGAAAAAAGCGCGCCCTCGACAACCACGTCCGACAGCAACATCCACCCGCCCGTCTCCAGACGAAACCGGATCTGTTTCTCCACGGCGGCGACAGGTTCCTCCGTCTCGAACACGAGATTGAGCCCCTTGGCGCCGAAGTCCCGGGCCGAACGCACCCGCGCCCCCTCCGGCAGGGGCACATCCGCCGGCAGCGCGGCCGGCAGCCTGACGCGCCGCTCCCGACCGTCTCCAGCCGCCCCGACGCCGAACGCGGCCACTGCGCATGCAACGACCACCACCAGCACCCCGAGCCTTCGGATCACCATCCCACCTCGCACTTCCTGCGCTGCCGCATCGCAGCCCCGGATGAAACGGTCAGAGTGTAGTCGCACGCCGTGAAAAATCAAGCCGCTTGCGGTCGGGCGGCACCTGTCCTACACTCCCGTTCCCATGAAGACCGTCGTCCTGCTGATCGTCTCCAACATTTTCATGACCTTCGCCTGGTACGGGCACCTGCGCTACCGCTCCACGGCGCTCTGGCTGACCATCCTTGCAAGTTGGGGCATCGCCTTCTTCGAGTATTGCTTCCAGGTGCCGGCCAACCGCATCGGGGCGGCCCAGTTCACGACGCCCCAGCTCAAGACGATCCAGGAGGTGATCACCCTGGTGGTCTTCAGCTTCTTTTCCGTCACCTATCTGGGCGAACGACTGCGCTGGAACCACCTTGCGGGTTTCGGCTGCATGGTGCTCGCCGTCTTCTTCGTCTTCAAGAAATGGTAGCGGACCCTTGCACGTTCTGAAAGATGGCGGATAATACCCCGATGACCGAGAACGCCCACCCGCACGATCCGACCGGAGCCAGCCGTGGCGCATAAGACTTCGTGGGGAACCGGCGTGCTCCGGGCGCTCGGCCTGGTCTTCGGCGACATCGGGACCAGCCCGATCTACACCCTCACCGTGGTCGTGGCGCTCACGGTCCCGACCGAGGATCACATCCTGGGCATCCTCTCGCTCATTGTCTGGACACTCACCCTGCTCGTCAGCGTGGAGTACGCCTGGCTCGCCATGAGCCTCGGCAAACGCGGCGAAGGCGGGACGATCGTGCTCAACGAGATCCTCGCGCCGCTGCTCAAAAGCGGACGCCAGGTGGCTTTCATCACCTTCCTGACCTACATCGGCATTTCGCTGATCATCGGCGACGGGGTCATCACGCCCGCGATCTCGATCCTCTCCGCGGTCGAGGGGTTGCTGCTCATCCCCGGCCTGGAGGGGGTCTCGACCAAGGTCCTGATCCTCATCGCGGGACTCATCGCCATCGGCCTCTTCGCCGTGCAACGCAAGGGCACGGAGAAGGTCGCCGGCTACTTCGGCCCGCTGATGGTCGTCTGGTTCTCGGTGCTCGCCCTCTCCGGCCTCGCTTCGATCGTCAAGATGCCGTCGGTCGTCGGCGCGCTCAACCCGATGTACGCCGTGCACTTCCTCGCCGAGAGCGGGCTCGCGGGCTTTTTCATCCTCTCCGAGGTCATCCTCTGCGCCACCGGCGGCGAGGCGCTCTACGCGGACATGGGACATCTCAAGCGCGAGCACATCATCCACTCCTGGTACTTCGTGTTCGTCGCGCTGGTCATCAACTACTTCGGCCAGGGCTCCTTCATCATCCGCCACCCCCGCGCCACGAACGTGCTGTTCCAGATGGTGTACGACCAGGCGCCGCCGCTGTACATCCCCTTTCTTCTGCTGAGCGTCGTCGCCACCGTGATCGCTTCGCAAGCCATGATCAGCGGCATGTTCTCCATCGTCTACCAGGGGATCACGACGCGGATCATGCCGATGTTCAAGGTCAAGTACACCTCGTACGAGCGCCAGTCGCAGATCTACATCGGCTCGGCCAACTGGTTCCTGCTGCTCGCGGTGCTCTTCATCATGGTCGTGTTCAAGGAGTCCAAGGAACTGGCGGCGGCCTACGGCCTCGCGGTGACGGGGACGATGACGATCACCGGCGTCATGATGACCTGGATCTTCGCGCGCCGGGGACAGACCGGCCGCATGGCGGTCGCGATCCTGGTCACGGTCGTCGACCTGGCGTACCTGCTCTCCAACACGACCAAGATCCCCCACGGCGGCTACTGGTCGCTCGTCATCGCCGCCGTCCCCTTCGTCGTGATCATCGTCTACCGCGAGGGCCAGAAGAAGCTCTACCGCGAACTGCGCCCGCTGCCGCTCGACGTGTTCCTGCTCTCCTACGAACAGATCTACCGCGCGCTCAACAAGATCGGGGGGACGGCGCTGTTCTTCGCCAAGGACGCCCTCGCCATCCCGCCGTACATCGTTCACACCATGTTCAAGAACAACATCATCTACGAGGACAACATCATCGTCTCGATCGTGCGGCGGGTGGACCCCTACGGCGTGACCGGCTTTTTCAAGGAGCAGCTGGGCGAAGGACTGCGCTCCTTCGAAATCCAGGTCGGCTACATGGAGGTCATCGACGTCGAGGAGGTGCTCAAGGAGGCGGGGATCAGCGAGAAGACGATCTTCTACGGCGTCGAGGAGATCCACACGACCAACCCGGTCTGGCATGTCTTCTCGGCGATCAAGAAACTGACGCCGAACATCGTGCAGTTCTACGAGTTGCCGCCGAACAAGCTCCACGGGGTGGTCACCCGCGTCGAGTTGTAGCTACGGCCGCTGAAAAGGGCCCATCTGCGGCGGCCACCAGGCCGCCTCAGGCGCCCCTTCGTCAGGCGCCTTGCATCTGGACCCTTTTGATCAGCCTCTCCGTTCCGTGCTGAACCAGGACCAGGGACGCCCCCGCCGCCTCGCGCACGGGAATCAGGGGCGAACCGGACGGAATGATCTGCGGTGGATCGGACAGGGGCCGTGCTTCGCCAACGCGGCGAGATGCGCGGCGGTACCGTAGCCTTTGTGCCGGTCGAAGCCGTAGACGGGCCAGCGCCCGTGGTGCTCGGCCATCAACCGGTCGCGGTGCACCTTGGCGAGAATCGAGGCGGCCGCGATGCAGGCGACGCGGCGATCGCCGCCGACCACGGCCTCGCCGGCGACAAGGATTCGCGGCATGGTCGAGCCGTCCACCAGCACGTAATCCGGGGCAACCCCGAGGGCCGCGAGCGCCCGCTCCATCGCGCGCAGGGTCGCCTGGAGGATATTGATCGCGTCGATCTCGGTTTCGGAGGACTCGGCGACCGCCCAGCTGGTGGCGGCGCCGGTGATGACGGGAACCAGTTCCTCGCGCCGTCGGGCGTCGAGGCGCTTGGAGTCGTTTATCCGCGAATCGGCGAAACCGGCGGGAAAGACGACTGCGGCGGCGACCACGGGGCCGGCCAGCGGACCGCGCCCGGCCTCGTCAACCCCCGCAATCAAAGCAACACCCCGCTCTCGCAACCGGCGTTCGCACACCCAGATGTCCGGACGGTGGCCACGAGAAAGCATGGTAACGGGCAGGTCGTCTAAAAGGGCCCAGGTGCAAGGCGGACGACGATCCGGCGACTGAGGCGGCCTGGTGGCCGCCGCAGGGAGTCGGGAGGAGGACAACGCCGCAGATGGGCTCTTTTCAGCGACCTGCTAAAAACGCGAAGCGGCTTTGCCGACGAGGTTGCGGGTGAAGTAGAGCTTCGCGCGGCGGACGTTGCGCGACTTGATGATCTCGATCTTGCCGAGCATCGGGCTGTGCGTCGGGAAGATGCGCTCCACACCGGTGCCGTAGGAGAGCTTGCGCACGGTGAAGGAACTGCCGGCGCCGGCGCTGCGCATGCGCACCACCAGACCCTCGAAGATCTGGATCCGCTCTTTCTCGCCTTCCACGACCTTGGTGTGAACCTTGACGCTGTCCCCGGGGCGGAACGGCGGGATATCCTGGCGCTGGGTGTCCTTGTCGAGATCGCGAATGATGTCCATGTCAACTCTCCTCTGTAGGCCTGTCACAACTCACGGTAAACCTGCGGATTATGTCATTTTCCAAAGAGCCGGTCAAGTATGACGGCAACCGCGGAGCGCACCGGCAGGTGGTTGAACTCCCCCGGCCCCCGCACGGGGCCCAGGAAGAAATCGCACTGGGCCGCCGCGTCGGGGCCGAGTCCCCACCCGGTGCCGAAGAGCAGCAGCCAGGGGCCGGAGCCCTCCTTCATCTTCGCAGCGAGTTCGGGGTACCCGATGCTTTTCGGCCCCTGCCGCGCCGCGGTTCCGACTACGCGGGGATAGCCGCCCGCCCGCCGGCACAGGTCGTCCAGCGCCTCGTTGATCGAACCCGAGAGCACGACGTCGCGCAGCGCCTCCGCGCGCGACGGGTTGGCGCCCGCGCCGTACCCCTCGCGGTAGTGGCCGAGTATCCGGCCGACGAGAGCCTGCTGGGAAAGAAGCGGCGTGACGACATACAGCGGCGCCACGCCGTAGGTGCGCGCCGCCCGCGCCAGGTCGTGGACGTTGAGCGGCGTCACGGAGGTCGCCCCGACGCTGCCGGAGCGGTCGCGGATCACCGGAAAATGCACGAGGGCGAGGGCAACCCGCGGCCGCTCAGTCATCGCCCTCGGCCCTGATCTGTTCCAGCAGTTTCAGGTCCTGGGCGCCGAGATCCGCGGCGGCCAGCAGATCCGGCCGCTTGCGCAGCGTCTGGCGCAGGGCTGCGCGGCGGCGCCAGCGGGTGATCGCGGCATGGTCCCCCGACAGCAGCACTTCGGGGACGGCGAGACCGCGAAAGACCGGCGGGCGGGTGTAGTGCGGGTGGTCGAGGAGTCCGGCGTAGAAAGAGTCCTGCGCCACCGATTCGGCCTGCCCGACCACCCCCGGCACCTGGCGGGCCACCGTCTCCACGAGCACCATCGCCGCGGTCTCGCCGCCGGCGAGCACGAAGTCGCCGATGGAGATCTCCTCGTCGATCAGCGCCGCGCGCACCCGCTCGTCGACCCCTTCGTAGCGGCCGCAGACCAGGATCATCCCCGGCAGCTCGCCGTAGGCGCGCACCCGCGACTGGTTCCAGACGCGACCCTGCGGCGAGAGCAGCACCGTGGTCGCCCCGGGGCTCTCGGCCCGGAGCTGCTCGATCGCGGCGAAGAGCGGCTCGGGCTTCATGACCATGCCGGCGCCGCCGCCGTACGGGGCGTCGTCGGTGACCCGGTGCCGATCGGTTGTCCAGGCGCGCAGGTCGTGCACGCGGATGTCGAGCACCCCCCGCTCGCAGGCGCGGCGGATGATGCTCTCCTGGAGCGGCGAGTCGAAGAACGCGGGGAAAATGCTGAGGATGTCGATCCGCACGGCAGTCGACTACGGGAGGAGTCCCTCGAGGAGCCGGACCCTGATGCGGCGCGCGTCGCGGTCGATGGCGAGCACGAAGTGTTCGATGAACGGGATGAGCACCTCGCCCCGCGGCCCGTGAACGACGAGCAACCGGCGCTCCTCGCCGGTTTCGAGAACCTGATGCACGGCGCCGAGCACCTCGCCCTCTTCGGTCACCACGGCCATCCCGGGCAGATCGTGGATCCAGACCTGCCCGGCGGGCAAGGGCGGCAGGTCCGCCTCGCGCACACACAGCCGCCCCCCGCGCAGGGCTTCGGCGGCGGTGCGATCGGGGACGCCCTCGAGAAGCAGGAGATGGCGCTGCTGGTGCATCCGGGACCCGAGGATGCGGCGGGGGCTCGCGGGAAGTCCCGGGGCCTCCAGCAGCACCGTCTCTCCGGCCCTGAAGCGCCCCGGATCGTCGGTGAGCGGATGGACGGCAATCTCGCCCCGAATGCCGTGCACCGTGGCGATGAGCCCCACCGTGACGAGGTCACCGCCGGGGTCGGGCCGATCTGAACTCACGCGATCCTCCGGTCCGGCAAAGCAAAAGCCGGGCGCATCCGCGATGCTGCCCGGCCCCCGTGACGCCCGCCAGCGGGCGCGGGCGTGAACTTACTCCAGAATTTCGAGGACCACCCGGCGGTTCTCACGAGTGGCGGCGGCGTTGAGGATGGTCCGGATGGCCTTGGCCGTCCGACCCTCTTTGCCGATGACCCGCCCCAGATCGTCAACGGCGACCCGCAGTTCGATGACCGTGGTTCTCTCGCTGGCGGTTTCGGTCACGACCACCTGGTCGGGATTGTTGACGAGGGTCCGGGCGATCTGTTCCACGAGCGTCTTCATCCGTCAGCCTCCTTCTGGTCCTCGCTCAGCGGTGAGCGGGCACTGCCCGTTCAAACCTTGGGGAGCTCGGCGGCCCGCTTGAGAAGCCGCGCCACCGTCGACGACATCGTCGCGCCGTTCCGGCGCAACTCCGCGACCCGGGCCGTGTCGATCCGGAGCGGCTTGTCCTTGGCGAGCGGGTTGAAGGAGCCGATGCCCTCGAGCGCCTGCCCCTTGGGCGGGCACTGGCTGTCGGACACCACCACCCGGTAATAAGGCCTCTGGTTCGACCCCAGTCGCTTCAGTCTGATGCTTAATCCCACGAGCCCACCTCCTTGATTGAATCCTCTTTATACCACAGAAAGGCCGGCTTCCGTCAAATGGATACTCCCGGCGGCCCGGTCCGGCCGTCGCCAGCCCCGCGGCGGCTCACCCCCAGGGCAGCCGCGGCCGTCCCTTGCCGCCCTTGCCGCCGGCGGTCATCTTCGAAACCTGCTTCATCATCCGCTGCGCCTGGGTGAACTGCTTGAGGAGGCGGTTGACGTCGGTGACCGTCGTGCCGCTGCCCTTGGCGATGCGCTGGCGGCGGCTGGAGGAGATGATATTCGGCTTGTGGCGCTCCAGCGGCGTCATCGAAGAGATGATCGCGTCCACCTGCAGCAGTTGCTTGCCGTCGAGGTCCGCCTCGTCGATCTTGAGCTTCCCGGCCCCCGGCAGCATCTTGAGGATCGAGGAGAGACTTCCCATCTTGCGCACCTGCAGGAGCTGCTGGCGGAAATCCTCCAGGTCGAGCTCCCCCTTCTTGCGCAGCTTGCGTCCGAGTTCCTGGGCCTGCTCGCGGTCGACGCTCTCCCCGGCCCGCTCGATCAGGGTCAGCACGTCCCCCATGCCGAGGATCCGCTGCGCCATCCGGTCGGGGTGGAACGGCTCGAACTGCTCCGGGCGCTCGCCGACGCCGACAAACTTGAGCGGCACCCCCAGCGCGGAACGGATGGAGAGTGCGGCGCCGCCGCGGGCGTCCCCGTCGAGCTTCGTGAGAATGACCCCCGTGAGGCCGATCTCCTTGTGGAAGCCGGCGGCGATGTTCACCGCCTCCTGGCCGGTCATCGCGTCGGCCACCATCAGGATCTCGGTCGGCGAGACCGCCGCCTTGATGGCGCGCAGCTCGGCCATGAGCTGCTCGTCCACCTGGAGGCGCCCGGCTGTGTCGATGATCGCGACGTTCAACGCGTGGTGTTTCGCATGCGTGACCCCGAGCCGCGCAAGTTCGACCGGCGACGGGCCGACCTCGCTGAAGACCGCGACGCCGACCTGCTCCCCGAGCGTGCGCAGCTGGTCCCGCGCCGCGGGGCGGTAGACGTCCGCCGCGATCAGCAGCGGGTGCCGCCCCTCCTTGGTCAGGCGCAGCGCCAGCTTCGCGGCCGACGTCGTCTTGCCGCTGCCCTGGAGCCCGACCAGCATGATCGGCGTCACCGCGGGGGCCGGGGCGTACTGGATCGGCGTCCAGGTGCCGCCGAGGATCTCGGTCAGCTCCTCGCGGACGATCTTGATGACCTGCTGCGCCGGCGTCAGGCTCGCGGCGACATCCGCGCCCGAGGCCCGCACCTCGACCCGGCGTTCGAGTTCCTTGGTGACCTTGTAGTTGACGTCGGCCTCGAGCAGGGCGAGGCGGATCTCGCGCAGCGTGGCCTTGATCAGCTCCGGGCTGAGCGAGCCGTGGCCGCGCAGCTTCTTGAACACGGACTCGAGTTTTTCGCTCAGGCGCTCGAACATGGGACCCTCACGTTGCCTTGCCGAGTTTGAACTGCGGATTGTAGTGAACGGGGGAGAACTCTGTCAATCGTGCGCGCAGCACGCGGGGGATGTTTTGGCTCACCGTGGCGGCGATTCCCAAGGCAAGGGAGGGGCTTCCCGTGGCGTTGACGAGTCGCGGCCGAGGCGCCCGGTCATCGCGACGGGCCTGCACCAGCGGGTACTCCCGGGGCTTTTTCAGCCTCCGCCCCGCCGCACATCGCCCTTCGCAGCGTCTCGACCTCCAAGCTCTGCTTTCGCAGCTCTTCGGTGAGCTGCGCGACTTTCCTGCCGAGTTTCGCCACGAGCACCGCCTGCGCGCCGGAAGTTTCGGCCTTCGCTGCCACCTCCCGGAGCCTCTCCAGCCGCAGTTCCTCGTCCTTTTTCTCCAGGTCCTTGAGCAACCGGGGCACCGCCTCGCACACGGCCGTCGAACTCCTGACCTGGGCTTCGAGTTCTCCAATGCGATTCTGATCGACCGCCCCTTTTTCCTCCGCCTGCCTCAGCCTCGCCGCAACCCCGCGCAACGACTCGAGTTCCTCGCCCGCCTGCAGCAGTGACTTCTTGAGCCGGCCAGCCTCAGCCGCCAATTCGTTGGCCCTCTCGAGGCTCTCTTGGAGATCGCCAACCCTCGCAGCCTCCGCCTGGAGCAGCGCGATCTGCCGTTCCCTCTCCGCCAGCTTCCTCTCGAGGCTCGCCACCCGGCTGCTCGACTCCGCCGTCTCCGGGGGTTTCGACCTCGACTCGTTCACCGCCTTCGCCGAACCGGCAGCCCGTGTCTGGGCGGGCGCGTGGAGGTCCGCTGCCGCATCGACTGGCGCAGCGAAGAAAGCCGCCTCGGGCATCATCACCCCTGCGGCGACACCGAACGCTTTCCCGGCCGAGCGGTAGACTTCCCGCGCCTCCTGCTCCCGGCCTTCCTCGCGCAGCAGCCGGCCCAGGTCCCTCCAGGCATCCAGGAGAAACGGGTCGGCGAGCACCGCCTTCCGGAAGCACGCCTCCGCCGCTTCCCGGTCGCCGTCCCTCGCGTGCACCCGGCCCAGAAGATCGTTGCCTGCCGGGTGGCCGGGGTTCAAGCGCAACGCCTTGCGAACGACAAAGCCCGCCTCGGAGGCCTCTCCCCGGCGCAGGTGCTCCTCTCCCAGCCCCAGCCAGGCTTCGACCAGCAGGGGGTCGAGGGAGAGCGCGCGCTGGTAGAGGACCGCCTTCCTCGTTTCCGCGCCCGGCAGGCCCGCCTCGACATAGTACTTGAGCGCAAAAAGGGACAGCGTCTGGAATTGGAGGCTGCCGGGCCATGAGGCGCCGGGCACGGCCTTTGCCACCTCCTCCTTCAGGGCGTTGTAGACCTTCCCGACGATCACAAAAAGATCTGGCTTCGGACCCTTCTCGGACACCGTCACCTCCCTGAGCGGCGGGTGACCGTCGGCCGGTGAAATCCGCGCGGCACAGACCACCGCGGAGGGGGCCATGCGGAGAACCCCCGTGATCACATAATCGCTGCGCCGCAACGGCTCCTGTTCAACGGGGATGACCTCCACGCCCTGAATTTTCCCCAGGCTGCCCTGGAGCAGCGACGTGACCGCCCCGGGCATCCACGACTTGTCTGCGTCGAGCCCCTCGCCCTGAAAAGGCCGCACCAGGATCCCGATTCTCGTGGAGCTGCCCTGAGAAAGACCAGTCCAACCAAGCAGGAGAAGAGCCGCCACGGCGTTCACCACAACCGCCCGTCTCACGTCGCCCCCCCCCCGTGTGCCGCCGCCGCCTCGGCCCGCAGCAGCGCCTCCTCGGCGCCGTACTTGGGCGAGAAATGAAAGACCGTCAGCCTCCGCGCCCCGGCCTGGCGGGCGAGTTCGCCGGCCTGGCGCGCCGTCAGGTGGTGCTTGCGCTCGGCGTGGTCGGCGTCGCGATCAAGAAAAGCCGCCTCGCAGAAGAAATGCCCCACTCCGGCCGCCAACTCCAGGACGTTCCGGTCGTTCCCGGGCGAGCGGCGGATGTCCGTGACGTAGGCCAGGGTCTGGCCGGGGGTCGCGATGACCACCTCCTCCTCAATCAGCCCGAGCGCAACGCTGCGCAGCCTGACGCGCCCGCCCGCGTTCACCGGAATGCGCACCGGGGTCACCCCGGGCCGGCCGGCGCGTACCATCGCCTTGACGCGCCCGAGCCACGGGCCGACTTCCCAGCCGAGACGGCGCAGTCGGTCGCCGTTCACGTTCAAATGCGCCGACTCGCGCAGCCGGAAGCCGAGACAGGGCACGGCATGGTCGAGGTGCCGCGCCTCGACGACCAGCCCCTCCTCCTCGAGCACGACCCCCGCGAACGGCGACTCGCGCGCACCGGTGCGCGCCCGGAAGCGGTCGCGGCAGGAGAAGGTCACCCGGCGCACCCGGCGCGCGCCGATCTCCTGGACCTGCAGCCGCAACCGGTAGTCGTCCACCAGATTCCAGGTGTAGCCGGCGAGCTTGCCGGCGACATTCGCGATGAGCCCTTCGGGGCCGTGCAGCCGCACCGTCTTGTCGCGGTTGAGCATGACCCGCAGCAGCCGGTCGAACCCGCAGAAGTGGTCGATGTGCGTGTGGCTGACGAAGACGTCGCTGACCCTGAGGATCTCGCGGGCCCTCAGGGCGTGGATCTCGCCGAGGTCGAACAGCAGGGCCCGGCTCTCGTGCTGGAAATCCAGATAGAGGGCCGGGTCGCCGAACCCGCCGTTGACCAGCCGCGTTTCGAAAGACTGCCTCACGGGCCGGATTGTCCCACAAACGCGCGGCGGGTGGTTGCATTTTGTCGGACCTGCGTGGTACAAACGACCTGCCGATGCGACGAATCATCTCGAAAGTCGTCCAAAAGCTCTTCGGTCGACGCCGGGGGGCCGTACCCGCAAAGCCTTCAGGGCCGGCGCCTCCGGTCATCGTCAAGCGCGAGGAGCACACGATCTCGCGCAGCAGGATCGACGAGGACGCGCTGAAGGTCCTCAACCGGCTCACGCGCTACAATCACACTGCGTACCTGGTCGGCGGCGGCGTGCGGGATCTGCTGCTGGACCGCGCGGTGAAGGATTTCGACATCGCGACCTCGGCCCACCCGCAGGAGATCAAGAACCTGTTCCGCAACTGCCGCCTCATCGGGCGGCGCTTCCGCCTCGCGCACGTGCTGTTCCGCGGCGGCAAGGTGATCGAGGTCTCGACCTTCCGCAAGCAGACCGGCTTCTCGGACGACGTGGACCTGCTGATCAAGAGCGACAACACGTTCGGCACGCCGGAGGAGGACGCGCGGCGGCGCGACTTCACGATCAACGGCCTGTTCTACAGCATCACCGACTTCTCGGTGATCGATTACGTCGACGGCCTCGAGGACCTCAAGCGCCGGCTCGTGCGCACGATCGGCGACCCGAACATCCGGCTGCGCGAGGACCCGATCCGCAGCCTGCGCGCCGTGCGCATCGCCGCCCGCATCGGCTTCGAGATCGAAGCCGAGACCCGCAAGGCGATGACCGCCCACCGCGAGGAGATCTGGAAGTCCGCCACCCCCCGCATCGTCGACGAGTTCGTGCGCATGCTCAACCAGGGCGCCGCCGCCGCGTCATTCCCGCTGCTGGCCGACCTCGGCATGATCGAGGGGCTGCTGCCCGGATTCGCCGAAGCGTACGCGCGCCCGCAGCTGCGCGAGCAGGTCCAGCGCAACCTCGTCTCGCTCGACGCGCACCAGAAGCCGCAGGGCGGGCTCCCGGCCGGCCTCGCGCTGGCAGTCCTGTACCACCCGCTCTTCACCGAGGCGGTCGCCGCCGCGGGCCCGGAAGCCGACCGCGGCAAGATTGCCGCCGCGCTTCTCGACGCCGACCTCGGAAAGCTCAAGTTCCCCCGCGCCCAACTCGAGAAGGCGGTGCTCCTGCTCGCCGGACAGCAACGGCTCACGCAACCCGCGCGGCGGCGCGGCCGCTCCGGGGCGGTCTCGTCGCGGCCCTGGTTCGTCGAAGCGCTCACCCTGCTGGAGATCACCCAGGGCGACACGCCCGAAGGACGAGCGACGCTGCGCCGTCTCCGCGCCCAGCAGCACCAGGCCGCCGCGGACGAGGCGAGCGACGTCCAGCCCGACCACGAGGAGGCCGGTGGCGTCGCCGAGCCGACGGAAGCGGTTGCGGCCGAGAGCGCGCCCCGCCGCAGACGCAGGAGCCGCCGGGGCGCGGGACGCGGGCGGAGTCGCAACCCGGAGACGGCGGCGACCCCTGCCGCGGCGGAAGAGCCCGCAGAGTCCGCCGGGCGCGAGCGCGCGCAGGCTGATCAGACGCCGCCGCGAACCCGCCAGGCAACTCAGAGACGGCAACCGCCCCTCGAGACGGACCCGCCTTTCGACCCGGACGCGGCATTCGGAGACGGGGATACCGACCTGGAGCCGCCAGGCGGGGAATCCACCGACGACCGGACCGACTGAGACGGGCAGCCCGCTCGAAAAGCGGGTTTTTCAGCGGGCTGCGAGACGGAAGAAACTGTTCTGCCTTTTCTCGAGACCGACCGTCGTGTCCGGCCCGTGCCCGGGGTAGAGTACCGTATCGTCGGGCAAGGTCAGGATGTGGCGCCGGATCGATTCGAGCAGCGCCCTCTCCGACCCCCCCGGCAGGTCCGTGCGTCCCACTGAACCGTGGAAGACGAGGTCACCGCAGAAGGCCACTCCCGGCGCCACGAGCGTGACCCCCCCGGGGGAATGCCCCGGCGTGTGAAGAACACGCAACCGTACCGCACCGACGCGCACCTCCCCCTGGTCGACGAGGAACGCATCCGGAGGCGGCGAGTTTTCCGCGCGCATCAGGAAGAGGCGGGCATGGGTCACCGCTTCGGTGAGCATCGGCACGTCTCCCTCGTGCACGAGCAGGGA
>Ga0315271_10001359_pt1 | contig 14670 bp, 15 predicted proteins | sample C3_top_MG_FD_204664 | JGI IMG/M metagenome (GOLD analysis project Ga0315271, IMG submission 204664) | Sediment microbial communities from Yellowstone Lake, YNP, Wyoming, USA - C3_top | ecosystem: Environmental > Aquatic > Freshwater > Lake > Sediment | place: USA: Wyoming | collected 2017-08-01 | reverse complement strand
CACATGGCGGGACCTGGCTGAAATCGATCGTATCAGCGGTGGATGGGTACTGGATTGAGTGTCGGAATAATTTACAAAGTCCGGTAGGATGAATATCCTGTCTCCACAAGACCGACGCTATACGGGCAACTCAGCCACCTGGCTCAGTTCTTGCTGCGTTTCCTGACATGTAATTGCTGTCGAACTATTCGAAACAGAATAACGTTTAATTGGGGTTAGCCATGTCACAAAACAAGCAAAACTTGCCGGAAAACCCGGCTCCGGGCACGCATACACAGGCTGATGACCCGGTCAATCAGTCGCGCCGCAGACTGACTGGCGCCGGGCTGGGCGTGTCGGCAATCTTTACACTGGCCAGTCAGCCGGTGCTGGCGGGCACGTGCCTATCGCCCTCGGCTGCCTGTTCCGGCAACCTGAGTCTGCACGGTACGCCTCCCCCGTGCAACGGTGTTACACCGGGTTACTGGAAAACACATACCGGGCCCGGTGAATGGCCTTCACCCTGTCTGCCCGGAAGCTGCACAACTGATTGCAACACGCCTCAAGGCTGGAGCGGCGGTACCCTCTTCCATCCTTTGTTCAGTAGCAGCAACTTCATGGTCGACCAGGATGGCAATCCTGTGACGCCCAAAACCTCTCTTTCACTAGAGCAAGTGATGGTCATGAACGATAGTAGCTATCCCGGCGTGACCGACCCCGACAACCTCGGAGCCCACATTGTTGCTGCCCTTTTGAATGCAAAATCAGGAAAAACGCCGGCCTCGATTTTGTCCGAGGCAAATGTCATTGGCATGTGGAACGAATGGGTTAGTACCGGCCACTTTGAGCCAACTGCCGGGGCATCTTGGAACTCGGCTCAGATTGTAATCTACCTCAAAACCACGATGCCTCTTTGAGTCCTTATTTAAATATTATTGAGCCACTGTGCCGACAATTGAAATTCATGCCTTGTCCAGTCCTGCCTGAAAAATGCTAAATGGCTCGTTTCCAAATCAAATGCTTCGAGGACGAGGCCGTAATATTTGATACTGCTTCGGGCGATACGCATTACCTGAAACCGCTGACGCTGGCGCTCTACCAGACCAGCCACGAAAGCCCTGTCCTGACTTCCGCCGAAATCGCGCAGGCACTGGCACAGCGCCTGTCGCTTGCGGTGACCCCCCAGTTTTCCCTGCTGGTGGATGAAGCGCTGACCAGTCTGCGCCAGATCGGTTTGATGGAAACGCCATGAAGCTGTGCCAAATGTCCCCCACCGATTTTCGCCGGCAGCTCGCCGGACAAGGCGTGTGGCTGCGCACCGGCCCGTTCTCGCTCAGGGTTCAATCCCGGCTTCCCCGTGTGGCTGAAGGTTTGGCCGAGCTTTATGGCCAGTTCGAAGTGCGCAACCCGCGCCTGACCTTCGCCGATTTTCATATCGAAGTGAATCCACCCGGCGTGCTGCGCCGCTGGTTCCGGCCGCAGGTGAATTTTTCTTTCGATGGCGAACTGCCATTCAAACCGCTTCCGCTAGACCAGGCTTATCCCATGCTGGAATGGGGATTGAACTGGTGTGTCTCCATGCACGCCCATCAATATTTGATCATTCACGCCGCCGTAGTGGAGAAAAACGGCCTGGCAGCCATACTCCCCGCCCCACCCGGCTCGGGCAAAAGCACACTCACAGCCGGGCTGGTATTGTCGGGCTGGCGTCTGTTGTCCGACGAGCTGACGTTGATCGACCGCAAAACCGGATGGATACAGCCGCTGCCGCGGCCGGTGAGTTTGAAAAACGAATCTATCCCGCTGATCCGCGCTTTCAGCCCGCAGGCGTTCATCAACCGCGAATCGCACGACACGGCCAAGGGGACGGTGGCGCACATGCGTCCGCCCAAGGAGAGCGTGCGCCGCCAGCATGAACCGGCTCGCCCCGGCTGGGTGATTTTCCCGAAATGGGAAGCCGCCGCGGCCACCACGCTGACCCCGCGCTCCAAGGCTCAGACCTTCATGTTCCTGGCGCAGAATGCGTTCAATTACAGCCATCTTGGCGCGGACGGATTCCGGGTCGGCACGACCTTGATTGAACAGACCGAATGCTACGATTTTCATTACAGCCGGCTGGATCAGGCCATCGCCGCTTTTGACCGGCTGGCTGCTACCATGAAACCCTCCGCGATCACCTGATTTCCCATCGACATGGCCGCACCCAAGAACCTGGTGTCCCACGCATTGTGCAATCCCGATGCACTGCATCGCTATTCCCTGTCCGACTGGGACTTGCTGGTGCGGCAGGCGCGCCGCGCGGGCTTGCTGGCGCGTCTGCGCCATGTACTTGAACAGCACAAGCGATTGGGCGTAATCCCTGCCGAAGCGCGCTGGCATTTTGACGCTGCCGCCACCCTCGGGGCCAAACAGCAGATCGCCGTGCGCTGGGAGGTCGGAAAAATTGCCGAAGCGCTGGCCGGGTTGGCCATTCCACTGGTCGTGCTGAAAGGCGGAGCTTACGTCATGGCCGGCTTGCCCGCCGCATCCGGGCGGCTTTTCAACGACATCGACATTCTGGTTCCGCGTGATCAGCTAGGCCCGGTCGAAGCGGCGCTGATGCTGGCAGGCTGGCACCCAAGCGGCTTGTCTGACTATGACCAGCGTTATTACCGGCGCTGGATGCATGAAATCCCCCCCCTGCAGCACGTCAAGCGCGCCACTGTCATCGATGTCCACCACGCCATTCTGCCGGATACGGCGCGCTACCACCCTGATTCCGCGAAGCTGCGCAGCCGTGCCATCCCCGTGGCAGGCATGAAGAATGTATTGGTGCTGGCGCCGGAGGACATGGTGCTGCACTCGGCCACGCATTTGTTCCATGATGGCGAACTGCCGCATGGCCTGCGCGACCTGACTGACCTTGATCTGCTGTTGCGCCACTTCGCCTTTGATCCCGGCTTCTGGAACCGCCTGGCCACGCGCGCCGATGAACTGGAGCTAAGCCGCCCCCTGTTTTATGCCTTGCGCTATGTGCGGCATTTCCTCGCAACGCCCATTCCGCAAGATTTCGATGGCGCGATGGAGCATGCCTCACCCGGAGCCGTCCCCCTGGCCATGATGGATGCCCTGTTCACACGCGCACTGGCTCCGGATCACGCCAGTTGCGAAGACGCATTCACCCCCTTCGCGCGCAAGGCAGCCTTTATCCGCGCCCACTGGCTGCGTATGCCGCCCCACTTGCTGTTCCCGCACTTGTTTCACAAGGCTTTTGCCCGCCATCATGAGAACGGACAGGAGCCCAAACCGGCTTGACGGCGCCGACTTGACGACAATGGCGGGACAGGTATAATTTCCGACCATTCCAGTCAAGTATTTTTCAGGAGTTGAAAATGAGCGCATTAGACCGCATACGCGAACAAGTTACCGGCAATACCGTTGTGCTTTACATGAAAGGCACGCCCCAGTTTCCGCAGTGCGGATTTTCGTCCAAAGCTGCCCAGGTCTTGCAGGCCTGCGGCGTAAACGATTTCCTGGCGGTGAATGTACTGGCCGATCCGGAAATATTCGAGAACCTGAAGTACTACGCCAACTGGCCGACTTTCCCCCAGCTTTACGTCAAAGGGGAATTGATCGGGGGTTGCGACATCATGGTTGAGATATATCAGAAGGGTGAAATTCAGCCCTTGCTGACGGACGCGCTGGCGGCCTGATTTTAGGGAATCGCTGATTTATTCCGTTCGTGGTGAGCCTGTCGAACCATGAACGGAATCACCACGTTTGCTATCAATAGCCATAAGGTCGGGTTAGCGATAGCGTAACCCGACGCTCCCTGCCTCACTCCTGCCCCGCTTCGGCATCCATCCCCAGTTCGTGGATTTTGCGCGTCAGGGTATTGCGCCCCCAGCCGAGCAGATGTGCCGCTTCAATCCGGCGTCCGCCGGTGTGGCGCAGCGCCACTTCGATCAGCGTTTTCTCATAAGCCTGAGTGAGTTCATCCAGAATGGCGGCCTCACCGCGCGCGAGACGTGCGCTGGCTTCAGCCGCCAGGCTTTGCAGCCAGTCACCGCTTGACTGAACGGTCTCAGCCTGCATCAGGTCGCCGGGCAGGTCGCTGATTTCGACCACCTGTCCGGGCGCCATCACGGTCAGATAATGGCTGACATTCTCCAGTTGTCGTACATTACCGCTCCAGGGCAGCCCGGTTAGCATTTTGAGCGCGGCTTCTGACAGGGATTTGGCTTCCACGCCCAACTTGCGGGCGCTTTTTTGCATGAAGTGGCGTGCCAGCAGTGGAATATCTTCCGTACGCTCACGCAAGGCAGGCAAGCGCAAGCGTATGACATTCAGGCGATGCAGCAAGTCTTCGCGGAACAGGCCTTCGCGAACCCGGGCTTCAAGGTCCTGGTGAGTGGCGGCAATCACGCGCACGTTGACCTTGATCGGCGAATGTCCGCCGACGCGGTAAAACTGGCCGTCGGACAATACCCGCAACAGTCGCGTCTGCAACTCGGCAGGCATGTCGCCGATCTCGTCCAGAAACAATGTGCCGCCGTCTGCCTGTTCGAAACGGCCGCGACGTTGTGCGGCCGCACCGGTAAACGCTCCACGCTCGTGGCCAAACAATTCGGATTCAAGCAGATCCTTGGGGATGGCTGCGGTGTTGAGCGCAATGAACGGCCCGGCAGCGCGCGGACTGTGTCGATGCAGGGCGCGTGCGACCAGTTCCTTGCCGGTGCCGGACTCGCCGTTGATCAAGACCGTGGTATGCGACTGCGCCAGCCGACCGATAGCGCGGAACACCTCCTGCATGGCAGGCGCCTGGCCAAGGATTTCGGGTACAGGCACATCGCTGATTTGCGGTGTGTCGCGGCTGGCGCTTTCCGCCAGGGCGCGGCGCACCAGTTCTACCGCCTGATCGACATCAAACGGCTTGGGCAGATATTCGAACGCGCCGCCCTGAAATGCAGCCACCGCGCTGTCGAGGTCGGAGTACGCCGTCATGATGATGACCGGCATCTTGGGCAGTCGCTCTTTCAAGGCCTGCAGCAGTTCCAGGCCGCTAACCCCCGGCATCCGGATATCGGACAACACCGCGCTGGGCTGGCTGCGCTCCAGCTCGCGCAAGGCATCGCTGGCGGCGCTGAAAGTCATGCATGGAATATTCTCGCGCAGCAGTGCTTTTTCCAGCACCCAGCGGATGGAGCGGTCGTCGTCGATGATCCAGACGCATATTGATTTATTCATGTGGTAATGGGCAGGAAAATGGAAAAAACGGTATGACCCGGATGGCTGTCGCAGTCTATGGTGCCGTGATTCTGCGCAATCAGGGTTTGCGCCACAGCCAGGCCCAGACCACTCCCCCCTTCACGGCCCGAGACGAGGGGATAAAAAATCTGTTCGCGTATTCCGTCAGGAATACCGGGGCCGTTGTCGATAATTTCCGCCCGCAAGCCGAGCCGATGGCGGCGACTCTCCAGCGTGATCTGGTGCGACACGCGTGTTCTGAAAATGATTTGGCCCTGGCCGTGCATGGCCTGCACCGCATTGCGCGCCACATTGAGCACCGCCTGAATGAGTTGCTCGCTGTCAGCACGCACTTCCGGCAGGCTGGTGTCATAGTCGCGCTGCAAAACCATCCCGGTCGGTGTCTCCGCAAGGATGAGACTGCGCACCCGCTCCAGCACTTCGTGAATGTTCACGGCCCCAAAGCGCGGTGTCCGATGCGGCGTAAGCAGCCGCTCCATCAGCGATTGCAGACGATCCGACTCCTTGATGATGACCTGGGTGTATTCGCGCAAAGATTCACGCGGCAGTTCGTGCTCCAGTAATTGCGCCGCGCCGCGAATGCCACCCAGCGGATTTTTGATTTCGTGCGCCAGGTTGCGCAGCAGTTCGCGGCTCGCTTCCTGCTGCAATCGTGTCTGTTCCAGACGTGCCATGCGCAGGTGTAAATCCACTGTGCGCAGTTCCATGAACGCTCCCCCATGCGGCGCATCCAGCGGCGAGATCGTACCCCCCAGCCGCAAAGGCGGATGCGCATTGACCGTCACATCGAGTTCGTACTCGATCACGGTTTCACGCGAGGCCTGGGCAGTTTGAATCGCAGCCAGCAACTCCAGACTGCGCTCGAATACCTGGCTGACTTTTTCGCCCACCAGCAGAACACCGGACACGCCCAGCAGCGTTTCCGCAGAAGGGTTGACGTACACAATCATGCCCCCGGCATCAAACACCACGACACCGGTAGCAAGCTGATCGAGTCCCGCATACTCGGCAGGCGGAATGGGCATGACACTCATGGCGCTATTGATCCTAAAAACGGCAATTCATACACCACCGGGACACAGCCATAGGGCGGCCCGTGGCCGCCGAACCTCTTATATGCGGCGGCCACGGGCCGCCCTATGCGCCTTCGGGGTATTCACTCGCAGGGGGAAGCCATGACTGAAAAATTGTTAAGGAAGCGCATAGTTTCAGCGATTCCCAAGCACTGATTGTGCCAGATGGCGAAGACGCTTGAACTGGCTTACTTGAGATTGCCGATTTCGTGTTGTATGGAGGACACGTTCTGTTCGTGTTGCGCTAAAGTGGCGCGCAATTTCTTCACGCGATTCAGGTAGGTACTGTCTGTGGAACGCTCGCCCGGCTGCAAACGCTCGCCCAGCGCCAGTTGACGGCGTGCTTCGTCCGCATTTTGCCGCTCCGCCGACACCTCGTCCGCCAACACCTGACGACGGATATCGTCACGTTTTTTTTGGGTGTCCGCGTCGATCCGTGGAAAGTCTGTTGGACTGGGGTTATTCGATGCACGCTTTTGGGGCTTGCTGCCGCTATTAAGTGGCAGCGTCGTCGGCGCGCCCGGCAATTCAAGGCGTTTTGCACCCCGTTTATAGACATCGGTAAACGTGACCTGGCCGTTTTCATCTACATATTTGTAGATCTCGGCCTGCGAAATGGCGGGCAATGCCAGTATCAAGAAAAGGAAAACGATAGTAATGCGCATGGTGATGAGTTTAGCCGACAGCTTATCTACGGCCAAACACACATCCGTCTTGAATGCGGGTCTGTCCGCCAACCCAAAATAAAAAGGGCGGCTTGCGCCGCCCCTCAGTCTGACCTGCCGGCCGCTTACAGCGAATAATACATCGCAAATTCCACCGGATGGGTAGTCATGCGGTACTTGGTGACTTCCTCCATCTTCAGCGTGATGTAGGCATCGAGCATGTCGTTGGTAAACACACCGCCACGGGTCAGGAATTCGCGATCCTTGTCCAGTTCGTCCAGCGCCATTTCCAGGCTGTGGCAGACCTTCGGAATCTTTGCATCCTCTTCCGGCGGCAGGTCGTACAGGTCTTTATCAGAAGGATCGCCGGGGTGAATCTTGTTCTGAATACCGTCCAGACCGGCCATCATCAGCGCGGCAAAGCACAGATACGGGTTGGCCGTGGGATCGGGGAAGCGGGTCTCGATACGGCGAGCTTTCTCGGACGCTGCAATCGGAATACGGATCGACGCGGAACGGTTGCGGGCGGAGTAGGCCAGCATCACCGGCGCTTCAAAACCGGGCACCAGACGCTTGTAGGAGTTGGTGGACGGGTTGGTGATCGCGTTCAGCGCCTTGGCGTGCTTGATGATGCCTCCGATATAGTACAGGCACATTTCGGACAGGCCGGCATAACCATTGCCCGCGAACAGGTTCTTGCCGGCTTTCCACAGCGACTGGTGCACGTGCATGCCAGAACCGTTGTCGCCGACGATGGGCTTGGGCATGAAAGTCGCGGTTTTACCGTAGGCATGTGCCACGTTTTGTACAATGTATTTCAGCCTCTGCGTCCAGTCGGCGCGCTTGGTCAGAGTACTGAACATGGTGCCGATTTCGCACTGGCCAGCGGTCGCCACTTCATGGTGGAACACCTCGACCGGAACGCCAGCTTCTTCCAGCGCCAGCACCATGGCGGCGCGGATGTCTTGCAGGGAATCGACCGGGGGCACGGGAAAGTAGCCCCCCTTCACGCCGGGACGGTGACCGGTGTTGCCGTTCTCGAATTTTTCAGCCGAAGACCAGGCCGCCTCTTCGGAATTGATTTTCACACCGCAACCGGACATGTCGTCATGCCAGGTCACGGAATCAAAAATGAAGAACTCGGGCTCGGGGCCGAAGTAAGCGGTATCGGCAATGCCAGTGGACTTCAGATAGGCTTCAGCGCGCTTGGCCACTGAACGCGGGTCGCGCTCGTAACCCTTGCCGTCAGCCGGTTCGATCACGTCGCAAGTCAGGATCAGCGTAGCTTCGTCGAAGAAGGGGTCCATGAACACGGAATCCGGATCGGCTTTAAGCAGCATGTCGGAAGCCTGAATACCTTTCCATCCGGCAATGGATGAACCATCGAAGGGATGGCCGTCTTCAAACCATTCTTCTGTCACAATGCGCGCAGGAATGGAAACGTGCTGTTCCTTGCCACGGGTATCGGTAAAACGCAGGTCAGCGAATTTGACTTCGTTGTCCTTGATCATCTTCAAAACATCGGCCACGGCCATGCTGAATCTCCTCAAAATGGAATTAGGTTAAAAACGAGACATTGATTGCATGGCCAAACTAAACAGCAGCAAGCGTGCCATGACATAGGTTTCGCTGGAACTATTGTGCCACAAGCCGAGGCCGGCAGGATAGGCTAAGCTCGCCTCCAACATGCGCCCGCAATTGGTGCGCATTACTCCCTGGTTGCACTATTACGGTGCTTTATTGACCCGGTGTTGGGCTCGCTTATACTTATATAAATAACAGGCAGGGATATTATGGGACGCATAACAGAAATGCTGAATACCGCTCAGCAACGCGGGGGGGAGTTGAATCTTCCCTATGCCGGTGCTGTATTGCCCCATGAAGCCGCCGAATTGTTGCAGCTTGCACCAGGAGCGGTCATGGTTGACGTGCGCTCACGCCCCGAACTGGATCTGAACGGCGCCATCCCCGGGGTCATACACGTGGAATGGCGAACCTGGCCCGGTTGGGTCGCCAACCCGCATTTCATCCCCCAGCTCAGACAACTGGTCGATCCGGAAGCCTTGCTGATGTTCATCTGCCGCAACGGGGCGCGCTCCCATCAGGCTGCCGTCGCCTGCAGCGAAGCGGGATTCGCCAGCTACAACGTGCTGGAAGGCTTTGAGGGGGACCTCAACAAGGCCACCGGCCACCGCAATGAGTTGAACGGCTGGAAACTGCGCGCCTTGCCTTGGACGCAAAGCTGATTCGAGGCCGCAACAGGTAAGTTCCCTCTCCTCCCCTCCCCCCAACCCGCTACCGCTAGCGGGATTTCGGTGCCCCGCAGGGGTGGAGGTGCACACCATGCGCCGGCCATTTTCGACGACGCATTCATTATTAAAACTGGTTAAACCCACACCGATTGATGCGCTTCATGACAGACCGTTACGCCGTATTCGGACATCCGATCGCCCACTCCAAATCCCCGCTGATCCATGCCGCGTTTGCCCGGCAAACCAGTCAGGACATGATTTACGAAACTATCCTCGCCCCACTGGAGGGTTTTGCCGATGCCATTGCGCAATTCCGCCGTCATGGCGGGAGGGGTGCCAACGTGACGGTGCCGTTCAAGGAGCAGGCGTTTGCCCTGGCCACTCAACGCACGCCGCGCGCCGAACTCGCCGGGGCGGTCAACACGCTTATCTTCGATGACGCGAGACTCCTGGGCGACAACACCGACGGCGCGGGGCTGGTGGCTGACCTTACCCGCAATCTCGGCATAGTCCTCGCAGGCAAACACATTCTGCTGCTGGGCGCGGGCGGCGCGGCGCGGGGGGTCATCGGCCCCCTGCTCGATTGCTCGCCCGCGACACTCATCATTGCCAACCGCACCGTCGGCAAGGCGCACGATCTGGCAAGGCATTTCGGCAACCAGGTTGAAGGCTGCGGCTTTGACCAGGCCAACACGCCGTTTGACCTGGTCATCAACGCCACCGCCGCCAGCCTGGAGGGCGAACTGCCGCCGGTATCGCCGCAAGTTTTCCGGTCAGGCACCCTGGCCTACGACATGATGTATGGCAAAGCACTGTCGCCCTTCCTGAGCCTGGCGCAGCAGCACCGGGCCAGCGTGGCGGACGGCCTCGGCATGCTGGTTGAACAGGCAGCGGAGGCATTTTTCGTATGGCGCGGGGTACGACCTGATACCCGTCCGGTGATCGAGTCGCTGCGCGCGGCATGATGAAAAAACTGTTGAGCCATGCGGTCAAGCTGGCCCTGGCAGTTATGGCCCTGGCGCTGCTGTATCAGCTCTGGCTGTTTGCGCATGTATTGTGGTGGATCGATCACAATCCCGCTTCTAGCGCCTTCATGGAAGCCGGACTCGCCCGCATGCAGGGCAAGAATCCGGATGCCGAACTGCGTCACCAATGGGTGCCCTACGAAAAAATCTCCGTCCAGCTGAAACGCGCCATCGTCGCCGCCGAAGATTCAAAGTTTCTCGATCATGAGGGTTTCGACGTCGAAGGCATTCAAGCCGCGGTGGAAAAGAATCTGAAAAAAGGCCGGCTGGTTGCCGGCGGTTCCACCATCAGCCAGCAACTGGCAAAAAACCTGTTCCTGTCGGGCGAACGCAGCTTCATACGCAAAGGCCAGGAAGCGGTGATCACCCTGATGATCGAGACCACCTGGAGCAAGCGCCGCATTCTGGAGGTCTATCTCAACATCATCGAATGGGGCAACGGCATCTATGGCGCAGAAGCCGCCGCACGGCGTTATTACAAGACATCCGCTGCCGGCCTCGGTCCCGACCAGGCAGCACGGCTGGCGGCCATGGTGCCCAATCCACGCTGGTTCGAGAACCATCGCAGCTCACGCAAATACCAGCGGCGCGTAGCCACGATACGACGCTATATGGCCTACGCGCAGGTTCCGCGTTAATCGGTCCGGGCATTACAGCTTGCCTTGCGGGGAAGGTTGGGGGGCGCTTTTAAGGCGCCGGGCAGCCACTCGCTAAATAAGCTACGCAACGCGCTACAATCCGGCCGTTCCAGTGACGTGCGGCCATGACGGACTCTCTCGAAAACCAGTCCCAGGAAAATCTCGAAACCAGCCTGAAGCAGGTGCAGACCCTGCTTGTGAAAATGCGGCTGGTGGAGGATCTCGTCCATAAGCAGGGTGGTCCGCGCCATGAGCTGGTCGAGAATCTGGTGCACAAGCAGAATCTGGCCGAGCTGCAGCGGCGGCTGGAAACGCTGCACCCTGCGGATGTGGCCTATATCCTCGAGGCGCTGCCGCTCAACGAGCGCACGCTTGTTTGGGATCTGGTCAAGGCCGAGCGTGACGGCGAAATTCTGCTGGAAGTCTCGGATGCGGTACGTGAGTCACTCATCCAGACCATGGACAATGCCGAGCTGCTGGCAGCGGCGGAGTCCCTCGACACGGACGAGATTGCGGACATTGCGGCCGATCTGCCGCAGGATGTGATCCAGGAGCTGCTGACCACGCTCGACGCGCAAAAGCGCGCACGCCTGCAATCCGCGCTGGCCTATCCGGAAGACAGTGTGGGCGCGCTGATGGACTTCGACATGGTCACCATCCGTGCCGATATCACCCTGGAAGTCACTTTGCGTTATCTGCGCCGTCTGGGCGAGCTCCCCGACCAGTTGGACAAACTCTTCGTGGTGGGCCGCGATGAGGAACTCATCGGTGTGCTCCCGCTGAAGCGCCTGTTGACTGCCGATCCCGAGGTTTCGGTCGCAACCATCATGGTGGAAGACATGGTGGTATTCCACCCCGAAGACGAAGCGCAGGAGGCCGCGCAAGCGTTCGAGCGTTACGACCTGGTGATGGCGCCGGTGGTGGATACGCAGGGACGACTCATCGGACGGCTCACTGTCGATGCCGTGGTGGACTACATCCGCGAATCCGCGGAATCCGACATGCTGTCGATGGCGGGTCTGAAAGAGGAAGAAGACCTGTTTTCAACCGTCTGGCGCGCAGCCAAGAACCGCTGGATGTGGCTCGCGATCAACCTCATCACCGCCTTCATCGCCTCGCGCGTGATCGGTGCGTTTGAAGGCAGCATCGAAAAACTCGCCGCGCTCGCCGCGCTCATGCCCATCATCGCCGGTATCGGCGGCAACTCGGGCAACCAGACGACCACGCTCATCGTCCGCGGCCTGGCGCAGGGACAGATTACCCAGTCCAACGCCCGCCGCCTCATCATCAAGGAACTGGGGATCGCCGTGTTGAACGGTCTGGTATGGGGCGCCGCCGTCGGTCTGTTCGCCTGGCTGCTCTATCAAAACCTCGCTCTGGGCGGCGTCATGGCCTTGGCCATGATGCTGAATCTTCTGGTGGCGGCACTGGCCGGGACTTTCATTCCGCTGCTGATGAACCGCATGAACCGCGATCCGGCCTTGGGCTCATCGGTATTGCTTACCGCCACCACCGACAGCATGGGTTTCTTTATTTTTCTGGGGCTCGCCACCCTGCTGCTACTCTGATGCCACGCTCGCCCAACCCAACCACCAGCCGCGCCCTGTACTTCCGCCTGATGAGCTATGTCCGCCCCTATTGGCGCATGTTTGCCCTGTCGCTCTTCGGCCTGGTGCTGTCCGCCGCCACCTCTCCTGCGCTGCCCGCCCTGTTCAAGCCCTTGCTGGATGAAGGCTTTGTCGCCAAGAACATGAGCTACATGCGCTGGATGCCCCTGCTGTTGCTGGGCCTGTTTCTGCTCCGCGGTATCGCAGACTTTATCAGCACCTATTGCATGGCCTGGGTTGGCACCCGCCTGGTCATGGACTTGCGCGCCGCCATGTTCGACAAACTGATGCTGCTGCCGACGCGCTTTTTTGATCAGACTGCTAGTGGCCAGCTCATTGCACATCTCGCTTTTAATGTTACCCAGGTCACAAAATCGGCCACGGGCTCGCTCACGACCCTGGTACGAGACAGCCTCGCCGTGATCGGCTTGCTGGGATATCTGTTGTGGCTCAACTGGACGCTCACCCTCATTGTTTTCGGTGTCGCGCCCTTCGCCGTTATTATCGTTCGCCGTGTCAGTCAGCGCCTGCGCGGCTTGTCGCGCAAGGCGCAGCAAAACCTTGGTGACATCACCCAGGTTATAGACGAAGCCGTCTCCGGGCATCGAGTGGTCAAGCTTTTCGGCGGCGCAAGCTACGAACGCGAACGTTTCTTTGGCGCCATCAATCGCGCACGTCTGTTTGAGATGAAACGCGTCGCTGCAAACGCAGCCTATGATCCGGCCATCCAGTTCCTGGGGGCGCTGGCGCTCGCCGCCATCATTTACATCGCTGCCGGGCAGATGGTCGACGACCGTACCACGGTAGGCGGCTTCGTCTCCTTTTTCCTGGCCATCATGATGTTGTTCGCCCCGGTAAAGCGTCTTACCGGGGTCAATGACCAGTTACAGCGCGGCCTCGCCGCTGCCGAGACCATTTTTGGTCTGCTCGACGAGACTGAAGAACATGACACTGGCAGCCACACCCTAGCCCATACACTGGGAAAGCTGGAATTCCGGGAGGTCACAGTTCGCTATCCCGGAAAACCGCAAGCCGCGCTGGACGGCTTCAGCCTCGCCATTCTTCCTGGCGAAACGGTCGCGCTGGTCGGCACGAGCGGCGCCGGGAAAACCACAATCGCCAATCTAGTTCCGCGCTTTTACGACCCTGATGAAGGGACGATTCTGCTCGACGACGTGGACCTGAAAACATTCACGCTTGCCAGCCTGCGCGCAAATCTTGCGCTGGTTTCGCAGGACGTCGTGCTGTTCAACGACACGCTGGGACACAACATTGCCTACGGGGCAAAGCGCGCCGCCAGCCTTGATGCCATCCGCGAAGCCTGTATCGCTGCCCACGCCTGGGAATTCATCGAGAAATTGCCGGAAGGACTCAACACTCTGGTCGGCGAGAATGGCATGCGGCTTTCAGGCGGCCAGCGCCAGCGCATCGCCATTGCCCGCGCACTGCTGAAGAATGCGCCTATCCTCATTCTCGACGAAGCCACCTCCGCGCTGGACACCGAATCCGAACGCCACGTCCAGGCTGCGCTGGAAACGCTCATGCAGGGCCGCACCACGCTGGTCATTGCGCACCGGCTCTCGACCATTGAGCGCGCCGATCGCATCGTCGTGCTGGAACATGGGCGCCTGATCGAAATCGGCAGCCACGCCGAACTGCTTGCCCGGAACGGGCGCTTTGCGCACCTGCATGCGCTGCAATTTTCCACATGAGTTGGGTCAAACCGTCTCGTTCCCTTCTCACCGCCGCCGGCCGCGCCATTGGCGACTACCAGATGATACGCAACGGTGACCGGATTTTGCTGGGACTCTCCGGCGGCAAGGATTCGCTCTCGCTGCTGCACACCCTGCACCACCTGCAACGACGCGCCCCGGTGAAGTTCGAGCTGGCCTGCTGCACAGTCGATCCGCAATCGCCGGATTACGATCCCAGCCCCTTGAAGCCCTATCTCGCTGCGCTGGGCGTGCCGTATTTCTACGAATCCCAACCGGTGCTGGAGCAGGCCAAAGCCGGCATGGATGGCGACTCCTTCTGCGCTTACTGCTCGCGCATGCGGCGCGGCATTCTTTATCGGGTGGCGCGCGAACATCACTACAACGTGCTCGCGCTGGCCCAGCACCTCGACGATCTCGCCGAGACCTTTCTTCTATCGTCCTTCTTCGGTGGCAAGCTCAGAACCATGCA
>Ga0315271_10001358_pt1 | contig 14670 bp, 13 predicted proteins | sample C3_top_MG_FD_204664 | JGI IMG/M metagenome (GOLD analysis project Ga0315271, IMG submission 204664) | Sediment microbial communities from Yellowstone Lake, YNP, Wyoming, USA - C3_top | ecosystem: Environmental > Aquatic > Freshwater > Lake > Sediment | place: USA: Wyoming | collected 2017-08-01 | reverse complement strand
TTTCGCGTGGACTCGGTCACGGCGGTGGCCTTCCTTAACACGGACATCTCCGCCTCCTTCGCCGCCATCGCCTGGTTGGTGATGGACTGGATGACCTCCAAGAAGCCCAAGTTCCTCGGCCTCCTCACCGGAGCCGTGGCGGGCCTAGCCACTATCACTCCGGCCGCGGGCTATGTCTCACCCACCACCGCCGCTCTCATCGGCGTCATCGCGGGCGTTGTCTGCTTCTACGCCGTGGCCCTCAAGAACAAGATGGGATGGGATGACGCGCTGGATGTCTGGGGCGTCCACGGAGTGGGCGGCTTCCTGGGCATCCTCCTGTGCGGCATTTTTGCGAGCACGGCGTTCAATCCGGTCGCGTCGGGCGGTGTAGACGGCCTTCTTCGAGGTAATGTCCGCTTCTTCCTGGTCGAACTGGGGGCCGTGCTCTTCTCCTCGATGTGGGCCTTCGCGTTCACCCTGGCCATGCTCTGGGGCATCAACAAGATCACCAAAGTGAGGGTCGAGGAGTCCGACGAGACGGTAGGATTGGACGAGGGGCTGCACGGGGAGCAGGCCTACATCGAAGGCGTCTGAGCCATGTCCCTTCCCACCCTTCGCTCCGCGAGGCGGGTGGCCATCGGGGTGCTCGCGGGGGTGGCGGTGCTGGCCGCCGCCCCCCGCTTCCAGGCCCAGGCCCTCGTGTCTCCGGCAGAGAGCGGCCCCTGGTACAAGATGGTCCAGGTGGACCTCTTCGCCTCCGCTTCCTACACCTACAACTTCAACCATCCTGCCTCCGAAGTAAACGACTACCGGGTCTTCGACTTCGACGACGATGAGCCGAAGCTGGATGTGCTGTCGCTGACGGTGCAGAAGGCCGCGGCCGAGGTTGGGGATTGGGGGTTCCGATTGGACCTCGGGGCCGGTCAGGCCATCCCCGAGATCACGGCGGCGCGCGGTCTATTCAGAAACATTGAGACCGGCGAGGTGGGCCACTTCGATGTGGAGCAGGCCTTCGTGAGCTACATCGCTAAGCTGGGCAGGGGGTTGCGCTTCGACCTCGGCAAGTTCTTCGCGCCGGTGGGTTACGAATCGGTGGACCGGTACGACGCCTACAACGACAACTTCTCCCGCTCCTTCCTCTTCGGCTATTCGGCGCCCTTCACCACCACGGGACTGAGAGTCTCTTACCCCTTCTCCGACATCCTCTCAGGCTCCGTCATGGTCGTGCAGGGGTGGGACAATGTGAGCGACAACAACGCAGGAAAGACCCTCGGCGCGCAGGTCGTGGTGACCCCCGTTCCGGCGCTCGCCCTGACCCTGAACTACATCGGCGGCCATTTCCTCGTGCGGGCCGACCTCCGCCAAGACCGGTCCGACAGGCGCGTGTTCCATAAGGGGGAGGGCTTCACGGACCGACAGTTTACGGCGTCCCTGAACCTGCTGGCGGTCTTCTAAGTTGAATTGTTCTGGCTCAGGCCCTAAGTCCCAGGCACCTTGAGCTTTTCTCGGAGCGTCTTGCGGTCAATGCCGAGGATCTCGGCGGCACGACTCTTGTGCCCGTCCACGCTGGAGAGAACCTCCCGGATGTGGCCGGCTTCCACCTCCGCCAACGAGCGTCTCGCGGAGGCTCTCGATGTGCCGAAGGCCCTCACCATCTCGGGGAGATCCGGAAGGTCCAGCGGGTCTGAGGCGCCTTCACGGACCATTGTCGAGATGACCGATCTCAGTTCTCTCACATTCCCCGGCCAAGGATAAGTCAACAGCGCCTGGCGGAAGGGCGCCGTCATCTCCGGGGCAAGGCGGCCACAGGAGAAAGCGGTGGCCCGGGTGAAATGCTCGGCGAGCAGAAGGATGTCCATACCCCGTTCGCGAAGCGGCGGGAGCCGGATCGTCTCCCAGCTTAAAAGCGCTCCCAGGGCCATGGGCAGTACGCCTCGGGCGACCAGGGCCGGGAATCGAGGGCCCGCGGAAGCCACGAGACGGCAAGGGAGAGCGGCTTCTCCGGTGCGCCCGGAAAGCTCTTCCAGAATCACCGCGGGCCAAGCTTCGACGGCCCGGAGGTACAGGGTGCCTTCGCCGGCCGAAGCGAACCCCCGGAGCGCCTCCTCCACCAGATGGCTCGCCGGAATCACCTCGCCGTCAAGTACCAGGAAGGGGTGCGCCTCGCGGGAGCCAGCGCCGTGGAGGGCGCGGGCGGCACTCTGCCGTCCCGTTCCGTCCTCACCCAGAAATAGCACGGGAGCCGGTGATGCGACGGCGCTCTCAAGGGAATCAAACGCCAGCCTCATAGCCTCCGATGCGCCGACGAGCCCCAGAACCGTGCGGGAGTGTCCAGCCCGGCCAGAACGGGCCTGATGCACCTTGCCCAGGACCCGGCCCACGGCGGCGAACAGTTCTTCAGCCGTGAAGGGCTTGGAGAGGTACTCCTCGGCACCCGTCTTGACGGCTTCAACCGCTCCCTCGATGGTGGCGTAGCCGGTGATCAGCATGACCCGGGTTTCCGGATGATTCTCCCGAACATGCCGAAGAAGCTCCATGCCGCTCATGTCGGGCATCCGGATATCGGTGATGAGCAGATCCACGGGATGCTTGAGGAGGGCTTCCATGGCCTCCGGCGCGCCCGATGCCGTGATCACGGTGAAGCCCCGGTCGGCGAGGTTTCGCTCCAGGACCTCCAGGGTGTCCGGAGAATCGTCCACGAGAAGGATGCGGTCGGAATTTCGGGCGGCGGTCACAGAGCGGTCCCCCTTCCGGTGGCGGTCTCCTGGGCTCGCGGAAGGAGAACTCTGACCCGAGTCCCCTTTCCCACCTCGCTGTCCAGCGCAATTTGTCCGCCGTGGGCCATCACGATGCCGTGGACAACAGCTAGGCCGAGTCCAGTGCCCTGACCCACCTCTTTGGTCGTGAAGAAGGGCGTGAAGACCTGTCGCTTCACTTCCTCGGTCATCCCGTCTCCGGAGTCCTCGACGGCCAGAAAGACGGATTCCCCCTCCGTCCCCGTGGCGATGCTCAGCGTGCCTCCGCGGGGCATGGCCTGGATGCCATTCACGATAAGGTTCATGACCACCTGCTGGAGGAGGTTCGGATCCCCCTCCACGGCCGGGAGGCCGTTGGGGAGATGAAGCCCGATGGTGGTCCCCGCTTTGGCGCACCGGGCGGACAAAAGAAAAAGCGCGTCCCTCACGATCCGGTTGAGATCCGCGGGGACCCGCTGCGCAGGCGACTGGCGCGCGAAGATCAGGAGCTTCTTCACGATCTCCCTCGCGTGCAGTGCGGCCCGAACGATCTTCTGCAAATCCCTCGCCGTCTGATCGGGTATTCCAAAGTTGCCCTGAGTGAGCTGGGCGAAGCCGAGGATCGCGCCGAGGGGCTCGTTCAGTTCGTGGGCGACGCCCGCCGCCAACCGCCCGACGGTGGCCAGCCGGTCAGCGTGCCTAAGCTGTTCCTCGAGTCGGGCGTTTGCCTCGCTCGCCTCTCGACGCTCTAGAATCAGGGACACCTGCCTGGCAACCTCGTTGATGAGGCTCCGCTCCTCCTTGAGAAAGGCGCCCTCGTCCGCCTGCGGCCGGGCTTGGGAGTAAAAGACCTCCACATGGCCACGGCCGCGGCCGCCAACGGTCAGAACGGCCGCCAGCCTCTGAGCGCTTTCCTCGAAGGGCCGTGAACAAAAAACGCTGCCGTCTATCTGCACCCTGGCACAGGCGCATTCGGGATACTGGCAGGCCGTTGGCAGAAGGAACACCACGCGCTCGATCACCTCCTGAAGCGGGAGGTCTGTTCGGTCAGCCACCTGGGCGATGCCGTAGAGGCATGTCAATTCCTTGACGCGCTCTCGCAGTGCCCACTGGGTGGAGTTCGTCTGCTTGGCCGTATCGGCGGACTCGGTCATGGCGCCCCCGAAAACCAGTATAGCCCAGGGCGCCGGAAGGACGGCTTTCGCAGTGGAGGGGCACCGATGTTTCAGGGGGGAGAGCCATGCTATGGTTACGACCAGGGGGACCGCATCCCAGCGTCCCCCGAATCGCGTTAGGGAGCGTACGAACATGAGGATGAAAGGCGCGGAACTGAAAGGTGCCTGGAAGGAAGGCATCCGCGGGGGCACGGGTAAGGCGCTGGCGGTGGACTACCTTGCCCCGGGCGAGATGGCGGGTGTCCTCATGGCGAGCCGGATCACGCTGGAACCGGGCGCCTCCGTGGGCGAACACCCGCACCCGGAAACCGAGGAGCTCTACCTCGTCCTTGAAGGCGAAGGCACGGGATTCCTCGACGATGAGGCTTTCGATGTGAGCCCAGGCGATGCGTGGGTTTGCAAGGCCGGCCATACGCACGGCGTGGAGGCGGGGCGGAAGGGTCCGCTGACCTTCTTCGCCGTCCTCACTTCACGACGGTGAGACTGTTGAGGGCGCTGGTGCTGACGCGCCCGATGGCATCCCGACCCACGACCTGCCAGTAGAGCGTCGGATAGGCATCGGCCACCTTCTTCCAGGCCGCCGCGTCCGGCGTCCACATGGTTTCTTGGATCCAGTGCTTCTTATTCGAACCGCTCTTCAGGCGGACCACCCTGAATTCCCTGGTGTCGCTCACGCGGACCTGAAAGTCCGAGTTGTGCTGTGCGGTCCAATTGAAAACGGGGGGTGTATCCGGTGAAACCGGGGCCCCGTAGCCCGGCACGAGGCCGTCCGGCGGGACCTGTCCGACGATCTTGACGACACCGCCCGCGCCCGCCAGGGGCGCCTTCGAGGACTTGGCCAAGATGCGCCAGGAGAAGGGGGCGTCGGCGGACCCCGAGGACTTGGCGGATGCCAGGATTTTCTTCCAGGCGCCAGTTCCCGGTGTCCAGGAGGTGTCCGCCAGCCAAGCCTGGCCGGAGGTGGCGAGGATGTTTCGGAAGCCACCGTCAGAGGCCACCTCCACGCGGAAGCGGGTCTCTTCTCCCTGAGACCAGGAGAAAGTCATGGGCGGAGAGTCGGCATACACCGTTTGCTGATCGCCGGAATTCGCCACCGTGACGGTCACCAGATCCACGGACACATTGCCCGCCGAGTCCCTCGCCTGCACCGACACCACATGCGGGCCATTCAGGTAAAGCAGGGTGTTCCAGGTGGAGTCGTAGGGAGGATCGGCTGCGCCGATGGAACTCCCGTCTACCAGATACCGTACCAGGAGATCTGGGCTGAGATCGTCCGAGACCGTCGCCGTGAGGGCGACCGTGCCCAAGACGGTGGCCCCTCCCTGCGGTTTCGTGAGCGTGACGGTGGGAGGATCATCCCGGCGGTACAAGTGGCGGGGGCCCGCCCCGATCTGCGACCACGGGGCGGCGGGGTCAGGGCCGGTCTGTGCCCCATAGCAAAGGAGCAACCGGGTGCCTGAGACAAGATATAGCCGCGGCCCGGGAGCCGTGTTGGCCAGGACCATGTCGCCCGGGGCGCCGCTGAGACTAAGCTTGCCCAGCGTGGTACCTGTGTCCAGATCCAGGAGGTAAACTTTCATGTCCCCGGTGCTGGGCAAGAAAAGGGTGCCGTCGGCGGAAAGGGCCGGGCCGAAGTGGCTCCCGATGTCCAGCGCGGCCGGCCAGATTAGGTCTCCCTCGAGAAGGGCATAGGCGCCCACCTTGTAGGTGTCGGTCGTGGCCTCGGGGGTGGCCGTCTCCTCCATGGATGCGGTCGTCTTCGTCGCCGTGAAATTTTGACCCCCCACGCTCGAACCGATGATGTTGACCTGCAGGGAGGCGGGGCTGAATGTGTACGAGGCCAATTGGGGCGTCACCGTGTACGCCCCTAGCGCGAGGCCATCTAGGATGTACACGCCCGAACTGTTGGTGAAGGTCGTGGACCCATAGATCGACTCGGTCACCGTCACGCCCTCGAGGCCCCCGGTGGTACCCACCGAGACCGTCCCTGAGATGCTGTACCCGGGGCCCCGGGAGGTGAAGTTCTTGCCCGTCACGCTGGCCCCATTCACTTCGACGCTCAGGGAGGAGGGTGTGAAGCCATAAGTTGCGAGCGCGGGGGTGAGGGTGTAGGTTCCGTTGACCAATCCGTTGAGGGTGTACTTGCCGGTGGCGTCCGTCGTGGCGGTGGTGGCGGGGATAGTTCCCGTGGAGATGATGGCGTTTTGCAGGGGCGTACCGTCCGTCTGGACCACGGTGCCCGAGATGGAGTATTTGTCCGCGGGCGGCGTGGAGAAGGAGGCCGAAAGCACAACGGCGCCCGCGGAGATTACGGGCGAGGCGGCGTTGGTGATGAGGGTCGTGCTTCCTGCGGAAGACCAGCGCCTCAGCCCGTTCAGCGTGCGTGACCAGGCGGAGCCGGCGGCGTCCACGTAAAAGAGGTTGTCGTCGGCGTCGAGGGCCAGGGGAGAGGTGACCATTTCGGGCAGCTCGGTGATGCGCTCCGGGACCCCCCTCGTGCTTAAGGCGTAAAGGTTGTGCGTGGAGGCCACGAAGATCCACCCCGAATGGCCGATGACGGGACTGGTCACGATGGGATTCCCGGTGTTGAAAGACCACAGGACGACGCCGCGGGGGCCCAAGGCGAAGACGCGGCCTAAAACCGTGGCCACATAAACGGTTCCATCCGCGGCCACAGCCGGCGTGGTGCTCAACGCGGAGCCCAAGGGCGTGCGCCAGGCAAGATGGCCGTCCACATCATAGGCGGCCAGATCCCCCTGGCTGGTGGGGAAATAGAGCAGATTCCCCTGAAGTGCCATGGCCGCCGAGGGTCTGCCGCCGGGATCCACGGCCCAGAGCGTCTCTCCCGAGGGAGAGACGGCCCGGATCAGGCTGTCGTCCGTGGCCATGTAGACGGAACCGTCCCAGCCCACGGTCGGGGTAAAGAGGATAGCCGCCGGCGCGTAGTAGTTCCACTTGGGGACCAGGGTTCCCGAAGCCCAGAGCGCGCAAGAAGATACGAAGAGGACCGCCGCAAGGCACCACCGTCTCAACCGAAAATGCATGTTCACGCTCCGCTGCTCGGGCCTGGGCTCGCCCCAGATGCTCCCTCTTAATAGACGCCTTCCCGGGGCGTTTGTCTATTGTGCCCCCCCGCATTCTTTGGCAGAATGGGATGGGCTCAACGCCGAGAATCGAGGTTTCCCGATGTTTCGACTCGTCTACACGCTCAACGGTGAACCGCAATCCCTTAACCTGAGGACGGACCGGGTGACCGTGGGGCGAATGGCCGACAACGACTTAGTCCTGCCCGATCACACCGTCTCCCGCAACCACGCCGAGCTGGTCCGGACCCCATCGGGCTGGACCCTGCGCGACCTGGGTTCCAGAAACGGCACGCAGGTCAACGGCGCGCTCGTCCAGGAGGCACGGCTCGTGCCGGGAAGCACGCTGGTCTTCGGGCGCTTCGAAGTGCGATTCGAGGAGGAACAGAGTTCGGAAGTACGCATGGACTCCGCGAGCGCCGATGCCCCCATCGCCGAAGGGACCATCATCCGCTCCGTGGAGGAGGTGCGCGACATGCTGTCCGCGGCGCCCCTGGAGGAGCGGCGGGTCCTGGGCCAGAAGGACATTGACCGGCTCACGCGCACGAGCCGCATCCTGGCGGTCCTCTCGGAGGTGAGCCGGACGCTCCTTTCCGCGGCCACCGTGGATCAGGTGCTGGAGAAGATCATGGATGTGATCTTCCAGCATGTGCAGGCCCAGCGGGCCGTCATCCTCCTGGCGGATTCGGTGACGGGGGAACTCCAGCCGCGATGCGTGCGCCAGGTGGGGGGTTCCAAGGACACCATCCAGATCAGCCGCACCATCGCCCTCAAGTCCTTCCGCGAGGGCGTGGCGATTCTGAGCCAGGACGCCCAGGTGGATCCCCGTTTCCAGGCCGGCGAGTCCATCCGCTTCCTGGGCATCCGCTCGGCGCTCTGCGTTCCCTTGAAGGCCGAGGACAAGGTTCTGGGTCTCATCTATGTGGACACCCCCATGAAGGTGAAAGCCTACGAAGAGCTCGACCTGGACCTTCTCACGGCCCTGGGGGGCTACGCCGCGGTGGGCATCCAGCAGGCGGACCTGAGGGCGGCCATCGAGGCGGGGCGCATCGCCAGGAGCAGGCTCGAACGCTACCACTCCCCCTCCGTGGTGGAGCGCATCGTGAGCGCCGCAGAGGGCGAAGCCTTCGCCCTGGAGGTGCGCGAGGTGGAGGCCACCATCCTCTTCGCCGACCTGGTGGGCTTCACCTCCATGTCCGAGGGCATGTCTCCCCGCGATGTGGCCACCATGCTCAACGCCTATTTCTCCACCATGACCGATGTGATCTTCGCCCATGAGGGAACCCTGGACAAGTTCATCGGTGACTGCATCATGGCCATCTTCGGCGCCCCCTTGGCCTCGGGAGACCACGCCGTGAGGGCCGTGCGCGCGGCGCTTGAGATGAGAGTCGCCCTGTCCGATTTCAACGCGAGCCGCCCCGGGGTGGCCCCCCTCAACTTCCGCATCGGCGTGAACACGGGTTCCGTGGTGGCGGGAGACATCGGCAGCCCCCGGCGAATGGAGTACAGCGTCCTGGGATCCACCGTGAACGCCGCATCGCGGCTCCAGTCCCAGGTGGCCGAGCCGGGGCAGATCGTCGTGGGGGAACAGACCCGCCAGCACCTGGGGCAGGCCTTCGAGTGCCGGAAGATCGGCGATGTGAAGGTCAAAGGGCTCCGGGCGCCACTGCCGTGCTACGAGGTCGTGGGGGAAGTGATCGAGTGATCGGGGGATCAGGTGATCAAGTGAGGTAGGCGGTGTGCCCTCGGGGGGCGGCGCCTATTTTTTTTGCTCCGGCTCCCCGGCTCCCCGGCTCCCCGGCTCCGTCTTTTTCCTCCGCTCGCGCCAGACTTCCACGATAACCGGCACGAACGAGACGACAATCACGGCCAGGATGATGAGGTGGAGGTACTTGTTGACGCCGGGGATGCTCCCCAAGAAATAGCCCGTCAGGGTCATGCCCGAAATCCAGGCGACTCCTCCTAAGATGCTGAACGCCAGGTACTTTCTATAGACCATCCGGCCGACGCCCGCCACCACGGGGGCGAAGGTTCGCACCATGGGCACGAAGCGGCAGAGGACCACGGTCTTCGCGCCGTACTTGTCGTAGAAATCTTGCGCGCGCTTCACATGCGCGGGGTTGAAGAGGAGCGACTTGGGCCGGGTGAACAGCAGTGGGCCCGTCTTCCGTCCGATCCAGTAGCCCGTGTTGTCCCCCAGTACCGCGGCGGGGACGAGGAGGCCGCAGAGAGCCCACGGGCTCAAGTACCCCTGACCCGCCAGAATCCCCGCCGTCACGAGGAGCGAGTCCCCAGGCAGGAAGAAGCCGACCATGAGCCCCGTTTCCGAATAGACGATCGCGAAGAGCACGGGGTAGCTTCCCCAGAGGATCAAGGCTCTGAGCTTTTCCGGGTCATGCAGCGCGCCGAGCAGTTCCTTCAGAAGTTCCATTCAAGCGTCCCCGAAGCGAATCCTGAGGATGCGCGATGGGCCCGTGAAAGTCAAATTTGGGGACAAGGGACAGGGGACAAGGGACAGGGGACAGGGGACAGGGGACAGGAGGAGGCGCTGAGCGCGTGTTTCACTTTTCACTTTTCACTTTTCACTTTTCACTCAAAGGGACAAGGGACACACTCCACGCCGGTTGGGTCCTGCTCCCGGCTCCCGTCCCTCTCCCTTTGCCTCCTGCCCCGCTCGATGCTACCGTGACCAGATAAGACGGAGGCGACCATGCCCGGCAAAGCCCTGATCTACACCATGACGACCTGCCCCTACTGTCTTGCGGCCAAGAAGCTACTCAGGAAGAAGGGGGTGGAGGTGGAAGAGGTCAATCTGGACGAGCATCCCGATCGGTGGGGCGAGTGCGAGAAACGCTCCGGGCGGCAGACGGTGCCCCAGATCTTCCTGGGCGACCGGCACATCGGCGGATGCGACGACCTGGAGATGCTGAATAAAAGTGGCGAGCTGGATCGGATGATCAATGAGGTGATTAGGTGATCAAGTGACCAAGTGATCATTGCATTACCTGATTACCCGATCGCCTGATCACCTTTATACCAGGGAGGTTCCCATGAGCGGCTACACGAAGGAACACGCGAAAAAGGGCCTGGACGAAAAACTCCCAGCCATTGAGACCTGGCCCAACCAGTTCCCGGACTACGAGATCACCATCGAATCCCCCGAGTTCACCTCGGTGTGCCCCAAGACGGGCCTTCCCGACTTCGGCCTCCTCGTCCTGCGTTACACCCCTGGGAAGGCATGCCTCGAACTGAAGTCTTACAAGGAGTACCTCTTGGCCTACCGCGCCTTGGGCATCTTTTACGAGAACGCGGTGAACCGGGTGTTGCGGGATGTGGTGGCCGCCTGCAAGCCCCAGCAGGCCAGCCTGACGGGAGTCTTCAACACCCGGGGAGGGATGAGCGCCTCCGTGGTGGCCACCTACGCCAAGAAAGGGGGGTTCGGGTCATGACGGGGAAAATCACCCTCGGATTGGAAAGCCCCATCGGCCGGCTCGATGTGACCCTCTCCGCCGAAGCGGTGCACCGCATTGATTTCGGCGGCGTCGCCCCCGACGGCCCCGTCCCCCGCTCCGTAGCGCCCCTCTTCAAGCGGGCCAAGAGGGAGTTGGAGGAGTACTTCCAGGGACGCCGGCAAGAGTTTGATTTGCCCCTGGATCCCTACCCGCCGGGTACGGACTTCCAGAGCAATGTGTGGGCGGCCCTGCGCGAAGTGCCCTTCGGTGAGGTGGTGAGTTACAGTGATCTGGCGCACTGGGCCGGCCGCCCGAAAGCCGTGCGCGCCGCCGGAGCCGCTTGCGGAGCCAACCGCATTCCCCTCCTTATCCCCTGCCACCGGGTCGTGGCCAAGGAGGGTCTCGGCGGGTTTGGCGGCGGACTGAAGATGAAGAAGCAGCTTCTCAACCTGGAGAGGGGCTAAGGTGAAGGTGAAAAGTACTTTTCACTTTCTACTTATGTTTGCCTCTTGGCCGTGAACTCGCCCAGCATGATGGGAACGGCTACCTTGAGCATGAGCGTGAACGCCAGGAAGCCTGCGGCGAAGACCCCCGCGGCCACGGAGACCTCCGTGAAGGAGGGGCGGTACTCGTAGATGTCCCCCAGGGTGTCGGGCGTGAGGCCCGGGATGATGAGGCCCATGCCCTTCTCGATGTACACGCTGGAGTAAATGAGCAGACAGCCCAGGTTGAGCGTGATCCAGTTCTTGCGCGTCCTGGGGATCAAAAAGAGGATGAAGGCGGCAAGTCCGCAGAGGAGGGAGGCCCACGCAAAGGGCACGAGGGTCTGGTGCCCCTTGTAGCCGAAGTAGAGGTACTCGGTGAAGACCTTCTCATTGGTGTTCGAATAGAATTCCTTGAACGCCTCGGCAGCCGTCAAGAAGAGATTGAAGCCCATGGTGTAGGCCATGAGTTCGGCCACCTTGAAGATGGCCTCGTCCTTCACCTCCAACCTCGTCGTTTTGCGAAGGATCTGCATGAGGATCAGGAGGATCGCAGGACCCGAGCAGAAGGCGGAGGCCAGGAACTTGGGCGCGAGGATGGAGACATTCCAGAACGGCCGGGCGGCGAGCCCGTTGAACAGGTACGCCGTGACGGTGTGGATGCTCACGGCCATGGGGATGGAAAAGAGGACGAGCGGGTAGACGACGCTCTTGAGGTAGTGGCGGCCGGTGTAGGCGCAGAAGAGCATGTAGGTCACCACGACCCAGTTGAGCAGGAGATATCCGTTCAGCGCGACCACATCCCACGCCAGGAGGGAGGATGGGAAGTTGAGGATCCCCACCAGGGGCATGATGTGCCAGAAGCGGTCGGGCCGGCCGATGTCCACCAGGACGAACCCCAGGCACATGATGAGGGCGGAGATGGCCAAAATCTCTCCTAGGAGGGTCACCTCCTTGATGGGCTTCCACTCGTACACATAGGCGGGAATCACGAGCATGATGGCGGCGGCGGCCACTCCCACCAGGAAGGTGAAGTTGCCGATGTAGAAGCCCCACGAGACCTGGTCGCGCATGTGGGTCGCGAGCAGGCCCTGGCTGACCTGGTTGGAGTAGCCCACCGCACCCGCGAGGATCACGGCGAGCAGGAACCCGACCCACGCGTAATAGTAGCGAGTCCCGGTGACGACGAGCTTGCCGCTGTCGAGGATGAACCGGCTGAAACTCCTGGCCGTCTCCATGGCTCAGACCCCGTAGAAATAGAAGAATCGTGGCTGGGTGTTCAGGTCTTCCTTGAAAATGAAGACGCGCTTGTTTTCGAGGATGTAGCGGATCTCGCTTCCGGGGTCCAACAGGTTGCCGAACTTCCGCGACCCCGTGGGGCAGATCTCCACGCACGCGGGATAGAGCCCCTTGCGCGTGCGCTGGATGCAGAAGGTGCACTTCTCCACGACCCCCTTGGGGCGCGGCCGGTTGCCCAGGTAGTGGGTGACGGGGTTGACCTCCTCGGAGGGGATGCCCGGCTCGCCCCAGTTGAAGTGCCTGGCGCCGTAAGGGCAGGCCGCCATGCAGTACCGGCAGCCGATGCACCAGTTGTAGTCCACCACCACGATGCCATCCTTCTCCTTCCAGGTGGCCTTCACGGGGCAGACCTTCACGCAGGGAGGGTTGGCGCACTGGTGGCACTGGACGGGCATGTAGAAGTGTCCGGGGGCGGGAACCTCCTCGGGGTTGTAGTAGGGGTCGGCCTCCAGGATGTCCACGCCCTTCTCTTTGTCCATCTGCAGGACCCGGATCCAGTGGATCTGGGGATCCCTCGACTGGTTGTTCTCCTTGACGCAGGCGTAGACGCAGCGGCGGCAGCCGATGCACCGGCTCAGGTCCAGCGCATAGCCGAAGAGCACCCCTTCCATGGGCGGCTCCAGCCCCACCGTGACCTTCTTGCCAAACTTGGTGGAATACTCCTTTTCCAAACGCTTCACGATCTCCTGGATCTCTGGCTTGGAGAGTTCTCGGAAATTATGCTGGACGAACTCCTCCATGCTGAGGTTTTTGCAGCCCGTAAGCGCCGCGGCCATGGCGGCTGTGCCCGCGGCCGCCAGGAAGTGCCGGCGGGAGCCCGACTCGGGTTCCTCGGGCGCAGGCGTGCCCGCCTCGCCTCCGGGTTTCCGGCTGTCGTCGCTCATGGCTTGCCTCCCTCTTTGGCCTTGATCTGGCTCGGTGGCAGGGGCGGGGGCAGGGGCTTCAACGCCTTGAAACGGGGCCCGTGCGGATTGTGGCAGTGGACGCAGAGCAGGTACTGCTTCTTCCCGTTCCACTCGCCCGTGCGTTTGCCGTGGACGCCCACCCTCCAGTCGCGCAGTTTGTCCCCGTGGCACTGGCCGCACAGGAGGTAGGACTTGGAAAAATCAATCAGCTCGCCGTCCACGAGGTGCAGGTGATCCCGGTCCTCGGCGCTGTGGCAGTCGAGGCACCACCGGTTCGGGCCGTGCTTGAGGACGATGTCGTCGTGCATGTCCACCAGCTTGCGGCGGGTCGTGTTGAGCTTCACCGTCTTGCCATCGTGACACTGGGTACAGGGGAAGATGCCCTCCGTGAACGGCGGGGGCGGCACCTGGATGTTCTGGCCGCCGGGGGCCTCCTCACCCGCCACGGCCGCGGAGGGTGATGGTTCGGGCGCCTTTGGCGCCTGGGTCTGGGCTCCGAACCCTCCGGTGGTGCTCGCGCAGAGCAGGAGCAGGAATCCAAATCGCGCAGCCTGCGCCCCGCTTCCGATCATGGCCGCGCTAGCGCGCGGAATTTTGGTGGTCATGAGTGGCCTTCCTTTATCGAGGTCGCCTCGGATTTCTCCGGCCACGGCGGCAGTAGCTTGACGAGGACCCACAGGATGACGAAGGGCATGATGAGGAGCACGATCGCCGGCAGAAGGCCCTCGCGGGTGGCGAACCCCATCTTGTAGGTGGTGTAGCCCAGCAGGCTCTTGGAAAAAAGCTGGCCGCCGATGACCACATTCCAACGCATGGCGAATATTCCGATCATGGCGAGCACGCCCGCCACGGCGTAGAGGCCCTTGCGCGCGTTTTCGGTGAGTTTGACGAGCTGGACCAGGGCGAGGATGCCGATGGGCACCACCGTCCCGAGGACGATCTGGATGATGACCTGGGAGGTATAGAGCTTGGTATGCACCATAAAATTGAGGCTCTTGAAGGATTCGTCCGCCTCGTAAACCCGGTGGATCAGGTCCAGCATTTCCAGGGAGAAGTCAATGATGAACGCGTACATGAAGTACCGCGCGATGGTGTCCAGGCACCGCATGTCAATCTGGGTTCTCCGGACCCAGGAGACCACCATGTACATGAGCATGACGAGCACGATACCGGAGACGATGGCGGAGAAAAGGAAGACGATGGGCATGAGGGGGGTGGACCACCAGGGGTTGGCCTTGATGGAACCGAAGATGAATCCCACATAGCCGTGGAGCAGGAAGGCCGACGGAATGCCCACGATGGTAATGAACCGGCCTACCTTGTCGTCTATTTCAAGGGAGCGCTCGCTGATGTTATCGGACCAGAGCGACATGGCGCGGTAGAGCGTCCGCGTCCATCCCGTGGAGGAGCGCGCGAGCAGGACGATGTCCTTCCGGTAGTCCAGCCAGATCTCGAGGACGAGAACAACCATGAGGTACCAGAGGTAGACGAACCCGAACATGGCCATTGCGGAAGAGGTGTGGGGCGTAAGGTACATCTCCAGGGAGCGCTCGGGAT
>Ga0315271_10001357_pt1 | contig 14694 bp, 7 predicted proteins | sample C3_top_MG_FD_204664 | JGI IMG/M metagenome (GOLD analysis project Ga0315271, IMG submission 204664) | Sediment microbial communities from Yellowstone Lake, YNP, Wyoming, USA - C3_top | ecosystem: Environmental > Aquatic > Freshwater > Lake > Sediment | place: USA: Wyoming | collected 2017-08-01 | reverse complement strand
GGCTGGCCGTGCATGCGATTGAGCACACGCTCCGCCGCGCTGCGCAGGTGCACGGGATCGATACCGAAATAGAGGTGCCTCGTCACCAGCTGAAACGAGTTCATGGTCCCTCCGCGAACGTCTTGGGTAATGACATTAGCATAAATTCGGGCTGCCGGCGCAACCACGTCGTTACAGGCGCAAATCGGCCGGCACCGGTCACATGCTCCGCCGGTACTGCCCCCCCACCTCGAACAGCGCATTGGTGATCTGCCCCAGCGAGCAAACGCGGACCGTCTGCATCAGCTCGGCGAAGACGTTGCCGTCCTCGATGACGACCTGCGCAAGCTTCGCCAGCGCGGCGGGCGCTTCGGCTGCATGCCTCGCGTGGAAATCCGCCAGCCGCTGCAGTTGAGAGCGCTTCTCGTCGTCGGTGGAACGCGCCAGCTCAACCTTCTGCGGCGCCGTTTCGCTGTGCGGATTGCGGAACGTGTTGACGCCCACGATCGGATAGGTGCCGTCGTGCTTCATGTGTTCGTAGTACATCGACTCTTCCTGGATCTTGCCGCGCTGGTAGCCGGTCTCCATCGCGCCCAGCACGCCGCCACGTTCGGAGATCGCCTCGAATTCCTTCAGCACCGCCTCCTCGACCAGGCCAGTCAGCTCCTCGATGATGAAGCTGCCCTGGTTGGGGTTCTCGTTCTTGCCGATCCCCCATTCGCGGTTGATGATCAGCTGGATCGCCATCGCCCGGCGCACGGACTCCTCGGTGGGCGTGGTGATCGCCTCGTCGTACGCGTTGGTGTGCAGCGAGTTGGTGTTGTCGTAGGTCGAGATCAGTGCCTGCAGCGTCGTGCGGATGTCGTTGAACGCGATTTCCTGCGCGTGCAGGCTGCGACCGGACGTCTGCGAATGGAACTTGAGCTTCTGCGCGCGCTCGTTGGCGCCGTAGCGCTCGCGCATCGCCACCGCCCAGATCCGCCGCGCGACGCGGCCGATGACCGCGTATTCCGGGTCCATCCCGTAGCTGAAGAAGAACGACAGATTCGGCGCGAAGTCGTCGATGCGCATGCCGCGCGCAAGGTAAGCCTCGACGAACGTGAAGCCGTTGGACAGCGTGAACGCGAGCTGCGAGATCGGATTCGCCCCGGCCTCGGCGATGTGATAGCCGGAGATCGACACGGAGTAGAAATTCTTGATGTCGTGCTGGACGAAATATTCCTGGATGTCGCCCATCACCTTCAGGCTGAACTCGGTGGAGAAGATGCACGTGTTCTGGCCCTGGTCCTCCTTGAGGATGTCAGCCTGAACCGTGCCGCGCACCGTCGACAGCGTCCACGCTCGGATCTTCGCCGCTTCGTCGTCGGTGGGCTCGCGGCCGTTGTCGCTGCGGAACTTCTCCAGCTGCTGGTCGATTGCCGCGTTCATGTACATTGCAAGGATCGTCGGCGCCGGGCCGTTGATCGTCATCGAGATCGACGTGGCCGGGTCGGTCAGGTCGAAGCCGCCGTAGAGCACCTTCAGGTCGTCGAGCGTGGCGATGGACACGCCGGAGTTGCCGACCTTGCCGTAGATGTCGGGGCGGATCGCCGGGTCGTTCCCGTAGAGCGTCACCGAATCGAACGCCGTGGACAGCCGCTTGGCCGGCATGCCGTCGGCCAGCAGGTGGAAGCGCCGGTTGGTGCGATGTGCGTCGCCCTCGCCGGCGAACATACGCGTCGGGTCCTCATTCTCGCGCTTGAACGCGAACACGCCGGCCGTGAACGGGAAGCTGCCGGGCACGTTCTCCAGGAGCTGCCAGCGCAGGATCTCCGACGCGTCCTCGAACTTCGGCAGCGCGACCTTGGGCACGTGCGTGCCGGACAGCGACGTCGTGGTGAGCGCCGTGCGAATTTCCTTGCCGCGGATCTTCACGACGTACTCGTCGCCGGAATAGGCGGCCTTCGTCTGCGGCCACATGTCGAGGAGCTTCTTCGCGCGTGGGTCCTGCTTGGCGTCGCGCGAGGCGGCCAGCGCGTCGAGTTCCTTCACGTCCAGCTTGCACTCCGTCGCGAGCATCGCCTTGGCGCCCGCGAGCTGCTGCCGTTCGCGCGCGATCCGCGTCTGCGCTTCGGTCCACTGGTGGTACTTGCGGACCGTCTCCGCGATCTCGGCCAGATAGCGCGAACGCGACGGCGGCATGATGGCGTGCTGCGCGCTCGATTGGCGCGTGGCGATCGTCGGCAGCGTACCCGCCTTCGTCTTCAGCCCCTTTTCTGCGAGCTTCGCGGCGAGCGCCTGATACAGCGCGGTGACGCCATCGTCGTTGAAGCGCGAGGCCATCGTCCCGAATATGGGCATCGCATCCGGGGACTCCTTGAACCGTTCCCGATTGCGCTGGTACTGCTTGCGCACGTCGCGCAGCGCATCCTGCGCGCCTTTGCGGTCAAACTTGTTGATCGCGACGAAGTCCGCGAAGTCCAGCATGTCGATCTTCTCGAGCTGGCTCGCCGCGCCGAATTCCGGCGTCATCACGTACAGCGACGCGTCGACCAGCGGGACGATTGCGGCGTCGCCCTGCCCTATTCCCGAAGTCTCCACGATGACGAGGTCGAAGCCCGCGACCTTGCACGCCGCGATGACGTCGGGAAGCGCCTTCGAGATTTCGCTTCCCGCATCACGGGTCGCCAGCGAGCGCATGTAGATCTGCGGATGCTCGATCGCGTTCATCCGGATGCGGTCGCCCAGCAGCGCGCCGCCGGACTTGCGGCGCGACGGGTCGATGGAGACGATCGCGATCTTCAGCGCGTCGCGCTGGTCGATGCGGAATCGCCGCACCAGTTCATCGGTCAGCGAGCTTTTGCCCGCGCCGCCGGTTCCCGTGATGCCGAGCGTCGGCACCGAAGCCTTTTCCGCAGCCGCCAGCAACTCGGTCCGCAGTTTCGCGGGCACGACGCCGGCTTCGAGTCCCGTGATCAGCCGCGCCAGCGCGCGCGTGCGAGCAAACCGGTCTCCTGCATGCAGTTCCGCGAGCGAACCCGGCAGGTCGTGCGCCAGGTCGACGTCGGCCGCCGCGACGATCTCGTTGATCATCCCCTGCAGGCCCAGCTTCTGCCCGTCCTCGGGGGAGAAGATGCGGGTCACGCCGTAGTCGTGCAGCTCCTCTATTTCCGCAGCGACGATCACGCCACCGCCGCCGCCGAAGACCTTGATGTGGCCGGCGCCGCGCTCGCGCAGCAGGTCCAGCATGTACTTGAAGAACTCTACGTGCCCGCCTTGATAGGACGAGATCGCGATGCCGTGTGCGTCCTCCTGGATCGCGCAGTTGACGATCTCCTCGACCGACCGGTTGTGGCCCAGGTGGATGACCTCGCATCCGGACGCCTGCAGGATGCGCCGCATGATGTTGATCGATGCATCATGACCGTCGAAGAGGCTGGCGGCCGTGACGAAGCGGACCTTGTGGACCGGCTTGAAAACCAGCGGATGCCGTGTGCTTTGATCGTTCATCGCGAACCTCGCGTGCTTGCGGGTGACGCTTGGGCCGTCGGGCGACAAGCCCGCGGGGACAGCAAGCTTACCGGAACCGCCCTCCCCGGGGCCTGCCCGGGGCTTGGGCCTCATCCCGTTGCAGCACCGTATATGACGTTTACGTAAACGTCAATTAAAGCACCCCGCCGCCGCAAAGGTGGCATTCTGTCGGGCTAAGGATTCCTTAATCCGGGGGTGCCAGGATGCGTGCGCGCATTCAGTCGCGCCGCTCCCTTCATCCCGACAGAGGCACCACCTCATGGCTTTCCCCGCATCTTTGCTGCGCCGCCTGGCGGCGTTCCTGGTCCCGATGTTCCTGGCCGCCGGCGTCCATGCCGCGCTGCCCGCCGGCGTCACGCAGGGCTCGACGATCGAAGGCGTCACCGAATACCGGCTGGCCAACGGCCTGCGGGTGCTGCTGTTCCCGGACGCGTCAAAGCCCACCACGACCGTCAACGTCACCTACCAGGTCGGCTCCGGGCAGGAAAACTACGGCGAAACCGGCATGGCGCACCTGCTCGAGCATCTGGTGTTCAAGGGCACGCCGAAGCGCGGCAACATCCAGACCGAACTGGGCAAGCGCGGCATGCAGTTCAACGGCTCGACCAACACCGACCGCACCAACTATTTCGAGTCGTTCACCGCCAATCCGGCGAACCTCGACTGGGCGCTGGCGATGGAAGCGGACCGGATGGTCAATTCGTACATCCGCAAGAGCGACCTCGACCCGGAAATGACGGTCGTGCGCAACGAATTCGAGAGTGGCGAGAACAATCCGCAGATGGTGCTGCTGGGCAAGATGTACTCGAGCGCCTACCAGTGGCATAACTACGCGCACCTGCCGATCGGCGCGCGCTCGGACATCGAGAACGTCAACATCGAACGGCTGCAGGCGTTCTACAGGATGTATTACCAGCCCGACAACGCCGTGCTGATCGTCGCCGGCAAGTTCGACGTCCCCACAACGCTGGCGGCGATCGCGAAGTACTTCGGCCCCATCCCTAAGCCGTCGCGCAAGCTCCCGGCGATCTACACGGTGGACCCGGTGCAGGACGGCGAGCGCACGGTGACGCTGCGCCGCGCCGGCAACTCCAAGTTCGTCGGCATGATGTTCCACACCGTGCGCGGCGCCGACCCGGATTACATCGCCACCGACGTGCTCGGCGACGTGCTGACGGACGAACCGGCCGGCAGGCTCTACAAGGCGCTGGTCGAGACGCACAAGGCGTCGGCCGTGGAGGCCTACGGCGGCGCGCAGCACGATCCGGGAACGCTGACGTTCTTCGCGCAGATCCCCGAAGGCGACGAGATCGCCCCGGCGCGCGACGCGATGTTCGCGACATTCGAGGACCTGAAGAAGAACCCGATCACCGAGGCCGAGGTGGAGCGGATGCGCATCCGCGCGGCCAAGGACTTCGACGAGATGATGTCCAATCCGCAGCATTTCGCCGTCGCCATCTCCAGCGCCATCGCGCTCGGCGACTGGCGGCTCTTCTTCCTGCAGCGCGACCGCTACAAGAACGTCACCGCGGCCGACGTGCAGCGCGTGGCGCTGGCCTACCTCAAGCGCTCCAACGTGACGGTCGGCGAATTCGTTCCAGACGCGGCGCCCGACCGCGCGCCGGTGCCGCCGACGGTCGACGTCGCGGCGATGGTCAAGGACTACAAGGGCGACGCCGCCGTAGTCGCGGGCGAGACGTTCGACACCAGCATCGCCAACCTTGACGCCCGCACGCAGCGCTATGCGCTCGCCAACGGCATGAAGGTCGCGCTGCTGCCCAAGAAGACGCGCGGCGAAGGCGTCAACTTCTCCCTGACACTGCATTTTGCGGACGAGAAGTCGGCATTCGGCAGGCAGGCCGACGGGCAGCTCACCGGCGCCATGCTGATGCGCGGCACCGCGAAGAAGAACCGGCAGGAGCTGGAGGATGCGCTCGACAAGCTGCGCGCGCGAATCAGCGTCGGTGGCAGCGAAACCGGCGCCTCGGTCACCGGCAAGACGTTCCGCAAGGAGCTTCCCGACACGCTGCGGCTGGTGGCGCAGGTGCTGCGCGAGCCGTCGTTCCCGCCGCAGGAACTGGAGACGCTGAAGCGCGAACGCGCGACTGACCTCGAGGAGTCGCGCCTCGATCCGCAGCAGGTCGCCGTGCGCGCAAGCCGCCGCGAAGGCAACCCGTATCCCGCCGGCGACCCGCGTTACGCGCCGACGCTCGACGAGGAACTCGCCTCCGCCAAGCCGGTGACGACGGACTCGCTGCGCAAGTTCCACGGCCAGTTCTATGGCGCCAGCAACGCCGAGCTGGCGATCGTCGGCGACTTCGACGAGCAGGCGATGCGCGCGCTGGTCGACGAGCTCTTCGGCAGCTGGAAGAGCCCCGCCCCCTATGTGCGCGTGCCGGACCCGCTGGTCCCGAAGAAGCCCTACGCGCTCAAGTTCGACGTCACCGACAAGGCCAACGCGTTCCTGATCGGGCGCGAGGCGTTGCCGCTGAACGACCTGAGCCCCGACTATCCGGCGATGCTGGTGGCCAATTTCATCCTCGGTGATTCGCCGTCGTCTCGGCTGTGGGAGCGCCTGCGGCAGAAGGACGGCCTGTCCTATGGCGTCGGCAGCCAATTCGCGCCGAACTCGTTCGAGGCCAACAGCCGCTTCGTCCTGTATGCGATCTTCGCGCCGGAGAACCTCGACCGCGTGCGCCGCGGCCTCGCGGAGGAAATGGCAGCAGCGCTGAAGGACGGCTTCACCGACGCCGAAGTGAAGTTGGCAAAGGAGGCGCTGATGCAGCAGCGAAGGCTCGGCCGCAACGAAGACGGCAGCGTTGCGGGCGCGCTCGCGAACCAGTCGTACCTCGGCCGCACGTGGTCAACGTCAGGCCGCATCGACGCGGCGATCGAGAAGCTGACGCCCGCCGACGTCAACGCGGTGCTGCGCAAGTACCTGAAGCCCGACGACCTGGGCTACGCTTTCGCCGGAGACTTCGCAAAGAAAAAATAGCCACCCGCCATGGAAACCGCCGCGAACCCGAAGCCTGAGGACGCCTTCCGCAATTACGCCGAGCCCGCGCGCGATTCCGTGCGCGAGTTCTACCGGCAGAACCATGCGCAGCAGACGCATGCATTCGTGCTCGCGAAGAAGGCCGATTTCCTGCGCTTCAACCGCCGCGAAATGACGTGGTGGGACGCGCTCGACTACCTCAATACGCTGGTCGACGACTCCGACCCGGACACGGCGCTGCCGCAGGTCGACCACCTGCTGCAGACGGCGGAGGCGATGCGCGCCGACGGACAGCCGGACTGGATGGTGCTGACCGGGTTCATCCACGACCTGGGCAAGGTGCTGTGCCTCTTCGGCGAACCGCAGTGGGCCGTCGTCGGCGACACGTTTCCCACGGGCTGTCCCTATTCGCCCAAGGTCGTCTACAGCGAGTTCTTCGTCGCCAATCCGGACGCGCAGCGCTCCGAATACCAGACCGGCACCGGCATCTACGCGGCCGGCTGCGGGTTGTCGAACGTGCAGATGTCGTGGGGCCACGACGAGTACCTTTATCATCTCGTCCGCGACCACCTGCCGCTGCCCGCGCAATACATGATCCGCTTTCATTCGTTCTATGCCTGGCACCGCGAAGGCGGCTACGACTACCTGCTGGATGACATTGACCGCGTGATGCTGCCGTGGGTGCAGAAATTCAATCCCTACGACCTGTATTCGAAGAGCGCAGTCCGTCCGCAGCTCGCCGACCTCAAGCCTTTCTACGAGGACCTGATGGCGAAATACCTGCCGCTGACGGTCGGGTTCTGAGTGTCCCGCTGAAAGCGCATCTTTCCGCCCGCGACCTGGCGCTGACGATCGCCATCGTCGCGCTGTGGGGCTTTTCCTTCGTCCCGATCAAACTGGGATTGCGCGAAGTTCCCCCGTTCGCGCTCGCGGCGCTGCGCTTCTTCTTCGCCGCGGTGCCGCTGGTGTTCTTCATCCGGCGCCCGCAGATGCCGTGGCATTTCGTTGTCGCCTACGGCTTCGCCATCGGCGTCTGCCAGTTCGGACTCCTGTTCCTCGGCATGAAACTCGGGATGGCCGCAGGGCTGTCGTCGCTGGTGATCCAGGTACAGGTCTTCTTCACCATCGGGCTGGGCATTGTCTATCTCGGCGACCGTATTTCTGCGCAGAACATCGCCGGAGCCGTCATCGCGGCGGCAGGCGTGGCGCTGCTCGCCGCGTTCAAGCTGATCGGCGGCGCGACGACGACGCTGATCGGATTCGCGCTGGTGCTGGTCGCGGCGTTGGCATGGGGTGTCGGCAACGTCGTTGCCAAGCGCGCGGCCGGCGACCACGAGCCCGACATGTTCGCGCTCGTCGTCTGGTCGAGTCTGGTGCCGCCGCTGCCGCTGGCGGCGCTTTCGTACCTGTTCGAAGGCGGGCCCGCGGCATGGGATGCGGTCGTCCACGCGAGTCCGCTGGTATGGGGTTGCGTGGTGTTCCTGGCCTGGGGCGCGACGCTGTTCGGCTTCGCGTCGTGGGCCGGCCTGCTGCACCGGTACCCGACCGGGCTGATCTCGCCGTTCGCGTTGCTGATTCCCGTGTCCGGGCTCGCCAGCGGCGCGCTGTTCCTGGGCGAATCGCTGGCGGCAATGCAGGTCGCCGGCGTGCTGCTCGTCCTTGCCGGACTGGTGGTGAACGTCTACGGCGCAAAAATCCGGGCCCGGCTGGCATAGGCGGGCAACGCGACTATTCCGCTTGCACCGCAATCGGCTAGCCGGTAACTTGATCGCAGGGGAGCAACGGTCGGGCGCGCGGCGCGGACGGCACCGTGAATGCGCAGCCCTCCGCTTGGTTCCCGCCTGCCCGGAACCCACGCGAAGGAGCCGCGCCATGCCCACCGTACACGTCGTCGTCAAGGAAGATTTCGATCCGACGAACAGCAAGAAGACGCTTTCCATATCGGTTCATCCGGAACCGCTGGATCTCACCGGAGAGGACGAGGACGTCGACATCGATTGGGTGCTCGACAACAGCGGCGCGCCGCTGTGGACGTTCGCCAGCAACGGCATCTCCATCAAGTCGCACGGGGTCCACTTTGCCGACAACGGCGGGTCGGTCAACCGCAAGCACCACGGCTGGAAGCGGAAGAAGCGAAAGAACAAGAAGTTCGTCTACACCATCAACCTGGAAAACGTCGCCGACGAAGCCACGGCGCAGTGGGACCCGCGGATCATCAACAACTGATTGGCAGACCATGCGCGCCGCGGGCGGTGACCGCCGCGGCGCCTACTGCGGTGCGCACATCGCGACGCCGTCGGGACCGCTGCCTTCCGACACATAGCCTTTGGCGATCATCTGCGCCTTGATCGCCGGGTCCGTCGTGTACCGGTGGTTGGAGTCCACACGTTTGTTCCACAGGCGATAAACGGGCATCGTTCCCTCCGGACAGGCGCCGGTGGCCGAGTTCGGATCGCCAACGAAGAACGCGCTGGCCGTTTCCTCGACATAGCCGCTGAAGTTCGGGTCCGTCGACGAATTGGCGATCGCACATTCCACCGGATTGACCGAGAAGAAATGCGAATCGCCGTGCTGCGGCGGAATGTAGAAGCGGCAGACCGGATGATCGGCCACGCCAGCCGCAGCGGCGCTGGCCGCAGTCAGGCTGCCAAACACCGGGAACGACTGACCGGTGCGCTTCCAGCCGCCATGCACGCCGAGATCGAGGTCGGCCACTTCCTGCGAATCCATCGACTGGAAATAGTGGTCGAGCGCGGCATTTTGGAATTCGATCGCGGGCACCGCGCCGCTCACGTAGCGCTGCAGCGAGAAGACGTAGCCCGAGAATTCGCCCCCCAGGAGGAGATTGCCGTCCGGCTGCAACCCGATGGCGTTGATCTGCTGCAATCCGAACGGAACCAGGAGTCCGGCGGCGCCGAAGCCCGGGTCCGGCGCGCCGTCGGCCGTGAAACGCATCAAGTGGTTGGCCTTGTAGATCGGGCCGTAGGCTGCCAGGAACTTGCCGTCCGGCAATCCCAGCGCCGTCACGGTGTAGGCGTTGGAGGCGGTGTCGGGGACGATGTAACTGTCGTAGGGAACCCGCGCCTGGCCGGCGGTACCGAAGCTCGTGTCCACCGCGCCGTCGGCCGTGAACCCCGACAGCATCAATATCGGTGGCAACAAACTTCCCCGGGTGTCGTGCTCGACGCCGGCGACGATCAATCGACCGCCGGGCTGCAGGATCAGTGCCCTGGCATTCCGGTACAGGCCGGCCGGGGCCGGCGCAAATGCCCGCCCCTGCTGGCCGAACGTCAGGTCCGGCCTTCCATCCGCGTTGATCCGGAGCAGCAGGTACCCATAGACGGTTTGACCCGCCACGGTTGTGACGCCGGTGGCCGCGACGACCCGCTTGCCGTCGGGCTGGAGCGCGAGCGCCGCGAAGTAATCGGCGACCGCGTCGTCGTGGGGCACGATTTCGCTGAGCGGAGATTCGACCGAGCCATCGGTGTTGAAACGGACCATGGCGATCATTTCCGGATAGTCCGGATTGGCGCCGGCAGCGACGATCCTGCCGTCGGCTTGCTGAGCCAGCATCCCGTGGTACATCAGGTTGAAGAACCACGGAAATACGGCTGCACCGTCCGTGACGTATCCCGCCTCCGGCGAACCATCGAGATTCAGGCGGGCGAGTCCGGACGGGTTCATGCAGACCATCCGGTTGTCCCGCTGCATGAGCATTGGCTGGGTCGAACCACCGCACTTGTTGAGCAACGCGCCCTGGTCACCGAAACTCCGGTCGAGTGAACCGTCGGCGTTGTAACGCACCATCGCGTCCATGGGTATCGGAATGCCGCGCAGACCAATCGCGAATATGTAGGATCCCGCGGCGACGATCCGCCCATCGCGCTGCACGAAGATCTTCGCTGCTGAGCCGCCCAGGCCAGAGAATGGCTGGTTGACGGTGCCGCCGACGCCGAACGTGTTGTCCGGTATCGGCGGATTGGCGAGGGACTGTGCCGCGAACGCGAGCAGCGCAGCAAATGCAACGGCGCGCAACGACAAGCTCATTGGATTGAAATGCAGATGCGATCGCGAGGACATGAACAATCTCCGGCAGATGCCTGCACGTCGAGTATGCACCTGCGACTTCGGGGAATGGTGGGCCGTGAGGGACATCGCGGGATAAGCCAAACCCGTCCGTCCATTCCCTCAGCACCCGGCGCCAGGATATGCTATCGTCATAGGCCTCATCGTTCTCCGGGGGAGAATCACTGGGCGCGGCGCGTTTCCTGCTGCAACGACCAATGGAGACTAGCGATGACGCCAGCACACAGATTGCCTTGGGCGCGGTGCCTGTGCGCGGCGGGCCTTGTGCTGTCGCTCACCGCCGCCCCCGCGCGCGCTTACGACTGGCTCCAGTTCGGCGGCGACCCGCAGCACAGCAGCCACAACACGCTGGAAACGACGATCACCAAGGCCAACGTCGCGTCGTTGACGCAGAAGTACTCGGTTTCGATCGGCGCCACCGCCGACGGCGCGCCAGTCTTCCTGGAAGGCGTCAGCACCTCGAGCGGCATCAAGGACCTGGTGTTCGTCACGACCATCGACGGTCGAATCATCGCGGCCGATGCGGCGACGGGCGGGATCGTTTGGAGCCATCAGTACGGACCGGGCACGTGCACGATAAACCACGGCGGCAGCGCTTGCTACACCACGTCGTCGCCGGCCATCGACCCCAATCGGCTCTACGTGTACAGCTACGGCCTCGATGGGTTCGTCCACAAGTATCAGGTTGGTAGCGGTACCGAAATACTGGCGGGAGGCTGGCCGCAACTCACCACCACCAAAGGCTACGACGAGAAGGGCTCGTCCGCGATTTCGTTCGCGACGTCCGCGGACGGGACCACGTACCTCTACGTCGTGCACGGCGGCTACCCCGGCGACAGCGGCGACTACCAGGGGCACGTCACCGCGATCAATCTCGCCACGGGATCGCAGATCGTCTTCAACACGGCATGCAGCGACCAGGCAGTTCACTTCAAGCCGATTGGCGGAGCCGCGCCTACGTGCGCGTCCGTTCGCAACGCGATTTGGTCGCGTCCCGGCGCAATTTACGACGCGGGCACGGACCGAATTTTCATGGGCACTGGCAACGGCACCTTCAGCGGCAACGCGGGCGGTCACAACTGGAGCGAATCGGTGATCGCGCTGCACGCAGACGGCAGCGGCGGCACCGGCGTCAATGCCGGCAAGCCGGTCGACAGCTATACGCCGGCCAACTACCAGTCGCTGGATAGCGGCGACGCGGACGTGGGCAGCACCGCGCCGGCGATTCTTCCGGTTCCGGCGACGTCCTCGGTCCAGCATCTGGCGGTGCAAAGCGGCAAGGACAGCCGGTTGCGCTTTATCAACCTGGCCAACCTGAGCGGCCTGGGCGGTCCCGGGCACCTCATGGGCGATCCCGGCGCGGTTCAAGTCGGATCGATCATCAACCTGCCGCAGGGCGGCGAGGTCATGAGCCAGCCAGCCGTTTGGGTGAATCCGGCGGACGGAACTACGTGGGTCTTCGTCGTGAACAACAACGGCTCGGCGGCCTACAAGCTCGTCTTCGACGGCAGCGGCAATCCTTCGCTTGCGCTGCAATGGAACAACGGCACCGGCGGCACGTCCCCGCTCGTCGCCAACAACGTGCTGTTCAGCGTCGGCGGCAACACGCTTCGCGCGCGCGACCCGGTCAACGGCAACGCGCTGTGGAGCAACTCGGCGCTCGGCGGCACGCATTGGCACAGCCCGATCGTGGCCAACGGCGCGGTGTATGTCACCGATGGCTCGGCGCACCTGTTGCGGTTCGCGATCTCGGGCCTCAATCCGACGACGACCGCAGTCACCAGTTCGCTCACGCCGTCGACTTTCGGCGCGAGCGTCACATTCACCGCGACGATTACCGGCGGTGTTTCGCCCACAGGGACGATCAGCTTCACCGACAACGGCAATGCCATCGCGAGCTGCAGCAATGTCACCGTAACCGCCGCGAAAGCGACGTGCGCCACCTCGACGCTCGCCGTCGGCACCCACGGAATCGTCGCCACTTACAGCGGCGACGCCGGCAACGCGGGCTCAGCCAGCCCGACGTTCACCCAGGTCGTCAACGCGGGCGCCAGCATCAACGTCGCGCTCGCGACCAACGGCGGGGTCGCCTCCGCGTCGAGCACCTACAGCATCGGCTTCCCCGTCGGCGCGATCAACAACGGCGACCGTTCCGGCGCCGGCTGGGGCAGCGGCGGCGGCTGGAACGACGCCACCGCCAACGTCTTCCCCGACTGGGTGCAGATCAACTTCAGCGGCAGCAAGACGATCGACCACGTCGTCGTCGTGACACTGCAGGACAACTATGCAAGTCCTATTGCGCCCACCGCGTCGACGCCGTTCACGCTGTACGGCATCACGGACTTCAGCGTGCAGACGTGGAACGGTTCGGCCTGGGTCACGCAGGGAACCGTCAGCGCCAACAATCTGGTGATGCGCACGGTCAACTTCGCCTCCCCGGTGACCACCGATCGCATTCGCGTCAACATCACCAATGCGAAATTGGTGTTCTCGCGCCTCGTCGAAGTCGAGGCGTGGACCTCGGGCGCCGCGCTGCCGCCGACCGCAACAGTGGTGACCAATGCGGTCAATCCATCGACTTTCGGCGCGAGCGTCACGTTCACCGCGACGATTACCGGCGGTGTTTCGCCCACAGGGACGATCAGCTTCACCGACAACGGCAATGCCATCGCGAGCTGCAGCAATGTCACCGTAACCGCCGCGAAAGCGACGTGCGCCACCTCGACGCTCGCCGTCGGCACCCACGGAATCGTCGCCACTTACAGCGGCGACGCCGGCAACGCGGGCTCAGCCAGCCCGACGTTCACACAGGTAGTCAATTTCGGCGTCCAGACCAACGTCGCGCTGGCCGCCAACGGCGGGGTCGCCTCTGCGTCGAGCACCTACAGCATCGGCTTCCCCGTCGGCGCGATCAACAACGGCGACCGTTCCGGCGCCGGCTGGGGCAGCGGTGGCGGCTGGAACGACGCCACCGCCAACGTCTTCCCCGACTGGGTGCAGATCAACTTCAGCGGCAGCAAGACGATCGACCATGTCGTCGTCGTGACACTGCAGGATAACTACGTGAGTCCCATTGCGCCCACCGCGTCGACGCTGTTCACGTTGTACGGCATCACGGACTTCACCGTACAGACGTGGAACGGTTCGGCCTGGGTCACGCAGGGAACCGTCAGCGCCAACAATCTGGTGATGCGCACGGTCAACTTCGTCTCCCCGGTGACCACCGATCGCATTCGCGTCAACATCACCAATGCGAAGCTGGTGTACTCGCGCCTCGTCGAAGTCGAGGCGTGGGGGAACTGAGGGAAACTGAGGGAAACTGAGGTCGGCCGGCACGGCAGTCTCTGCGGTGCTTTGAAAGGAATGGTGGGCCGTGAAGGACTTGAACCTTCGACCAACGGATTAAGAGACCCGCCGCAAACTCTCCAGCCCACCAGCATACTCCGCACGACACCGAGCTACAACGGTTGGACACCGGCGGATAAACGTCCAATCATTGCGCTTCAAGCGTGGAGCAACTAGCTGTCGGATTGGCCTCTTGAGTTGCTCATGCGCTACGAAGTGGCGCACTGGATAGTCTTGGCTATCCGAATAAAACGAACAATTGGAGTGATTCTCAATGGAGCTTGTTACGTTTTGGGTACTTTCAGCCATCGTTACGGCAATCGTCGCTAGTTCTAAAGGACGCTCTACCTTTGGCTGGTTCGTGCTTGGCTGTCTCATCAGCATATTCGCCTTGATACTCGTCGCACTATTGCCGTCCCTTAAGGCTCCACCCCAAAGCGCGGGAGCGCCTAGCCCGCATACTCACGTCCGATGTCCCGACTGCAAAGAGTTTGTCCTGAACGAGGCACGGGTATGCAAGCATTGCGGTGCAAAACTGGTACCCCAATCTGAACTTGTAGTCATGCAATCGAAATCGGTGCTTGGAGACAAGCCGCTGCCTCCGACTTCTGGCAATACCTAGGCCAAGCCGGTAATCCGCTGAATTGATCGGCGGACATTGAATCCGTCGATGCGCAATCGACGCAGGACGCGCACAAATTCCCGCGAGGTGTCTGGAATTCCCCCAGTTCTCCGGACACTACGCTAAGCCCACATGAGTTCGTTCGAACTCCATTGGG
>Ga0315271_10001354_pt1 | contig 14709 bp, 13 predicted proteins | sample C3_top_MG_FD_204664 | JGI IMG/M metagenome (GOLD analysis project Ga0315271, IMG submission 204664) | Sediment microbial communities from Yellowstone Lake, YNP, Wyoming, USA - C3_top | ecosystem: Environmental > Aquatic > Freshwater > Lake > Sediment | place: USA: Wyoming | collected 2017-08-01 | reverse complement strand
CCGCTCCGCCTCGGCCGCCGCAAGCGCCTCGACGAGCCGGTCGACCTCCTTGCGCCGCGCCTGCCCCTCCTCGGCCAGCTTGGCGGCCGCGTCCGGCAGCTCGGCCGGCGCGCAGCGAAGCGCCGCGCTGGCCCGCAAGAGCCGCTCCTCCGCGCGGTGGAGCCCGGCGAGGACGCGCCCGCCGCAGACGAACTCCACCCGCGTCCCGGCACCCCACTTCTGCGCGCGCCCCACGGCGATGGCTCCCACCTCGCCGGTGCGCCGCGGGTGGGTGCCGCCGCATGGCGAGGCATCCTCCACCTCCGCCTTCCCGTTGCGCTCGCCGGAGACGACCACGATGCGCGCCCCCTTCACCGCGTCCTTGCGCAGCGGCAGCGCCGCCAGCTCCTCGGGCGACCGTTCCCGCGCATCCACCCGGAGGTCGCGCCAGACCAGCTGGTTGGCAGCGGACTCGGCGGCGGCCAGGACCTCGGCCGGGAGGAGAGCCGGGGAAAGGTCGAGGTCGATGGTGCAGGTCTCGGCGCCCAGGTGGAACGAGACGGTCGAGGCTCCGTGGAGCCGCTCGAAGACGGCCGAGAGCAGGTGCTGGCCGTGGTGCTGCTGCATGTGGTCGAAGCGTCGCACCCAGTCGACCTGGCAGGCGACGGGCGTGCCGGGAGCCGGGGGCTCGGCCCCCGCGAGGAGGTGGAGCACCTCGCCCTCCACCTCGACCACGTCGTCGACTTGCCCTCCGCCGATGGTTCCCCGGTCGGCGGGCTGCCCTCCGCCCTCCGGGTAGAAGGCGGTGCGATCGAGCACCACGGCGACCTTCCCCTCGTGGACCCTCGCCGCCGCCACGACCGCGTCGAACCGGGAAAGGTAGGAATCGGCTGGGTAGAGTTTCTCGGTCACCTCCGCTCCATAATCCCGAACCCCCTGTCCCGGCTCGACTTTTCGAGGCCCGCATCCGGACCGTTGGAACCGTTCGCGTTCGAGGGTATTGTCCGCGCGCCTTTTCACCCCGGGGAGACCCACGTGTCGATCCTCACCAAGCTGATGCCGAAGACCGACGCCTTCTTCGATGCCTTCGAGAAGCAGGCCGCGCTGACCGTGGAGGGCGCGCGCCTCTTCAAGGGGATGCTCGACGACTTTCGCGAAATCCCCCGCAAGGTGAAGGAGATCAAGGACGTCGAGCACCGGGCCGACGACGTGACCCACGCGGCCTTCGAGCTGCTCTACACGCAGTTCATCACCCCCTTCGATCGGGCGGTGATCCACCGGCTCCTCTCCGCCATCGACGACGTGCTCGACCTCACCGACGCCGCCACCGAGCGCATCGGCCTCTACGACATCCAGACCGTCATGCCCGAGGCGAGCGAGCTCGCCTCCGTCCTCCTCGCCCAGACCCGCAAGATGCAGGAGGCGGTGCACGGCCTGCGAAACGTGAAGGATTCGAAGCGGATCCTCGACGCCTGCAAGGAGATCAATTCGCTCGAGAACCAGGCCGACTCGCTGCTGCGCCGGGCGCTCGCCGACCTCTTCCGCAGCGGCACCGACACCCTCACCATCATCAAGTGGAAGGAGATCCTCGACCTGATCGAGACCGCCACCGATCGGGCCGAGGACGTCGCCAACGTCATCGAGAACGTCGTCCTCGAGAACACCTGACCGGCGCGGCCGGCCCCCACCTCATGCTCCTCGCCGTCGTCATCGGCCTCATCGTCGTCGCCCTGGCCTTCGACTTCATCAATGGGTTTCACGATGCGGCGAACTCGATCGCCACCATCGTCTCCACCCGCGTGCTCTCCCCGATCACGGCAGTGGCCTGGGCGGCCTTCTTCAACTTCGTGGCCGCGGCGCCGGTCTTCTTCGGCGGCGAGCTCCGGGTGGCCCAGACCATGGGCAAGGGGATCATCCAGTTCGACCTCCTGAAGGCGCAGGGCGTGGAGATGGTCCTCTCGGTGATCTTCGCGGCGCTCATCGGGGCCATCGTCTGGAACCTGCTCACCTGGTGGTGGGGGCTCCCCTCCTCGTCGTCCCACGCGCTGGCCGGCGGGATGGTGGGGGCCACCCTGCCCGCACTGGGGGTGAAGGGGCTGGTGATCTCCGGGATCCTCAAGATCGCCGCCTTCATCGTGCTCTCGCCACTCATCGGCATGGCGCTCGGCTCGAGCCTCATGATCGTCACGGCCTGGCTGGTGCGCGGGTTCCGGCCGGGGCGCGTCGACAACTGGTTCCGCAAGCTCCAGCTGGTCTCGTCGGCCGTCTTCAGCTACAGCCACGGCTCGAACGACGCCCAGAAGGTGATGGGCATCATCGGCGTGATCCTCTACGGCACCATCTGGACCGATCGTCCGTTCCACGTGACCTGGTGGATCGTGCTGCTCACCCACACCTCGATCGCGCTCGGGACCTTCTTCGGCGGGTGGCGGATCGTGCGGACCATGGGCTACGGCTTGACCAAGCTCCAGCCCATCGGGGGCTTCGCCGCCGAGACCGGCGGCGGCGTCACCATCCTGGCCCTCTCCCACGCCGGCATCCCCGTCTCCACCACCCACACCATCACCGGCGCCATCGTCGGGGTCGGCGCCACCAAGGGCTACCGGGCGGTGCGCTGGGGCCTGGCCGGACGCATCATCTGGGCGTGGATCTTCACGATTCCGGCCTCCGCGCTGGTCGCCGCCGCGATCTACCTGCTCGTCCGGGCAGCGCTCCACCTGGCTTCTTGATCCCACCGCAACCGGGAGCGGATCCCGGTGTTGGAAGGGAGTGGATGGCTCCGGATCCCGACGCGGCGCTCATGGTCGCGTTTCAGGGCGGCAACGAGGCGGCGTTCCGGACCCTCTTCGAGAGACACGGGCGCGCCACCATGGCCTTCTGCAACCGATTCGTCAGAGACCCCGCCAGGGCCGAGGAGCTCGCCCAGGACGTGTTCTTGAAGCTGCACCGCTCGGCCGGCCGCTACCAGCCGAGCGCGCGCTTCACCACCTTCCTCTACCGCATCGCCACGAACCACTGCCTGAACGAGGTCCGTCGCGGGGAGTACCAGGCCCGCCCGGAGATCGACCCGGAGAGCGAGGACGGCGCGCCGCTCGACCCGGACGCGCTCCCCGGCCGCTCGGCGACGCCCGAGGAGGCGGCCCGCGGCAACGCGCTCGCCCGCGACGTCGCGGCCCTGCTCGCGCGCCTGCCCGAGAGCCAGCGAGCCGCCTTCGTGCTGGCCCGGTTCGAGGGGCTCCCCTACGAGGAGATTGCCGACGTGCTCGGCACCACCGTACCCTCCGTCAAGTCGCTCGTGCACCGGGCCACCGTGTCGGCCGCCCGCGCGCTCGAGCCCTGGTCCAGCGAGGGAGTCACCTCATGACCCGCCGGGAAGGACACGTCGACGACGACCTGACCGCGCTCCTCGACGGCGCACTGCCCGGCGCCCTCCAGGCCGAGGTGGAGGCCCACCTGGCGTCCTGCCCGGGCTGCCGGGCCGAGCGGGACCGGATCGCCCGCGCGCTCTCGGCGCTCTCCTCGCTTCCCGCGCCGCCCGCACCGGCGCCCGGCTTCGAGCAGCGCTTCTACGCGCGGCTGGCCCGCGAGGCGCCGCGAAACCGCTCGATCCTCGACCGGCTGTCCGCCCGCCCGCTGCGCTGGCTCGTGCCTTCCACCGGGCTGGCCGCCCTGCTCGTGGCCGGGATCTGGATCCGGCGCGCCGACGAGCGAATGGACCTCGAGATGGCCCGCCACCTCGACCTGCTCGAGAACTACGTGGCGGTGGCGAGCCTCGACGCGGTGGAGACGCCCGAGGACGTCGATGTCGTCTCGCACCTCGACGAGCTGCAGGAGGGGCGCCGGTGACCCTTCGCGCCCTCGTCGCGACCCTGCTCCTCTCCGCCTCCGCGGCGGCCGTGGCCCAGGCGCCGCCTCCCCCGCCGGCACCGGCGGCAGGCGAGGCCGCGCGCGAACGCTGGGAGAAGCTCTCGCCCGCCGAGAAGGACGCGCTCCGACAGCGCTGGAAGCGATTCCAGGAGCTGACGCCGGAGCGGCAGGCCGAGCTCCAGTCCCGCCTCGAGCACTGGCGCTCCCTGCCGGCGCCGGAGCGGGCCGAGATCGCCCAGACCTGGAAGCGCTTCCGCCAGCTCGCCCCGGACGAGCGGCGCGAGATGCTGCAGATGCTCGGCCGCTACAAGGAGATGACGCCGGGACGCCAGGAGCAGGTCCGGGCGCTCTTCCGCAAGATGGTCGACGCGCCTCCCGAGGTCCGGCAGCGCTACCTCGACAACCTGCAGCGGTGGAAGCAGATGACCCCCGCCCAGCGCGACCAGGCGCGGGACATGTGGCGCCAGAAGCGGCAGAAGCCGTAGCATCCCGCGGTGGATCCGACCTCCCTCTTCGCGGCCCTGCTGCTCGCCTCGGCCGGCGACGCCCCGCCCGCCTCGGACACCCTCGCGCTGGAGCTCCTCTCGGATGACGCGCCCCTCTGGGCGCGTGCGGGCCTCGCTCCGCGCTACACCTGGCAGGCCGCCCTCCCGTCGACCCAGGTCCTGTTCGACGGCGCGGCGCGGGCCTTCGCGGCCGACCGCTACCTCGCTCCCGGGCCAGCGCAGGGCTACGCCTCCGGACTTCTTTTCGCCTCGGCGGGATGGGAGGCCACCGGCTGGCTGGGATTCCGGCTCGACCTCGACTCGGGGCTGGTTCGGTCGCAGCGCTTTCCCGCCACGGCGCTGGTCTGCCCGCTCGCGGCATCGCCGTCCGGGCTGGCCATCGCCACCGGCGGCTCCTGTTCCGGGCCGGCCCGCTACGCCCTGGCCACGACGGCGACAGGGCCGAGCGAGATCACCTCCAACGGACAGTCCTTCTCGAGCGAGGCGAGCCAGACCGCCTTCATCCGGCAGCTCTACGCCGAGGTGTCGGCGGCGCGGGCCGGCGCCCTCCACGCGCGACTGGGGAGGCAGCGGCTGCGCATCGCCGACGGCTTCGTCTACGACGACTGGGGGCTGGGACTCGACGTCGACCTCGACGTGGGCGCGTTCGGTCCGCCCCTGGCCTTCTCGGCCTCGGTCTTCTATCCCTCCCGCGCCTGGCCCTCCGGCTCGGACTGGAAATACCCGGCGGTGGCCGCCACCGCCGAGTGGACGCCGTCGCTCGGCGAATGGGTCGGGCTGTGGGGCGCCTGGTCGAGCGACCCGACGGGAGACGCGGCCGCCATCCTGAATCAGGGGCTGGTGGAGAACGACGTCCTCGAGCTGCTCCAGACGACCCCCGGATCGGTCGCCTTCAAGGCCGCCTCCCGCCGCATGGCGAACCTCCTCACCGCGCCCTTGCGGGGCACTTCCAGCCTGGGATGGTTCGGCGCCTCCGGACGGCTCGAGCTCTCCGCCTGGAGCGAGGTCCGGTTCACGGCGGGCCTGGCCTTCGGGACCGTGAGCACCACCGCCTCCACGGCGCTGGCGACGACGGCCATCGAGGTCCCTGCCCTGGGGTGGCTGCTCTCCGGGCGCCTGGTCGCGCAGCCGGGTGCAGGGTTCACGATCAGTCCGTTCTTCATCTGGCTGACCGGCGACTCCCCGCCGTCGACCCAGCAGATCCTCTCCGGCTCCGGGAACTGGGGCGGCTTCCTGGCCATCTCCCCGTACATCACCGCCACCAACCTCTTCTTCCAGGGCGGCATCTCCGAGTCCTACGCCGACCGGCAGGCCAGTGCCTCCGGGGTGAACGCGCGCGGGGTGGTGGCGCCGGGCCTGGAGGTGCGCTGGTCGAAGGGGAGCTTCGACGCCACGGTGAAGGCGGCCTGGCTCTGGGCCGACGAGGCGAGCGCGCTGGGCGGAGCCTCCTACGGTCCGGAGGTGGATCTCAACCTCTCCTGGTCTCCCTGGCGCTGGCTGGCGGTCCTCGCCGAGGCTGACATGCTCGCCATGGGGAACTTCTTTCCCGGGCAGGGAGTGGCCCGGAAGTTCATCCTGGGCGTGAACGTCTCCACCCCGTGACCTCGCTCGCCGCCATCGCCGCGGTGGCCTTGCTCGCCGCCGCGCAACCCGCACCAACTCCACCGTCGGAGAAGGGGGCTGCACGCGAGGCGCCGGTCAGGGACCCGGACGCGGAGATCGTGGAACACCTGGAACTGCTCGAGCGGCTCGAGTTGCTCGAGCACCTCGACGTGCTCACCCCGCCGGAGCCTCTCCCGGCGCCGGAAGAGCCCCCCGCTACCTGACCGTGGCCGCCAGCATGCCGCAGGCCGCGCTCCGATCCTGGCCACCCGAGTAGCGGCGAACGATGGGCTGTCCGGGCAGGTGACGCGCCAGCGCGTCGCGAAAGGCATTCCACTCGATCGCCGTCGGCGGGCGGAATCTCCCCGTGTCGTCGTTCACGGCGATGGGATTGAGCCGCACCGGGATGCCGGCCAGCAGCCTCCCCAGCGCCTCCGCGTCCTCCTCCCCCACGTTCACGCCGGCCATCATCACGTACTCGAGGGTGACGCGGCCCTGCCGGGCGGCGTGCTCCCGCACCGCATCCACCAGCTCGGCGAGTGGCTGCCCTCTCTCGATCGGCATGAGCGCGGCGCGCTTCTCCGGGATGGCGGCATTGAGCGACACGCAGAGCCGGAACTTGTGCCCCTCGGCGGTGTAGCGACGGATCATGGGAATGACGCCGGCGGTGGAGATGGAGATCCGGCGCGCATCGACGCGCCCGCCGGCCGGATCGCAGAGCACGTAGGCGGCCCGCAGCACGGCCTCGTAGTTGTGGAAGGGCTCCCCCTGCCCCATGAAGACGGCACCGGTGATGGGGCGCTGGCTGTCGCGGCGCACCTCCAGCCACTGGGCCACCATCTCCCAGGGCTCGAGGTTCCGGGTGAACCCGAGGCGGCCCGTGGCGCAGAAGGAGCACGCCAGCGCGCAACCCACCTGCGAGGAGAGGCAAAGGGTGTGGTGCGTGTCGAAGAGCGGGATGCGCACCGCCTCGACGTGGGCCCCGTCGCGCAGCTCGAACAGGTAGCGGCGAAAGCCGTCGGCCGCGTCCTCGCTGTGGGCCACGCGCAGCCGCTCCTCGGAGAGGGTGGCCGAGGCCCGATCGAGGATCTCCCGCCGGACGTTGCGGGCGTCGCGCAGTGTCTTGCCGCGGGCCACCGCCGCGCCCAGCAGCCGGCGCGCGTCGGCGAGATCGATGCCGAGCAGCCGGGCGAGGCCGCGCGAGTCCTGGTTGGCGACGTGCTCCACGGCCTCGTTCTAGGCGGAGGGAGCCCCCGGCGCCGCCGCCGCACCCCCACCCAGCCGCGCCGCCCGGCGCCGCATCACCCGCTCGCGCGCCTCGTCGAGGAGCGAGTACACGACCGGCACGATGCCGAGCGTCAGCACGGTGGAGGTGAGGAGCCCGCCGATGATGGCCACGCCCATGGGCACCCGGGTCTCGGCTCCGTCGCCGCGGGCCAGCGCCACCGGGATCATGCCGGCGATCATGGCCACCGTGGTCATGAGGATGGGGCGCAAGCGGATGGGGCCAGCCTCCAGCAGCGCTTCCTTCGTCGACTTCCCGGCGGCGCGCAGCTGGTTGGTGAACTCGACGAGCAGGATGCCGTTCTTGGTGACCAGCCCCATCAGCATGATGAAGCCGATCATGGCCATCATCGACATGTACTGGCCGGTGACGAGCAGGCCGGCGATGCCGCCGATGACCGCGAAGGGGAGCGACATCATGATGGTGAAGGGGTGGATCAGGCTCTCGAACTGGGCGGCCAGGATGATGTAGACGAGCACCACGCCGAGCAGCAGCGCCAGCACGAAGGCCCTGGCGGCGTCTCCCAGCTCGCGCCCCTGCCCCTCGAAGTCGGTGGTGACGCTGGCCGGCAGCTCCTTCCTCGCGAAGGCGCCGAGGTATCCCATCGCTTCACCCAGGGAGTAGTTGCGGAGGTCGGCGAGCATCGTCACCTGCCGCATCTGGGCCTGGTGCTCGATCTGGGACGGACCGAGGGCCTCCTTCACGTTGGCGATGGTGCGCAGCTCGACCAGCTGCCCGCTCGGCGCCCGCACCGGGATCGCGCCGAGCGCGGCGGGATCGGAGAGCACCTCGGGAGGCAGGCGGAGCTTGATGTCCCAGGTGTCGCTTCCCTCGTGGAAGTCGCTCACCTTGTCGCCGGCCATGAGGGCCCGGACGTTCTGCCCCACCACGGCGGCCGGGATCCCGAAGGTGGCGGCCCGCTCCCGGTCCACCTCGACGTCGAGCTGCGGCTTGCCGCTGCGCCAGGTGGTGTCGACGTCCACGAAGCCCGGGTTCTTCTTCATGGCGTCGCGGGTCTTCCCCACCGCGGCGAGAAGCGCATCGGGATCGGTGCTCCGCAGGTTGAACTGCACCATCTGCGAGCGGCTGCCTCCGCCCGCCACGGCGTTGAAGTCCTGCACGGCCAGCTGCGCCTCGGGGCTGACCCGAAGGCTCCTGCGCAGGTGCTCCTTCAGGTCGGCCTGGCCGTACCTGCGCCTGGCGATGGGGACGAAGTTGACGGTGATGTCCCCCTTGTTCACTTCCTCGCGCGCCCCGCCGCCGGCCACCGAGAAGGCCTCGGTCACGCCGGGAACCTCGCGAAGCTGGCGGGAGAGGTCGTCGAGCTGCCGCTGGGTCTCGGCCAGGGTGGTTCCGGCCGGCATCTCCAGCGTGACCTTCACGACGCTCATGTCCTGCTGGGGAAGGAAGGTGAACTTGAGCCGGGTGGCCAGGAGGACGGTGCCGACGAGCACCAGCACCGCGACGGCGACGGTGATGCCGCGGTGGCCGAGCAGCCAGCCCAGCGCCCGGCGGTAGAAGCCCTCGATGGCCCGCAGCACCTTCTCGATGACCCGCGACACCGAGCCCTGGTCGACGTGCTCGGTGAGAAGACGCGCCGACAGCATGGGGGTGAGCGTCATCGACACGAAGTAGGAGATGAGCACCGCCACGGCGACGGTGACGCCGAACTGGTAGAAGAAGCGCCCCATGAGCCCCTTCATGAAGGCCACCGGGACGAAGACTGCCACCACCGCGAGCGTCACCGCCAGGACGGCGAGTGCAATCTGGCTCGTGCCCTTCTCGGCGGCCACCACCGGGCTCTCGCCCTGCTCCAGGTGCCGGACGATGTTCTCGATGACCACGATGGCGTCGTCGATGAGGAGCCCGATGCTGAGCGTGAGCGCCAGCATGGTGACGATGTTGAAGGTGAAGCCCAGGGCCTGCATCACCGCGAACGTGCCGATGATGGCGGTGGGCAGCGCCACCGCCGACACCAGCGTCGAGCGGATGTTGCGAAGGAACAGGAGCACCACCACCACCGCCAGGATGCCGCCCAGGATCATGTCCTCCTGCACGGCGGCGATGGAGGACCGGATGAACCGGGCGCCGTCCACCACCAGGACGACGCGGCTCCCCGGCGGCAACTGCCCCTGGATGCCGGAGAGGGCCGCCTTGACCCGCTCGGCGACCTGGACGGTGTTGGCGCCCGACTGCTTGCGGACCACCAGGCCGATGGCGCTCCGGTCGCCCAGGGCGGCCGAGCTGCGGGCCTCGGCCGGTCCGTCCTCGACCCGGGCCACGTCGCCCAGCCGCACCGGCGTCCCGCGGGGGCTGGCCACGATGAGGGCCCGCAGCGCCTCCACCGAGCGAGCCTCGGCTGCCACCTTCACAGACCGTTCCAGGCCGGCCTCCAGCGTTCGGCCGCCGGGAACGTCGATGCTCTGGGCGCGCAGGGCCTGCACCACGTCGGCCGGGGTGAGGCCGTAGCCCCACAGCGCCTTGGGGTCGACCACCACGGTGATCTCGCGCTTGCGCCCGCCGGCCAGCTCGACCGCGCCCACACCGGGGAGCTGCTGCAGGGCCGGCTTCACCACATCGTCGGCCACCTTGGTGAGCCGCTCGATGGGGAGCGGCGCCGAGAAGGCCAGCGTGGCCACCGGCGCGGCGCCGATGTCGAACTTCTCCACGATGGGGGTCTGGATCTCCCGCGGCAGCTTGGAGAGCGTGGCCTGGACCCGGTCTCGGACGTCCTGCGCGGCCACGTCCACCTTCCGCTCGAGGTCGAAGCGGATGACGATCTGGGAGACGTTCTCCACGTTCACCGATCGCAGCGTGTCGAGGCCGGGCAGCGTGTTGAGCGCCTCCTCGAGCGGCTTGGTGACGTTGCGCTCGATGGTCTCCGGGTCGGCGCCGGGGAGGATGGTGGTCACCGTCACGATGGGGAACTCGACCTCCGGGAACTGGTCCACGCCGATGCGCGGGTAGGCCACGATGCCGAAGACGATGAGGACCAGGGTGAGCATCCCGGTGAAGACCGGGCGCGCGATGAAGGTGCGGATGGGATTCACTTGGCGCCCTCCGCGCCGATGGCGACGACCGCATCGCCGGGCGCGAGCGCTCCGGGGTCGAGGATGACCAGCGCGTCGGGCGCGAGGCCGCCCGTCACCACCAGCGTTCCCGGGTTGAGCTGCGCCACCTGCACGGCCCGGCGCTCGGCCTTGCCCCCCGCGGCCACGAGAACGAAGGCGCCGCTGGCGTCGGTGCGCACGGCGCCGGCGGGAAGGTAGAGCCCGTCCTTCTCGCCAAAGCCGCCGAAGTCGACGTTGGCGAGGCTGCCGGGACGGACGGGAGGGCCGTCGGTCTTCCCCACGTCGGCCAGCACCTCGATGGTCCGCGACTGGGGGTCGACCACCGAACCCTTCACGCGGACCCTGGCCTGGAACCGCTGGCCGGACGGGGTGAGGACGGCCTCGATGACCTGCCCGGGACGGACGAACCCCTCGATCGACTCCGGGGCGGCCAGGCGCACCTCGAGGTGATCCACGTCGGTCACCGTGAGGATGGGCGTGACCGGCATGAGCGTGACGGTGTCGCCGGCGTTGTGGAACTTGGCGGAGACCACGCCCGCGAAGGGGGCGACGATGAGGGTGTCGGAGAGCATCTGCTTCGCCCCGGAGAGCGCCGCCCTCGCCTGGTCGAGCTGGGCGGAGGCGATGTCGCGGGCGGTGCGCACCCGGTCGTAGCCGGCCTCGGGAAGGCTCTGGGCCTCGAAGAGGTACTTGGATCGGGCCACCTCGCGGTCGGCGGCGGCCAGGTTGGCGGCGGCCAGCCGCTCGGCGGCGAGCGCGTTCTCCACGGCAATGCGGGCGTTGACCGGGTCCATCTCCACGAGCGGCGCTCCGGCGCGGACCCGGTCGCCCACGGCCGCGCGCAGCCTGAGGATCTGGCCGCTGGCCCTGGCCGAGAGGACCGCCTCCTCCTTGGCACGAACCATTCCGGTGGCGCGCGCCAGGCCCGTCTCCATGCGGGTGGCCGGCCTGGCCACGCGCACGGCGCGTCCAGCCGGAGCGGCCTCCGGGAGCTTGGCCTTGTCGGCGCTTGCCCCGCAGGCGGAGAGGAAGGCGACCGAGAGGATGGCGGAGCGGATCGACGGGGTGCTCTTCATGTGGAGACTCCGTGCAGGACGAGGTCGGCGGCGACGCGGGCCATTTCACCTGGACTCGTCCCGGTGCGGCCGCGACCGTGGTTCAGGGCGACGAGGATGCCTGCGGCGACGCGGGCGGCCAGCGCCGGAGGAACGCGCAGCTCGCCGCGCCCGGCGTTGCTTTGCAGCCAGGCCTCCAGAAGGGCCTCGAAGTGGGCCAGTCGCTGGCCGGCGTCGGCCTGGGCGAGGAGGAGGTCGAAGATCTCGCGGCGCCCCTCGGCCAGGCGATCGAGCGCTCCGAAGAGCCCCGAGAGACGCGCCGGGAGAGGAAGGCTCCGGTCCACCGGTTCGTCGAAGGTCTCCTGGACCTCGGCCGAGACGCTGGCCAGCAGGCGCTGGAAGATCTCCTCCTTGCTCCCGAAGTACCGGTAGAGCGAGGGGGCAGCGTAGCCGGCGGCCTCGGCCAGCTCGGCCAGCGTGGCAGCCGCGTAGCCGCGCCGGGCGAAGACCCGGGAAGCCGACTCGAGGATGTCCCGCCGGGCGCGCTCGCGGGTGCGCTCGCGCCGCGCCGTCGAAGTGCGAACCGTCATTTGCGAGACGTTATGGTGCGTTCGCGATCGCGGTGCAAGTGAATTTTTTCACCGGATTCCCAGGGGCTTCCGGCGAGGACGAAGCGCCAGGGGCGGTCGGCCCAGCCGCCTGCGTACCCGACCCCGATTCGCGGGGTCCGCACGATCCGCCCGGGTGGGCCCGGACCTTCCTCGACCCACAGCACTGGACCCCCGAGGTCGAGCCCGCTGTGGCTCTCCCTCCGGATGGCCAGGGCTCGGCAGAGGTTTCCCGGGCCGCGGGTGGAGTGGAGGAGGTTCTCCAGCGGCTCGGCGGAGCGGAGCAGTACCGCCGCCGGGAATCCTTCCGGGCCGGTCACCACGTTCATGCAGTGGTGCACGCCGTAGACCAGGTAGACGTAGGAGCGGCCGGGCGGACCGAACATCACGGCCGAGCGCGGAGTGGGGCCGAAGCGGGCGTGGGAGGCCCTGTCGCCGGGGCCGTGGTAGGCCTCGGTCTCGACGATGAGGGCCGAGCGACGGGTCTTCCCGTCCTGGTGGAAGAGCACCTTTCCGATGAGGTCGCGCGCGACGATCCGGGTGTCGCGGTCGTAGAAGGCTCGTGGCAGGCAGACGCCCATGCGGGGAGGCGACCGTATCCAGGAGGCGCGGCGGCGGCAACCGCGGTAGATCTGTGGGACCGTGCGCCGCGCCAAGATCATCTGCACGCTGGGTCCCGCCAGCGAGTCCCCCGACGTGGTCCTCAAGCTTCTCGAGCTGGGCATGGACGTGGCCCGCCTCAACTTCTCTCACGGCAGCCACGCCGACCACGCCCGTGCCATCGAGCGGATCCGGGCGGCCTCGCGCCAGCTCATCCGGCCGGTGGCCATCCTGCAAGATCTCCAGGGCCCCAAGATCCGGACCGGACCGCTCCAGGCCGGGCGCGAGGGAGTGCCCCTGGTGGCCGGCGACACGCTCGTCATCACCACCGAGAAGGAGATCCTGGGCGACGCCCGGATGATCTCCACCACCTACCCCTTCCTGGCCCAGGACGTCCGCAAGGGCGACCGATTGCTGGTCGACGATGGCCTGCTCGAGTTCCTGGTCCAGGACACCGACGGCGTCCGCGTCACCGCCCAGGTGGTCGAGGGGGGGCAGCTGAAGGAGCACAAGGGAATCAACCTCCCGGGAGTGGCGCTGCGCGTGGGCGCGCTCTCCGAGAAGGACCGGGCCGACCTGCGCTTCGGGGCCGAGCACGGCGTGGACCTCGTCGCGCTCTCCTTCGTCCGCAACGCCGCCGACGTGGTACAGGCCCGCACCGCGCTCGAGGCGCTCGGCCGCGTTGTGCCCATCATCGCCAAGATCGAGAAGCCCGAGGCCCTCGAGAACCTCGACGAGATCGTGGACGCCGCCGATGGATTCATGGTGGCGCGCGGCGACCTGGGCGTGGAGGTGCCGGCCGAGCGGGTGCCCATCCTCCAGAAGTCGATCGTCGACAAGGGCAACCAGGTCGGCAAGCCGGTCATCATCGCCACCCAGATGCTCGACTCGATGATGGAGCACCCCCGCCCGACCCGCGCCGAGGCCAGCGACGTGGCCAACGCCGTCTGGGACGGCGCCGACGCGGTCATGCTCTCGGGCGAGACCGCCAGCGGCCGCTTCCCGCTCCTTGCCGTCCAGACCATGGACCGGGTGGTGCGCGAGGCGGAGCGCAACTTCTCCCTGTCGCGCCCGCGGCCGGTGGAGATGCCGATGCCTCCGTTGCCCTTCAACGACGTGGTGGCCTCCGCGGCGGTGCGGGCCGCCCTCGATGCCGGCGCGAGCTGCATCGCCTGCTTCACGGTGGGTGGAACGACGGCGCGGCTGCTCTCCCGCTACCGCCCCCACGTTCCCATCGTGGCCTTCTCCCCCGAGCAGCCCACCCGCAGGCGCATGGCGCTCTACTGGGGCGTCCTGCCCCGGATCATGGAGCCCATCCGCGACCCCGACTCCATGGCACGCATGGTGTCGGAGCGGCTGGTGAACGACGGGCTCGCCAGGCCCGGCGAGCGGGTGATCCTGGTCTACGGGTCGCCCCTCGGGGAGCCGGGCAACACCAACTCGATCCGGCTCCACCAGATCCCGCTCGAGCCGCCTCCGGGAAAGCGCTACCGGGTGCCCATCTAGACGCCCGGGCTGGAGGGTCGAACCATGGACATCCCTTCCCTGCAGCGAGCCATCGCGAGCCAGAAGCTCGACGGGTGGCTCCTCTACGATTTCCACGGCCAGAACCCGACCGCCATCGGCGCGCTGGGACTCTCGGGCCACATGCTCACCCGGCGCTGGGCCTACCTGGTGCCGGCGCGGGGGGAGCCGCGGTTGCTCGTCCACGCCATCGAGACAGGCTCCTTTCCAGGGCACGTCCCCGGGCTCCGCGAGAGCTATGCTTCCTGGCAGTCCTTCCACGCCGGCCTCGAGCGCATGTTCTCCGGCCTGCCCGGCCGGCGGCTCGCCATGGAGTACTTCCCCATGGCCGGCATCCCCTACCTGTCCCGCATCGACGCCGGCACGCTCGAGCTGGTTCGTTCACTGGGAGTAGAAGTCGTTTCCTCGGGCGAGCTGGTGCAGCAGTTCCTCTGCCGCTTCGACGATCGGCAGGTCGAGAGCCACGCGCGCTCCTGCCGGGCCATCGACGAGGCCAAGGACGAGGCCTTCGCCCGGGTCGGCGAGGAGCACCGCCGAGGGCGCGCGCCGGCCGAGCACGAGATCCAGGACCTGCTCATGGCCCGCTTCGCCGAGCGCGGGCTCATCACCGAC
>Ga0315271_10001353_pt1 | contig 14709 bp, 15 predicted proteins | sample C3_top_MG_FD_204664 | JGI IMG/M metagenome (GOLD analysis project Ga0315271, IMG submission 204664) | Sediment microbial communities from Yellowstone Lake, YNP, Wyoming, USA - C3_top | ecosystem: Environmental > Aquatic > Freshwater > Lake > Sediment | place: USA: Wyoming | collected 2017-08-01 | reverse complement strand
TCATCTAAAGTGATGCCATGCTTTTTGACGTTGGCTAATGCCTTGGGTGAATCCCATTCGAAATTCATCGCTCGTTCCTTGATTGAGGTCGCTTGCCGAATTTACACCGCCAGCGCATAAGGCGTTTGTTTAAACGCAATTTGCTCGCGCTGCAGGCGCGGCGCGCCCAGGCGGCAGGCGGCGGCGTAGATGGTTTTGAGGCCGGCAAAGGGCGGCAGAATGTCAAACACCGGGCCCGTCAACACATTGCCGCCACCCACCGACTTGTCTTTCAAAATGCCGTTGTAAAGCAGGTAAATGGCGCGACCCTCATGGGTGCCCAGGAAGGGACTCGAACCGGCCGCGCCGGTGTAGCCGCTGCCGGTCTCGGCGAACCAGACAAACTCGGCCAATTGCGCAAACGCCACGTCGTCACGGATCTGGCCTTGCGGGGTGAACAGCGGCTCTTTTGACAGCGTGCAGAACTGAAAACCGCCACCCGCTGGCGACAGCCCTGACACGGCATCACCCTTGGCGCTGGTGTAGCCCTGGCTGACGCGCTTGACGCGCTCGGCAGTGACGTTTTTGGCAATTTGGGAGTCCATCTCGACCAGGATGAATTTGCGATTGCCACCGTCCTTTTCGTTTTGCATCAATACTGCATGTGCAGTGGTTCCACTTCCAGCAAAGGAATCAAGGACCAGGGACTCTTTGTCAGTGGCCATCTCAATAAACTTCTGTAATATTGTCTCGTCTTTAGGAAATTCAAATGTCGCGGCTCCAAGCAGTTTTGTGAGCCGTTCTGAGGCAGATCGTGTCGGCTGGTACATCACACTCTGCGGAGTTAGGTTGTCGGTTTCGTGCAAGTACCTACGCACCATGATTGTTGAGGCCGTCACGAAAGTAATGCGTCCATCTTCAACCAATTTCTCAAACGCCGCCTGATCAAACGCCCACCCACGATTAGCTCGCAATGGGATTACAGTATTTGTAAGCGGGTTCCTCAATTCGAACTTGCGGCCACCTGGGGCAGTTGGGTCGTCCTCCTTATAGGCGCCTCTTTTATCAATGTATCGAAATCTTCGGTGTGAGAAGGAAGATGTTGCCTTGCTCGCACGGAACCACCCTGCAAGCGCTTCTGATGCGGAGTCGTAGTCTTCGCCGTGAAGTTTTTTCAATCGGGCGACTTCCTTTAGCACCGGCTCAGTACCGTCCTTAGCTACCGTCCATTCCCGAGGCAATACATTGCGGCTTTTTCCGTAAAGCAAGACATATTCGTGATTTACACCGATCTGACGGGCATCATTTTTAAAAGCCCCTTCTAAGATCATTTCTGCTATGAAGTTGTGCCTACCAAATACTTCGTCCATCAGCAGCCGAAGATAAGCAATCTCGTTGTCATCAATCGACACAAAAATCGCGCCGTCCTCCCGCAAAAACTGCCGCAGCAGCACCAGTCGCGGGTACATCATGCACAACCAGCGGTCGTGCCGGTCCAGCGTTTCGCCTTCCTTGCCCACCACTTCACCCAGCCATTTGCGAATCTCGGGGCTGTTGACGTTGTCGTTGTAGGCCCAGCCTTCGTTGCCGGTGTTGTAAGGCGGGTCGATGTAGATGCACTTCACCTGCCCGGCATAACGCGGCAGCAACGCCTTGAGTGCATGCAGGTTGTCGCCCTGCACAATCAGGTTGCCACTGCCGGCCTCACCGCATGACAACTCAGGCACCGGCTCCAGCAGCCTGAACGGCACGTCTTTGTGGTGTTTGACAACGGCATCTTTGCCGATCCAGTTCAAGCTTGGCATTCAGGGTTCCATTTCATGTCCATCGCCCAGAGCATATCGCTCAAAATGGCACGATACGCAGCAACTCTGAAATTGGGCGGCACATTGTTGAATTTGAACAGCAGGGCGAAGGACTTTTGTGGAAAACCGGCAGTTATCGCGTCACTTAAAGTGTCGCGCAAGGACTATTGCGACAAATAAAGTGGCGCGAATCAATGCTGATGCCCGTGCGCCCCGTGCACATGGCCGTGGGCCAGTTCCTCGGGCACTGCCGCGCGCACGTCGGTCACCTTGATGCTAAAGCGCAGCACCTTGCCGGCCCAGGGGTGGTTGCCGTCGAGCAGCACCGTGTCGCCCTTGATCTTGACCACGTTGAACACCTGGTCGCGGCCGTCAGCGGTGCGGCCCTGCAATTGGCTGCCCACCTTCACGCCCGGCGGAAAGTCGCGGCGCGGCATGGTTTGCGCCAGGCTCTCGTCGCGCAGGCCGAAGGCGTCGTCGGGTTGCAGCAGCAGGCTGGTCTGGAAACCCACGGTCTGGCCGTCCAGAGTGGCCTCGATTTTGGCCAGGGTGTTGCCGTAGCCGCCGTGCAAATAGGCCATGGGCTCCTTGGCTTCTTCAATGAGCTTTCCCTGGGCGTCCGCCACTTTGTAGCGCAGGGTCACAACGGTGTCTTTTTCGATTTTCATGGGTGTGTGGTGAGGTGAATGGTTGAGCTGCGCATTCTCGCGCAAGCTGTACCTGCATGCCTTTTCTCCTTAATTCCATAATTTAAGTCCATTGAATCCATAATTTACGAACACAGATTCCGGATTTCACGGTAGGATTGGCGGCATGAATTCAGCACCTCTATACCATCGCCTGATCCAGGCTCGCATTGAAGAAGCACGTGCTGACACGCCTGTTGTGCTGGTCGCAGGGCCGCGTCAGGCAGGCAAGACCACACTGGTGAGGCAGGTGGCTGGGCAGGGGCTGCGCTACCTCACATTGGACGACGAGTTGACGCTGCTGTCCGCCCGCGAAGATCCGACCGGAATGATCCGAAGTCTGGATCGTGCGGTGATCGATGAAATTCAACGCGCGCCGCAATTGCTTCTGGCCATCAAGAAGAGCGTGGATGAAGACCGACGGCCAGGCCGTTTTTTATTGACTGGGTCGGCCAACCTGATGGCCCTGCCCACCGTAGCCGATTCATTGGCCGGCCGCATGGAGACGCTCACCTTGTTGCCACTATCGCAAAGTGAGTTGCGAGGCAATGCGTCGAACTGGATCGACCACGCCTTTGCCGGCAAGCTTCTAAAGGTTTCTGAGCCGATGACTGGAGAAGGCTTGGTCGAGGCCGTGTTATGCGGGGGCTACCCTGAAGCACTGTCCCGTGCCACCACGCGCAGGCGCACGGCATGGGCGCGTCAATACATTGATGCTCTGATCCAGCGGGATGTGCTGGATGTGGCAAACATTGACAAGCTCGACCAGTTGCCACGCTTTCTGCGCAGTCTGGCCCAGGTGTCTGGTCAGATGTGCAATTACACCCAGCTGGGTGGCCAGGTGGGGTTGGACAGCAAAACCGCAGCGCGCTATGTCGGGGTGTTTGAGCAGATGTATCTGCTCAAACGGGTTGACGTTTGGGCCAGGAACAGGCTGAGCCGCATGGTTAAAACGCCCAAGCTACAGTTCATCGACTCCGGGTTGCTGTCGACGTTGCTCGATCTGGACGCTACCGAGGTACAACAGGATCGCAGCCGGTTCGGGCATGTGCTTGAAACCTTTGTTTTCAGCGAGTTGCTTAAACATGCCGCCACCGCTGAAGGTAACTATCAGCTGCTGTATTACCGCGATCTGGACAAGTTTGAGGTCGACATCGTGATCGAGAACGCCGCCGGGCAATTGACCGGCGTGGAGATCAAGGCCTCGGCCACGGTGAAGGAAAGTGATCTGCGTGGCCTCAAAAAGCTGGCTAGCGTGGCTGGCAAACAGTTCAAACTCGGTGTCTTGCTCTACGACGGCACAGAAACCCTGCCGCTGGGTGATGGGTTGTGGGCTGCGCCACTCTCTACTTTGTGGGGGCAGTAGCGCGATGCCCGAACCCAAGATTCCCATGACTTTCCCCCGCATCGTCCTGGCCACGCTCAACGCGCGCTACATCCATGCCTCGCTGGGCTTGCGTTACCTGCTGGCCAACCTCGACCGGCATGGCGGCGCGGGCCTGCGCGCGTGCACCGAGTTGCGCGAGTACACCATCTCCAGGCCGGCGCAGGAGGTGGTGGCGGATTTGCTGGCCACGCTGGGGCCTGCGTCAGAAGCGGCACCGCAGCTTGTGGGTTTTGGTGTGTACATCTGGAACGTGACGCAAACCACCGAGGTGATCCATCTGCTCAAGGCCGCACGGCCCGACCTCAAAATAGTGCTGGGCGGGCCGGAGGTGAGCCACGAGACCGATCAGCAAGCCATCACTTCACTGGCCGACCATGTGATCACCGGCTGGGGCGACGTGAGTTTTGCCAAGCTTTGCCGTGCACTGCTCGATGGCCCGCAGCCGCTCATGAAGATCATCCCCGGCGAGCAGCCACCGCTGGCCGAGCTGGCGCTGCCCTACGGTGAATACAGCGACGCCGACCTGGTACACCGCCTGTTGTACGTGGAGGCCTCGCGCGGCTGCCCGTTCAAGTGCGAGTTTTGCCTGAGCGCGCTCGATAAAACGGCCTGGGGTTTTGAGCTTGAACGTGTGCTGGCGGCGCTCGATGCCCTGTACCAGCGCGGCGCGCGCACCTTCAAGTTTGTTGACCGCACTTTCAATCTGAAGATCGAGCACTCGGTGCGCATCCTGCAATTTTTTCTTGATGTCATTGCGAGCGAGCCTGCTCGGACGCCTGTAACGCAGTCTGACCCTGGACCGGATCCCGTCACTGCGAGCGCAGCGCGGCAGTCCATGCAGCCCGAAAGTCATGGATTGCCGCGCTGCGCTCGCAATGACAACCAAAACCTGTTTTTGCACTTTGAAGTGATCCCCGACCACCTGCCGGATCGTCTGCGGGCCATGCTGGCGCAGTTTCCGCCGGGCGTGCTGCAGCTCGAGGTGGGCGTGCAGACTTTCAATGTGGCGGTGCAGCAGACCATCTCGCGGCGGCAGGACAACGACGCCACGGAGGCCAACCTGCGCTGGCTGCTGGCGCACACCCACGCGCACCTGCATGTCGACCTGATTTTTGGCCTGCCGGGCGAAACGCTGCAAAGTTTTGCCTATGGCTTCGACCGCTTGCTGGCGATTGGCCCGCATGAGATCCAGCTCGGCATTCTGAAACGCTTGCGCGGCGTGCCGATTGCCCGCCACAGCGCGGCGCACGGCATGGTTTACGCGCCAGAGCCGCCCTACACCGTGCAGCAGACCGGCGTGGTTGACGCCGCCACGTTGCAACGCTTTGGCCGCCTGGCGCGTTACTGGGAGCTGCTGTCCAACTCGGGTCGTTTTGCCCGGACGCTGCCGCTTTTGCTGCACCCGTCACCGGTCGATGGCAGCGCTGCGACGTCGCCGTTCTGGTGTTTCATGGCGTTCTCAGACTGGCTATGGCAGCGCCAGGGCAGCACCCACCGGCTGACACCCGAGGCGCTGGTGGATGCTATGTTCGACTACCTCAGCGCCAGCCTGTCGCCAGCGCTGGTGCGCCAGGCTTTGCTGGCGGACTACCTGGCCAGCGGCGCGCGCGCCAACCCGAAGGCGCTGCACGGCTTGTTGCCGCGGCGGACCGCGTCACCGGCCAAGGCCGGCCGCACGCTGGCCACCCGGCAGGCGCGCCACCGCGAGCTCACCCCGTTACCATTGCACGCATGAAAAAAGACACACTGGCCGCCCATGCCGCCTGCCCCTGCGACAGCGGCCTGCCCTATGGCAACTGTTGCGGCCCGTGGCACGCGGGTTTGGCGCAAGGTGTGCACGCGCCCACGCCCGAGGCGCTGATGCGCTCGCGTTACAGCGCCTACGGGCTCGGGCTGATCGACTACCTGTTGGCCACCTGGCACCCGTCCACCTCGCCCGGCGAGCTGGAACTGCCGCCGCTCAAATGGTTGGGGCTCGAAGTCCGCCACGCCCAAGCCACGGGTGATGCCGGCGTGGTGGAATTTGTGGCGCGCTACCGCGAGGGTGGGCGCGGCGGCCGCATGCATGAGATCAGCCGCTTTGTGCGTGAGGATGGGCGCTGGCTGTACATCGACGGCGACCAGGTGGCGCCCGACTGAGCCCGTTTCAGTTGCCGATCCGTTGCACCAGCACCGGGGCCAGCGCAGGCGCCTGATCGCTGATTTGCACCTTGGCCAGCAGCGTCTGCCGGGCGCGCTCGGCGGCCGTGGCATCAGCCGCATGCACCAGCGCCAGCAGCTCGCCCGCCTGCACCGGCTGCCCGATCTGGGTGAACTGCGAAAAGCCCACGCGCGCATCGACCGGGTCGCAGGCCTGTCGGCGGCCACCGCCGAGTTCGACCACGGCCAGGCCGATGTCGCGCGTGGCCATGGCTGCCACAAAACCAGCGCGCGGTGCCAGCACCGGCAATTGCACCGGGGCTGGCGCCAGGTAGTGCCTGGGGCGCTCGCAAAAGTCAGCCGGGCCGCCCAGCGCGGCAACCATGCGCGCGAACTGTTCCAGTGCGCAGCCGCTGTGCAGTGCTTTATCGACTAGCTGCAAGGCCTGCGCGTCGCCACCGGCCAGGCCACCCATCAGCAGCAATTCGGCACTCAAGTGTCGCGTGACTTGCAGCAGGCGGGCATCCACAGGCTCGCCACGCAAAAACTGCACGGCCTCAAGCACTTCCAGCGCGTTGCCGCAACTGTGGCCCAGCACCTGGTTCATGTCGGTGAGCCAGGCGCGCGTGGGCAGCCCGGCACCATTGGCCACTTGCACCAGCGATTCGGCCAGGGTGGTGGCCATGGCCAGCGAATCGGCAAAGGCGCCGTTGCCCACCTTCACATCCATCACCAGGCCTTGCAGCCTGGCGGCGAGTTTTTTGGACAGGATGCTGGCGGTGATCAGCGGCACGGATTCGACGGTGGCGGTCACATCGCGAATGGCATACAACCTGCGGTCGGCCGGGGCCAGGTCGGCCGTCTGGCCGATGATGGCGCAACCGGCGCTGTGCAGTGCCCGCAGCAGCGTGGCCACGTCGGGCGCTGTGTTGTAACCCGGAATGCTGGCGAGCTTGTCGAGCGTGCCGCCGGTGTGGCCCAGGCCGCGACCCGAGATCATCGGCACCACGCCGCCACATGCCGCCACGATGGGCGCGAGCATCAGGCTGACCTTGTCACCGACGCCGCCGGTGGAATGCTTGTCAAGAATCGGGCCATGCAAGTTGGCGCTGGACCAGTTCATCACCAGGCCGGAATGCGTCATGGCCTGCGTCAGGTCCACCGTTTCAGCGCGGCTCATGCCTTTGAGGAACATGGCCATGGCCAGCGCGGCGGCCTGGCTTTCGCTCCACGAGCCATCGACCAGACCTTTGACAAAACTGTCGATGTGGGCGCGCGCCAGTGTGTGGCCGTCGCGTTTGATGCGGATGATTTCCTGGGCCAGCATGGTGCGGGTTAGTAGTTCGCAGTGATTGCTGTGGCAGGCGATGCAGCGCCACTCAGCACCGCCTCGATGTCGTTCAACAGGCTGCTGGCGCCGATGCGAAAGCGCTGAGGTGTCAGGGCTTGCGCGCCGAGCAGTTCTTGCGTCAAGGCGAGGTAAGCGGCTGCCTCGGCCACGGTGCGTATGCCGCCGGCGGCCTTGAAACCAACCCGCTGTCGCGCGGCCGGGCTGGCGGCAATGGCGGCGAGCATGATGCGCGCGGCTTCCAGTGAGGCGCTCACCGGGGTTTTGCCGGTGCTGGTTTTCAGAAAGTCGGCACCGCTGTCCAGACTCAACTGGCAGGCGCGTTCAATCAGCGTGGGGGACTTGAGTTCGCCGGTTTCCAGAATCACTTTCAGTAGCAGGCTGGGGCAAGCCTGGCGCACGGTGGTCAGCAGCCGCATGACGGCTGCCTCGTCGCCCGCCACCAGGCTGCGGTAGGGCAGCACCACATCGACTTCCTGCGCACCGGCTTGCACGATCTGCAGCGTGTCGCGCACGGCGGCGTCGATGTCGGCATCGCCATGCGGGAAATTGGCCACCGCTGCCACCGCGATGGACGCTGGCAAGTGCGCGCGGGCAAAGCCAGCCAGGCGCGGCCAGACGCAGACAGCCGCCACCGGCCCGAACGGGCTTTGCGCGCGCTGGCACAAGGTGGCAATGTCGGCCTCGGTGTCTGACGCATTCAGGCTGGTGAGGTCGAGGCAGGCCAGCGCCAGGCGGGCATTGTGCTGCGGGTCGACCGGCCATTGGGTTAACAAAGGGGTCGTCATGCGCGCGCTGTAGAAATAGGAAAAAGTATGGTCACTGCGAGCGAAGCGCGGCAGTCCATGCAGTCGGAAGTCATGGCTTGATTCACTGCGATCGCAATGACGAAATCATGTCGGCCAGCAGGCGGCTGGCGGCTGCGCTGCCCAGCTGCGCTTGCTGCAAGGTGTGGGCGTGGCTCAGGTGCTCGGCCGACATGCCTGCGCCCAGGTTGGTGATGAAGGACAGCGCCAGCACGCGCAGCCCCAGGTGGCGCGCCAGAATGGTCTCGGGCACAGTGCTCATGCCCACGGCGTCGGCGCCCAGCAGCCGCAGCATGCGGATCTCGGCCGGGGTCTCGAACTGGGGGCCAAAAGCCCAGGCGTAAACGCCTTCAAACAGGGGGATGCCCTGCGCCTGCGCCACGCGCAAGGCATGGGCACGCAGTGCGGGGTCGTAGGCATCGACCATGTTGACAAAGCGCTCGGAGCCGCCAACGCCCACCAGTGGCGAGCGCTGCGGCAGGTTCAAGTGGTCGGCGAGCAGCATCAGGCTTTGCGGCGGCATGTCCGGGCGCAAGCTGCCCGCCGCGTTGGTCTGCACCAGCGTGTGGCAGCCCAGGCTTTTGAGCACGCGCAGCGCCTCGGCCATGCCGTCGACTGCACCCGTCTCATAGCCATGCTGGCGCCCGCTCAGCACCGCCACGGGCTGCGCGCCAATGTGTCCCAGCCACAGCGTGTCACCGTGGCCCGCCACGCCGGGCTGCGGAAAACCGGGCAACTCGGTGTAGGGGACCTTGACCACGTCGGTCATGTGGCCGGTCAGGGCACCCCAGCCCGAGCCCAGCACGACGGCAATGCGCGGCTGCAGGCCGGGAGCGCGCTGGCGGATGGTGTTGCAGGCGGCGCTTGTGAGGCTTGTGCGGTTCATTTGGTCTTGATGTGGCCCGGCCCAAAGCTCTCGGGCAGCAATTGCGCCAGGGTGTGGCGCGGCCCCAGCGCCGACGCGTTGGCGCTCAGGACGATCAAATCGGGCGCGCCGAATTCGCGCAATTTCTGCCGGCAACCACCGCAGGGCGTGATCCAGCTGCCCTCGCCACCGCTACCCACCACCAGCACGGCACGGGCCTGCCTGCCGCCCGCCAACACCATCGCTGCCAGGGCGGCGGCTTCGGCGCACAGGCCCTCGGGATAGGCCGCGTTTTCGACATTGCAGCCGGCGTGGATGCGCCCCTGGTCGTCGAGCACGGCGGCACCGACGGGGTAGTTGGAATAGGGCGCGTAGGCGTTGCGCCGGGCCTGGCGCGCGGCTTGCAGCAGCGCTAGTTGCTGGCTGTCGGTGAGGGTAAAGGTGGGCATGACCGCACTTTACCGCGAATGGGTGGTGCGCCGAGCCGAGGTGCTGTGTTCGCTTGTGTGCAAGCCTCACAGGATCACCATGTGCTCCGGGCTGGCGCCATGAACGGCGCTTAATGGAATGCGCTGGTCAAAGCTGACCAGGCGGCCTTGGTGTTTGACGGCCAGTCCCAACAAATACAAATCAGTGAGTTGCCGCGGACTGTGCATGTGTGCGTGGCGAAAGTGGGCTGCATCCAGAATACTGATGTCGTCAGGCCAGAGTTGGTGCCACGATGCGGCGGTGGCGCTTTGCAACATTTGCACCAGCATGGCCAGTGGCTGCGGGTTGGTGTAGGCGGCTTGGCTCATGATGCGCAAGCAGCCGTTTTGCGTCAGCGGGCTGCTGGCCCAGCCCTGTTGAATGTGGGCAGCAAACCATTCCACGGCGCGGTCATGATGGACATGGTCGCAGTCGTGCAGGGCGATCAGCACGTTGATATCAAGCAAGGCGCGCATCAGATACCTTCTGCATCACGCAAGCGGTCAATCAGCTCATTACTGACGACACCGCCGCGCTTTGGCAGGGGATGAATGCCATAACTCGTCAACCGTTCAGACACTTTGGACGGAGCCTGTGCATCCGCGTCTGAAGGGCTTGGCGGTGGTGTGGCGAAGGCGCGTCGGGCCAGATCGCTGATGACTTGCCCCAGCGACTTTTTCTCTCGGCGCGCCAGTTCTTTGGCGGCAAACAAAACGTCGTCGCTGATGTCCAGGGTCGTGCGCATGGTTTCTCCTAGTGATGTTTGATGTTACCGCATCAAACATCACCTGTCGATTGACGTGACCATAAAAGGGAATGCCGAGCAGATGGTGCCGAGTTGTCTGCCAGGTCTTGAACCTGGTGATCCATATCGTCCTTCAGGCCAACCCCGGTGAGTTGTTTCAGGCGCACCTGGCTCAGCAGCGCGTGCAGGGTAGCTGCCGCAGCATTGATCGAAAGACCTGCCGGGCGCACGTTTGAGATGCAGTTGCGCGCCGCATCAAAGGTGCCCACCTTGGGCGCCCAGGTGAGGTAAATGCCCATGCTGTCGGGTGAGCTCAAGCCCGGGCGCTCGCCAATCAGCGCCACCACGGTGTTGGCGCGCAAGGCGGCACCCACTTCATCGCCAATGGCGACGCGACCCTGCTCGACCACCGCCACCGGCGCGATCGACCAGGTTTGGCTGCCATCAGCTTGCAGGCGCTGCAATAGTGCCGACAGGAACGGCGCCGCGTTCTGGTGAATCGCCAGCGCCGACAGGCCGTCCACCACGACAAAGGCCAGGTCAAATGGCGGGGTACCCAGGCTGCTCACTGTGCTGTCAGTGGGCTGCGAGGCGTCGCTCCAGTGCGTCAAGACCGCCAGCGAGCTCGCGTCGAGCCGGCGCCCCAGGTCCGGGCGTTGCAGGTACACGGCGCGGTTGGTGGCCTGGCTGTGCAGCCGCAGCGTCGGTAGCCCGAGCCCTTGCAGGGTGGACTCCATGCCGAGCGCGTCAAACGGCAGGTGCACCGCGTCACGGGCCTGGGCGTGCGCCAGTTGAAACGCCAGGTGCGCGGCGGTGGGCAGACTGACACCGGCGCGCCCCAGGGCGATGCGGGCGTCGGTGAAGTTCTTCAGCGCCTCCCAGGGCGTGGCTGTGACCAGCGCGGGGAGGGTTGGCGATGTTGTTCGCATCATGTCATCGTGCTGCTCTTTCACCTCAAGTCCCTCCGAGCTGGTGCAGCGCGGGCACAAAGGCGGCTGGCAGCCGGTCGGCCAGTCTGGGCGCATCGCCTGCGGTGGTGATGCCCATGGCCTGCTGCCAGGCCTCGAACTCGGGGGCTGCGCGCAAGCCCAGCAACTGGCGCAGCACCAGCGCGTCATGGAACGAGGTGCTCTGGTAGTTGAGCATGATGTCGTCAGAGCCAGGCACGCCCATGATGAAGTTGCAGCCGGCCGCGCCCAGCATCAGCATCAGCGCGTCCATGTCGTCGCCATCGGCCTCGGCGTGGTTGGTGTAGCACACGTCGCAGCCCATCGGCAGGCCCAGCAGCTTGCCGCAAAAATGGTCCTCAAGGCCGGCGCGCGCAATTTGCTTGCCGTTGAACAAGTACTCGGGCCCGATGAAGCCGACCACGGTATTGACCAGCAGCGGCTTGAAATGGCGTGCCACCGCGTAGGCGCGCGCCTCCAGGGTTTGCTGGTCGCAGCCATGGTGCGCGTTGGCTGAGAGCGCGCTGCCCTGGCCAGTTTCGAAATACATCACGTTGTGGCTGCGCTGGCCCGCGTCATCGAACAGCGTGGGGCGTTGCAGCGATAGCGCGGCCGCGCGTGCCTCCGCCAGCAGGGCCAGGCTTACGCCAAAACTGCGGTTGGTGGCCTCGGTGCCGCCAATCGACTGAAAAACCAGGTCCACCGGCGCGCCGCGCTCGATGGCCTGCAGCGTGTTGGTGACATGCGTGAGAACGCACGATTGGGTCGGAATGCCGTAGCGGCCAATCACGTCGTCCAGCAGGTGCAGCAGGCGCATGACCTGGGGCACGTTGTCGCTGGCCGGGTTGATGCCGATCACCGCGTCGCCACTGCCCAGTAGCAGGCCGTCGAGCAGGCTGGCGGCAATGCCCTGTGCGTCGTCGGTGGGGTGATTGGGCTGCAGACGCGTCGCCAGACGGCCTGGCAAACCCAGGGTGCTGCGAAAGCGCGTCACCACCTGGCACTTGCGCGCGATCAGCACCAAGTCTTGCAGGCGGCAAAGCTTGCTGACCGCAGCCACCATTTCCGGGGTCAGGCCGGGGGCAAGCGCCGCCAGGGTTTGCGCGTTGGCGTTGTCGCCCAGCAGCCAGTTGCGAAAGTCGCCGACCGTCAGGTGCTTGACCGGATTGAGGGCCGCCGCGTCATGTGTGTCCATGATCAGCCGGGTGACTTCATCGGCTTCATACGGCACCACGGCTTCATTGAGGAAGGCGCGCATGGGCACATCTGCCAGTGCCATCTGCGCCGCCACGCGCTCCTTGGCGTCGGAAGCTGCCACCCCCGCCAACTGGTCGCCCGAGCGCAACGGGCTGGCCCTGGCCAGCAGCGTGCGCAGGCTGTCAAACTGGTAGTTTCGATGACCGATGGAGTGGCTGAAGGGCATGGCTTTGGAGTGTACCGATTCAGCTCGACTGCGATGCAATTGGAATGGAAGGGTCGCGATCCGGGGACGGTAGGCCAAATTTCAGGATGTGTCGTTCATTCATGCTGATCGGGTGCTCAAACGTCGCTTGCCAGCTTGTGTGGCGCGTTTAAGACCCGCCTAAGTATCCATCAGCACAATTCTCCTACTCGTTCAGACGGCCCAGCAACTTTATAAGGAGAAAGTGACATGAAAGCTACCCCTGCCCTCGATGTGATGGCCAGCGAGCACCTGCGTCAGAATGCGACGACACTCAGCGTTCCCCAACTTGTCGGACAGGTCTACGAGGAAGCACCTGCCGTTGAGAAAGGCCACATGCTTGAGCACCTGTTGCGCCCGTTGGGTGTACTCGCGCTCGTTGCGGTGGCGGACGGTATCTTCGCCAAGATCCGTTTTCGCGGCGGCTGGCCAGACCTGCATGTCCGGCTGGAAGATGCCCAGAACGTGCAAGCAAGCGATGTGATCACCTTGGTGGACTATGTCCAGCAGGTGAGTGTTCAAGCTGTCGACGGCTTGTCGCAAATACTTGCAGCGACCCCAACCATGGCGACTTCGGCTGCCGCAGGACTGCTGGTGACGCTCTTGGTGCAGCGCGCCAAAAGCCGCAGGGCAGAGGACGTTTGACCACCGCACTTTTCACTGGTCTGGCGCGTCGTCTATCTTCTTGTGCCGTTTCTGCGCCTGGAGAAACAGCAGCGCGCAATGTCCAGCCCGGTCCCAAAGAAAAGAGTCAAGAGGCAACAGTCATGCATTTCAAGTCATTTTTTAAACAAACCATCATGTGGTTTTTGGCCGCATCACTTTTCAGCTACGGGATGGCCATGGCGCAATCAGAGCCAACGCTTCACCAGGTCTATGCCGCCGCCCAAGCGGGCAAGCTGGACCAGGCGCAACTGATGATCCAGCAAGTCCTGATCTCGCATCCCGACAGCGCCAAGGCTTTTTTTGTCCAAAGCGAGCTGTATGCCCGCCAGGCCGATCTGACCAAAGCGCGAGACGCCTTGGCCACGGCAGAGAAGCTGGCGCCGGGTCTCCCCTTTGCCAAGGCACAGTCGGTTCAGGTCTTGCGCGCGCAACTTGCCGGCAGAGGTGGCCCGCTGGCTGCCAGTGGTGCAGCGCAGCATCCGGTTGGGTACTCGCCCCCCTCGTGGCTCTTGCCGCTGTTGCTGACTGGGGGTGTGATCGGCCTGGGCTATTTCCTGTTTCGCAACAAGCAGCCCGGTCCAATGGCCGAGGCAGCGTATTCAAATCCGGCCGGAATGAGCGGTCCGCAGGGCTTCGGCATGGGTAGCATGGCTGCCAATCAACCACCCTACAGCCAAGCCTCCGGCAGCGGTCTGGGTGGGCGGGTCATGGGCGGTGTGGCAACTGGTTTGGCCGTGGGTGCCGGCGTCATGGCGGCACAAGCCATCGGCCGTCATTTCATGGGCGAGCCTACCCCGCCAGCCGGCACGACCAACACGCTTGGCAACAATGATTTTCAGGCGTTGGACATCAACCCTGACATGGGCGGCGCGGACTTCGGTATCAACGACGCCAGTTCATGGGACAGCGGTGGCATGGGTATCGGTGGTTCCGGCGACTGGGACACTTGACGCAGCGTGGGGGCAATGATGACCGTCCCCGCTTGCTTGCGGACTTTAAGTTTCTCCTAAGTTTTCATGGGCAACAATGCCGGGCATGCGATTGGGTGGCGCATCGGCCTTGAATGCCCCCATGTTTTAATGCGCTTCTGGAATTGCACCCAACTTGACCTCTTCATGACCATTCCATTCATCAAGCCCTTCGCCGCGGGCATCCTTCTTTTGCATGCAGCCGGTGCTTTTGCGTTGCAACTCGGCTCCGAGCACGCCATTGTGGTCAGCAATGACAGCGGCGCCATTTTGTTTGAAAAAAGTGCTGGCGAGCCGGTGCCAATCGCTTCACTGACCAAATTGATGACGGCCATGGTGGTGCTGGACAGCAAACCCGACATGAATGAAAAAATAGCCATTGACAGCGCAGATGTGGACATGCTCAAACACAGCAAATCACATGTGCCGGTTGGCACCACCTTGCCGCGCAAACAAGTG
>Ga0315271_10001352_pt1 | contig 14713 bp, 12 predicted proteins | sample C3_top_MG_FD_204664 | JGI IMG/M metagenome (GOLD analysis project Ga0315271, IMG submission 204664) | Sediment microbial communities from Yellowstone Lake, YNP, Wyoming, USA - C3_top | ecosystem: Environmental > Aquatic > Freshwater > Lake > Sediment | place: USA: Wyoming | collected 2017-08-01 | reverse complement strand
CGCGAACTTTACTGACGGCGTGCGGCGACTCGCGCGGCACGTCCCGGTCGCCTGCGACCCACCTCAGCGCCCGGCCCCGCTCCATCTCTGGGTCCAAGTACCGCCCTCGAAAGACCGCCTGAAATGGGGCGTTCTTGAACGGGTTTCTTGGCAGGGCCCATTGCCGTTGGCGACGGCCCGAAGCAACCCCCTCCTACCACTACCAACCCGCCGAGCGCTTACCAAGCAAGCGTCCGCTCAGCCCGCCTCGCCTACAGGCCTACTACTTTCTTGAGTTCGCTCCGATCCGCTTCATCGAGGATCGAGCGCCAGACGAAGGCCGCGAAGGCGAGAGAAAGCGCCACCCGCGTGAGTGCCCCGGCGAGGTGGTTTTCGAACAGGGTTCCCAGGAGGAAGAACCCGACGCCGGCGACAAAGGCCCCTGAAATCCGCGACCACAGGATGGGGATCGGGTAGAGCTTTTTCGAGATCGAGGCGCCCAGGAAGGCCATCAGGGCGTAGCCCGCCACCGTGGCCCAGGCCGAAGCCAGGATCCCGTAGTACGGAATGAGCCAAAGGTTCAAGACGATGTTCAGGGCTGCGGAGGCGGCGGTGATCATCGGGTAGTACCGGGCTTCCTTCGCGATGGTGATTCCCACGGACGCGAGGAGGAAGAAGCCCTGGAACAGGTAGGCAAGGACCATCACCGGCACGATGGCCGCACCCGCGTGATAGGCCTTGTTCCGGCTCACCAGCCGGAGCACGTCCGGCAGGATCAGGGCGAGACCTGTAGCCGCGGTGACGAAGACGATCGACATGCGGCTGGCCACGAGAGCGATCTCCTTCGGGCCGTTCTCCTTCTTCGCGTTCTCGAAGACGAAGGGCTGCCACGCGGGCTCGAAGGCGGAGAGCGGGAATTTCATGGCCGCGGCAAAGGTGTTCCCGACCTGATAGACGCCGATTTCGGCGAGACTCACGAACGATTCCAGAATCCTCCGGTCGGCGAGATTGAGGGTCTGCACCAGCACGCCGTGCGGCACCTTCGGCAGGCCGAAACGCAGGGCTTCCCGCAGGGGCGCCCAGTCGAAGGCGAGGGTCGCGCGCTTCCTGAGTTCGACGAAGAGAAGGACGGCGAGCAGGGCGGAGCCCGCGACGTCGGAGATGAGGGCGCCCGTGACCCCCAGGCCGGAAACCACCAGAATCACCTTGAGCACGGTGTTCGCGGCGTGACGGATCAGCGAGTAGGTGGAGAAGATCGAGGCCTTGCCTTCGATCCGCAGCAGGGCGAAGGGCACGAACACGAAGGACGAGGCCAGGAGGTCGGCCGCCACCAGCCTCACCCAGGCGATGCCATCGGCGCTCTCGAAGAGCGCCCGCGATACCTCGGCCGAGAAGATCCAGACCAGGGCGAAGGTCAGGGACGCGAAGCCGGCCGAGAAGAGCGCCACCGTCCCGGCGAAGCGCGCGCGCTGGCTTTCCTCGAGGTCGTAGAAGATCCGGATGAACCCCGAATCCAGGCCCAGGCGGAACACGATCTTGAGGAACGTCGAAAGCAGGAGCAGCAGGGCGAGCGCGCCGTAGTTCTCCGGGGTGAGGAAGGCCAGGTACAGCGGGACCAGCAGGAAGTTGATCCCCTGGGCCAGGACGTCCGCGGTGCCGTAGGCGAGCGAAAGGCGCGCGAGCCCCCTGAGCGAGTGCGTGGGACCCTCGGTCAGACCCGACCCTCGTCCGTCATGAAGTGCTCGATCACCCGGTCGAGCACGCCGTCGAGATCCACCTTGGGCTCATAGCCGATGAGCTTCTTGACCTTGGTGAGATCGGGGATTCGCCGCGGCATGTCCTCGAAGCCCTCTTCGTAGGCCTGGGCGTAGGGCACGAGCACGATCTCGCTCGACGACTTCGTCTTCGTCTTGACCAGCTTCGCGAGGTCCATGATCGAGACTTCGCGGGCGTCGTTGCCGATGTTGATCACCTGGCCGACCGCCTCCGCGCACTCGGAGAGACGGAGCAGCGCCCATACCACGTCGGAAACGTCGGTGAAGCAGCGTCGCTGCTCGCCGTCGCCGTAGACCGTGATGGGATGGCCGGAGATCGCCTGTCTCACGAAATTGGGGATGACCATGCCGTAGCGGCCGGTCTGGCGCGGGCCTACGGTGTTGAAGAGGCGGAACACCACCACCGGGAGGCCCCGCTCCTTGTGATAGGCGAGGGCCAGGAATTCGTCGATGGCCTTGCTGCAGGCGTAGCTCCAGCGGCCCTTGATGGAGGCCCCCATCACCAGGTCGCCGTCCTCGCGGAAGGGAACGTCCGTGCTCTTGCCGTATACCTCGGAGGTGGAGGCGATGAGGACCTTCTTGCGCTTCTTGTTGGCGTGGCGCAGGACGATTTCGGTGGCGTGGACGTTGGTCTCGATGGTGCGCACCGGGCTCTCGACGATGAGTTTCACCCCCACCGCGGCGGCGAGGTGCACCACCACGTCGGCCCGGTCGATGAGCTCGGCGGTGAGGCTCTCGTTCATCACGGTGTCGATGGTGTAAGAGAAGCCCTTGCGGCCCTTCAGGTGCTCGATGTTCTCGATCGAGCCGGTCGAGAGGTCGTCCAGGATCTCGACGTCGTGGCCGGCGTCGAGGAATGTTTCGGAGAGGTGACCTCCCACAAAACCCGCGCCGCCCGTGATGAAGACTTTCATTGCTTTCCCTTCGATTCAATCTGACCCTGGGCCTGCTCCAGGACGATCTCGGCGGCGCGCGCCGCCCCATACCCGTCCACGAGCGAGCGGCCCTTGCCGCTCATCTCCCGCCGCTTCCCCGGGTCGTTGAGGATCTGACGCACCGCGTCGAGGATCGTGGTTTCGTCGACATCGACGCCGAGGCCCAGATACTCGATGGTTCCGAATCTCGAGAATTCTCGCATGCGGCGATCCTCCCTCGCGTTTTGCGCCAGGACCACGCCGGGCGTGCCCAGGGCCGCGATTTCATAGACCGACATGCCGCCGGAGCACAGGACGAGGTCCGCGTCGAGCATCAGGTCGGCCATCTGCATGTCGACCCCCTTCACCAGGGGGAGGTTCTGGCCGAGGGTTCGCTGGAGCGCTTCGAACACATGGGTGTGCGGGAACGCGGGGCCCGCGACCGAGAGAACCTCGACCTCTCTGGTGAGAGGGGCCAGCGCCTTCGCGACCTTGAGGGTGAGGGCCTGGGGATCGGCGCCGCCGAAGGTGAGCAGGATCTTCGCGGGCTTCTCGCGGAACGCGCGTTCGCGACCCTGGAAGTGGCGCCGCAGGATGGCGAAGGCGGGACCGCCATAGAAGCCTTCCGGCGTCTCGCGGTCCTCGTTCATCACCGAAATGACGAACTGAGCGTCCCGCGACACCCGTTCGAGGTCCTCGAGGGTGTCCACGAGGTTGATGGTCACGGTCCCGAGGCGCGCGAGCGACCGCAGATACGTTTCTTCGACCAGCGGCAGGTCGTTGATCACCACCGACGGCGCGAAGTCCTGGATGGAGTCGATGAGCGTCTCGAGACCGCCCGACTTGAACACGCGCACCGGATACCCGCTCTTCGACACTGTGGCGATGCCTTCGGCGTGGTCGGCGCTCATGAGAAACGCGATCTCCGCGCGCGAGCCTTCTCTCAGCGCTTCCGCCACCGCCAGTGACCGGTACACGTGGCCCATGCCCCGCACCCGGGAGCCGTCCACCCGGAAGAGGATGCGGGGCTCGCGCAGGAGACGCTCGGCCATCCAGAAATCCTCGAGGTCGTGGACGGAAAAGCCCTCGCGCTTGTCGAGCACCACGAAGCCGACGGAGTCGCCGAAACGCGCGTCGCGGTCGAGGATGTCCCGGGAGATGGCCACGATGGCGCCGTTCTCGAGATAGACGGGTTCCTGCTCGTCGCGCCGCCCGGCCCGGTCGAACAGCGGCCGCAGCAGGCCGTCTTCGGCCTTCCATCGCAGCGACAGGTCCGAAGTCACCGAGACCACGGCGCTGAAGCGGCCGGTACGGATCTTCGCGATGGCTTCATCGATGCGGCGCGCGGACCGGAAGGGTGTGGTGGCCTGGAGAACGACCACCACGTCGGCGCGCGGATGGCCCTTTTCCGATTCCGTGACCGCGTGCCGGACCACCGGCATGAGACTGGAGAGATCGCCCGAGAGTTCCTTTGGCCGGAGGAACGGCACTTCGGCGCCGTGCGCGCGGGCGATCCCGGCCACGGTCTCGTCGTCGGTGGAGACGATGATCCGGTCGATGTCCTTCGCTTCCTTCGCGGCGCGGATGGTGTGGGCGAGCAGAGGCTCGTCGCCAAGACGCCGGATATTGAGATAGGGAACCCGATCCGACCCGCCGCGGGCCGGAATGACGACGGTGACTCTCAAACCATCTCCCAGGTGAGCGTCGTGTCCTCGGGTATGTCCAGCTTCGCGGTTCGGCCGATCACCAGGTCGAAAAAGCGGGGCGAGATCCCCGTCCCCGGGCGCTTGTAGGTCAGCATGTCGCGGGTGATGGAGACGCCCTTCGCGATGGCTCTCGCCGAGGTCACGCTCCGGCGCGCATAGAGGAAGGCTTCCTTCTCGAGCGGTTCGAGGCCCTTCACCGATCGGCCGAACGCCCTCTCGATGGTGCGGATGCCCTCCATCAATGCCTTGCCTTCGACGGGATCGACGGAGAGGTGATGGTCGGGCGAGCCCTGGATCGTCTTGTCGATGGTGTAGTGCTTCTCGATCATGCAGGCACCCATCGCCACCGCGGCCTGGGGCACGCTGATGCCGAGCGAATGATCCGAGAGGCCCACCGGAATGCCCGGAAAGGCCTGCATCATGTGCGTCATCATCCGCAGGTTGATGCCCTCGGCGGGGCAGGGGTACTTGAGCGTGCAGTGGAGGAGGACGACCTCATCGCAGCCGCTTTTCGCCAGGGTCTCGAGCGCCTCGTCGATTTCCGCCAGCGTCGACGTGCCGGTGGAGAGGATCACGGGCTTTTTCGCCCGGGCCACGCGCTCGAGCAGAGGCTTGCAGGTGAGGTCCGCGGAGGCGATCTTGAACACGGGCATGTTCATCCCGACCAGGAAGTCGACGGCCTCGTCGTCGAAAGGCGTCGAGAAGGCGACGATGCCGGCCTTGCGCGCGTAGTCGATCAGGGTCTTGAAGTCCGCGTCCGAGAGCTTGTCGAGCTTGGCGAAGGTGTCCCACTGCGTGCCGTGGGGATCCTGCGGCTCCACCCAGTAGCGCGGTGCGATCCGGGTGGCGATCTTGGACGCGGTGTAGCTCTGGAACTTGATCGCGTCGAAGCCCGCCTCCTTCGCGGTATCGACGAGCGCCTTGCCCCGGTCGAGGAGACAGTCGTGGTTGACCCCGGCTTCGGCGATGACGTAGGCGGGTTCCGAGATTCCGACTTTTCTTCCCGCGATCGTGAACGTGGACTTCATGGAACCTCTGGTTTTGGAGGGAGACCTTCTTCGAGGCCCCTATTCTAGTGGGCGCGGAAGGAGAGACCCCCTCCCGGGGCCCTTCGGTCCTGAGGACCCTGGCCTAGAAAGCGATGCCGCTCGTAACCTTCAAAAGTGTAACCCTGCCCCGAGGACGCCGAGGGGACCGGTGTCGGGAAACCCGGGAGGTCAGGTCCGTTCGCGGTCAGCTTCGGCGGGCCGCGTCGATCCTTGCGATGTCCATCTTCTGCATCGTCATCATCGCCTCGAAGGCTCGCTTCGCTTCCGCGCCGCCCTTGGCAAGGGCCTCGGTCAGTGTGCGCGGGGTGATTTGCCACGAAAGACCCCAGCGGTCCTTGCACCAGCCGCAATCGCTTTCCTGACCGCCATTGCCGACGATCGCATTCCAGTAGCGGTCCGTCTCTTCCTGGGTATCCGTTGCGATCTGGAAGGAAAACGCTTCGCTGTGCTTGAACGCGGGCCCGCCGTTGAGGCCGAGGCAGGGAAGGCCAAGCACGGTGAACTCCACGGTCAGCACGTCGCCGGCCTTGCCGCTCGGGTAGTCGCCGGGCGCTCGGTGCACCGCGGTCACTTCGCTGTCCGGAAAAGTGGCGGCGTAAAAGCGCGCGGCGTCATGCGCATCCTTGTTGAACCAGAGACAGATCGTGTTCTTTGCTTTCATCGCGCGAGCCCCCGGTTCTTATTCTTGCCATGGAGGTCCGATCGCTCAAACAATCGCAGCTCCTAGCGAGCGCTAGGATTCGGACTTGCTCTGGCCAGGACTCGCCGGTTTCCTCGTTCTCCTCGCGGCTCAGCCTCCCCTCGTCTTCCCGACCTCTGCCGAGATCGTCTATGTCGTCGTGAGCGTGACCGACGGATCGGGTCAGCCGGTCCGCGGACTGAAGGCGGGAGACTTCACGGTGGGCGAGGATGGGGGGCTGCGGCCGACCGCAAGCCTCGCGTCCTTCGCGGATGTCGCGGGCGAGGGCGTGACGGAGTGGCCGGTTGACTTCGTCCTGCTCCTGGACACGAGCGAGTCCATGCAGGAGGATCTGCACCGCGCGCGCGATGCCGCGGTGGAGTTCGCGGGCTCGATTCCCCACTTGCGCGGGCGATATGTCGTCTCGTTCAACTCCAGGATCGGCGTATGGCCATACCAGGATGTCGGTCCAGCCGCGGTTCTGGATCAGATCCTCGGGAAGAACGAGGTCGGCGGAACGCGCCTCTTTGACGCCGTGCTCGGAAGCATCCCTCTCGTTACCAGCGATCCCACGCGAAGGTCGGTCATCGTGGCGCTGACCGATGGAGAGGATACAGGCGGGAAAGAACGGTTCAGCGGGCGCCTTCGGTTCCTTGCAGGCCTCGATGCCTACGAGCGCCTTGAGATGATGCAGAGTCACCCCGTCGCCCGGATTGCAACCGAGCTGCAGAAGGAATCCGTCACTTTCTATGCCATCTCCTTTGCGAAGCACCTCGATGGCACCGGGGAATCGGACCATATTCGCGCCGCCCATGGCCGCGAAACTCTCGAAGCACTCGCCAAATCAACCGGAGGCCTGGTGGTGGAGAGCGCAGCCGCTGGCCCTAGCCGTCAGTTCGCCCGCATTCGGGACGACATCGCTGCCCAGTACGTCCTGGGCTTCGTGCCGGCGCCCTCGGCGACCGGCAAGGTCCATAAACTCAAGGTCGAGGTTGCCTTGAAGGGCGCGAAGGTCCGTCACCGCTTGGCCTACGAAACCAAACCGCCGCGTTGAGCGGGCCGCCCCGCGGCTGACCGCCCAGGCGCCGTTTCAGGCTCTCGTGGGCGCCATGGGAATGCGTGAGCCGCAGCCAACGTACGGCCGGATCTCCTTGAACTTTTCGGCGTCGATGGATGGGCCGGGTTTGCTGCAGTGGGCGTCGAAGGCCTTGCTGAGGGCTTCCGCCACCTGAGGCTCGTCCATCCGCTGCAGGTCGGTGCGCTGCAGCATGAAGACCTGCTGGCCGTCCTTGAAGAGGCCGATGCTCGGCGAGGAGGGGGGATAGGCGCTCATGTAGCTCCGTGCCCGCTCCACCGCGTCACGGTCGACACCCGCGAAGACCGTGACGGAACGATCCGGAATGCGAGCATTCTGGAGGGCGAGCATCGCACCGGGACGAGCCTGGCCGGCCGCGCAGCCGCAGATCGAGTTCACGATGACGAGGGTGGTGCCGGTCTTCGTGGAGAGCGCCTCGTCGACCTGTTCGGGGGTGGTGAGAGGCTCGACACCGACGGCGGCGAGTTCCTGCCAGAGCGGTTCGACGGCTTTTGGATCGTAGATGGGCGGTAGAGGCATCCAATCAGTCTATGCCGCGACTCCCTTTCGCCGCGTTAGGCTTCCCTCACCCATGAACATCGCTTTCAAGAGGCTCCCGGGCGGAGCCGGCCTCCCTCTTCCCGCGTACCAGACTAGGGACGCCGCGGGAATGGACCTTTACGCCGCCATCGAGGCGGATCGCACGATCGCGCCGGGAGGGCGAGAGTTCCTGCCCTGCGGCTTCTCCCTCGCCATTCCCCGCGGCTACGAAGGACAGGTTCGATCCCGCTCCGGCCTCGCTCTCAAGCACGGCCTCGCCGTCCTGAACTCTCCAGGAACCATCGACTCCGATTACCGCGGTGAACTCGCGGTCGTCCTCGTCAATCATGGCGACGCGCCTTTTGTGGTGTCGCGAGGCATGCGGATCGCCCAGCTCGTGATCTCGCCGGTCGAGCAGGCTGAGTGGGTCGAAGTCGACGACCTTTCAGACACCGACCGGGGTCAGGGCGGTTACGGCCACACCGGCCACGGGGCCTAGGTCTTCTTCGCCTGCGCGGCCTTGACCATCGCGTCGAGTTCCACCGAGCGGTGATTCACGCCCTTGTGGGTGAGGTGGGCGTTGATGGCGACGAGATCCGGACGGGAGTCGAGGAGGGCGATGGCCTCGCGGGTCTCGACCAGCGGGCCCCGGCCCAGGAGCTTGAAGATCTCCTGCTGGAGGCGGATGTCTTCGGGGTGATCGACGGTGAGTCGATAGGCAGGCCGCAGTAACGAAGGATCGAGATCCACCATCGCGATCCGGAAGTCCGCCGGATGCTCCTTGATGAAGAGGGTCACGAGTTCCGAGCGGTGCTTCGGCTCGCCCTCGTTCCACGAGGTCTCGAGCGCATCCGTTGAGATCACCTCCGCGAGGATCCCCATGAGCAGGGCCTCGCCGGGCACGTAGGTGTAGTCCGCGTGACGCTCCTTATGGAGGGTCACGAGAGCGTCCAGGGTTTCGACGTCGGTCAGCGGATTGTCGCCGGTGACCCGCACCAGGGAGTCCGCGTCGAATGCCCAGGCCGCGCCGATGTGCCGCTTGAGGACGTCGTCCTCCTCGCCGCGAAAGACGCGAACTCCGAGACTCTTGCCGAGGTCGGCGATGGCGTCGTTCTCCGGATTCACCGACGTCGCGAGGGCCACTTCATCGACCGCCTTCGACGTCCGCATGCGCTTGATCAAGACCGCGAGAAGCGGCTCGCCGGGCAGCAGTTCCATGAGCGCCTTGCCCGGACAGCGCGCCGAAGCCATGCGCGCGGTCACCAGGCACACGGTCCGGCTCAATCGAGCATGTCCTCGCGAATGGTGGCGTCGGCCTCGATCGGATGCCGGGCGTGCCGACCCACGATCCGGTTGACGTCGCGGGGTGAGAGGCCGGGGTCCTTGTTGGGGTCGATGCGCTTGAAGTCGAGCTTCTCGGCGGTGATGACGTCGCCCCGGCCGATCAGCGTCCTGGCCACGATGAAGCGCGCCATCTTGCGGTGGTACCCGTCGGCCGCCTGCGACATCGGCTGGCCCGCTTCACCGCGCGCGAGCTCCGCGGTGCGGATCATCTCGACCATGCGGTGGAAATCTTCCGGGTTGAGCGAGGACTGATAGTCGAAGCCCTTCTTCGAGCGGTCGAGGGTGAAGTGCTTCTCCACGAGGTCCGCGCCGTAGGTGACGGAGAGCGCAGGCGCCATGAGCGCGAAGAGCGTGCCGCCGTCGGTGTGATCCAGAAAGCCCACGGGCACGCGATAGCGTGACTTCATGCTCTGAAGCTCGCGGAAACGGATCTCCTCGACCGGGGTCGGAAAGGTCTGGAAGCCGAAGAGCAGGCCGAGGTCGCGATCGCCGACAATGGAGAGCGCTTCGGCGAGAGCGTCCTCATGAACGCCGCCGGTCGCGAAGAAGACCGGTTTCCCCAGATCCACCACGGCGCGGATGAACTCCTTGTTCTCCATGTCCGTGGTGTGAACCTTGTAGGCGTCGGCCCCCGCTTCCACCGCGAGTTCGAGCGAGGGCGCATCGAAGCACTCGGCGAAGAGCGCCAGACCCGAGCCCTTGGCCTGGGCCAGGACCTTCCGCCATTCCTTGTCGGTGAGTTCGATCTGCTCGAAGTCCTTCCGGCCCGGATGACGGTTCACCACCAGGCGGTCGGCCTTGAACAGCTGGAACTTGATCCCATCGGCGCCCATGCGGAACGCCGCGTCGAGCATCCTGAGCGCCTGATCGGCCGAGCCCTCGTGCGCGGAAGCGACCTCGGCGAGGACGAAACAGGGCTGGGCGGAACCGACTTCGCGCGATCCGATCCGGATCGTTGTGGGATTCATGGCGTTGAAGGAGGAGGTTAATTCAGTCCCGCCATCCGCGTTACCAGTTCGATCAGACGGCCGAGGGCTTCCCCGTCCACACCGTGCGCCACGTCCAGCAGGAACGCATCGCGCGACCGCCGCCACTTCGCGCGAACCTCTTCGTTCGTCAGCAGCGAGTCGAGAGCGGGTCGCGGGTCTTCGCCGTCGGGCACGCCGAGGGCGGCGCCGTTCGCCACCAGGTCCCGAAGGTTCGACGGATGGCGCAGCACCACCACGGGCACGCCGGCCACGAGGGCCTCGGTGGCGGAGAGCGACTCCACGGTCACGAGCAGATCGGTGGCGGGGAGGAGGTCTCCGAGCGAACGGTCGGCCACCACGCGCACGCGGTCTCCAAGACCCGCGGCCGCGATGTCCCGGTCGTACGCCTCGGCGGGCTCGGCCGGATGCGGCTTCACCACCAGGCGCGCGCCGGCGATCCGGCCCACCGCGCCGAGGAGGCCCGCGAAGACGGGACCCGAGGCCTTGTGAGTGTCGCGGATGCCCGTGTACCGGCTTGCGAGAACCACGAGCCGGTCGGAGGCGCCGAGGCCGAGGCTGGCTCGGCGCGCCTCCCGGTCCACCGTCTTGATCTCCGCGGCGAGCGCGTCGTAGCGCGGCGAACCCGTCGCGACCACGCGGCCCCGGGGATATCGAAAAGTCGCCTCGAGGAGCCGCACGCCGTCGTCGCCGTACATCGCGGTGGTGTCCGCGATCGGCGTTCCGAGAGCCACGTCCGCGGGCGTTCGCTCGTAGGAGAAGTAGTTCGGATAGAGGATCCCGTGCTGGACGCCGAGGGTCTTGACCTTGAGCGCCCGCGCGGCCTCGATCGCGGCGCGGCCGAGGCCCGAGCTTTCCGCGTACAGACACACGAGCCGCGGGTCCAGCTCACGAAACGCCGCGTCGAACTCGAGAAGGCAGCGTGCCGCCCACGGGACCTGATGGAGGAGCGTGCGCCCCAGGTCCTCCTGCGACATGTCCTCGAACGTGACCCCCCGATGCGAGAAGGCCGAGCGAAGCGAGGCGGCGCCCCGAAACCGGTTGCGAACGCTCATGGCGCTGCCGAACGCCTTCAGAGCGGCCGCCGCGAGTTTCGGGGTCACGAAACGATTGACGTGGACGTAACGCTCGTCCCTCAGAACCGAGAGACGCTCCTTCCATTTCTCGCCCGTCGACCGGGTCCGGAACGTGCTCTGCGGCCCTACCCCCAGGGTGACGAGAGGAAGCCCGCGACGCCTCGACTCGGAGAGGACCGCGTCGAAATAGTGCTCGTAGTTCTCCACGGTCCCAGAACTTCCCGCCCGCGTTCTCCAGAACGCGGCATGAGAGACGAAGACCACCGCCTTTGGAATCAGGCGCTCGTCCGCGCCGCCGGCGCTCTTGGTCGCCGTGGCCACCATCTTCGAAGCTTCCAGGAGTCCGGCGGTGAGGGCGGATCGTCTCGGCTTCCCGGTCGTCTCCTTGACCGGGCCGCCCACGAACGCGAGGTGGCGCGCTCCACACAAGCGCTCGACGAGCGCGGTTTCATCAAGAGCCAGGCCGTGCGTGCGGACCTTCGCGGCCGGGAACATGTCGAGCACGCGCGCCGCCGTCTCCAGGAAGCGGACGCGCCGGGCCGCGTCGGTGTTGTGGTGAAGGTAGAGCTCGGCCCACCACCACAGCGTGGTCTCGCGATACCGAAGGGCCTCCTTGAGGGTCTGGCCGTTCGCGTCCATCGCCTTCGTGCCGAAGGCCTGCGTCCAGTCCGCGGCGGCCCGATAGAGCGGCATCTCCGGATCGTCACCGAGCGCATCGACCGAGCGCGTGAAGGGCACCAACGCGTCGGTGAGCCGGGAAGCCGCGCCTTCGGAGAAGGGAATCACGCGCTCGCCGCGTCCGCTCGCCGCCGAAGCCGCGTCCGCGTCCGCGCCGTCGAAGAAGAAGAGCGTCTCAGCCAAAGCACTCTCCCAGTTTTCCGAGAGCCCCGAGGAGGTCCGGCTTCTCGCTCAGGACGGCGAGGAGGGGATCGCGCTCGAGCGATCGCAGCCGGGGAATCGCGTTCGCGATGGTGAACTGGCGAGGGGTGAGACCCTCGCGCACTTCCGACCAGAGGAGCGGCATCGACACCGGCGCGCCGGGAAGCGGCCGGACGGAGAAGGGCGCCACCAGGAGCTTCCCGTGACCGTTCTGGAGGAAGTCGATGTAGACCTTGCCGCCGCGGTGGGCCGGAATGCGCACGATGGTGGCGATTGTGTCACGACGCGTGACGATCACGCGGGCCAGGACCTCCGCGAAGGTCTTGCACTGTTCGTGGGTGAGCGCTCCTCCGGTAGGGATGAGAACGTGAAGGCCCGACGATCCCGTGGTCTTCACGAAGCAGGGGAGGCTGATTTCGTCGCACAGCGCCTTCGTCTCGCGGGCCAGACTGATGACGTGCTCGAAGGGCGCCTCCTTGGGATCGAGGTCCAGGATGATCCAGTCGGGCCGGGCCGAATCCGAGACCCGCGCGTTCCACGCGTGCAGAACGATGGCGCCGAGGTTCGCGATGAAGAGGAGGGTTTCGAGGTCGCCCGAGGACCGGTCGCCGCCGATGATCAGGTCGAGTTCCTTGCCCGTGTCCTCGCTCCACAGGCGCTCGGTGCGCATCCAACCGGGGATGAAGGGCGGGGCGTCCTTTTGGAAGAAGCTCTTGCCACCGATCCCGTCGGGATAGCGGGTGAGCGTGATCGGCCGGTCCGCGAGATAGGGCAGGAACCAGGGCGCCACGCTGCGGTAGTAGTCGATAAGGTCGCCCTTGGTGTACGGGACGGCGTTCGCCTCCGAGGCCGGCCAGAACACCTTGGTGAGATTGGTGAAGCGCACCGTCTTGTCGACCGCGACGGTTGGCGCGTCGGAGGATTCCTGTTTCGGCCCGGCCGCACCCGTCTCCTCGCCCGGCCGCAGGCATTCCTCGGGAGGCTTGTCGTCGCGCCACCGCAGAAAGACCGGCTGACGCAGCAGGCTCTGCGCCGACCACGACTTGAAACGCACCTCGACCACATGACGTGGAACCACGTACGCGCTGCCCTTCGGTTCATCGACGATCGGGCAGGGGGGCTCCGAGACGACATCCTGATCGAGCAGGGCCTTGTACGTCTTGAGCTGGTCCTCGGTGAAACCGCTGCCCACGCGTCCGGCATAGACGAGGCGCGGTTCCGTTTGCGTGCCGCCGGTTTCAGGCGCCGCGCGGGTGTAGGCCGCGAGGTGAAGAGCCCCGAATCCGGTGCGCGACCCTTCGGGGGGGGTCACGCCGATGACCACGAAGTCCGCGACCTTGTCGGTCTTGAGCTTCAGCCATTCGCTGGTCCGGCCCGGGCGATATTTCGAATCCGCCCGCTTGGCCATGACGCCCTCGAGGCCCATGCGTTCCACCTCGTCATGGAAGAGCACGCCTTCGCCGGGGATGTGATCGACGAAACGCAGCGGGCCCGCCTTGGGAAGAACGTCGCGGAGAATGCTCTTGCGTTCGAGCAGGGGGAGCGAGCGCAGATCGAAATCCTCGAAAGCGAGAATGTCGAAAGCCTGCAGGGTCGCGGGCAGGCGAACCGCCGCCGCGGCCACGTCGGCGGTGCGTCGCAACTGCGAACGCTGCTGGAGACGCGAAAAACTAGGCCGCGCGTTGTCATCGAGACAGACGAGTTCACCATCGATGACCAGGCGGGAAAAGGGCAGCAGGGACGCGGCCCGACTGATCTCGGGATAGAGGTCCGTGGCTTTGCTGCCCCGGCGATAGACGAGTTCGCACTTTGAATCCTCGACCACCACGAGCAGCCGATAGCCGTCGTATTTCAGTTCGTAGATGAAGTTCGGATCCGAGAAGGGCCGGTCCGCGTCTTCCGCGAGCATGAAGTCGGGGGTACCTTCGACCCGGGCCCGCGGCGCTCCCAGGTTCACGAGACGCTCGCGGATGGTGGCGGCCCGCTTCGACCCTTCCTGGATCTCCTCGAGGGTGAGGCCCGAGTAGATCGATTCGGGGGTGAGGTACCGAGCCCCGTCCGGTCCCGCCCAGGCGTCGGGCTTCTTGATGAGCAGCCATTCCTTCATCTCGGTCTGACCCTGGCGTTTGGTGCGGACCAGGGTGAACCGGCCGTGCAGCTTGAAGCCGCGAAGCTCGAAGAGAAGCTTCCCCTTCTCGAAACCAAGGTCGGGATCCTCGAGGGGGAGCCAGACGCCCTTGTCCCACACGATGACTTCACCCGCGCCGTAATTGCCCTTGGGAATGACGCCTTCGAAATCCGCGTACTCGACGGGATGGTCCTCGACCATGACCGCGAGGCGTTTTTCGGCCACGTCGGTCGACGGCCCCTGCGGAACGGCCCAGCTGATCAGAGTCCCGCGCCATTCGAGCCGGAAATCGTAGTGGAGTCGCCTCGCCGCGTGCTTCTGGACCACGAACATCCGCGGTTTCGTCCAGTCCGCCTCGTCGGGCAGCCCGAGACCGCCGAACGGCTCCGGGGTTTGAGAGGCGTCCCGCTTGGCGCGGTACGCATCGAGCGAGCCTTCCTTGTGCGGCATGGGCGTAGGTCTTAGCACATGGGCCGGGAACGGCCGATTTCGACAATTCGTCCAAGGCTGAGAGAATACCGGGCCGCCTACGGTTGACTTCGACCAATCCCGCTGATACAAGGCATCAGCGGAACTGCCGCCA
>Ga0315271_10001351_pt1 | contig 14715 bp, 11 predicted proteins | sample C3_top_MG_FD_204664 | JGI IMG/M metagenome (GOLD analysis project Ga0315271, IMG submission 204664) | Sediment microbial communities from Yellowstone Lake, YNP, Wyoming, USA - C3_top | ecosystem: Environmental > Aquatic > Freshwater > Lake > Sediment | place: USA: Wyoming | collected 2017-08-01 | reverse complement strand
TCCTTGCACACAGTCCGCCGTGCGTCCGCAAGAACGCGTGTGGGTTCCACCCAGGGCGCCACGATACGACCGCGGACGAGGCGCGTCAAGCAAGTAAAGCGAGGAGCCACTTGCGCCAAGTATCAGAGCTGCTGGACGCGGAGCAAGTAACGGACAGTGGTAGTCCGAAATCGCTCGCTTGCAGCGAATTCGGTTCTTCTTCTTCCAGGCTCAGCCTGCCGATTCCGATACGATCACGCTCCCTCCTGACGTCCGGCGTGCGCTCAGGATGCGCACCGCGGTACACCGGCGGGCTGCTGCTGCGTGATGCAGTGGAAGCAGCCGCCGTTGAGGATCACTTCATGTCCCGGCAGCGACACGGCCTCCCTCTCCGGAAGGAGGCCGACGATGATGTCGAGGGCCTCCTCGTCTCTGGGGTCGTCGAAGGCCGGCACGATGACGGCGTCGTTGCAGATGTGCGGGAGGGCGGTCAGCCCGTGGACTCCTCGTTGTGCGACGGAGAATCCGTCCGGCATGATGTCGGGCAGACACTGACGGAAGGACGGCGAGATGCCCAGCCTCTTTGAACCCACGGTGATCAACGGCATGGCCCTTGGCAATCGCTTCGTGCGGTCCGCGACCGCGGAGGGGCTGGCGACCGCCGATGGCGCCTCGACCGGATCGCTCGAATCGTTGCTTGCCGAGTTGGCCGTCGGTGGAGTGGGCCTGGTGATCCCCGGCTACGCGTACGTGAGCCCGGAGGGCAAGGACGAGGCCGGCCAGCTCGGCGTCTCCTCCGACGAACTGGTCCCCGGCCTGACCGGACTGGCGAGCGCGGTGCACGCCGCGAGTGGCGCGGTCGCCCTGCAACTCGCGCACGCCGGCTGCCTTGGGGTGCCGGAGGTCTCCGGCCACGATCCCGTCGGCCCTTCTCCACTCGAGACGCACGACGGAGCCGTCGGGCGCGCCATGAGAAGCGACGAGCTGACGGCGGTGACGCAGGCGTTCGCCTCCGCGGCGCGTCGCGCCAAGGCTGCGGCCTTCGACGCCGTCCAGATCCACGCGGCGCACGGCTATCTGCTCAGCCAGTTCCTCTCGCCGTACTTCAACCGGCGGACGGATGCCTACGGGGGCGATGCCGCCCATCGCGCGCGACTGCTTCTGGAGGTGGCGGCAGCCGTGCGTGGGGAGGTCGGCGACGACTACCCTGTCCTCGTCAAGATGAACGCCGCGGACTTCCTGCCCGGCGGCCTCTCGGTAGAAGACATGCTGCGCGTCGCCGGCATGTTGGAGGCGGGAGGGGTCGACGCCGTCGAGCTCAGCGGCGGGACCGGCCTCGAGCAGGGCCTCAGCTTCTCGCGCGTCGGCCGGCCCGCACCGGGTGAGCCCGAGGCCTACTACGAAGCCGCCGCGAGGCGGTTCAAGAACGAGATCGACCTGCCGCTCATCCTCTGTGGCGGCATCCGCACCTTCGAGACCGCCGAGAGGCTCGTGGCGGAAGGCGCGACCGACTACGTCTCCCTGTCGCGCCCCCTCATCCGCGAGCCTCACCTCATCGCACGCTGGCGGGCAGGCGACAGGGCGCCCGCGCGCTGCGTCTCGGACAACGGCTGCTTCGACCCGCCCGAAGGATGCGTCGGGCTGGTCTGCGCCGTCGAGGAGCGCGCGGCTCGCCGGACTCGCCGGCGGGAGCGGCACGCCGACGAGTAGGCGCCGGCCTACCTCTGCCGCAGGAACCGGTCGAACGCCTCGAGGCCCGGTTCCAGACCGAGCCGGCCGAGACCGACGCGAAGGTGGTCGGCAGGCGCATCGGCGATCTCCGAGTAGTAGATGCTCGCCGGCAGCACCAGAACACCCTCCTGCTCGAGCAGGCGGCTGCAGAAGTCCTCGACGTCGCCGCCCTTGTACCTTGGGAAGCAGACGCACCCGCCCATGGGCGGCTCCCACTCGAAGAACTCCTCCCAGCGGGCGAAGAAGTCGTCGAAGAGGGGCAGATTGGCGGCGAGGATACCGCGGTTGCGGTCCCAGATGGGCTTGCGGTTCCTCAAGGCGATCGCGGCGAGGTATTCGGCGGGCCCCGCGTTGCAGATGGACGTGTAGTGCTTGCGCTTCTCGAGCCGCTCGAGGAGCGCGCGGTCTCGGCAGGCGATCCAGCCGACGCGCAGGCCCGGGAGGCCGTAGGACTTGGAGGCCACGTTCAGCGAGAGCGCCAACTCGGAGAGGTCGGCGGCCTGGGTGATCGTTCTCGCTGGGTCGACCTCGATGCCGCGATAGACCTCGTCGCAGAACAGACGGATCCCGCGCTCGTCGCACAGCGCCACAAGCTCGCGGAAGGTCGCCTCGTCGGGAACGTACCCTGTCGGGTTGTTCGGGAAGTTCACCGCGACGAGCTTCGTCGTCGGGCGCAGCAGGGCGCGCAGCTCGTCAAGGTCCAGCGCCCAGCCGTTCTCGCGATGCGGCATCCAGGCGCTCACGTCCGCACCCGTCGCCAGCGTGACCGTCTCCATCGCCTGGTAGCACGGCACCGTGATGACGGCGTGGTCGCCGGGGCCCACGAGCTCCTGCATCGCCCAGAAGAGCCCCTCCTCGGCACCGGCGAAGGCGAGCACGTGGGCCGCGTCGACGCGCTCGTAGGTGCCGGCGACGGCCTCTCGCAGCCCCTGCGTGCCCCACGTCTCTATGTAGGACAGAGGCAGCTTCATAAGACCCTCACGGTCGGCGTCCGTGCCAAGGGCCAGAAGCTCTTCCACCGTGATGCTCTCGGCGTCGGAGGCAGTCAGATGGTACCGGACCTTGAACTCCCATTCGCCAAGGTACTCCTCGAGACGGAACGTGCGCAGCGGCTTCATGAGCGTGCCTCCTTGAGCAAGGCGTAGATGGTGGTGCGGGACACGCCCAAGGCTCTTCCGGCATGGGCGGCGGCGTTGCGGGTGGCGAAGAGTCCGCGCTCGTCGAGCACGCGGACGAGAGCGAGACGTTGCTCGCGCGTGAGACGGTCGCGGCGCAGGGTGCGCGAGCGGCACTCCTCGTCGACCACGAGGAGGATCTGCTCGCGCCAGTCGCGATCGAAGAGTTCCGGCGGGCGATCCTCGACCGGCGCCGCGAAGCGGACCAGCAGGTCGATCGTCCCGTCGAGCGGTGAGCGGTCGAAGTTGATGCAGAGGAGGCCGCGTGGTGCGCCCTTGGCGTTGTGCAGCACCACGCTGACCGACGTGATCGCGCGCCCGTCTGCCAGGACCTTCGGGTACGGACCGATGACGCGTGCGTCCTCGGAGTACGGCGGAAGCTCGTCGATCAGCGAACGGTCGCCGATCTTGCGCGCCGAGATCGGGTTCCAGATGCCGATGATGCGGTCGCGGCGGATGTCGTGGACCGCGACCTCCGCAAGCGGAGCGAAGAGAGCGACGATCGCCTCGCATACGGGGATATGCGGCTCGAGCCAATTCGGAGCGGGTGACTTCACAGGCATAGGAGGGACGATACGTTCAGACCGGACTATCCGTCAACCAAGCGGATGGCCAAGCGACCTCTGCAGGCTCGGATGCCACGACCAGCCGGTACCCGGAGACGCGACGAGCGGGGCGGCCCGGGAATACCGGAGGCCGCCCCGCTCGCCACGGGTCGTGCCAACGCCTGCGCCTCTAGACGCCGAGTTCGTCCAAGGCCTCGCGCAACGCCATGACGTTCTCCGGCCTGGCCTCCTCGGTGATCGAGTTGGCGCCGGCGAGCGCGGCGCCGGTGGCCGCCTCGACGGCCACCTTCTCGTTCGGCGCCCACTCCGCGTAGACGTCGTCGTACCTCGCCAGCGCCTCCATGATCTCGGTGCTGGGGGTGCCGGGGTAGGCGGAGGCGAAGCGCACGCCGGCCTCCCAGGCGCCGCGGGCGATGGCCTCGTTGCCGGACATGATCTCGAGCTGGGGAGCGCCGGCCTTTGCCTCGGCCGCGGCGCCGGCCACGTCGGTGGGGGTCATGCATCGTCCTTCGGTAGGGATTCTGTCGAGTGCCGCGAACGCCACTCGCCGTAGCGGGCCATCCGCTCGATCACCAGCGCCGCCGCCCGTGGAGTGGGGACGACGACGGGCGCGAACGGGTGATCGCCGGCATACAGCGCGCGGCGGATCGGAAGGTCGGGAACGTTGATGATCGGCTTGCCGGTCTCGGCCATGAGCCCCGCCACCCCGTCGAGGTAGTCCTGCTCCCACGGGCTGAAGTCGTCGTAGTCTCCGGTGGACGACTGGGCGCGGACCTCGTCGCCGGTGTTCGGGACTCCGAGCACCGAGAGCACGACGACGGCGTCCACGTCGGGGCAGCGCGTGACGGCTTCGACGACGCGCGGGCCGACGTCGCCGCCGGCGGTGGCGACCATGTCGAACGGGTTCCGGCGGCTCCAGAACGGCGGCAGGATCTCGTCCAGTTCGGCGAGCAGTCCCGCCGGCGGGTCGAGCAGCGTCAACTGCTGGCGCGACATCTCGTCGGCGGCGAGTACTCCGGCGCCGCCGCCGTTGGTGACCACGGCGACGCGCCGGCCCTTGGGCAGCGGCAGGTGCGCGAGCGCCGTCGTGAGGTCGAGCGCCTCCTGGACCGACGTACAGGCGACGAGGCCGGCCTGGCGGGCGGCGGCTTCGTACACCGCCGCGGAGCCGGCCATGGCGCCGGTATGCGACGCGGCGGCGCGCCCGCCGTGCGCGGTGAGACCGCCGCGCAACACCACGACGGGCTTCTTGCGACTCGTCGCACGCGCGACGTCGAAGAGGCGGCGGCCGTCCTCGATCCCTTCAAGATAGGCCAGCACGCAGGAGGTGCCGTCGTCGTCGGCGAGGTACTCGAGCACGTCGACGGCGCTCACCTGCGCCTCGTTGCCGACGCCGATGAAGCAGCGCACGCCCAGGTCACGACGGTCGGCCAGCGCCGACAACTGCACACCGAGGTTGCCGGACTGGGACACGATGGCGAGCTTGCCGGGACGGGGGTGCAGGGCGATGAAGCCGGTCGCGTGCAGGCGGGTCGCATTGGCGATGATCCCCATGCAGTTGGGACCGATCAGCGTGACGCCGGCGTTGGCGGCCGATCGCGCGAGCTCGAGTTCCGCCTCTTCGCCGGCGGTGCCCATCTCGGAGAACCCGGCGGCGATGGCCACGGCGGCGCGCACTCCGGCACGGCCGCACTGCTCGACCACTCCCGGGAGCTGGGCGGCGCCGACCGCGAGCAGCGCGAGGTCCGGCGGCGCGGGCACGTCCTCGAGGCTCGTCGACACGGGCAGGCCGAAGAACTCGCCGCCCTTGGGGTTCACCGGGTAGATGGCGCCCTCGTAGCCGCCGGCGAGGATGTTCTGCAGCGCTGACCCGCCCCAGCGGGTGACGTTGTCGGAGGCGCCGACGATGGCGACGGACTTCGACGCCAGCACGGCGTCGAGGTCGGGCGCGAAGTCCCGCCGCCGCGGAGCCGCGAGAGGAGCCGTCGACAGCACCATCAGCGCATCGGCGGCGACCGGGTCGCCGGCTCGGATCAGCAGCGGATTGACGTCGATCTCGACGATGCGCGGATGGTCGGCGGCGATCTGGGCGACCGCCTCCATGATGGCGACCAGCGCGGCGCGGTCGACGGCCGGCTGTCCGCGGAAGGCACCCAGCAGCGCCTTGCCGCGGAGCAGATCGGGGAGCTCGGAGACATCGCCCTCGGCGCCGGGGGTGATGGCGAGGGCGATGTCCCGGAACACCTCGGTCATCGTGCCGCCGAGGCCAAAGGCGACCACAGGGCCGAACGCGGCGTCGCGCTTCATGCCGACCATGAACTCACGGCTGCCGGCGACCATCTCTTCGACCAGCACCGCCTCGAGGGCGTCGCCGGCGCGCTCTGCAAGAGCGGTGTACGCGTCGGCGACCTCAGCGGGTGTGCGCAGGTCGAGGACGACCAGCCGGGACTCGGTCTTGTGCTGGATCAGCGCGCCTACGGCCTTCATGGCGACGGAGACGCCGAGCGACGCCGCCAATTCTGCGGCCTCGGGTGCGGAGTGGACGAGGCCGCCGGCGGGGACCGGGACGCCGTAGGCGGCCAGGACCTGCTTGGCGGCGGCCTCATCGAGCGCGGGCCGCCCGGCCGCGAGCGCCTCCTCGACGATCCCTGTCGTCCGAGCGAGCGCCTCGAGGACGTCAGCTGGCATCGCGACTCCTTTCACCTTCACATCTCCCAGGAACGCTAATTGCATAAATGGTAGCCATTTAGATATTATCGGTCAAGACTGCTAGAGTCCGCACATCTTCCGACCAGGATCCGGCATGGACCAGCAAGGGTTCGACGACATGTCCCTCACGCCGGGGACGGCGAGCGAAAGCGCGGAGCGCTACGTCCGCGCGCTCGTCTTCTGGGGCGAACTGGGGCCGGGCGACCGCCTCCCGCCGGCGACGGAGTTCGCCGCGCAGCTCGGCATCTCACGGGTCACGCTGCGCATCGCCCTGCGCTCGCTCGAGAGCATGGGCTACCTCGTCACCACCCGCGGCGCCCACGGCGGGTCCCGAGTCAGCGATCTCCAGGCGCTGCAGAAGTGCTGGGCCCAGTGGATGGGCGAGCACAGCGGCGAGCTGGACGACATCTTCGAGTTCCGGATCACCGTCGAGCGGCGGCTCGCGGAGCTCGCCGCCCTGCGCAGGACCGCCGGCGATCTGGAGGCCATGGATCTGGCGCTGGCCGAGGAGCGCGACAACCGGCGGCGCGCCTCTCTGTTCCGGGCCGACGCCGGCATCCACCGCAGCATCTCGGCGGCGGCGCACAGCCCTCGCCTGGCCCTGGCCATGAACGCCGTGCGCGCCGATCTCTTCCTGCCCGTTGATCAGGACCTGCTCGACAGCACCGAGGACGACGTCTTCGCCACGCACGTGGACATCGTCGAGGCCATCCGCGACCAGGACCCGGCGCGCGCATCGGCGGCGGCGGCGACTCACGTCCTGCACGTCCGCCAGCTCCTGACGCAGGCGCTCGAGGCCTCGGGCCTCGGCGCCGTCCGTACCTGAGGCGGCCGCCCGCGCGTCCCGGAGCGCCAGCCGCTCGAGTCCGCGGCCGCTCCACCCGGCGTGAGCTTCTCGCCAGGGCTACTTGGACAGCACGACCTCGCCGAGGTCGACGTCGGTGTGCGTCTTCACGTCGAACACCTGCGGCTTGTAGCCGTCGGCGGCGACGGTCACCGTGAACGCTTTGTTCTGCGGCAGGCGCTCGAACTCGAAGTCGCCGAACGTCTTGGACGCCGTCTCCAGGGAGACGCCGTCGCCCTGGAGCGTGACCTTGACACCCGCGGCGCAGACGTCGCTGCCCTCGAGCACGACCTCACCGGCGATCATGCGCCCCGGGAGGCCGGCGTAGGTCACCAGAGGATCCGTGCCGTACTCGGGATGGAAGACCTCGGGCGAGACCTCCTTCAGGCGCTTCGAGATCTCGGATCCGGGGTCGTCGAGGTCGCCGTAGGCCATCGCGCCCGTCGGGCAGGACTCGACGCAGCGCGGCTGCTTGTCGCCGGTGTCGAGCCGCTGGGCGCAGAAGCCACACTTCTGTGGCAGTCCAAGCTCCGCATTCCAGTAGATGACGCGGTACGGGCAGGAGGCGACGATCTGGTCCTGCCCCTTCGCCTTCTCGGGATCGATCATCACGATCCCGTCCTCGCGGCGATACACCGCTCCATCCTTGGCGGCGTCGATGCACGGCGCGTTCTGGCAGTGCTGGCAGGGGATGGCGATGTAGTTGAGCCGGGGCCGCGGGTACTTGCCGCCCTCGACCTCCTTCATCTGCATCCAGAACTGCCCGTTCAGCGGCTGGGGCGCGGAGTAGCCAGGATAGTCGTTGCCGTAGTGTTCGTCACGGCAGGCCAGGAAGCAGTTGTGGCAGCCGCTGCACCTGGTGACGTCTATGAGTATGCCGAGGCGCATCCGATCAGCCCTCCCACTTCGCGATGTCGATGAGACAGGAGTTGGGCGTCATGCCCGGCGCGTGCTGGCTGACCATGCGCGACGGAGTCAGCATGTTCACACACCCCCCCTTGTCGACCGAGTCGGCCTTGCCCGGCTCGAGCGGGTCGTACTTGGCCGACGACGCGTAGCTGTGCGCGATGCCCGGGCGGACCCGCTCGGTGACGACCGCGCAGCAGAGCACGGACGCACGATCGTTGTACAGGCGCACGATGTCGCCGTTGCGGATGCCGCGGGCGTCCGCGTCGGCCGGACTGATCCGTACCGGCCACCACGCGTAGCCGTCCTTCTTGATGCGATGGACGGGGATGTCGTCGAGCCAGTCGGTGTGCTTGTCGTAGTGGCAGTGGAACGAGAAGCGCGGATGCGGCGACATGAGCTGCAGCGGGTACTTCTCGAAGAGCTCGGTCGTGTGATGACCCTCCCAGCTCTCGATATACCGGGGAGAGACAGGCCGCTCAGGGTCGTCCGGGAAGTGGGCCTTGAGGCTCTCGGACGCGAACTCGATCTTGCCGCTGTAGGTGCCGAGTTCGTGCGCTTTGTCGGTGCCGCGCTTGGGGTTGCCGGTGTCCGGCGTGTCGCAGGCGCGGCCCTCCGCGAACCAGCGCAGGGACGGCGTCGGCTTGTAGTCCTCGGGGGCATTGATGATGTGGTAGCCCTTCTTGTCGAAGGTCTCCCAGTCGAGCGTCTTGGCCAGGTCGGAGCAGTTGTAGAACGCCTTCGCCCAGTCGATCTCGGTCTTGCCGCCGTCGGTGAACTCGTCGAAGATGCCGAGCCGCTCGGACAGATCGGCAAGGATCTGGTAGTCGGACTTGGACTCCCAGAGAGGTTCGATGCACTTCTTCTCGCGGACGATGAGGCGATAGTTGTTGCCCACGTGCGAGTTCGTCGTGTAGCCGTTGCAGGCGGCGAACTCGCCGATGTCGTCGCGCTCGAAGTTGGTGCAGGCCGGCAGGATGACGTCGGCCATGCGGGTCTCGCTGTTGAACCAGACGTCCTGGTTGACGACGAACTCGAGCTTGGGGCTCTGGTACATCCGCACCCACTTCGTGGTGTCCGACATGGTGCCCATGAAGGATCCGCCGTAGCGGTACCAGAGCTTGATCTCGGAGTAGCCCTCAGCCGGATACACGAAGTGCTCGAACTGCTGCTCGAGCGACTGCCCGCAGAAGCCGGCGCCGTCCCACTCCACCGGTGGGTTCAGGATGGCGTCCGGCACGGTGAGCCGCCAGAGCCGCTGCTTGGTGGAGTTCTGCGGGATGTAGTTCGCCGCCTTCGTCGAGTGGGACATGCGGCCCTGCGGCTCGGCGTAGGCGGGGAACCAGGTCTCGAAGTCCGCCGGCGCGCCCATGCTGATCCCGCCGATGGTGACGCCCGGCTTGCCCAGACCCTGCATGGCCTGGAGGAGCACCATCATCCGTGCCCACTCAGTGCCGTAGGCGGTGCGGCAGGCGCTGCCCTCGCCGCCCCGCGCGCCGGCGGTGAGGACCGTGCGCTTGCTCGCCCACTCCCGCGCCAGCGTGCGGATGACGCGCGCCTCGACGCCACTCTCCTCGGCCGCCCATTCGGGTGTCTTGGGCACGCCGTCGGTCTCGCCGAGCACGTAGGGCTTGAACTCGTCGAACCCGATGGTGCGGTCGGCGACGTACTCCTTGTCGTAGGTGTCCTCGGTGATCCACACCCAGGCGATCGCCATCGCCAGCGCCGTGTCCGTGCCCATGCGCGGCGCGATCCACTTGGCCTGGTCGAAGATCGCGTTGGTGTAGTTGTGGAAGGGGTCGATGAAGACCGCAGGGATGCCCTTCTCGTGCAGCCACGTGCGCCAGATGGCCGACTCCTGGCCGGAGTACGTCCCGCGCGTGGTGTCGGGGTCGTTCGACCAGAAGACCGCGAACTCGGAGTTCTTCATCACGTCTTGCAGATTGTCGAACGGCTCGGGCATGCCGAGGCGCCAGTAGAAGCCGTACGTGTGCGTGGCGCCCCAGTGCCACCCCTCCCAGCTGTCTGGGTTGTCGAAGACCGGGGTGGCCTCGAGGCAGTTCATGAAGCGCATGAACGGGCCCATCTTGTAGCCGACGATGCCCCAGTTGTGGTGAGACGAGGTCATGCCGCTGATGGCCGAGCTGCCGTACGTCTTCTTCACGCGCGCGATCTCGCTCGAGACGATGTCGAGCGCTTCGTCCCACGAGATGCGCTCGTAGGCCGACTTGCCGCGGTTCTGCGGGTTGCGCTCCCCGTTGGGGTCGAAGTCGACGCGCTTCATCGGGTACTTGATGCGCTCGTCCGAATAGAGGCGGCGACGCTCGGCGTGGACCATCGGAGCGAGGTTGAACTTCTTCGGCGGCGAGTACTTCTTGCCGCCCGCCTCGATCACCCAAGGCCTGAACTCGGACTCGTCGTCGACGACCAACGGACGGATCCGAGTGACGACCCCGTCGTTGACGTATACGGACACCGGCCCGCAGTTCGTCAGATTGGTGAACACCTGCTCACTCATTCGGCGACCTCCTACCGGCTCCCATGTGAATCAGACTCTTGCATCTCGTGCAAACGCTGATATCGTCTGATAACAACGTGAATATCGTACTCCTGCCCGACGGCGACAAGCAAGGGCTCAGGCGAAGGGGACGGCATGACTGCCACACAGGCACGCACGGCGAACGGCCAGAGCAGCCGGCAGGACCGCGCGGAGGAGACCGATCCGCTCACGGTGCGCGCGCTCGCGCGCGGCCTCTCCATCCTCACGCTGTACGACGTCGACCACCGCGAGTGGACGATCGACGAGATCGCCGCGCGCACGGGCTTGCTGCGCATGACCGCCTACCGCATGGTCCGCACTCTCGAGGCGGCCGAGTTCCTCGTGCGCGACACGACGACGAACCACTACCACCTCGGCCCGGCTGCCATCACCATGGCCTACGTCGCCGAGGACTACTCGGAGTTCGTCGAGCACGCGCGCCCGTTCCTCGAGGAGCTCCTCGAGCGCACGGGAGAGTCGGTCACGCTCGCGGTCCCCGTCGACGGGGTGCCCGTGTGCGTAAGCATCGTCAACTCCCCGCGGCCGTTTCAGCGCGAGGTCGCGCCAGGGCGCATCATCGGCGACCTGGCCTCCGTCCACGGCAAGCTCTTCACCGCCTTCGCCGACCCGGAGCGGCGCGCCGCCATCCTGGCGCAGAAGCGCCGCAAGCACACCCCGCGGACAGTCACCGACGCCGCTGAGCTCGAGCGTGAGCTCCAGCGCGTCGCCGAAGAAGACGTGGCCTACGACGAAGAGGGGCTGTACCTCAGCATCTGCGCCGTCGGCTCGCCCGTGCGCGACCAGCTCGGCAACGTCGTGGCCGCACTCTCCGTGGTCATGCCGACGGGCCGCTTCAGCCCGGAGGAGCGCGACCTCTGCACCCGCTCGGTCAAAGAAGCAGCAGCTTCCCTATCCGCCTACCTCGGCTGGAACCCATCCCGGCCGTCGTCCGGATCCAACTGACTGCCGCCCGTCTCGAGGGCACTTCACCTATGGCGAAAGGACAGCGATTGAGATGAGTGACGATCCGCGGAAGAAAGTGGACGTGACCCCCGACAAGACCGTCGTCCGAGCCCTGTCCCAGGGCGGCCTCCTCGGCGGCACCGGCGAGGTCATGGTCGACGTCAAGGACGGCAAGATCGTGCGCATCCGGCCGTTCGACTTCGACTGGAAGTACGACGGCGCGAGCTTCCGCCCCTGGAAGCTCGAGCGCAACGGCGAGACGCTGGAACCGGGCCTGCGGTCGCGCCCGGCGCCCTACATGACCGCGTACAAGAAGCGCACGTACTCTCCCAACCGGGTCAAGTACCCGCTCAAGCGCATCGACTGGGATCCCGACGGCGAGAGGAACCCGCAGAACCGCGGCAAGAGCAAGTACGTCCGCATCTCCTGGGACGAGGCCACGGACATCATCGCCAAGGAGATCGCGCGGATCCACAAGCAGTACGGCCCTGCGGCGATCCTGGTCCAAGGCGACGGTCACGGCGAGAGCAAGACCATCCACACGCCGCACGGCCACAGCGCCCGTCTGCTGGACGAGATGGGCGGCTTCACCCTGCAGGTCCGCCAGCCTGACAGCTGGGAGGGCTGGTACTGGGGCTCCAAGCACGTGTGGGGCCACGGGTTCCAGGGCATGATGGCGCCCCAGCTCAACGTGTGCAAGGACGTCATCGAGAACTGCGACATGGTCCTCGAGTGGGGCTGCGACGACGAGACCAATCCCTGGGGCTTCACCGGGCAGAACGCCACCAACATCTCCTACTTCTTCACGAAGGTGGGGATCAAGCAGGTGTACATCTGCCCCGAGCTCAACTTCGGGGCGGCGGTCCACGCCGACAAGTGGATACCGATCCTCCCCAACACCGACGCCGCGCTGCAACTCGCCATCATCTACGTGTGGCTCAAGGAAGACCTGTGGGACAAGGAGTACGTGGCCACCCATGCGGTCGGCATGGACAAGGTCGCGGCCTACGTCCTCGGCGAGGAAGACGGCGTTCCCAAGACGCCGGAGTGGGCGTCCAGGAAGACGACGATCCCCGAGTGGACGATCAAGGCGTTGGCGCGCGAGTTCGGCAAGCAGTGCACGTCCATCCTGCACTACTTCGGCGGCTCGATGATCCGCGGCCCGTTCGCGCACGAGCCCGGTCGCCTCGAGTGCATCCTGCTCGGCATGCAGGGCCTCGGCGGTCCCGGCGTGCACCAGTGGCAGATGTCGTACTTCGGCATGCCGCGGGCGGAGGCGCTCGAGCACTTCCGCTACTTCAACCCGTCCCTCAGCCACGGTCTGCGCATCCCCGTACAGAGCAGCGTCGACGCCTGGGGCACACAGAACATCCCCAAGACGCTCATCCAGGAGGCCATCCTCGGCAGCGAGACCATCCACTTCTTCGGCACCGGCGCACAGAACGCCGAGACCGAGGACCAGTTCATCGACTACCAATTCCCGAACCCGCCGGAAGAGGGCGGCACCAGACTCCACATGATCTGGACCGACACGCCCTGCCGCATCACCTGCTGGAACCACGGCAACTGGACAATCGAGGCACACCGCGACGAGAGCATCGAGTTCTGCGTCGCCCAGCACCCGTGGCTGGAGAACGACTGCCTCTACGCCGACGTCATCCTGCCGGCCAACACGACGATGGAGGTCGAGGACGTCCTCACCAACGTGCGCCAGGGGCCGCCTTACCAGACCTGCATGCTGCAGGAGAAGGCCATCGAGCCGGTCGGCGAATCCAAGAGCGACTACGAGATCGTCCTCGCCGTCGCCGAGAAGCTCGGCATGACGGAGCAGGTCACCAAGGGCAAGACGGTCGACGATCTGGAGAAGGAGATCTTCGAGGGCATGCACGTCGACCGGTACATGACCTGGGACGAGTTCAAGGAGAAGAAGTACTGCGTCTTCCCGACCGCGGAGGACTGGGAGCAGGATCCTCCGGGCCTGCGTGAGTTCTACGAGGACCCGAAGAACCACCCGCTCAAGACCCCGTCGGGCCTGCTCGAGTTCTACTCCGAGCGTCTGGCGACGCACTTCCCCGACGACAAGGAGCGCCCGGGCATCCCGAAGTGGATCGAGAAGGGCATCACCCACGACGAGCGCCTCTCGAGCGAGCGGGCGGACATGCTGCCACTGATCCTCATGTCCAACCACCCACGCTGGCGCACGCACGCCCAGGGCGACGACTGCACGTGGGCGCGCGAGACCCCGACCGGTAAGGTGCTCGGCCCCGACAACTACAACTACGAGCCCGTGTGGCTCAACCCGAAGGACGCCGCGGAGCGCGGCATCCAGCACGGCGAGATCGTCAAGATCTTCAACGAGCGCGGCATCGTGCTCGCCGGCGCCTGCGTGTGGGAGCGCATGATGCCGGGCGTGACCTACATCGACCACGGCGCCCGGCACGATCCCATCATCCCGGGCAAGGTCGACCGCGGCGGCGCCATCAACACCATCGCCCCGCACGGCCTCACCTCCAAGAACGCCTGCGGTCAGGCCACGAGCGGCTACCTCGCCGACGTGCAGAAGATCAGGCCGGAGGAGTGGGAGACCTGGCGCAGGGACTACCCGGATGCCTTTGAGAGAGAATACGACCCCGGTGCCGGCCTGCGCTTCAACGGCTGGGTCGTCGAGGGAGGTGTGGACTGACCATGAAGGCATTCATCGTAGACGTCGGCGTCTGCAACGGCTGCTACGGCTGCCAGTTCGCCTGCAAGGACGAACACGTCGGCAACGACTGGGCTCCGATCGCCAAGCCCCAGCCGGACAGCGGCCAGTTCTGGATGCGAGTGGACGAGTACATCCGCGGCACGGTGCCGCACGTGCGCATGCACTACGTGCCCAACCCGTGCAACCACTGCGACGAAGCGCCGTGCATGGCATCGTGCCCGATCGAAGGCGCGATGTACAAGCGCGACGACGGCCTCGTCATCATCGACACCGACCTGTGCACGGGCTGCAAGGAGTGCGTCGACACCTGCCCGTACCACTCGATCTACTTCAACGACGATCTGAACCTGGCGCAGAAGTGCACCGGCTGCGCGCACCTTCTGGACAGCGGCCAGTGGAGCGTGCCGCGCTGCGTCGACTCCTGCCCGACAGGAGCGCTCAAGTTCGGCGAGGAGAGCGAGTTCGCCGACCTCATCGCCCAGGCCGAGGTCACGAAGCCTGAGCTCGGCACCAAGCCGCGCGTGTACTTCCTCAACATCCCGAAGAAGTTCATCGCCGGCACCGTGTACGACCCGATCGAGAAGGAGGTCGTGGTCGGA
>Ga0315271_10001350_pt1 | contig 14717 bp, 8 predicted proteins | sample C3_top_MG_FD_204664 | JGI IMG/M metagenome (GOLD analysis project Ga0315271, IMG submission 204664) | Sediment microbial communities from Yellowstone Lake, YNP, Wyoming, USA - C3_top | ecosystem: Environmental > Aquatic > Freshwater > Lake > Sediment | place: USA: Wyoming | collected 2017-08-01 | reverse complement strand
GCATTGATTTTCATTAAAAAATGCATTAGACGAAGTCGTTGCGAGATTTGACAATCGCGCATCCGAAAAGGCAAGCTGCCTTGGAAATCAAATAAATGCTGGAGACAACGATGGAATTTGACTACGTTATAGTCGGTGCCGGCTCGGCCGGTTGTGTGTTGGCGGCGCGGCTCAGCGAGGACCCGAACGTTACTGTTTGCCTGCTGGAGTCCGGTGGCCCGGACAGCAGCGTGCTGATCCACGCACCGGCGGGCGTGGTGGCGATGGTCCCCGGCAAGATCAACAACTATGCCTTCGAGACCGTGCCACAAGCCGGACTGAACGGACGTCGTGGCTACCAGCCGCGCGGCAAGACGTTGGGTGGATCGAGCTCCATCAACGCCATGCTGTATGTGCGCGGCAACAAGTGGGACTACGACCACTGGGCCGCGTTGGGAAATCCCGGTTGGACTTATGACGAAGTGTTGCCCCTGTTCAAGCGCAGCGAAAACAACGAGCAGTTCGTGAATGATTTTCACGGTCAGGGCGGACCCCTGAACGTGACTTACCAGAACCATGCGAGTCCGGTCAACAAGCTCTTTCTGGAAGCGGCACAACTCAATGGTCTGGCGCTCAACCCGGACTACAACGGAGCCGAGCAGGACGGCGCCTTCCTGTACCAGGTCAACCAGAAGAACGGCGAGCGTTGCAGTGCCGCCAAGGGCTTTCTGACGCCGAACCTGTCGCGCCCCAACCTCAAGGTGCTGATGCATGCGACCTCGGCCAAGGTCTTGCTCGAAGGCCGCCGCGCCTGCGGTGTGGCGTATCACCAGGACAAGCAACTTAAAGAGGTTAGGGCGCGACGTGAAGTGATTGTGGCGGCGGGCGCCTTCGGCTCACCCCAACTGTTGATGCTGTCCGGTATCGGCGCTGCGGCAGAGTTGCAAAAGTTAGGCGTGCCGGTTGTGCTGGACCTGCCGGGTGTGGGCAAGAATCTGCATGACCATATCGACTATGTGCAAACTTGGCGCGTGCCGAGCAGCACCGACACGGTGGGCCTGTCCCTGCGCGGTGCCGGCAGGGTGACCAGCGCCATGCTCGAGTGGAAGAACAAGCGCTCGGGGCTGATGACAACTTCCTTCGCGACAGCCGGTGCCTTTATGCGTTCCTCCCCGGAGGTGCCAAGGCCGGATCTGCAACTGGTCTTTGTGATTGCGATCGTGGACGACCACGCCCGAAAAATGCATTGGGGTCACGGTATATCTTGCCACGTTGAAGTGCTTCGGCCGCACAGCCGCGGCACAGTGGCACTCCAAAGCACCGACCCTCACGCTGCGCCCCTGATCGATCCACAGTTCCTGGCCGATGAACGAGACATGAGTTTGTTGCTCAAAGGCGCCCAACGGCAGCAGCGCATGATCGAATCAAAGCCATTCGACGCGATACGCGGCAAGATGCTCTACCAGACACGCATCGATGACCCACGCGGCATGGAGCAGGACATTCGCAACCGGGCTGATACCCAGTACCACCCAGTCGGTACCTGCAAGATGGGCCCGGACAGCGACGCGATGGCAGTGGTCGACGCTAACCTTCGAGTCAAGGGCATCGCCGGCTTGCGCGTGGCCGATGCTTCCATCATGCCGTCAGTGACTGGCGGCAATACCAACGCGCCGACCATCATGATTGCCGAAAAGTGCGTTGACCTGATTCGCGCAGGCCACTGAAATTTCAAAAAACCCGATAGTCGAAACAACGAGGACAACACCCATGAAAAAACTTAGCTACGCGCTGCTGGCAGCGCTTCTAGCCCTGGCGGCAGGTTGCAGCAAAACGACCGGCGTAGGCGGTGCAGCAGGCGATGCCACGCCGGCCACGCTGAAAGCCAATGTTCAAAGCGCCCAGCAACTCAAGCTCGACGACCCGCAGGACCTCGAAGACGCCAAGCGCGGCCTCATCGCCCGACCCGAGGGCAAGATCCTGGCTGCTGACGGCACCGTCCTGGTCGACTTCGACGCATTCAAGTTTGTCGATGGCAAGGCTCCCGACACAGTCAATCCCAGCCTCTGGCGGCATGCAATTCAGAATGAGCAAATTGGGCTGTTCAAAGTGACCGATGGCATTTACCAGCTGCGCGGCTTCGACATCGCGAACATCACACTGATTGAAGGCAAGACCGGCTGGATCGTGGTGGACACGCTGACCGCGCGCGAAAGCTCGGCCGCAGCCATGGCTTTTGCCCGCCAGCACCTCGGAAACAAGCCGGTGTCGGCGATCGTCTTCACGCACAGCCACGCAGACCATTTCGGCGGTGCGCTTGGCGTGGTCTCGGCCCAGGAAGTCGCTGAGCGCAAGATTCCTGTCATCGCCTCCGAGGGCTTCATGGAGGAAGCCACCAGCGAGAACATTCTGGTTGGCACTGCCATGGCCCGACGCTCGATGTACCAGTTTGGCAAGAATCTGGAACGTTCGCCCAAAGGTCTGGTCGATACCGGCCTCGGCAAGAACGTGGCCTATGGCGCCATCGGCATACTCCAACCCACGCAATTGATCACCCAGCCGACGCAGGAGTTGATGCTCGACGGCGTGCGCTTCATCTTTCACAACGTTCCCGGTGCCGAGGCGCCGTCAGAGATGAGCTTCAATATCCCCGCATTGAAGGCCTACGGAGGGGCCGAGAATCTGTCGCAACAAATGCACAACCTGCTGCCCATGCGCGGCGCCAAGGCGCGCGATGCGCTGCGTTGGAGCAACTACATGCAGCAGGCGCTGGACAACCTTGGCGATACCGAGGTGTATTTTGGTCAGCACAACTGGCCGGTCTGGGGCAACGCGCGCATCGCCGAGCTCATCACCATGCACCGCGACGTCTACAAGTACCTCCACGACCAGACCGTGCGCCTGATCAACGCAGGCTACACCCCGAACGAACTCGCTGAGATGATCAAGCTGCCCAAGTCGCTGGCGTCGTTCTTCGGCACGCGCCCCTACTACGGTGATTTGCATCACAACATCCGGGAGATCTACCAGTTCTATATGGGCTTCTACGACGGCAATCCGGCCAACCTGGACCCTTTGCCGCCTGTGGAATCGTCCAAGCGCTATCTGGAAGTCATGGGCGGCGCCGACAAGGCCGTGGCGGCGGCGCAGGGGGCTTTCGACAAGGGCGATTACCGCTGGAGCGCCGAGTTGCTGAATCACGTGGTATTCGGAGCGCCCGACAACAAGGCGGCAAAGGAATTGCTGGCGCGCACCTATGACCAGCTCGGTTTTCAGGCCGAATCCGCGACCACCCGCAATAGCTACCTGACCGGCGCCGACGAGCTGCGCAACGGCCCGCCGAAGCGGGGGGTGGACCGCTCGTTCCTGATCGACATGCTCAAGGAAACGCCGGTCGAACGCTTCCTCGAAGCGATGGCCGCCGGCCTCGACGGCCCGGCCGCCGAGGGCAAGAACCTGAAAATCAATCTGGTGATGACTGACACCAAAGAGTCCTTCGTGCTGTGGATTGAGAATGCCGTGCTGCATTTCAAGAAGGCGACTCCTGCAGGTGACGCCAATGCCACACTGACGCTGACCAAAACCATCTTCATCAAGATGATGGCCGGCACGGCTGGCGTGAAGGACACGCTGCTCAGCGACGATCTCAAGGTTGACGGCAGCAAGATCGACCTGGTGCGCTTCTTCACCTTGATCGACAAGGCACCGGGCACCTTTGCCATCGTGACGAAGTAATTCGGTGACATGCTTGGGAAGATTCTGCGGCGTAAACTGAGTGAGCGTTCCTCAAACATTGATCGGAGACATTCCATGACCGTCGTCGCCCTGAAGCCTGCATTGCCCAAGACCAGGATGCAAGAAGTTTTCGAGCGTCAAGCCGACACCGCCTTGCGCCTGAGAAGTTCCACCGCAGACGAACGCATTGCGAAGATACGCAAACTGCGTGATGCCGTGATCGCCCACGCCGAAGATTGGTATCGCGCTGCCTATGCGGATTTCAAGAAGCCGCCGGGCGAGGTTGATTTGGCTGAGATCCTGCCGGTCTGCGTCGAGGCCAATGACGCGATCGGCAATCTCAGGAAATGGATGAAGCCAAAACGCGTCTGGCCCACCCTGCTGACAGCCGGAACCCGCAGCTATGTGCAATACATGCCGCGCGGACGCTGTCTGATCATCGGTCCCTTCAACTACCCTGTGAACCTGACCCTGGGGCCCCTGGTCTCGGCGATTGCAGCAGGCAACACGGCGATTCTGAAGCCGTCCGAGTTGACGCCGCATCTGTCGGGCCTGATGGCCAAGGTGATCGCGGAAGTCTTCGCAGAAGACGAGATCGCTCTCTTCGAGGGTGAGGCCGACGTGGCGCAGGCCTTGCAGGAACTGCCGTTCGATCACATCTTCTTCACGGGCAGTCCAGCCATTGGCAAATATGTCATGGCAGCGGCAGCCAAGAATCTGAGCAGCGTCACGCTGGAGCTCGGCGGCAAGAGCCCGACGATTGTCGACGCCAGCGCCAACCTCAAGCTTGCTGCCAGCAACATCATGTGGGCCAAGTTCACCAATTCGGGCCAAACCTGCATTGCTCCCGACTACGTCTATGTGCACGAGAGTGTCAAGGACCGATGGGTTGAATGCTGCCGCGAAGAACTCAAGAAGGCGTATGGCTCGACTCTCGCAGAACAGCAAGGCAGCCCGCATTTGGCGCATATGGTGAACGCACGTCATACTGCGCGTGTCAAAGCCCTGCTCGATGACGCCAATCTGCGCGGTGCCCGGTCCCTGGTCGGAGGCGGTGTGGTCGAAGAAGGCTGCTTCATCCAGCCAACCTTGCTCGACAGGATTCCGGACAATGCCCGCATCATGGAGGAGGAGATCTTCGGCCCCTTGCTGCCGGTGATCGGCTATAGCCAGATCGACGAGGTCATCGCCGGCATCAATGCCGGCCCGAAGCCGCTGGCCCTGTACATCTACAGCCAGACCGAGGCCACTGTCGACAAGGTGCTGACCCAGACGGCGTCCGGCGGCGCCTGTGTCAACCACTCGCTGATGCAGTTTCTGCACGGCAATCTGCCGTTCGGCGGCGTCAACAACTCGGGCATTGGCAACGCGCACGGCCACTACGGCTTCAAGACCTTCAGCCATGAGCGCGGCGTTGTCCGAACCCAGTTCTCGTTTGCCGCGACCCTGTTCAAGGCCGGCGCGGTGCCGCCCATGATTCGCAAGCTGATCAAGTCAGCATTCAAGATTCTTTGATCGCTGCCCGATTCACCTGTGCCGGCGAAAGCGGCGCCTTGTCACCGTGGCAGAAGCGAAATTTCTTGCCGCTGCCGCAGGGGCAGGGCGCATAGGGTCCGCGCTTCTTGTCGGCGGCAGTGATCGAATGCATCACTTGGGCGGGCGCCCGGCCTTGCTGCAGCAGCTGCACCATCGCCTGGAAGGTCGGGCCGGTGTGCGTGAAGAACAGTTCCAGGCCCGGGCACAGATAATTGTGACCCGGCTCGCCCTCGCGCGAGGTCACGAAGCGGTCTTTCGGGCAACCACCGTTGCACCAGTTACGGACTTTGCAGGCCCGACACTGGGCGGTCAGCCTATCCTGCTTGTCTTGTCCGAACTTGCGCTGCTCGGGTGATGCCACGAGTTCGAGCATATGCTTTTGATGGATGTTGCCCAGCAAATAGTTGGGTTCAACAAAGTGGTCGCAGCTGTACAGGTCGCCGTTGTGTTCCAGCACCGGGCCAGCGCCGCAGGTCGGCGCATGAATGCACAGCAGGTGGCGGCCAAAAGAGGCTTCCAGCGTCACGTCGAACAACTGGACATAGATTCTCCCGACGTCGTGGCGCACCCACTCCTCGAAGACGTCGATCAGAAAACGGCCGTATTGCTCGGCGCCGACCGTGCGCGTTGTCACCAGATTGCCGGTCTGCGTGTAAAGCAGGCGCTTCTCGCCGGGGTGTTCGCTCCAGCCCTGGTTCGCAATGCCGATGGTCTGCTCGGTGGCACGCTCGATGATCGGGATGAACTGAACAAACCTGGCACCGAGTTCGTCGCGGAAGAAGCGATAGACCTCGCGCCCATGGTGCTGGTTGGCGGCGTTGACGGTGCACAGGATGTTGAACTCGACGCCGTGCTTGCGCAGATGCTGCCAGCCCTTCATCACCAGATCGAAAGTGCCCTGTCCGCGGCGGTCGACCCGGTAGGCGTTGTGCAAGTCGCGCGGCCCGTCGACGCTCAGGCCGACCAGGAAGTTGTGTTGCTTGAAGAAGAGGCACCAGTCATCGTCGATCAGCAAGCCATTGGTCTGGAAGGTGTACTCCACAATCTGGTCGGGCCGGCGGTATTTTTCGACCAGCTCGATCGAGCGCCGGAAGAAGTCGATCTTCATCAGCGTCGGCTCGCCACCCTGCCAGGCCACGTTCACCTTGGGTGAGCGGTGCGCCTGGAGCAGTTGACGGATATAGGCCTCGAGCGTGGCCTCCGACATCCGGTTCTTGTCGTTCGGATAAAGCGCTTCCTTGGACAGGAAGAAGCAGTAGGTGCAGTCGATGTTGCAGGTCGATCCGCTCGGCTTGGCGAGCAGGTGAAAACCCGCTGGCGCGTCGGTGGGCAAGGTCAGACCCCTGGCGCCGGAGCGGTGAACAATCCGCGCCGAACCCGGCAGGGCAAGATGACCGGCACCAAGGCGATGTTGATCACCTTGCCCATGTGATTACTTCTTGGCAGGCTTTGCCGGTTCGACCGACACGGCCAGGCCTTCGCTGTAGACGGCCTCGATCTGGTCACCCACCTTGATCAGCTTGAACTGCTCGGGATCGCGCACCTTGAGGTCTACCGTCCGCTCGGGGCCCTTCAGCGTGACGGTGTGTGTCTTGGCATTCACCGCAGTTACATCCGCGAGCACGGTCACCTGATGGGCTGCTGCGCCGCCCGGTTGCGCTCCGCTTTCTGCACGCGCCATATCCGCCTTGTGGGTCTTGCTTGGCAATTCCTTGCCGCCCTTCTTGAGCGTCATCGACAAGGCTTCGATATAGCCCACCACGACTTTGTCACCGACCTTGACCTGGTCGAAATTCTTGGCCTCGGGGCTGACCGGAAGAACCAGCGTATCGCCCTTGGGACCCTTGAGCGTGACCTCGCGCTTTGCCTGATCGACCGCCTCGACGGTGGCCGTCATCTTGATGACATGGGCTGCGGAGACTTTGCCGGGCTCGCTTTTGACAACAGCGCCGGATTCCGGTTTTTGTTGCGCCACGGCGGGCAGAGCCGCGGCAGCGAGTAGGGCGGCACAGAGGATGACTAGTTTTTGTTTCATGATTTTTCCAGTTGAGTGAGGAGATGAAAAAGTTCGCGCCGACGATTCCTGCAAGATCTTGGTACCCGGGCACGCCGCAAGATTTTAGCGATCTTTGGCTTGGGCTCTTGCGCACTGGCAGAATACCTCAATGACCAGAACAACGCAGAGCGCCGCGATGAAGTGGCTGTTGGCCGGGGCGCTGCTGCTGTGCGTCGGCCAGCCGCTGCTGGCGAAGGACGCCGAGCCCGATGCCGGCCCGAGCGTTGTGACCCAGCCCGCGTTCGAGATCGACATCCAGGCACCCGACGAGGTGAAGGAACTGCTGGGGAAGAATTTGGAACTGCTGCGCTATCGGGAGCTGGCAGACCTCAGCGACAGCGAACTCGATCAGTTGGTGGCCGGGGCGCGGCAGAACACCCGGGACCTGCTGGCCACGCTGGGTTACTTTTCGCCCGACATCGGTATTGAGACCCGGCCGGCGGCCAGCAGCGCCGCCGCTCGCGTGGTGCAACTGAAGGTGGCGCCAGGCGAGCCGACCCGGGTGGCTGAGGTGAAGATCGAGTTCAGTGGGCCGATCGCGACCGACGCTGCGGCGGCCCAGCAACGCCAGATCATCGAGGCCAACTGGTCGCTGCGAGCCGGCGCCCGTTTTACCCAGGCGAACTGGGACAGCGCCAAGCGCCAGGCGCTGCGCCAACTCACGACGCTGCGTTACGCGGGCGGGCGGCTGGGGCCGACGCTGGCTGACGTCGACTTGGAGAGCCACAGCGCACGCCTTTCTGTCATGCTGGAGTCCGGCCCCGCGTACAAGATCGGTGGCCTGGTGGTCAGCGGCACGCAGCACCATGATCCCATGCTGGTCACACGCCTGGCGCACTTGCCAGCGGGCATGGATTACGCGCAGACCGAGTTGTCGCAGGCGCAGCAACGCCTGACAGAGAGTGGCTACTTCGACTCGGTCTCGGTTACGCTGGACGTCGCGGGCGACCCGGCGGCGGCACCGGTGCGCGTCCAGGTCAAGGAGGCGCGTCTGCAAAAGCTCGTGCTCGGCATTGGCGCCAGCACCGACACCGGATTCCGGCTGACGGCCGAGCACACTCACAACCAGGTTCCTGGTATCGGCTGGCGCGCCATCAGCAAACTCTCGATGGATCGCGAACAGCCATCACTGGGCACCGAGCTGACTGCGCCGCCCGATGAAGACAACTGGCGCTGGGTCACCGGGGTGCAGTTCCAGAAAGAGCCCATGGGCTCTTTCGACGTTCCCAGCGAGCGTCTGCGGCTGGGTCGCAGCCAGAACAATGTGCGCAGCGAGCGCAACTATTACCTTCAATATGACCGGTCCAACAATGCCGCAACCGCGACCACCGCCGCCGGGTTGGCCGACTCGATGAGCGCGAACTACGCTTGGACTTGGCGCAGGTTCGACGATCTGGTGTTTCCATCGGGCGGCTGGGGTCTGGCGGTGGAAGTCGGTGGTGGCATGACGCTGGACGCCCAGCACAATCCCTTTGGCCGTTTCGTGGGCCGCTGGCTGAGCTATCTGCCCTTGAGCCACCGCGACACCGACCCGCAGGCGCGCGCCGGTCGCCTTGCCCTGCGCGCCGAGGCCGGGGCTGTGCTCGCCAGCGACAGCGCCACCCTGCCCAGCACGCAGCTGTTCGTGACCGGCGGCGCCACCAGTGTGCGCGGCTATGCCTACGAGAGCATAGGCGTGACGCTGCCAGACGGACAAACGACAGTGGGGCGGTACATGGGCCTGGGCAGTCTGGAATGGCAACGCCCGATTGTTGTCGGCGACCAGCTGACAGACTGGGAAAGCACGGTGTTCGTCGATGCCGGTGCGGTCGCGGACAAGCCTGCCGATCTGCGGGCACAGGTCGGTGTCGGTTTTGGCGCGCGCTGGAAAAGTCCGGTCGGGCCGCTGCAACTGGACCTGGGCTATGGCGTCGAGGTCAGGCAATTTCGCTTGCATATGAACCTGGGATTTGTCTTTTGATGAAGACACTGCGCCGCACCTTGTATGCCCTTGCCGGCCTGCTGCTGGCATTGCTGAGCGCGGCTGGCGCCTTGTGGTTCTGGAGCGGCGCCGACATGTCTCTGGACATGACGCTGCACCAGATCGCGCACCTTCTTCCCGCAGGCCAGACGCTGCAAATCAGGGACGTCAAGGGGTCACTGCGCGCGGGTGGCAGCATCGGCTGGCTGCGCTGGCAGCAGGGCCAACTCAGCGTCGAGGCGAGCGGCGTGACGACCGCGTGGTCGGCGGCAAACCTGCTCGACGCTGAACTGCGACTGGCCCGGCTCGACATACAGCGCCTGCGGATCGAGGACCGCCGCCCGGCGTCGGCGCCCACCGCACCGAGCGACCTGCGTCTGCCCCTGAAGATCGACGCACGGTTCTCCATCGAGTCGCTGGAGTGGGTCGGCCCGCCTGCGCTGCGGGCGACGGGTATCGCCGGGCACTACCTGTTTGATGGCCAGCAGCACGTGCTCGATGCCGGCAAATTGCACATGGCGTCCGGCAGTTACGACCTCAGCGGTCGTTTGCAGGCGCTCCCACCGATGAACTTGTCGGCACAACTGCGGGGTGCCGTGCAGACGTCGCTGCCAAAGAGCGGACAGCCCCTGACGGCAAGAGCCCAAGCCGAAGTTCGCGGCCGTCTCGCGGGCAGCGACGCGGCACTGGAGTTGCTTGCGCAACTCGCACCCGAGCGCAAGGGCGCGGGTCCTGCGATGCAGGCCAGCGCCACGGCGCAGATTCGACCCTGGCAGGAGCAACCGGTCAGCAGCGCCCTTGTCCATTGGCAGGCGCTGGACCTGGCGGCGCTGTGGCCCCAGGCGCCGCAGACCCGGCTCGACGGTGAGGTCAGCGTGGCGCCCGCAGGCCCGGATTGGCGTGCCCGCATCGAGCTCAGCAATGCGCAGCCGGGTCCGTGGAACCAGCAGCGCCTGCCGCTGGACAGCCTGCAGAGCGAGCTTCTATTCAGCAAGGGGCAGTGGACGCTCAAATCATTGCAGGCCAGCGCTGCCGGCGGTCGCATCGAGGCGCAGGGCAGTCTGGCCCGAAGCGACTCGAAAGTCGGCAAGAATCTCGACTGGCAGGCCAGCGCCACGCTGCACACGGTCAACCCGGCTTTGATTGACTCAAGGCTCGCAGCCACTTTGCTGGACGGGCAGTTGAACGCGCAGCAGACGCGCTCGGGTATTGCCTTCGATGCACACCTGCAGGCTGTAGCGCCGCAAGGCACGGCACACGCAGTCTCATCCACCGGTTTCAGCGCTCTGGACGGACTGAGCCTGAAGTCCGCGACAGCGCAAGGCGTGTGGCTTGCACCCACACTGAGGTTTGACACTTTGCTGGTGCAGACCGACGAAGCCCAATTGCAGGGCCAGTTGAGCCTGCACAGCGGCAGCCTGGCGGCACAGGGCCGAATCGCACTGACCCTGCCGGGAGCGCGGGCGACGCTCGAAGGCCAGATCGCTGCGGCCAGTGGCCAGGGTGAGGTCAACCTGCAGGTCCTTGACGCGGCCCTGCTCTCAGGCTGGCTGCAGCGCTGGCCCACCAGCCCGGCGGCCCTGCGCGGCGAGGCGATCCAAGGTGGCGCGGAGGTAACCGGTCGTTGGCACGGCGGCTGGCAAAGACAGGGACGCGAGCTGCAGATCGAGGCCAACCTGCACGCCTCCCAGTTCGACCTGCGCGCTGCGGGCGCGCCTGCCGATCAGGCCTGGCATCTGCGCGAAGTACAGGCCGGACTCTCGGGAACGCTAGCCGCATGGAAGCTCAAGGCGCAGGGTCAGGCCGACAATGCAAGCCGCCACTTCGCATTGGCGGCGCAGGCGCACGGCGGACAGTTGGGCGACGGCTCCTGGCAGGCGCAACTCGACAGTGCGCAACTTGGCGCCCAGGACCGCCAGCATCCTGGCAACTGGGTCTTGCAGCTCGGCGAGAACCTGGCCCTGAACTGGCGGCAAAACGGCAGTTCACGCGCGCTTGAGATTGGGTCCGGCAGCGCCCGACTGAGCGGGCCGCTGCCCGGCACGGCGGTGATGAGCTGGCAGCGCGCGCACTGGTCACAGCAGGACAAGCACAGCGAGTGGCGCAGCGAGGGCAGCCTGCAGGGTCTGCCGCTGGCTTGGCTGGACCAGCTCGGCGACAGTCCAATGAGCCGGTTCGGCCTGAGCGGCGATCTGCTGTTCGGCGGCCAGTGGCAGGCGTCGAGCGCTGACACCTTGAAGCTTCGTGCCAGCTTTGGGCGCAGCAGCGGCGATCTGCTGCTTCAGACCGACCAGATCAAGTCCGGCACTTTACCGGCCGGTCTGAAAGATGTGCAACTGCTGGTGACAGCCGACGCTGAGCGGCTCGCGGCGAGCTTGCGCTGGGACAGTCAGAATGCGGGCCAGGCGCAGGGCGATTTCAGCACCCGTCTGCTGCGCCAGGGTGGTGGCTGGACCTGGCCGGTCGATGCGCCGCTGACCGGCACGCTGCACGCAAAACTGCCGCCGCTGGCCGACTGGTCGCGGCTGGCGCCACCCGGCTGGCGACTGCGCGGCACGGTGGAGGCCAACGCCGAACTGTCTGGCACGCGTGGCACGCCACAGTGGCACGGCACCTTGCAAGCGCAGGATCTGGCGTTGAGTTCGATCGCCGAAGGCATCGATTTCAGCAAGGGCACGCTGCGTGCCAAGATCGAAGGGCAACGCCTCCAGATTGTCGATTTCAGCATCGCTGGTGCCGGTGCCGGCGACGCCGGTCGACTCTCAGTCAAGGGGTCGGTCGACTGGTTGCCGGCAGTCGGACCGGCGCCAAGCCTGAGTTCGCGCCTGCGCATGGAACTCGACGTTCAGGCCGAAGCCTTGCGCGTGAGCGCCGCGGCCGACCGGCGCCTGGTGCTGTCGGGTCAGCTCAGCGCGCGGCTGGTCGATGCACGTCTCACCGTGCGCGGCGTCCTCAAGGCCAATCGGGCCCTCTTTGTGCTGCCCGAGGACACGGTACCGACCCTGGGCGACGATGTGATCGTGCGAAGCAAGGGCGCGCAGGCGGCGCCCAGCGCGCAGGCGGCCGCTTCCACCAGCACGCTTGTCGGCGTGACGCCTGACGTCGTGATCAGTCTCGATCTTGGAGAGCAGTTCCGCGTGCGCGGACATGGTCTGAGCACGCGCCTCGGAGGCAAGCTCGACTTGCGCAACAGTGCAGAGCATGGCCGCGCGCCGCGTCTGACCGGAGAGCTGCATACGGTGGGCGGGACCTACAAGGCCCATGGCCAGTATCTCAACATCGAGCAGGGTGTGCTGCGCTTTGACGGACCCTATGACAACCCGGCGCTCGACATTCTGGCGATCCGCCCGAATCTGCAGCAAAGGGTGGGCGTGCGCATCAATGGTACGGCGCTGTCACCGGTGGTGCGGCTCTATGCCGACCCGGATTTGCCGGACGCGGAGAAACTTTCGTGGCTGGTACTGGGCCGCTCGGCCGCCAATGGTGGCAGTGAGGCGGCGATGCTGCAACAGGCAGCGCTTTCCTTGCTCGGCAACAAAGGCAAAGGCCCGTCGGGCGGTTTGGCTCAGAGCCTGGGCTTTGATGAGCTGTCGATTGGCAGCAGCGCCAACACCAATAGCAACAGCAATGCGATCGGCAGCAACGCCGCCGATACCACCGTCACGCTGGGCAAGCACGTGTCGCGAAATTTCTACGTTGCCTACGAACGCGGGCTGACCAGCGCGGTGGGCACCTTCTACATTTTCTACGAGCTTTCGCGCAAATTCACCGTGCGCGCCCAGACCGGTGAACAGAGCGCAATCGATCTGATCTTTACCCTGCGCTATGACTGAGCGCAATTGCCGTGACACCCGGCACACCGAAGCAGTACGGGCGACCGCGATCACTGTCCGCTGACCGCCCGTCGCACGCTGCCCTGAGTGTGCTCCAGGAGTTGCCGCGCCTGAGCGACGCTGACACCTTTTTTGAGCGCGACGATCGCCACCTTGATCTGGTAGCCGGATAGGTCCAGCATTGCTTTGGCGGTGTCGTCACTGACACCGGTTGCCAAGACCGTCAAGGCAATTGAGCGTCGAATCAGTTTGGCATTGGTTGGCTGGAGATCGACCATTAAGTTGCCATAAACCTTGTTCAATCGGACCATGACCGAACTGGAAAATGTGTTCAACGCAATCTTTTGTGCGGTACCCGCCTTCAGACGGGTGCTGCCCGAAATCAGTTCCGGGCCGGTGTCCAGCGTGATTCCAATGTTCGCCTGCAGGGTCAGTGGCGCCGCTGGATTGTTGGCGATGCCTATGGTCAAAGCGCCGGCCTTGCGAGCGGCGTCAAGGGCACCCATGACATACGGCGTGGCACCCGATGCAGCCAACAGCAGGACGACGTCGAGCGCGGCAGCATGGCTGGCAGCGATGTCAGCTGCGCCCTGTTCAAAGTTGTCCTCGGCGCCCTCGACGGCCTGGTAGACAGCCTGCGAACCTCCCGCGAGCAGCGCGACGGCACGTTCCCTGGGCCATGAAAACGTGGGGTACAACTCGACACTGTCGAGCAGTCCCAATCGACCCGAGGTGCCGGCGCCGACATAAATAAGCCGACCGCCGTCCGTCAGGCGCGGCACGGCAGCGTCGACGGCCGACGCCAGTTGCGCACTGACTGCCTGCACTGCCCTTACGGCGTTGAACTGATCGTCGACAAATGCATGGACCAACTGATCGGTTGGATAATCGTCCAGCGCAGTGTGTGTCGAACTGGGAGTTTCTGTTTTGAGCATGGCCGCCACTTTTTGATGTGCCGCAAAGCTTACTTTATTCAGGCGCGGTATTGGAAGCGGATTTCCACTACAGAGTCTCTATGCAGCAAGTTGGCAAAACGCTAGCAAAGCGCAGATTTTGTATTTCTGCCTTTCCTGCATTCACCGTGATGACTCTGGCATGGGCGGATCGACAGATTGGCAAGCAGCAATAATGCTTCACATTGATTCTCAGACGGGCACTCACATGCAGACGCACCATTTCAAAGCGATTTCTTACCATGCCATTGAACCAGGGCCGCGCCTCTTGGTGCTGGGCGCTGTCCATGGCAATGAAACGGCCGGTACCAAAGGTATCCAACGCGTGCTCAGCGAGATCGATGCGAAGATCCTGGATCTGGTGGCGGGCAGTGTGACGTTCGTCCCGATCACCAACCCGCTGGCTTACGAGCGTGGGCAACGGGCTGGCGAGCGCAACCTGAATCGAAATCTGGGGCCGACGGCGGAGCCCAAGGAGTTCGAGGATCACATCGCCAACTGGCTGTGTCCCTTGATGGCAAACCATGACGCGCTGCTAGATCTCCATTCTTTTCAGGCTGTCGGCCATGCCTTTGTGATGGTCGGTCCCGAAAACAACATCGGTGCGCTGGAGCCCTTTGGCCAGGCGCAAGCCGAAGTGAACCTGGCATTGCGGCTCGGCGTGG
>Ga0315271_10001349_pt1 | contig 14720 bp, 13 predicted proteins | sample C3_top_MG_FD_204664 | JGI IMG/M metagenome (GOLD analysis project Ga0315271, IMG submission 204664) | Sediment microbial communities from Yellowstone Lake, YNP, Wyoming, USA - C3_top | ecosystem: Environmental > Aquatic > Freshwater > Lake > Sediment | place: USA: Wyoming | collected 2017-08-01 | reverse complement strand
CACGATCTCCGGCGGTGTGGTCGGGTGACCCAACGTCGACTGTGGCTTGAGCGTAACGCATGTAATGGAGTTGAATGAATAGGGCATAGAGAACCTCCTTAAGCGTGGTTCGTAATGTTCCCTGCCAACCCATGTTACGCCTTGCGCCCGCCAGGCCAAGCATTCCCGTAGCGAATGCGTGCATATATCGAAACTGAATGGAGGCTTTCGCTAATATTCGACGCCGCGCCGCGCCGCCGTGGCAGCGGCGGAACTGGTCATTGATACGCACGCGCCGTTATGCCCAAACGGAGAGTCCGACGAAAAAGCTCAGCGCCGTTGCCGTATTGCGGCACCTTGGACGCAGCCCGGCGTCTTTCGAGCGCAATGCGACACGCATCGCCGGCGGCCAGACCGAGCGCCACCCGCGCATTCATCCGTCAAATTAAACCGCGCGCGTCACCCGTCTGCCCCGATCGGCACATCGTCGGCTGGCGCGAAGCCGGGCCGTCCGTGCCGGCCGCTTGCAATCAAGTTGGCGCACCTGTTGCACAACACGACCCTGTAAATAACAAGAACTGAACGGAGACCGATCCATGACCAGTAATCCCGGGTTATCCAAGCTGCCGGGCATTGCCTTCGCCAAGCTCGCCGTCACCGGCGCGATCATCGCCATCACCCTTGGCGAATCGCACTACGAACACGTGAACACCACCAAGACCGCCGACGAGCTCAATCAGATGTATGGCGTCACGCCCGCCCAGGCGCGCGCGATGCTGGCCGGTGTGCTGGTCGGCTGGCGCACCAACCTCGCCAACCCGGAGTTGTACGGTTCCTACGGCGAACTGCTGGAAAATCCTGTCACCGGCTCCACGGGCTCGTACTCGTAGGGTCTGAGCTGATTCTGCTTCTCCCTTGCTCGGTATGTCTCCATAACTCCTACCCCTTCACGGCGAGGCAGGGAGGGGGAGAGTGATGCTGGCGGCAACGACACCCTGCGTTATTTGCGTCCACCCGCATCCGGCATCGCTCCGGCGGCATGCCGCGCCAGCAGTGCCGCGCACGGATTCTTTTCCTTGGCGCCCAGGTCGCCGAACATCACGATCAGCGCGGCCGGTTGCGCGACACCAATGGCGAGCTTTCCGAGCGACACGATGGCGCGGTCCGCCGGCCGCACAGTGGGTGTCTTGAGTGTACCGCTCAGTTGCAGGGGCTCTCCCAGATGGACCAAGGACGCCTGCTTGGGCTGAGGTTTGAACAGCCCATTGATCGCCTCGGTCTTGAGATCCAGCACCAGCTCGCCCGCGACCGTCACCTTGCGTGAATCAAGCAACAGCATGTCGCTGCGCGCGATGCCGTCGCGGACTTGGAAGCGTCCCGCCACGCAGTTCAGTTCCGTGTCCCCGCCTTGCTTCCAGTCCACCGGGTTGAGAATCTGCATCAGGTTGCCGCCCCACAGTTCGAGCAGCTTGCCGCGCAAGCGGCCCTCACCGCCAACCATCTCGATACTGCCGGCTGCGGTCTGCAACAGCGGCCGCAGACTGTTGCCCGCGCCCGCGAGCCGCGCCCGCAGATCGAGCTGGCCCTGCACGCCTTCGCTAATGCCGGTCGCGCGCAACAGTGCACCGTAGTCGATCGACCGGGCGTCGATGTCGGCATCGAGTGTCGCGGGATCGCGACTGGCATCAAACACCAGACGCGCCTCGATCGGCGCGCCCGCCACGTCGCTGCGAAACGGCCCCACCGTCAAGCGCCCGTCGGCGATGCGCAGTTGGCCCGTGAGCGACGCCAGCACGGTCTTGGCATCGGCAAGTTCCAGGTGATCGAGCGCCACCTCGATACTCGCCCGCCGCAAGCCTTCGCCCACCAGCGGGATGTCGGGAATCACGCGCGTATCGTCCACGCCGCCGCGATCGGCGCGCGGCGCGCCGGCAGTTGTTGTATCGCCGCGTAGATCTTCAAGGTACACGCGACTCGGTGCCAACTGGATGCGCACGCGCGGCGCATCGCTCTTCTGCCAGGCAATCGCGCCACGCACGCGGCTGCGCGCCACGGCCACATCCAGCGCGGAGAGCTGGATCCTTGAACCGGCAAGGGCAAGCTGGCCGGTGAGCTGTACCGGCCCGCGTGCCGGCAGCTTGAGGCCGGCGAGCGCGCCCAGTGTGGCAAGCTGCTGGGCACTGGCCGTGAAGCTGCCCGCGAAGCTTGGCTGCGCGAGCGGCTTGCGCAGCGCGCCCTGGAACTTGCCGCGTGCATCGTCCATCTCGACCGATGCCTCGATCGTCCACGGCTTCTTTTCGGCCAGCAGTGACTCCAGCGCGCCGAGCGTTCCCTGGGCCTTGAATGACTTGCCGGTAAAGTTGCCCTGCATTGCAACATTGATCAGTCCGCCCTGGGTCTCGGCGGTCACGTCGGTATCGCTGAGCGCGAAGGGCGGCAGGATATCGCTGTGCCGCCAGCGCAGCGCCGCGCCCTGTGCGCGCAGCTGCCAGCCCGCCCGCGTCAGCAATCTGGAAAGTGTGGCGGCGTTCCCGCGTCCCGCGAGCTCGACGTGCTGCGCGCTGATCGTGAGCGCCGACGCTGCATCGCGACCGCTCCACAATCTCGACAGCTCGAGATCCGAACCTTCGGCGCGCACATCAAAACCGAAACCTTCGGGCCCCGAGGTGAACTGTCCCGCGCCGCGATACTCGGCAAGCTGCGGCACGTGCTCGGTCAGTATCGAGTGCCAAGCACCGGCGCGCGTGCCGCGGAAGCTGAACGACAGGTCCATGCCGGCGAGCTTGAGCGGTTCGGTGGCACTGCCATGAATGTCGCCGCGCAAATTGCCGAACGTCGCCTTGCCACGAAATTCCCAGGCCTGCGTCGGCGCCAGAAGATTCTCCAGGTTGCCGCCATCGAGCTGAATCTCGATCGGAATCTGTTGGTAGCGGCCTTTGAGATGGACGCCCATCGGTTGTCCCGGCGCCAGCACCGTTGCGGCATCCTCGATCACGGCCTCGATCTTCACGCCATCGGGATCGCGATAGACCAACTTTGAACGCTTCACCCCGAACGACAGCACCTCGGCTACCATCCCGGGCTTGCCGGTCTCGGCATCCTGGCGGCCAAAGATCCAGTTGGGCGTACCGTCGCGCCGTCGTTCCAGCTGAATATCGGCACCCACAACTCTGAGTTCGACAATTTCAAGCCGCCGCTCCAGCAGCGGCAACAGCGCGACCTGAAGCTCAAGCCGGGCGATCGAGGCAAACAGCGGACGCGATGCCCACGGCGGGTTGGCAACGCTTACCTGCTCCACGATGAAGCGCGGACGCAGCGAGCGATCCAATTCAATCGCGCCGCTGATTTTCACTTCCCGGTCGAGACTGCGGCTCACCAGAGCCTCGATCTGGCCGCGATAGGACGCGACATCGATCGTTGCCAGCGCCACGTACAGGGCAACAACCAGCAGCGCCGCGAGCGCCGCCAGCACGGCGGCGACGATCCACCAGCGCTTGCGGGTGAGGGGGACCAGTGTCATGGGAGCTGCTCGGTTGTACGCATGATGCCTGGATTGTCGTTTGCGCCTGGAGCGACATTACTGTTGCAGTGATGGGAGGCGCGTATTCTAACGCGTAAATACCACCAAGACCGCCTACACCCCCACCGCATCCCGAAACTGCAACGCCGCCAGGCGTGCATACAACCCGCCCTCGGCCATCCTATGAGCTGGCAGCATAAACCAGTAGTGCGGTCCGTGACCCCCAGAGCACACATGTTAGGATGGCCGGGAATGAAGCAGGGCATCGGCAAGGATACGCGAAGCCACTTTGACAAAGGTAACGTATAGGTTACTATAAGAAATGCCGACACGGAAGGTCGTCGAATTCCTGGAACCGGACGGTTCCTCACCCTACGCCAAGTGGTTTGCACGGCTCGACGCCGTGGCCGCCGCCAAGGTCGCCACGGCACTGTACCGCATGGAGCAGGGCAACCTCTCCAATGTGAAACCGGTCGGCCAGGGCGTGGCGGAATACCGCATCGACTTCGGGCCGGGATATCGCATCTATATCGGACAGGATGGCGACGTGCTGATCATCTTGCTCGGCGGTGGCACTAAAAGGGCCAGAACGCTGACATCCAACAGGCCCAACAACGTTGGCGCGCATACAAAGCGCGCAAGAAGAGGTAGGCACCATGCCCATCACACGCAAGTTTCGTGACACTGTCTGGACTCGCGCCCAAGGCGATGCGCGCTTCCGCACCGCCATGCTCACCGAAGCAATTAACGAACTGCTGGCCGGCGATCTCGACACCGGCAAGGCCATGCTGCGCGACTACGTCAACGCCAGCATCACCTTCGACGGCCTGGCAAAAGCGACGCGCCTCCCCACCAAAAGCCTGCAGCGCATGCTCGGGCCACGCGGCAACCCGACGGCGGAGAGCCTCTTCGCGATCTTCAAGGTATTGCAGAAGTCTGAGCGCATCCGGCTTACCGTCACCCATAAACGCGCCGCATAGGCACCGTTGGCAGAAGACGTAAGTTGGGCTGAGCCCGCGAGGCCCAACAAACTCGCTACGCCCCCACCGCATCCCGAAACCGCAACGCCGCCTGACGCGCATACGACCCGCCCTCGGCCATGCGGTGCGTGCGTTCTTCGATGGTCGAGCCAAGTGGGTCTTGCGAGGGGTATACCCGTTCCCTATACTGGTAGTATTAATTCATACCATCGGGTGAAAAGATCATGGCCATCGCCGTAAAGAAAACCATCTCCCTGCCCCCGGAACTTGCCAAGGAAGCCGAGGACTTGGCGCGCGCCGAGGGCAAGACCCTGAGCGCCGTGGTTCAGGACGCGCTGCGTGCCGCCCGCGCCACCCGCCTCAAGGGCGAGCTTCGTGGTATCCAGGGTTTCTGGAGCCGCAAAGCAAAAGAGAAAGGCGTGCTCACCGAAAAGGACTTGGCGCGTTATCTCGCCAAGTGAAGGCGGTTCTCGATACCAATATCTTCATCTCCGCCCTGGCATTGCCAGGCGGGCAGGCGGAGAAGGCTGTGCTGGCCGCCGTGGAAGGACGCTTCGATCTTGCCATCTCGAAACCGATTATTCACGAAGTGCTCGGAGTGCTGGCACGGAAATTTGCCCGTGACCCCGAAGAGCTTGCCCGTGTTGCGGTGTTCCTGTCAGAACTCGGGGAGGTGGCCCAGCCCCGGAAAACGCTGCATGTCCTGCGCGACGAGCCTGACAATCGCATTCTCGAATGTGCACTCACAGCTCATGCCAAGGTAGTTGTGACCGGCGACCGCGCGATGTTGGAGCTTGGCGAATACAAAGGGATTCGCATTGTGACGCTGCGCGAGTTCCTGGGAACGATCGGTTGATGTTCCCGGGTCGTAGGTTGGGCAGAGCCCGCGAAGCCCAATACAACACGACCCCAACACACTTTCGTCATGCCGGCGAAAGCCGGCATGACGGCAAAGCTTTGTAGGGTGGGCACTTCGTGCCCACCCTACAAATACACTAAACCCCCACCGCATCCCGAAACTGCAACGCCGCCAGGCGTGCATACAACCCGCCCTCGGCCATCAGCGCATCGTGCCGGCCGCTGGCGACAATGCGGCCTTCATCGAGCACCACGATGCGGTCGACTTTGCGCACCGTGGCCAGGCGGTGGGCGATGATCAGAGTGGTGCGGTTCTGCATCAGCCGTTCGAGCGCCGCCTGCACCAGGCGCTCGCTCTCGGCATCGAGCGCGCTGGTGGCTTCGTCCAGCAGCAGCAACACCGGGTCGCGCAGAATCGCGCGTGCGATGGCGATGCGCTGGCGTTGCCCGCCCGAGAGCCGCAAACCGCGTTCGCCCAGAAAGGTCTCGAAGCCCTGCGGCAGTTTATCCAGAAACTCGGTGGCGTAGGCCGCCTCCGCCGCGCGCCGCACATCGGCATCGCTCACGCCGGTGTGGCCGTAGCGAATGTTTTCCCAGGCATTGGCGCCGAAAATCACCGGGTCTTGCGGCACCAGCGCCATGCGCTGGCGCAACGCGCGCGGCTCGACGGTGCGAATGTCCACGCCATCGAAGCGAATCACCCCGGAGTCCGGATCGTAAAAGCGCAGCAGCAACTGCAACAGCGTGGACTTGCCAGCGCCCGAGGGCCCGACCAGCGCCACCTTCTCGCCCGGCTGCAGCTTAAGGTTAATGTCGCTCAAGGCCGGCGTCTCCGGCCGCGACGGATAGCGAAAGTTCACCTGCGCAAACGCCACCTCGCCGCGCGCCGGCTCCGGCAACGCCGCAGGCTTAAGGGGCGCGGCGATGCGCGGCTCGGTGGTGAGCAGCTCCAGCAGGCGCTCGGCGGCGCCGGCGGCGCGCAACAAATCGCCCACCACCTCGCTCAGCGCGCCCACCGAACCGGCCACCAGCACCGCATAGAACACAAAGGCCGACAACTGCCCGCCGGTCAGGCGCCCGGCCAGCACGTCGTGCCCGCCCACCCACAACACAATGCTGATGGCGCTGAAGGTGAGCAGCATCACCATGCCGGTGAGCACGGCGCTGGTGCGCGTGCGGCGCAGGGCGGCGTCGAACGCGGATTCCACAGTCTGGCTGTAACGCGCGCTGTCGATGGCCTCGTGGCAGAAGGCTTGCACAGTGCGTATGCCGTACAGCGCCTCATCCACATAGGCGCTGATGTCGGCCACGCGATCCTGGCTGGCGCGCGACAGCTTGCGCACGCGATAGCCGAGCAGCCACAGCGGCACGATCACCAGCGGCACGCCGAGCAACACCAGCGCCGCGAGCTTCAGGCTGGTGATGGCGAGCATCGCCAGCCCGCCGGCAAACAGCAGCGTGTTGCGCACCGCCACCGCCAGGGTCGTGCCCACCACCACCTGCAACAGCGAGGTATCGGTCGTCAGCCGCGAGATCACCTCGCCGGTGCGCGTCACCTCGAAAAACGCCGGCTCCAGCCGCAGCACCTGCGCGAACACCGCCTTGCGAATGTCGGCCACCACGCGCTCGCCCAGCCAGTTCACGAGATATACCCGCGCCGCCACCGCCACCGCCAACACGCTCACCACCAGCAGAAACAGCAACAACGCCTGGTTCAATTCCGCGCTCGACCCGCTGCTCAAGCCATGATCCACCACCCGTTGCAGCACCACGCCAAACCCGAGCAGCGCGCCGGCGGCAATGAACAACGCCAGCAGCGCCGCCGCCAGGTTCTTGCGGTACGGGCGCAGAAAGCCAAACAAATGCGTGAGCACGCGCAGGTTGCGGCTGGTGGTGCGCTGCTCGGTAATCGGTTGGTTGCGGGCCATGAGCGGGCGAAGAGCAAGAAGGGGCTGCGGGCAGGGCAGCGGTGGGCATCAGCATACCACCGCAAAACCATGGCGGGGCCGGGGCTCATCTGCGACAAAGCGGGAATAGCAGGCAAGCGGTTCGGGGCCCAAACCTGCACGCGGCACTACAGCCTTTCCTTATATGATGCAATTCACGGCGCGGCTGCACCGCGCCTGAGGGTGCGTGTTAGGATATGAAAAAGGGGGATTTTGGGAGCGTCTTGGCACGACTTCCAGAATAGTCAGAAGCTGACGTGCATGGATGCACTAATGCCGCGTTTGCAGGAAGCGGTAGAGCGGCCTGAAAGGCGATCGACAAACTACCGGCAGAGGTCGGTTGGGTTGTTGTACAGCGTATGGTCTGCCCGGGTGTTGTAATGCAAGCATTGACCCAAAGGTGGGATCAATCACGGTTAAGAATGCATCTTGAGCAAGTCAGAACGTTTGTATACTATGAGTCACATGAATGCGAAACAAAAGCCTCTCGCGATAGACCTCTTTTGTGGTTGTGGCGGCATCTCGTGTGGGCTCAAGATGGCAGGGTTCGACGTTATTGCTGGTGTCGACATAGAGCCCAAGTACATGGCCACTTTTTCGCATAATTTTCCCGACGCAAAAAGTCTTCAACTCGATATCTCAAAAGTTCCGCCAGAGCAATTTATGCGTTTGCTTGGGATTCGGCCTGGACAGCTCGATATTCTCGCTGGTGGGCCACCTTGCCAAGGGTTTTCGAAAAACGTCCCACGAAAGCACCGCTATTTGGAGGATTCGCGCAACCTGCTTATTAAGAGCTTCTTGGACTACTGTGAAGCGCTTAAGCCACGTATGGTGCTCATGGAAAATGTGGCTGAGATGAAGAATGGCTTTGACAACTCTTACTCAGAAGAGATTCTCGCTCGATTGGAAGAAGAGGGTTATACGGTCACACATGCAGTTTTGAACGCAGCAGACTACGGCGTTCCTCAGCGTAGGAGGCGAGCCTTTTTCTTGGCTAATCGCGAAGGGATCAAGTTAGAGCTTCCAATTCCGACAAACACAGTGCAGAAAAAGACGAATGGGCAAATGAGTTTCCTAGCGCTCCCACACCATGTCACGGTATGGGAGGCAATCAGTGATTTGCCACGTTTGAAGCATGGCGAGGGTCATGAGACCTGCGAGTATGTCTCTCCGCCAGCTTCGGAATTTCAGAAGCTTTTACGTAATGGAGCGAAGAGAGTCAAGAACCATGTCTCTCGCCTATTGCAGCCACTACAGTACGAGAGGATTGCGGCTCTTAAGCCAGGACAGGCCCACAAGGATCTGCCAAAGCGACTCCAAGTTCGAAGTGGATACAGCGGCGCTTATGGCAGACTTACGAAAAGCATGGTTGCGCCTACGATTACACGATGGGTCTTTCATCCCGGATCGGGACGCTGGGGCCATCCAGTTGATAAACGAGTTCTCAGCATTCGCGAGGTAGCGCGAATTCAAAGCTTCCCAGATTCATTTGAGTTTGTGGGTACGTACACGCAGCAAGCAGGTCAGTTAGGAAATGCTGTGCCGCCACTGCTAGCGGAGAGGGTCGCTGAGAGCATGTTATCTCAGTTGTCAGCGTCGAATCTCTCGAGAAGCGCCAAAAAGCCATCGAGAGAAATTTTCTCGTCCTCGGTAGGAAAGCGGAAGGTGAGCGCATGACCGTTATTTTTCTTTGGCCACCAGTTGTGTTCCCCGCTGAAATGGAGCTGGTTTTCTCCAAGGCCGTGCCAAGCCCACCACTTTTTTCCTGTTCTCCGATGGATGCCGTGTAACGCTGATAGTTGTTCCTTCTTCACCGTTTTTTTTGGTGTTGACCATCTCCACTTGAAGTCTTGCGGATCGAAAACCTGTGGGTTCTCACGCGTGCAGAGCAGACGCTCAAAATATGTGACTGATCCATCATCATGGATGATCAGCCGAGCAAAACCAATCTGATTGAGTTCGTATGTCCTAAGGCTTTCGAGCGCATGCTGGTTGCAGAAGTCTATAATTGCATTACCAAGTCTCTGCCGGCCAGCGGCACTACGCCGCGATCTTGCAATTAACTCCTCAGCATTAGGAATCTTTGCTCTTTTCCATGTTACGGGCGTCCCTTCTTTGGTTGATTTTACTTGCCACCCGAGTCGATCTGTCGTTTTCACGACATCGACAAAATCGTAGGTATTGAGTACGCGTCCGCCCCTCACATGTGCGAATACAGCTTCCATGATCGCACCAGGGATCGTCGAAACCGTGAACGGCAGTCGAATATACCTGGTCAGTATTGTCTTTATCAGAGAGAGTTGTTGAGAATTGGAGTAGACGGAAGATGGCATGTCTCACTCCACGAGCAGGTCGGTGGGTTTGACGCGCAGAGACTGCGCGAGAACCTGGACTATACGTATAGTCGGGTTTCGGACTCCTCTCTCAATTCCGCTAATGTATGTCCGATGGAGTCCAGAAAGGTCCGCAAGCTTTTCCTGAGAAAACCCTCTCTTTTCGCGATAGCGTTTGACGTTGAGGCCGACCGTTTTTTCGAGATTCATTTACATAACATGCAGCCTATGCATACTATTAGTCCACAGACTATGAGTCACATTTCATCAGGAGAGAAAGCGGGCATATGGATCGCTTGTCGAAGCGCCAACGCAGTGAGCTGATGGCCAAGATACGGGCTAAGGGCACCAATCCCGAACTGGCAGTTCGCAAGGCGCTACGTGGTATGGGGTACGTATACCGTTTGCATCGTTCCGACCTCCCGGGTAAGCCTGATATTGTCATGGCTAAACGACGCGTGGTGATTTTTGTCCATGGGTGCTTCTGGCATGGTCACAAGTGTGCTGCGGGTCAGAACATACCAGCAACCAACAAGCACTATTGGCTGCCAAAACTAATGAGAAACAAGCAGCGAGATTCCGAGAACATTGCTGACCTTAGAGAGCTTGGCTGGAAAGTGGTTGTCATTTGGGAGTGTGAGACAAGAGACTCTAAAAAGATCGAGAGTAGGCTGAACAGGATGCTTTCGACACACAAGACCAGAAGAAAGAAAAAGCGGGATAACTCTAAGAACAATTAGAGGATATGCTAGGGAGGATCAATAGGGAACAATAGGGCCAGGCTCCATTGATCGTACACAGTGCGCGCCAAGGAAGTAATGGCAAGAAGCGAAGAAAGTGAGCGAATAAGGGCGGAGGAGTACCTAAAGGCGTAACACGAACAGCGAAGGATCATATCTGTACAGCTGCATGCTTCTCGTCTTACCTGGGTAGTCGCAGTTACTTGGAAGGATCGACATGAAATCAGAAACGATCGGGGTGCTCCAGTTGTTCCAGGACCGTCGGCAATATCGCGTGCCGTTCTATCAGCGCGCGTATGTCTGGAATAGAGAAGACCAATGGGAACGTCTGTGGGCCGACATCCAGGAGAAGGCAGAAGGAAGGGTATCCGGTACTCAGCCTACCCCCCATTTCTTGGGGGCCGCAGTCTTGGAGCCACAATCACGCCGAGGCCTGCTGGGTGTCGAGGCACTACACATAATTGACGGCCAACAACGACTGACCACCCTCCAATACGTATTGGCCGCATTGGCAATGGTTCTTCGTGAGCCCGGCTCAACCGCTTTGCTTTCATTAGTTGAGAACTGTCTCAGCAATCCGAACAGCGAAACGATGGAACAACCGGAAATTGAGGTATTTAAAGTCTGGCCAACGTTTCGTGATCGAGCGACTTACAAGACAGCCATGCTTGCCAGAGATAAGGCGGAACTGAGAGAGAGCTTTCCGGACAGCTTCACCCAAGGTGGTGGACTTCGAAAAATCGGCATCGACCACCCACCAGCTCTGGAAGCCATTTGGTACTTCAATGAGCAGATGACTCAGTGGATCGGTCAGGAAGATGGTCAACAACGACTGGCACGCACGAATGCTGTCACCGAAGCGGTGTTACGTGACCTTAATTTAGTGACTATTTCGTTGGGCGAAGACGACGACGCTCAGATTATATTTGAAACACTGAATGGTCACGGCGCGCAACTTCACGCCACCGATCTGATACGCAACTTTGTTTTCATGCGGGCGGATCGAGAAGGCACAGACGCGGGACAACTCTATGATTCGCTCTGGAGCCCTTTTGAAAGTGCGTTTTGGATGGAGGAACAGCGTCGTGGTCGACTAAAGAAACCCCGCCTTGTATGGTTTTTACAAACAACATTACAAGCAGTGTTGGGTGAAGAGGTCGATGTTGGCCGACTCTACGTCGGCTATCGTCGGTTTGCTCTTGGTCGTGCGACCCAAGTTTCTGCGAGCGATCAGCTGCGTATTCTCAGTGAGTACTCCGAACATTATCGCCAACTGATAACGGGTATAGGTGATTCCCCGATCGCCCGGTTTGGTCGTCAGATGATATCTTGGGATGCTTCAACAATGCACCCAATTGCACTTGCTATTGCGATGTCGGGCTGTACTAAGCAGGAACAGACTGCGATGTATTCTGACATCGAGTCATATTTAGTTCGCAGAGCGGTCTGTGGGTTGACGACGAAGAATTACAACAAGGTATTTATTCAGCAGCTAAAAAATATTGCTGGCGAGGAGCTGAGGCCCGCAGTGTTGCGGAAAGCGCTTGCGAGCCTCCAAGGTGAGGCGTCGAAATGGCCGCGCGACGATGAGTTTCGCAAGTCATGGCTTGAAGCGGCTATGTACCCAGGGCGTCTTGACGCGGCACGCACGAAGTCAATACTTGCGACCCTCGAACGAAAAATGCGGTCGGCGAGGACAGAGGAGCCATTTATCCTCACTCTGGAAACTCTAGATGTTGATCACATTCTACCCACAAGCTGGCTGGATCATTGGCCGCTGTCAGATGGTACCTCCGTTACGCGAGAAGAATTAGAAAAATCATCATTGGATGTGTTTCTGGAAACGGCCCCTAACGACCGGAGCGCCGCGATCCAACGGCGTGAAAATGCAAAGGTGCGCATCGGTAATCTCACGCTTTTACACTACGGCATTAACAGGGGGCTCCAGCACTTTGGGTTTGGGCGTAAGCGCGAAGCGCTATTCGCAGAGTCAAATCTCCACCTCAATCGCAAACTTATGCGCGCAGAGGAATGGAGTGAAGACTCCATTGACCAGCGGGGCCGAGAGCTATACGAGTTTGCTCGCGAGCAATGGCAAGGACCTTAGTTGGAACAATCAGATCAATCAGGGACACGAAGAAACAGCACGAAGAAACCGGGTCAGAAATCAATCGTTTCTATTATTAGAGAATATTTCTCTCTGCCCCGGTTTTTCACATAACTTTGTATAACCGGTAGGCGCACCGCTGGCGCCCGGCCGGCACTGGCGTTAACGTAAGGGCATTGCCAGCGCGCGGTGGAGCGTCCGATGACCCCGACGGAAAAGAACGAAGGCTACCGCACCGCGGACGAGATGGCGGATCGCCAGCGCGAGATCTCGGTCTCGGAGTTCTTTCTGAAGAATCGCCACCTGCTCGGCTTCGATTCCGGCGCCAAGGCGCTGGTGACGACGGTGAAGGAGGCGGTGGACAACGCCCTCGACGCCTGTGAAGAGGCCGGCATCCTGCCGGAACTCCGGGTTGAGGTGTTCGACGAGGAAGACGGTGAGTTTCGCGTGGCAGTAGAGGACAACGGGCCGGGCATCGTCGAAAATCAGATTACGCGCATCTTCGGAAAACTCCTGTACGGTTCCAAGTTCCACAAGCTCAGCCAGTCGCGCGGGCAGCAGGGCATGGGCATTTCCGCGGCCGGCATGTACGCCCAGCTCACCACCGGCAAGCCCTTGCACATCATCAGTCGCGTGCGCGGCGAAAAGCTCGCCACCGAGATGTTCGTCTCCATCGATACCGCGAAGAACCGCCCGGAACTCCACAAGAAGGCGCACCTGAAATGGGACCGGCCCCATGGCACGCGGGTTGAAGCCGATCTGGAAGGCCACTACCAGAAGGGCCCGCACTCCATCGACATGTACCTGAAGCAGACCGCGATCGCGAATCCCCACGTGCGCATTGATTTCACCGACCCGCATGGTGAGCGCGTGCGCTACGACCGCAGTTCCAGAGAGCTGCCGCCGCGCCCACGGGAGATCAAGCCGCATCCGCACGGTGTCGAGCTTGGCCGCCTTATTCAGATGCTGGGCGGCACCAACAGCCGCACGCTGCTGCAGTTTCTGGAAAACGAATTTTCCCGCGTCGGGCGCAAGACCGCGCAGGAGATCGTGCGCGTCGCGGCGCTGCGCTTGAGCGAACGTTCCCACCCGCGGCACATAGCGCACGCGCAGGCGAACGCCCTGTATCGCGCGATCCAGAAGGTGCCGGTCTCCGCCCCGCGCACGGATTGCCTGGCGCCGATCGGCGAAGCCCTGATGGAAACCGGATTGCGCAAGGAAATTGCGGCGGATTATTTTGTGGCGGTGACCCGACCGCCGGCGGTGTATCGCGGCAACCCGTTCCAGGTCGAAGTGGCTATCGCGTACGGGTCGCCCGGGGGTGTCGGTCTCGCGGTGGACGCGGGCGGGCATATCCACAAAACCGGCGCGCACAAGCCAGCGGCCGGCGAGGAAATTATATTGCGGGCGGATGAGCCGGCTTACCTGCTGCGCTTCGCCAATCGCGTGCCGCTTTTGTACGAGCAGGGCGCATGCGCCGTGACCAAGGCCGTGATTCAGACCAACTGGCGCGCCTACGGCCTGCAGCAACCCAAGCGCGGATTGCCGGTCGCGCCGCTCGCGATTGTGGTGCACCTCGCCTCGGTATGGGTGCCGTTCACCTCCGAGGCCAAGGAAGCGATCGCGCCGTATCCCGAGATCGTCAAGGAACTGAAACTGGGTTTGCAGGCGTGCGGGCGCAAGCTGGCCGAATACCTGCACCGCACGCAGCGCCTGAAGCGCGAGTACGACAAGCGCACCCATATCGAGCAGTATCTGCCGCATGTCGGCATTGCGCTGCAAGAGATCCTGGGCCTCAGCGACACCGAGCGCGACGCCACGGTGGACCGGCTGGACGACGTACTCAACAAGAAGAGGAAAGTGTGATGGCCGATGACATCGAGAACAAGGACCCAAATAACCCGGACACCCCGGCGCCCACGGAACTCGACGCGCGCGCGATGGCGGTGATCGATGCCGTGGCCGAGGCGGTGCGCGCGAGCATCGGCCGTGGCGAGCTGCCGAGCATCGAGCTGCCGGTGCGCGGGCTGGAGAATGTCAGCTACGACGCGGCCAAGGGGTACCTGGAACTCGGGGACGCGCTCAAGACGCGCACCCTCACCGTCAATACCGTGCGCACCTTTGCCCAGACCCTGCGGTTGATGGCCGCTTCGCGCGCGATGGTGCAGCACGACGATTTCGCCACCAAGCGCGAGGCGTATTACATCAGCAAGAACTGGGGCGATTGCCGCTTCGACGAGCAGGCGGAATCGGACGC
>Ga0315271_10001348_pt1 | contig 14742 bp, 14 predicted proteins | sample C3_top_MG_FD_204664 | JGI IMG/M metagenome (GOLD analysis project Ga0315271, IMG submission 204664) | Sediment microbial communities from Yellowstone Lake, YNP, Wyoming, USA - C3_top | ecosystem: Environmental > Aquatic > Freshwater > Lake > Sediment | place: USA: Wyoming | collected 2017-08-01 | reverse complement strand
ACTCCGGAAGAGATGTACAAGCGTGCCGAGTTCGCCAAGGAAATCGGCGCACCGATCATCATGCACGACTACCTGACCGGCGGTCTGACCGCCAACACGGGTCTGGCCAACTGGTGTCGCGACAACGGCATGCTGCTGCACATCCACCGCGCCATGCACGCCGTGCTCGACCGCAACCCGCACCACGGTATCCACTTCCGCGTGCTGACCAAGGTGCTGCGTCTGTCGGGCGGCGACCACCTGCACTCCGGCACCGTTGTCGGCAAGCTGGAAGGCGACCGCGAAGCGACCCTGGGCTGGATCGATACCATGCGTGACGAGTTCATTCCGGAAGACCGTTCGCGCGGCCTGTTCTTCGATCAGGACTGGGGTTCCATGCCCGGCGTGATCCCGGTTGCTTCCGGCGGCATCCACGTGTGGCACATGCCCGCGCTGGTCAGCATCTTCGGTGACGACTCCGTGCTGCAGTTCGGTGGCGGCACGCTGGGCCACCCCTGGGGCAACGCCGCTGGCGCCGCCGCCAACCGCGTCGCGCTGGAAGCCTGTGTGGAAGCCCGTAACCAGGGCCGTGCCATCGAAAAAGAAGGCAAGGAAATCCTGACCGCCGCCGCTGCGAACAGCCCCGAACTGAAGATCGCCATGGAAACGTGGAAAGAGATCAAGTTCGAATTCGACACCGTCGACAAGCTGGACGTTGCGCACAAGTAATCAGGATTCAGGATTCAGGGATCAGGATTCAGGGAAAACGCGCGGCGTAGCCGCCACCCCTGAATCCTGAATCCCGACCCCTGACCCCTCATCAATCTGAAAGGAAATGAAATGTCTGAAGTGATGGATTACAAAAGCCGCCTGAGCGATCCTGCCAGCCGCAAATTCGAGACCTTCTCCTACCTGCCCGCCATGAGCGCGGACAACATCAAGAAGCAGGTCGAGTACCTGGTGAAAAAAGGCTGGAACCCGGCCATCGAGCACACCGAGCCCGAGCACCTGATGGACTCGTACTGGTACATGTGGAAGCTGCCGATGTTCGGCGAAACCGATGTCGATCGCATCCTGGGCGAGGCAGAAGCCTGCCGCAAGGCCAATCCCAACAACCACGTCCGTCTGGTGGGGTATAACAACTTCAACCAGTCGCAAGGCGCGGCCATGGTGATTTTCCGCGGCAAGACTGTTTAAGTCGCGACGGGTGACCAAGAGGGCCTGTTAACACTAATTTCACATCTGCGACGGACCGATTCGGGATGCAGACAGCGAAGCGAGCCGCGCCGCAGTGCAGGCCACTGCAAGCGGCACGCGACAAAGGGATGCGCCCGAATCGGTCCCGTCCCGAAGGGTTGTGGCGAGAAAGCGCGTCTGCGGCGTTGCGCCGCTTGGCAAGGGATGGCCCTTGCCTGCGCACCGCGCCTTGGATCCATCGCTTTATCGCCGCAACGCAGCTGCGAAATTAGCGTTAACAGGCCCTCACGCCCCCGTCGCCCGCTGGGCGCGGGGGCTTTTTGTTTGCCAGCGAATGCCGCGCCGAGCCCGGCAAGTCATTCGCGGATAAATATTGACCCGGACGAATTAAACCTGACCTCCGTTCGGCCTGAGCTTGTCGAAGGCCAAGAGCCCATTCATGTTTCGACAGGCTCAACACGAACGGACTCCTGGATAATTCGAACAGTAAGCTTTTCCTTTGAGGAGACCTCATGAGCAACATCGTCGATCAATACCGCATCACCACGGAACCCTATTACCGTCCCGTCGCCGACGAGGTCGAGCTGTTCGAAGCCGCCTATTCGGTGCGCATGCCGATGATGCTGAAGGGCCCGACCGGCTGCGGCAAGACGCGCTTTGTCGAATACATGGCGCACAAGCTCAACAAGCCGCTGATCACCGTGGCGTGCAACGAAGACATGACCGCATCCGATCTGGTCGGACGTTTTCTGCTGTCCGCGCAAGGTACCGAGTGGCAGGACGGCCCCCTGGCCATCGCCGCGCGTTACGGCGCGATCTGCTACCTCGACGAAATCGTCGAGGCGCGCCAGGACACCACTGTGGTGATCCACCCGCTGACCGACAACCGTCGCGTGCTGCCGCTGGAAAAGAAGGGCGAGCTGGTTCACGCTCACCCGGATTTCCAGATTGTGATTTCCTACAATCCCGGTTACCAGTCGCTGATGAAGGATCTGAAACAGTCGACCAAACAGCGCTTTGGCGGGCTCGACTTCACCTACCCCGACCATGCCATCGAAACCGAGATCGTCGCGCACGAATCCGGCGTCAACGCCGACATCGCAGGCAAGCTGGTGTCGATCGCCGAGCGTTCGCGCAACCTCAAGGGCCACGGCCTCGACGAAGGCCTGTCTACCCGCATGCTGATCTACGCAGGCTCGCTGATCGCCAAGGGCGTCGCCCCGCTGGCTGCCTGCCGTGTCGCGCTGGTGCGCCCGATCACCGACGATCCCGACATGCGCGATGCGCTGGATGCGGCGGTATCGACGTTCTTCTGATTCGTAAGTGGTGAACGGTGAGCAGCAAGCGGAAAAATCGCTGGCCCCCACCATTCGCCGCTAACCGCTAACCGCTCACTGCTCACTACGCCATGTCGATCAATCTCGCTGACTACGCCGAACTGCTGGAAGACCTGTCGCCGCACACGCGGGATGCGCTCAACGCTGCCTGGCACGAGGCGACCAAGGTGTTCTCGCCGCGCGGGCTGGACAACTACCTCAAGGGCGTGTCGGCCATCCGCGGCCTGGGGCGCGGCGATTCGCTGATCGAAACCTGGATCGAAAAGGCGCCGATGGTGGCGAAGGAGGTCGGCGAAGACGTGGTGGCCGATCTGGCGACCGCCTCGCTGATGCTGGCCTCGAAAACCTCGGGCGCGGTGATCGAACTGCTGCTCGCCAGCGCGCCGACCGCGGCCAACCGGCTGGGCGACGCCGAGCTGTTTCTCAAGTATCTGCAATTCATCAACACCCTGATCGCGCAGGCGCCGCGCGGCGTGCGGCCGATGCTCGACAAGCTGGAGGTGCTGTTCCAGCACCTCACGCTGGGCGGCCTGCGGCGCTGGGCGCTGTGGGGCGCGCACGCGCACCGCACCAACTACGAAGAGCAGATCAAGTACTTCAGCCTCGACTCGAAAGAGTCGATGGCGATGCTGCAAAAGGAGCGCAAGGGCACCCTGCTGATCGACGTGCAGCGCCGCATCAACATGTATCTGCGGGCCTTGTGGGCGCGCGACTTTTTCATGCGCCCGACTTCGGGCGACTTCGAATCACGCGAGGGCTACCGGCCTTACATCGAGGACTATCTGCTGCACGTGCCGGATGCCTTCGACGATTTCAGCGTCGAAGGACAGGAGCCGGTGTCCGGCCTGGAACTGTATCGCGCCACCGCCGCGCATTGCGCCGCGCACGTCGTCGAAACCCGCCAGCCGATTTCCGCCGAAGCCTTGAACCCCATGCAGATGGCGGTGATCTCGGTGATCGAGGATGCGCGGGTCGAGGCCTTGTCGATTCGCCGGTTTCCGGGCTTGAAGCAGCTCTGGAGCAAGCTGCACACTGCCACACCGGAGATGAATGCGAGCGTGGGCGATTACCTGAACCGTCTGGCGCGCGCCTTGCTCGACGAGCGTTATGTCGATAGCGACGCGTGGGTCAACGAAGGCCGCGCGCTGTTCGCTGCCGCTCAGGAGCGCCTCGACAACAACCACACGTCGTGGGAGATCGGTGTCCAGCTCGCGCACAGCCTCGCCCAGAAGAAAATCGCCTTCAACGCGCGCACCGATTTGCTCACCGCGCCGTACCGCGACGACAACCGCTACTTCTGGGAATTCGAGGAGTTCGACTTCAACAAGGCGGCCAACGCCGGCTACGACAGCGTCAAGCAGGTGCGCAAGTACGTCAGCGTGATGGAAATGGCGAACGAGATCGACGTCGAGACCGCCGGCGACGATGCGGAAGAAATCTGGGTGCTGGGCACCGAACTGTATCCCTACGAGAATATCGGTGATGAGAGCGGGGGCAAGAGCTTCAACGAGATGGAAGGCAAGGAGCCGGTGTCCGATCCCTTCCATTATTCGGAATGGGATTACCAGATCCAGCTTGAGCGCCCGGCCTGGGCGACGGTGCTGGAAAAGCGCGCGAAAGTCGGCGACCTGCAGGTCATCGATGCCATCACCGCGCAGTACAAGCGCGAAATCCATCGCATGAAATTCCTGCTCGACGCGATGCAGCCGCAGGGCGTGCAGCGTATCCGCAAGCTCGAAGACGGCGACGAGATCGACATCAACGCGGCGATTGCCAGTTTCATCGACATCCGCCTCGGCAACCAGCCCGACCCGCGCATCATGATGCGTTCAGTCAGGAAAACCCGCGACTTCTCGATTCTGGTGCTGCTGGATTTATCCGAGTCGACCAACGAGAAAGTGCAGGATCAGGAATACTCGGTGCGCGAGCTCACTCAACAAGCCTGCGTGCTGCTGGCCGACGCGATCAACAAGGTGGGCGATCCGTTCGCGATACATGGCTTCTGCTCGGATGGCCGCCACGACGTCGAGTATTACCGCTTCAAGGATTTCGACCAGCATTGGGACGACGAGCCGAAAGCCAAACTCGCGGGCATGACCGGGCAGCTGTCGACCCGGATGGGCGCGGCCATTCGCCACGCCGGCCATCACCTGAAGCTGCAACGCTCGGCGAAGAAATTGCTGATCGTCATCACCGACGGCGAGCCGGCCGACATCGACGTGCGCGACCCGCAATACCTGCGCTACGACACCAAGAAGGCGGTGGAAGAAGTCGCCAAACACGGCGTCACCACCTATTGCATGAGCCTCGATCCGCGCGCCGACAATTATGTCAGCCGCATCTTCGGCCAGAACAACTTCATGGTCGTCGATCACGTGCAGCGCCTGCCGGAAAAGCTCCCGCTACTTTATGCGGGTTTGACAAGATAATGAGCAGGAGCTTTCGGTACAGGCTAATGCCGACGCAGTCGGCGTTAAGCTGCGAAGCAGCGGCCATAGCCAAAAACCGCCCCTGCTGTATGCTGGGCTGACTCGATAAATCGTTATCCGCGAAGTGTGCGGACAGAAAAGGCTTTGCCCCATGAACAACACTTACATCGGCTTCCACCAAGACCATCACGGCATCACCCAGCTCGGCCGCATCGTGCTGGATGGGTGGGTGTTCGGCTTCATCCCCGAGTCGGAGGACTGTGCTGGCTGGGACTTGGGCCGGATGCAGATGCTGATGGATAAAATCAGCGCGGAATGGGACAAGTACGCCAACCTGCCCAGCCGCCTGCCGCCGGAATTGCTGGCGCGGCATACCGAGATTTACGCCAGAGCCGTGGCCGATGCCCGCACCAAGGGCTGGAACCCGGAACTGGGCGACGACGAATAAGCGGCTGCTCAGCGATCCGTTGTCTCTACGCTGGACGCAGACGGCAACACATCCAGCAAACTGACCGTGGCATCCGTCTGGTTCAGACGCTTGAGCAGGCCGAAGTTCGCCAGCTTGGCATTGATGCGGGGATTGGCTTCGCACAGCAGCACCCGCACCCCGCGCTTCTGGAAATGGCGGGTCAAGTCCTCCAGGGTTTGCATGGCGGTGGCGTCCGCCATCGGTACCAGACCCAGCCGCAAAATCAATACGCGCGTCTGGTCGTGCAGGCCGGCCAGGGTGCGCTCGAAGGTGGCGGCGGCACCGAAGAACAGTGGGCCGTCGATGGAGTAAATCTGCACGCCGGGTGGCACGCCGACCGGGCATACGCTGGCCAGCGTCTCAGCGCTTTCGCCTTCGATTTTCACCGTCTCGCTCATGCGCTTCATGAACAGCAGCGCAGCGAGCAGCACGCCGACATTGACTGCAATCACCAGATCGGCGAACACGGTCAGCAGAAACGTAATCAGCAGCAGCGATTTGTCTGATCCCGGCGCGCCTTTCAAGAGGTCGATGAAATGCCGTGCTTCGCTCATGTTCCACGCCACCACGAACAGGATCGCGGCCAGCGCGGCGAGTGGAATGTGCGCGGCCAGCGGCGCCAGCGCGACGATGACGGCGAGCAGGGTCAACGCGTGGACGATGCTGGCGAGCGGGCTGTCGCCGCCGTTGCGGATGTTGGTGGCGGTGCGCGCGATCGCGCCGGTCGACGCAAAGCCGCCGAAAATCGGCGCGGCGATATTGGCGATGCCCTGGCCGACCAGTTCCTGGTTGGGGTCGTGGCGCGCACCGATCATGCCGTCGGCGACCACCGCGCACAGCAGCGATTCGATCGCACCGAGCATGGCGATGGTGAAGGCCGGGCCGAGCAACTCCAGCAGGCGCGCGAAGCTGACCTGCGGCAGATGCAGTTCAGGCAGCCCCGAGGGGATGCCGCCGAATGCGCTGCCGATGGTGGCGACGCCGTCGAACTGCCAGTAGGCCTGCGCAAAGGTGACGGCGAGCATGGCGATCAGCGGGCTGGGAATGCGCCGGGTGAGGCGCGGCGCGATCACGACGATGGCGAGCGCCGCCAGGGATAGCAGGGTGGTGGGCAGATGCAGTCCGGGCAAGGCCTCGATCAGCACCTCCAGCTTTTCATGGAAATGGGGGCCGGATGCGGCGGGATGGAGGCCGAAAAAGTCCTTCCATTGCCCGACCCAGATGATGATTGCGATGCCGGCGGTGAAGCCGGTGATCACCGGGGTGGGAATGAAACGGATGATGCCGCCGAGTTTCACCAGACCCATCGCCAGCAGGATCAGCCCCGCCATCAGGCTGGCGATCTGCAGGCCGTCGATGCCATATTTCGCGGTAATCCCGGCCAGGATGACGATGAACGCGCCGGTCGGCCCGCTGATCGATACCCGCGAACTGCCGAACAACGCGGCCAGCACGCCGGCGACGATGCCGGTATAGATGCCCTGCTCGGGGCGCGCCCCGCTGGCGATCGCGAACGCCATTGCCAGCGGCAACGCGACCACCCCGACCACCAGGCCGGCGGCAGTGTTGCGCATGAAATGGCGCCGGTGAAACAACCCGGCCCGCCAGGACTCTAGCGCGGCAATCATGTCAGCCCTTAGAACTCGTTGCGGATGCGCTTGTAGCCCTTGACCAGTTCATTGTTGGCCTGTGCCACGCTCTCGGAAAAATCGGCTGCATCGGGCGAGACACGCTCGATGCCCGCCAGTTCGGCATCGGAGTGGATGTTGACGGTGGACGGAATGTAGAAACCCGGAGGCACGGTGCAGCCTTCTACCACCGAGTTGTGGCGGATGACCGAGCCTTCGCCCACGATGCAGTTGAAGAGGACCGAGTTGAAGCCGACGAACACGTTGTCCCCCACGGTGCAGGGGCCATGAACGATGGAACGGTGGGCGATGGAGGAGCCGCGCCCGATGTTGACGCCGCCGCCGGCCTTGCAGTGGATGACCACGCCGTCCTGGATGTTGGAGTTGGCGCCGATGACGATCGGTTCCATGTCGCCCTGTTCATCCACCTCGTCGGCGCGGATGACTGCGTAGGGTCCGATGAACACGTTTTCCTCGACGATGATCTTGCCGCACAGGATGGCGGTGGGATCGACGAAGGCGCTGTCGTGGACAACCGGCAAATGTCCGGAGGGGTTTCTGCGAATCATGTTTGAGCCTCAAGCAACTGCGGGTAAACAAAGAGCCGGAAAATCCGGCTCTTGAATTTTACCATCGCACCCGTCGGTGGCCGGGGCCGAATTACTCGGCCAGGCCGACCGTATCCGTATGCGGTGTGTGTTGCTTCTTGTGTTCGCGCATGCCCTTGAACAGCGCGTGCAGCACGGTGTACGCGCCCAGAATCAGGGCCAGCGCCAGCACGCCGTCCCCGGCCCACTTCAGCATTTTCCCCGTTGCCTGCGGCAGCGATTCCATCAAGCCGAGCTCGACGAGGTAGTTGGGAATATAGAAGAAACGCGAGAACAGCACCGTCAGCATGATGACCGCCATGGTGAATTTGACCTGATAGTCCTTGACGTAAGTGGTGCCAATTGCGCCCAGTTGTATGCCGAACAGCGATCCGAGCAGGATCAGCATGGCCAGACGGATATCCACCACGCCTTCCAGACCATAGAAAAGCGTGCCGCCCAGGCCCATGACGAATGCGATGACGAGTTCCGTCGCGGACGCCATGATTGCCGGCAGGCCCAGGAAGTAGATCATGGCCGGCACGCCGATGAAGCCGCCCACGGCGATGGCCGAAGCCAGGAAGCCGGTGGCAAAGCCGATGGGGACGAGGAACAGCACCGAGAGTTCGGCCTGTGCGCCTCTGGAATAAATCATCGTGCCCGGAATGTTCACCGATTGAACCCAGCGGGCGATCCGGGTGATCGGCGCGATTTGTTCGCCTTCACCCGCGTCATCCAGCGCCTTGAGCTTGCGGTAGTCCTTGAACACGAAGCCGCCGACGATGGCCAGCGTCACGATGAACACGGCCGACACATAGAGGTCGGTGCCGACCGCGCCGAAGGTGTGCTTGATACTGGTCATCACATGCTTGCCAAGCAGCACCCCGGCTTCGGCAAACAAGCCGAGAACCAGGCCCAGTTTCACATCGACCTGACCATATTTGTGGCGCTTGACCGAACCCACCAGCGCCTTGGGAAATTTGTGGCAGATGTTGGAAGCCACCGCGACGATGCCGGGCGCGCCCAGCGCCATCATCGCCGGTGTGAGGACGAACGCGCCGCCCGAGCCGATAAAGCCCGACACCATGCCACCGATAAAGCCGACCAGTATGAGCAGGATGGCGGTCGTCGGGGTGATGTCGATAAAGTTGATCAGTTCCATGCCGTGTTCCATGTTTTGTCCTTATTTTTTGGCTTTGAGACCAACCACGTCCCAGAACAGGCCGGTGAAGATGCCGTGCGTGAAGGAGAGAGCCAGGGCCATGGCGATGGGCGCGAACACGTACCACCAGGTCCCTTCGATGAACGATCCGTTTTGTGCCGCGCATTGCTCGGCTGTGACTTTGTGATGGTATGCGGTGTCCGTGCCGCTGTGAATCAGACAGGAATCCAGCGTGGTGTGCGCCAGGTGCTCGAACATCTCTGAATACTGAAACAGGAATCCGTACAGCCCTGCGGTCACGACGCCCCAACCGAGCGTCTTGACCCAAGTGGTTTGACTCACTGCCATTTCCATCTCCCGCTGAAGGATTGAAAAAGAGTACTGTCTCCTACGTGCTCATGACCGTTTCAGTTCATGAAATGCGTTGCGAATCCGTTTCATGAAGGGCGTGCTTCGCCGTTGGGCAGGCGCTTGTGGCAGATGGCGAAGGCACGCACGGGACAATTGCGGCAAATCTCGTTGTCGAGCTTTGAGTATATGCTTTCGATGGGACGGGTCTTGGCGGGGAACAGGTTTTCCTCACCCACATCCTCCATGAAGTGGCCCCGTTTCAGGGTGTTGGCCAGGCTGTCCTTCATGCGATAAAAATACAGGCTGCCACCGATTTTCCGCCGCTGGCGCGCGGCTTCAGCCAGAAACTCCGCCCCGGCAAGGTCGACAAAATTAATGCCGCTGGCCATCACGACCACATGCTTGCGTTCCGGCTCCTGCTCTTCAAGCTCCTGTAGCTGCTGCTGCAGATGCGCCACCGCACCGAAGAAGATGGAACCGTTGAGCCGCAGCATTTTGATCTGCGGGCATTCTGGTCGACCGTCGAGGGGGACGTAGTGATAGCTTTCCGGATCGAGATCGGGCAGCACCGGTTCAAGCATGGGGCGCGAGGTGCGATACAGATAGAAGGCCAGCGACAGCGCGATGCCAAAGAAAATGCCCTTTTCCAGATCGACCAGCGTGCCGATCAGAGTCACCCACAGCACGATGGTTTCCTGCCGGCTGATTTTGGGCAGCAGGCCGATGTGGTGGAAGTCGATCAGCCCCCACGCCACCAGAAACAGGATGCCGGCCATTGCCGCGTTGGGCAGAAAGGCGGCCAGGGGTGCCACCAGCAACAGAATCACCACCAGGAACAGCGAAGCGAACACGGCTGCGAGGGGGGTCCGCGCGCCCGCTGCGTAGTTGACGCCGCTGCGGTTGAACGATCCGCTGGACGGGTAGCTGGAGAAGAAGCTGCCGATCAGGTTGGACAAACCCTGTCCGACAAACTCCTGGTTGCCGTCGATGTGCTGACCGGATTTGGTGGCGATGGCGCGTGAGATGGAGACCGCTTCCGTCAGCGCCAGCATGGTAATGATGAGCGACGGGAACAGCATCTGGTGCAGCGAGCCAAAGGAAAAGTCGGGCGCCGACAGCGGCGGCAGGCCGGCCGGCAAGGCGCCCACGGTTTTGACGTGGGTGACGTCCACGCCGTATTCCCCGTTCAGAAACAGCGCCGCGAAGCTGCCCACCAGCATGGCGGCAATCATGTAGGGAAATTTGGGGACGAAGCGCTTGACCAGAATGCCCGAAGCCAGCGTGATGACGGCCACCGCCGTGACGTAGGGATTGATGTCGCCGACCTGCTTGGCGAACAGGGCCAGCGTTTCGAAGAAGGGCGTGCCGCGCGGGATATCCAGGCCAAAGAAGTTCTTGATCTGGCTGCCCGCGATGAGCATGGCCGCGCCCGCGGTAAAGCCGATCACGACGGTGTGGGAAATGAAGTTGACCAGCACGCCCATGCGCGCCAGCCCCAGGATCAACTGGAATACCCCGGCCATGAACGTCAGCGTCAGCACCATGCTGATGAATTCCGGTGAGCCGGGGGACGCAAAGGGGCTGACCGACGCGAACACGGCGATGGAAATCGCAGTGGTCGGGCCGGACACCAGATGCCACGACGAGCCGAACAGGGCGCCCACAATGGCGGGCATCATGGCCGCGTACAGACCATATTCCGGAGGCAGGCCGGCGATGGTCGCGAAGGCGACCCCTTGCGGCAGCACGATGAGAGCGCCGGTAAGACCCGCCATCGCGTCGTCGCGCGCGGTGCTGCCGTTGACCGAAGGCCACCAGCGCAGAAAGGGGAAAAGTCTGTAAACCCAGAGCGGGCAAACCTGGGCGAATTTGGTAAGAGTATTTTGCATGGTGGCCCCATTTTAATGCATTCGCGGCGGATGACCCAGCCCGGGCGCCCCCGCTCGCCTGATAACAGGCCTGGCCGTATGGGCGCGTCCGTCATGCACGAGATTGTCCCCGGACTGGGCGGCACGGGGTGGTTGCCCTGAAACCCGGATGGATTGCGTTAGCCTGGTTTGGCGTCTGGCCGGATCCCGGCGTGCAGGTCAAGGACGGTAGCAGGGGTTCCCGATATCTGACGGCTGGCGAGTTGCTGCAGCGCCTGATGAAATTCGCCGGGCAGCCGCTTCATGGTTTCTGCGGCTTGCGGCGCGTAATACACCAGTTCGAACGGCACGCGTTCATCGAGCGCGGTGCGCGCCTGCGGCCGGAAATGCTGCCAGGCCAGTTCGACCCAGGCCTTGTTCTGGCTGTCGACGAAAATGAATTCTTCCGGGTCGAGCACCGCCATGTACTGCATGGAACGGATCGGCACGAACAGGCATTTGCCCGCGCGCGTCAGCAAGGTGTGCGCGAGGTTGTAGGTGACGGCTGGAAGAAAGGCGGGCAGCCGTTCGATTTCCTGTTCGCGATAAAAGCGTTCTTCCATAAACGCAACGTTAGCAGGCTTGGCGATGGTTGTGGAGCCGGAGTTTTCATCCGGTTTCGGGCGCACGTTGATGGCACCGGGTTTGAGGCAAAATGGCGACACTTTCCGGATGACTCTCCCATGGCAGACCTGATTTTCGATACCCACCTCGAGCACTTCGACCGCGACGTGATCGAGGCTTCGCACACGCGCCCCATCCTGGTCGATTTCTGGGCCGACTGGTGCCCGCCCTGCCGCGCGCTGACACCGGTGCTGGAACGCGTCATCGCGCATTACGCCGGCAAATTGCACATGGCCAAGGTCGAGGTGGACGAAGGCGCCAACATGAAGCTGGCCGGTCGCTATGGGCTGCGCGGGTTTCCCACTGTGCTGCTGTTCGTCAAGGGCGAAATCGTCGGGCGGTTTTCCAGTGCCCACCCGGAACACTGGGTGCACGACTTTATCGCCGAGCACGCTGGCATTGAATAAATCACAGCTGAGTCAACTGCGCCCGGGTCAACCCCTTTGGGTGCTCGACACCAATGTGGTACTCGATCTATTCCATTTTGATGACCCCGCTACGCGCCCCCTGGCGCGCGCGCTCGAAGCGGGTTTGATCCGCTGTGCGGCAAGCGCGGCCACGCTGGCGGAATGGCGGCGCGTGCTGACCTATCCCGAGTTTGGGCTCGACGCGGCGGCGCAGGCGGCGATGGATGCACGTTATGCAGCCTGCGTGTCGCTGGTTGCCGAACCTGGAGCGGGAATGGGCTTGCCGCGTTGTCGCGATGCCGACGACCAGAAGTTTCTGGAACTTGCGGTCGCGTGCTCGGCCGAAGCGCTGGTGAGCAAGGACCGCGCCCTGCTCGACCTGCGCCGCCGCCGTTTGCCTTTTGCCATCCTCAGCCCGGCTCAGGCAATCGCGCATTGCGAAGAAATGGTGGCAAAGCTGATATAAGCACCGCATCGCGCGCCTCTTGAAATCACTGCAGTCGCGCCCATTTATCCAGACGCACGCACAGCGCGCGACTATCGAGTTTTTATGGAGTTTCTATGAAACGCATCTTCCTGTTCCTCGCCACCAACGTGGCCATTTTGCTGGTGCTGTCGGTCGCCATGCGCGTGCTCGGCATCGAGCCTTATCTCACCGCCAATGGCATGAATCTCGGATCGCTGCTGGCGTTCGCGGCGGTGATGGGTTTTGGCGGCTCGCTCATTTCGCTGGCGATATCCAAGTGGATGGCGAAGAAATCGATGGGGGTGCGAGTGATCGAGACGCCAGCCAACTCAACCGAATTCTGGCTGGTCGAAACCGTGAAAAAATTCGCTGCCGACGCCGGGATCGGCATGCCCGAAGTCGGAATTTTCGATACGCCCGAAGCCAACGCCTTCGCCACCGGCATGAGCAGGAACAGCGCGCTGGTCGCGGTGTCGTCCGGTTTGCTGCAAGCGATGACGCGCGAGGAGGCCGAAGCGGTGATCGGCCACGAAATCGCCCACGTCGCCAACGGCGACATGGTGACCCTGGCGCTGATTCAGGGTGTGGTGAATACCTTCGTCCTGTTCCTGTCGCGGGTCATCGGCCATACCGTGGACAAGCTGGTGTTCAAAACCGAGCGCGATACCGGCCCGGCGTTTTTCATCACCACGATGATCGCCCAGTTGGTGCTCGGCGTGCTCGCCTCGATCATCGTCATGTGGTTTTCGCGTCAACGCGAATTCCGCGCTGACCGTGGCGGCGCCAGCCTCGCCGGCAAGCAGAACATGATCGGCGCGCTGGAGCGCCTGGGCAGCCTGCATCCGGCGCCGTTGCCGGAAAAAATGGCGGCCTTCGGTATCAGCGGGGGTGGCGCAGCGGGGCTCAAGCGCCTGTTCATGACCCACCCGCCGCTGGAAGAACGCATCGCCGCGCTGCGCGCGGTAGGGTAAACCCGGCCTGAGGCAATCGCATGGACGCCGCCCTGCATATTGGCGAGCCCTGGATGTGGGCAGCATTCATCGGCTTCGTGGTGGCGATGCTGGCCGTCGACCTGTTCCTGGTCGGCGGCAACAAGGCGCACAAGGTCAGCTTCAAGGAAGCGGCGGCGTGGTCGTTCGTCTGGTTTGCGCTTGCCATGCTGTTCAACCTTGGGTTGTGGTGGCATCTCAAGGGCACGTACGGCGCAGAGATTGCCGATGCCAAAGCGATGGAGTTTTTGACCGGCTACCTGATCGAGAAATCGCTCGCGGTCGACAACATTTTCGTCTTTCTGATGATTTTCAGCTTCTTCGCCGTACCGGCGGAGTATCAGCGGCGCGTGCTGATTTACGGCGTGATCGGTGCCATCGTGATGCGCGCCGTGATGATCGTGGCGGGCGCATGGCTGGTGCAGGAGTTCCACTGGATCCTGTATCTGTTCGGGGCTTTCCTGGTCGTCACTGGCATCAAGATGCTGATTTTTGCCGAAGCCGAGCCGGACCTGAGCGCAAATCCACTGCTCAACTGGATCAGGCGCCACCTGCGGCTGACGCCGGGCTATCGCGGCGAGAAGTTCTGGGTGGTCGAGAATGGCGTGCGCGTATTCACGCCGTTGTTCCTGGTGCTGGTCATGATCGAGTTGTCCGACCTGATCTTTGCGGTCGATTCGATCCCGGCGATTTTCGCCATCACCACCGATCCCTTCATCGTGTTCACCTCCAACATCTTTGCCATTCTCGGCCTGCGCGCGATGTACTTCATGCTCGCCGGCCTGGCGGAGCGCTTTCATCTGCTGAAGTACGGCCTGGCGATGGTGCTGGTGTTCGTGGGGACCAAGATGCTGATCGTCGACTTTTACAAAATCCCGGTCGGCTTGTCGCTCGGCATCGTCGGCCTCATCATCGGCACTTTCATGTTCGCCAGCCTGTGGGTGACGCGCAAACCGTCCGCACCGCGCTGACTGGTCTGACGAGGCGCCCATGCCGGCCAATATCGACTCGCCGCTCGCTCGCCGCATCGCGGCCTTTGTGTTTCTGGTCTTCATTTTTGGCAGCACCTTCTGGGTGCTGTCACCGTTTTTCGCCTCGCTGGCATGGGCCGGCATCCTCGCCTACGTCACCTGGCCGCTGCATCAGTTCATCAATCGCCGTTTGCCGGAACGAGAGAACGTCGTTGCCCTGCTGATGACGCTGGGCGTGG
>Ga0315271_10001347_pt1 | contig 14749 bp, 10 predicted proteins | sample C3_top_MG_FD_204664 | JGI IMG/M metagenome (GOLD analysis project Ga0315271, IMG submission 204664) | Sediment microbial communities from Yellowstone Lake, YNP, Wyoming, USA - C3_top | ecosystem: Environmental > Aquatic > Freshwater > Lake > Sediment | place: USA: Wyoming | collected 2017-08-01 | reverse complement strand
ACCTCCTCCTCGTCCATGTCGGCCGTGACCTGCACGAGGTCGTCCTCCATGAAGGCGCTCATCTGGTCGTCGGGTGCGGCGAGCACGAGGTCGCGCAGGCTGACCACCCCGACCAGCCGCTCCTCGGAGTCGACGACGTAGAGGTACGTCATCATGTGCTGCTCCGGGCGCTCCCGCCGGATCCAGTCGAGCGCCTTGCCCGCCGTGGCCTTGCGCGGCAGCATCACGAAGTCGGTGGTCATAAGAGAGCCGGCCGTGTGCTCGGGGTGGCTGGCCAGCCGGCGCAGGTCCTGCTCACGCTTGTCGGGCTGGAGCGCCAGCAACTCCTGGGCCAGCGGGTCGGGAAGCTCGCTCAGGATGTCCGCCGCCTCGTCGGCCTCGATGCGCTCGAGCACCTTGGCGGCGCGCTCGAGCGGCATCTCCTGCAGCGCCGCCGTGCGCAACTCCTCGTCCATCTCCTGCAGCGTGTCGGCGGCGAGGCCGGCGTTCAGCGTGGCGAGCACCGTCGCCCGCTCGCGCGGACCGACCTGGCCGATGATGTCGGCGATGTCGGCCGGGTGCAGTTCCGCCAGCTCCGCGAACGCCTCCACGAAATTGAGCCGGGAGAGACGCAGCGCGATGAGGTTGACGTCGCTCCAGGGCACGAAGTCGCCGCTCTTCTTCGGCAGGCGGCGCGAGAGGAACCCGAGGCCGAAGCGCCGCGCGAGCGCGGCCGAGCTGGCGTCGACGCCGCTGACCACGAGGTGGTCCTCCGCCGGCTCGAGCACCACGTCCTGGACGCGGACGAACGTGCGCCGGCGCATGTCCAGCACCTGGTTGTCGAGCAAGGCGTCGACCAGCGAGAGCTCGTCCGGGCGCAGCGAGGCCGCCTTGACCGCCTCGAACGGCACGCCGAGCAGCAGCCGCTCGCCGTCCACGTCTATCTCGCCGATCTGGGCCCACGACGCAGCGAGCTGGCCCTCGTCGCGGTCGATGAAGAAGGCGGTGATCACCGGCGGGTCCAGCGCCGTGCTGGCGACCACATCGCCGAGCTCGCCGACCTCCACACCTGCGGCGTCGAAGACCTTCATGCCGTCGAGCTCTGACAGTGCGAGCGATCCGGGGATCTCGTCCATGAGGGGGGCGCCCATCCTTTCCTGACGGTGCCCGGCGAGGATACTCACGGCGCCGCGCGACCGTCAATCGTGGCGCCGCAGCGATCTGGTCATCAACGATAGCGTTCGTAGAGGGCGCGTGGGATATGCTCTCGCGGTCAACCCCCCGCCAAGACCCCGAAACAAGGAGGACGCGGTCTCAATGGAAGCGGTAGAAACCGGCTCGGGCGGCGCGCTGGAGCGGTTCTTCAAGTTCAAGCAGTGGAACACGTCGGTCAAGCGCGACATGCTCGCAGGGCTCACGACCTTCATCGTCATGTCCTACATCATCTTCGTGAACCCGAGCATCCTCGGGCTCGGCGGCAAAGGCCTGCCCTTCGCGGCCGTGCTCACGTCCACCTGCCTCGTGGCAGGCGTGATGACCATCCTCATGGGCGCCGTCACCAACCGCGCCTACGCCATCGCCCCCGGTATGGGACTCAACGCCGTCGTGGCGTTCAGCCTCGTTCTGGGCCAGGGCCTCACCTTCCCGGAGGCCATGGGCCTCATCGTCCTCGAGGGCGTCGCCATCACCATCCTGGTGCTCACCGGCTTCCGCGAAGCCATCTTCAAGGCCATCCCGCTGGAGCTCAAGAAGGCGATCGTCGTCGGCATCGGGTTCTTCATCCTCTTCATCGGCCTCGTGGACGGCGGCATCGTCACCGCAGGCAGCGGGACACCCGTCACGCTGGGGAACTTCGTCGGGGTCCCGGTCCTGGTGACCATCTTCGGCCTCGCCGTGACGATCATCATGCTCACGCGTGGCTGGCGTGGCGCCATCATCCTCGGGATCGTCTTCTCGACGATCCTCGCGACGATCCTCAACTACGCCTACGACAAGACGTCGTTCGCGGAGGGCATCGCCGTCATCCCGAGCAAGATCGTGGCTACACCGGACTTCAGCCTGATCGGCCAGTTCAACTTCGGCGCCTTCAGCAAACTCGGCGTCACCGCCGCGATCCTCTGGATCTTCAGCCTCATGCTGTCGGACTTCTTTGACACCATGGGCACGCTCGTCGGCGTCGGCGAGCAGGCCGGCTACCTGGACGACAAGGGTCACCTCAAGAAGCTCAACCGCCTGCTGTTCATCGACTCGCTGGCCGCCATCGCCGGCGGCGGCGCGTCGGCGTCGTCCGCCACCACTTACATCGAGTCGGGCGCCGGCGTCGCCCAGGGCGGGCGCACGGGCATGGTCGGCATCACCGTCGGCGTACTCTTCTTGCTGGCGATGTTCTTCTCACCGATCGCCGGCATCGTGCCGGCCAACGCCACGGCTCCGGCGCTGATCATCGTCGGCTATCTGATGATGGCAACACTGACGGCCGGCGAGACGATGGCCGAGGACGAAGAGGGCAAGGGCCTCGTGAAGAAGGCGATCGCCGCGATCAACTTCGGCGACATCGCCTTCGGCCTCCCCGCGGTGCTCACCATGACCATCATGCCGCTCACCTACAGCATCACGAACGGCATCGGCGCCGGCTTCCTCGCCTACACGCTCATCCGCATCACCCAGGGCAAGGCCAAGGAGATCAGCTGGATGCTGTGGATCGCCTCCGTCGGCTTCCTCATCTACTTCCTGGTGCCGCTCCTCCAGGCGAAGGGCTGGGTCTGACGTCCCTGCCTGCGGGCAGCAGCAGACCGCTCTGACGCGAAGGGGCGGGCCGCCGCAAGGCGGCCCGCCCCTTCTGCTATCCTGTCCGCCGTATGTCCATCGCTCTGCTCATCATCGCGCTCGCGGTCATCCTCGCCTCCGCCGAACTCTTCACCAACGGCGTGGAGTGGTTCGGCCGCCGTTACGAGCTCGGAGAGGGAGCCGTAGGCAGCATCCTCGCCGCCGTGGGCACGGCGCTGCCGGAGACATTGGTGCCGATCATCGCCATCGTCTTCACCGGCGGCGCGGCGGCGGAGCAGGTGGGCATCGGCGCGATCCTCGGGGCGCCGTTCATGCTGGCCAGCCTCGCCATGGTGGTCACGGCGGTCGCGGTCGTGGTGTTCTACTGGCGCGGCCGGCGCCCGCTGGCGGTCACGATCAACGAGGGCGTGATGCGCCGCGACCTCAGCCACTTCCTCATCGCCTACGCCCTGGCGCTGCTCGCCGGGGTCATCCACGTGCGCGCGCTGCACTACGGGCTCGCCGTCGGACTGATGATCTTCTACTGCTACTACGTGTGGGAGACGCTCCACGCCGAGGGCGACCTCGGCGAGGACACCAAGCCGCTCTACTTCCACCGCGACCCGGAGATGCCCCACACCTACCGCATCTTCCTGCAGATCGGCGTCGCCATCCTCGGCATCATCCTCGGCGCCGAGATCTTCGTGAAGGAGGTGCAGGTGCTCAGCGAGACGCTGGGAGCCGCTCCTCTGATCGTGTCATTGCTCGTCACGCCGATCGCCACGGAACTGCCGGAGAAGTTCAACTCCGTGCTGTGGATCCGCTCGCGCAAGGACACGCTGGCGCTGGGCAACATCACGGGCGCGATGGTGTTCCAGAGCACGTTCCCGGTGTCGGTCGGCCTCGTCTTCGCGACCTGGCAGCTCACGGAGCCGGCTCTGGTCGCCGGGGCTCTGGCGCTGTTCAGCGGCAGCGTGTTCTACCTGACGCTGAGGATCAGGCACAGGTTGACCTGGTGGTCGCTCGGCGGCGCCGGCTCTGTGTACTTCGCCTACCTGGTCTACGTGTTCGTCCACGCCAGCTAGCCGCGGGCGACTCCTCGGACGACGAACCCGGCCCGATCTTCAGCCGTCGTCCGCCGCACGTCGCACGTTTCCCGTGACCCGTCGCCTCTCGCCCGTGGTCCACGCCCGGTCGACTGGTAGTACCTCGCGTGCCGGGACCACAGGCGGTGCCGCCTGCAGCACCGTGATGCCGCCCGCGACACTGTCTGCGGTGCTCACGCAAACTGCACTACGTGTGTTCGCCCCGCATCATCCCTCTGCGGAAGCGACTACGCCGCGATGACGAGCAGCACCGTCGAGCCCGCCGGGACGACCGTGCCGGCGTCGGGCTTGATCTTCACCACCGTGCCTGGCTCCTGGCCGGTGTTGTTCTTCTGGCGGAACGCCACCGTGAGCCCGGCCGCGCTGAGCTGCGACGCCGCGGCCGTGGACTGCATGCCGTAGACGTTGGGCACGGCGACGCCGGCAGCCGTCGGCGACGGCGAGGGGCTCGGCGACGGCGAGCCGGTCGAGACGACGAAGCTCACCGTCGACCCCTTGTCGACCTTCGTGCCCGCGGTCGGGTCCTGGCTGACCACCAGCCCGGCCGGGACCGTCGTACTCGTGGTCTGCGACGGGGTCCCAAGCTTGAGCCCGGCGCCGGCGATCGCCGTCTCGGCGTCCGTTTGCGAAAGGTTGCTCAGGTCGGGCACCGTCACCTGCGGCTTGCCGCTGCTCACCCAGTAGGTGACCGTGTCGCCGCGGTTGACCTCAGTGCCCGCCGTCGGATCCTGCTTGTACACCTGACCCGAGGCCACCGAGTTCGACTTTCCGCTCTTCGGAGAGCCCACCAGGTCGTTCCTGGTCAGCCAGTCGTCCACGGCCGTCGCCGTCCAGCCCTTGAAGTCGGGCAACGGAGGCGCCTTCTGACTCCCCTTGCTCACCCAGATGTCGACGGTGGCGCCCTCGCGCATCTTGGTGCCGCCTACAGGCGCCTGGCGGCTCACGAAGCCCGAAGCGACGCGGTCGGAGAACTCCTCCTGCAGGCCGACCTTGAAGCCGTCCTTCTCCACGGCCTTTACGGCCGCGGCCTTGCTCAGGCCGACGACGCTGGGCACGTCCACCTTGTTGCCACTCATGGTCCACCACAGCGCGGCGGCCACGGCGGCGATGATCAGCACCAGGATGAGCACGAGCACGAGCGGCCACTTCGACTTCTTGCGCCGCGGCGGCATCGGCTGGTCCAGCACGGAGGTGGCGCCGGCATCCAGGCCGGCCGCGGCCATCACGCGGGTACGCTCGCCGCCGGTGTCGAAGGCGGCCGCCTGTATGGGGCCGCCCTCCTTGGCGGCGCGCAGGTCGCGCGCGAACTCGGCCGCCGACTGATAGCGGTCGGCCGGGTCCTTGGCCATCGCCTTGAGCACGATCTGATTGAGCGCGTACGGCATGCCCGGCACCAGCACGGACGGCTCGACCGGCACCTCGTTGACGTGCTTGAGCGCCACGGTGACGGCGCTGTCGCCCTTGAACGGAACGGTGCCGGTGAGCATCTCGTAGAGGCAGACGCCGACCGAGTACAGGTCGGAGCGCTCGTCGACGGGGTAGCCCTTGGCCTGCTCGGGCGCGAGGTACTGGGCGGTGCCGAGGATCGAGCCGGCCTCCGTCATCCCGGAGTCGCCGGCGCGCGCGATGCCGAAGTCCATGACCTTGGCGGTGCCGTGGGGGTCGATCATGATGTTCTGCGGCTTGATGTCGCGGTGCACGATGCCGCTGCGGTGGGCGAAGTCGACCGCCGCCAGGAGCTGCAGCGTGACAGCCACCGACTCGTTGCCGCTCAGCCGGCCGCGGCGGCGGATGAGGTCCTTGAGCGTCTCGCCTTCCACGTACTCCATGGCGATGTAGTACGTGCCGTCGACTTCTCCCCAGTCGTAGATGCTCACCAGGTTCTGCTGGTTGAGCCCCGCGGCCGCCTTAGCCTCGCGGCGGAAGCGCTCCACGAAGGTTGGGTCGTTGAGATAGCGCTGGAGCAGCACCTTGATGGCGACGTGGCGGCCGAGGGTGAGGTCCTCGCACAGGTACACGTCGGCCATGCCGCCGCCGCCGAGCTTGCGCACCACGCGGTACCGGCCGCCGACAACCTGTTCTGGCTGGAACACGTCGCTCACATCCGCCTGCCTCTCTCCTTCTGCTTCATGCTTACGACCACGGGCGCACCGTCCCTGCCTCTCAGGGCAGGGCGGGCTGCGCCAGCGCCGTCTTGATGATCGCGGCGGCGATCGGCGCAGCCAACTCGCCGCCGGTCGACTGCGTGTCCTCGATGACGATGGCGAACGCCACCTGCGGGTCGTTCGCCGGCGCGAACCCGATGAACCAGGCGAGGTTGGTACCGTCGCCCTTCTCCGCCGTTCCGGTCTTGCCGGCCACCTGGATGCCCTCGAGCGCGGCGGCCGTGCCCGTGCCCGCGTTGACGACGTTCTGCATCATCGTGTTGAGCTGGCTCGCGGTCAGCGCCTTGGTCGCCACGAGCCATTGCTCCGGCTGCGCCTTGCTCACGACCTGGCCATCCGGCGTCACGATCTCCTGCGTGTAGTAGGGCTTCATGACGCGGCCACCGTTGGCGACGCCGCCGGCCACGAGCGCCATCTGCAGCGGCGTGGCGAGCAACTTCTCCTGCCCGCACGCCGCCCAGGCGACGTCGAGCGGGTCCATGAACGCGTCCGGCGAGAGCAGGCCGTTCTTGCCGTACCGGCCGCTGGGCACGACCTCGCCGGCCGGCAGCGGCAGCGGCGGCGTCTTGTAGAAGCCGTACTGCTGGGCGCCGGCGATCAGGCGCTTGCGCCCAAGGGTGTTCCCGACCTTGGCGAAGGTCGTGTTGATCGACGCCGTGAGCGCATACGTGAAGTTGTTGGGGCCATAGACTTCGCCGCCGTAGTTGGTGACCTTGCCGCCGAAGACGACGTAGGTGCCGGTGTCGACGAACGGCGTGTCCGGCGTGACCTTGCCGGTGTCGAGTCCCGCCGAGGCGGTGACGACCTTGAACGCAGAGCCGGGCACGTAGAGCCCCTGGGTCGGCCGGTTGAGCAGCGGCGCCGTGGGGTCCTTGCTGAGCGTGGCCCAGCGGTCGTCCAGATTGGCAGGGTCGTAGGTCGGGGCCGACGCGGAGGCGATCAGCGCGCCCGTCTTCGGGTCGAGCACGACGATCGCGCCCGTCTTGCCCTGCAGCTGCTGCTGGGCGACCTTCTGGACTGCCGGCACGAGGGTGAGCTTGACGTCGGCGCCCTTGGGCCGGCGCCCGAGCAGCTTGTCCACCCAGTTCTGCACGCCGAGGTCGCTCGCCTGGCCGGTGAGCTGGTCGTTGAGCTGCGACTCGATGCCGCTGCGCCCGTACCGGACGGAGTCGTATCCGATGAGCTGCGGCGCGAACGTCCCGTTGGGATAGTCGCGGTAGTAGTAGCCGGAGCGGCGCTCCGTGCCGGCGATCACCGACCCGTCGTAGCCGACGATGTCGCCGCGCTTGATCTTCATCTCCTTGGCGATGCTGCGCTTGTTCTCGGGGCGGTCCTGGAACCACTGCGCGCGCACGACCATGATCCACGTGAGGTTGACGACGAGCGCGACGAACAGCACGACCGCGACGATGAACACCTTGGACATGGCCTTGTTCATCGGCCTACCCCTTCTCCGCCAGATGCCGGCGCTCGAGGTCGGACCCGCCCCGGATGATGTTCGTCCGGTTGGAGACCATGAGCAGCAGCGCGACGAGGATCAGGTTCGCGGTGATGGAGCTGCCGCCGTAGCTCACGAAGGGGAGCGTGACGCCGGTGAGCGGGATCAGCCGTGTGACGCCGCCGATGATGATGAAGGACTGGACGGCGAACGCCGTCGCCAGTCCCGCCGCGAGGAGCTTGGAGAAGCCGTCCGGCGCGTAGACCGCGATGCGGAAGCCCCGCCACACGAAGAGAAGGTAGACGAGGACGACGCCTACGGCGCCCAGCAGTCCCATCTCGTTGGCGATGGCGGTGAAGATGAAGTCGGTCTGCAGGTCGGGGACGACCGGCTGGCGGTTGGCGTACAGCAGGTAGCCGCGCCCGAAACCGGCGCCGACGATGCCGCCGTCGGCGATCGTGAACAGCGACTGAAGCAACTGGTAGCCGGTGGTCGACGCGTGCGGCCAGGGATCGAGCCAGACCGCGAAGCGGTCCTGCACGTGCGGGACGACGTAGACGGCGATCGCGCCGGCGATGGCGAACAGCCCCACGCCGGCGGCCACGTACACGGCGCGCGCCGTGGCCATGTACATGAGCGAGACGAAGATCGACATGAAGAGCAGCGCCATGCCGAAGTCCTTCATGAAGACCAGCATGGCGAGCGACAGGATCCACATCACAAGCAGGGGGCCGAAGTATTTGAACGCCGGCACGGGCACGCCGAGCACGTGCCGCTGGGGCACGGAGAGCATGACCTTCTTGTCGTCCAGATAACCGGCCAGGAAGATCACGATCGCGAGCTTGGCGAACTCCGACGGCTGGATGCTGAAGCCGAACGCGTGGATCCAGAGCTTGGCGCCGTTGACGGTCGTCCCGATCACGATGGTGATGACGAGCAGCGCGAGCCCGACGGCGCCGATGAGGTAGCGGTAGCGGTCGAGCTTCATGTGGTCGCGCACGATGAGCACCGTGAGGATGAAGAGCGCCGCGCCGGCCAGCAGCCACTGCCCCTGCAGGAGCGCCAGCGCGGGCCTGATACGGAAGATCTCGGTGAGGCCGATGGCGGCCAGCAGCGCGGTGATGGGCAGCAGGAACGGGTCGGCCTGCGGCAGGAAGATGCGTTCGAGCAGGTGCAGCAGCACGAAGATGCCGACGAAGATCAGCCCGTAGATGATCGAGACGCGGTTGATCTCGCGGAAACGGCCCGTGTACACCGACACGTACGCCATCGTACTCACGGCGCCGGCGAGGATGAGGAACACCAGTTCCAGGTTGCGCCGGCTCACGGCCACATCCCCAGCATCTTGGAGAGCGACAGCGCGGACTCACGGTCACGTAGCTGTTGCTCGTCCACGAGCGCGCGCGCGGCCGGAGAGAGCGTGCCGTAGTCGACGACGCTGCGCCGGTACACGGCGTGCAGCGGAATGGGGCCGATCTTGCCAGGCACGCCGCTGTAGATGGCCAGCGTGCCGCCGTCGACGCCGACGAAGAACACGGTGCTCAGGAAGAACGCGCCGGCCGCGAGGGCGACGACGAGCACGACCAGCAGGCCGGCGACGATGCCGAGGCGGCGCACGGAGCGCCTGCGCCGGCGCGCCGCCTGGGCCACCGGGTCCGCCGCGCCACCGTCGCCGCCCTGCTCGGCGCGCAGCGCGGCGAGTGCGTCGGCGGCGTCGATCTCGGCCTCGGCGTCGTCAGGCTCGGCGGAGGCCACGACGAACGGCAGTTCGCCGGTCGCCTCGTCGGCCTCGGGGTCGGCCGGCCGGACCAGCGTGGTCTCGTCTTCTTCGGCGCCGTGCGGGCCCTCGTCGACGCGCACCACCACGGCGGTGATGTTGTCGGGTCCGCCCTGCCGCCGAGCCTCCAGGATCAGGCGCTCGGCCGCCTGCTGCGGGTCGCTGCGCGTGAGCGCGACGCGGATGGCGTCGGCGCCGACCGGCCCGCTGAGGCCGTCGCTGCACAGCAGCAGCACGTCGCCCGGCAGCAGGTCTTCGGTGAACTCGTCGATGCGCGCCTGCGGCTCGGTGCCGAGGGCGCGGCTCAGGATGCTGCGGTGCGGGTGGACGGCCGCCTCTTCTTCGGTCAGGCGGCCGTCACGCACCATCTCGCCGACGAGCGAGTGGTCGTCGCTGACCTGACGCAGCTCGCCGTCGCGCAGCAGGTAAGCGCGGCTGTCGCCGATGTGGGCGAACCGGGCCGTGCCGCCCTCGAGCACGAAAGCCGTGAGCGTCGTGCCCATGCCGGTGTGCTCGACGTTGTCGTGGGCGCGCTGGAAGACGGCGGCGTTGGCGACCTCGGCGGCCGCATGCAGCGGCGTCCCCCTGGCCACCTCGGCGGCGAGCGTCTCGGCGGCGAGCCCGCTGGCGACCTCGCCGGCGTTGGCGCCGCCCATGCCGTCGCAGACGGCGTACAGCGGCGCCTGGACGACGAAGGTGTCCTCGTTGGTCTTGCGATGGAGCCCGATGTCCGTGAGGGCGCCGTGTCTGGCGACGAGCGTCACCCGCCGTTCACTCCTCGTAGCGGAACGTGGTCTCGCCGATGCGCAGCCGGCTGTCCATCCTCAGCTGCGCGTCCGACACTTGCTTCTCATTGAGGAACGTGCCGTTCGTGCTGCCGAGGTCCTCGACGAAGTAGAACTGGCCGCGCGGGACCAGGCGCGCGTGGGTGGTCGAGACGAACTGCTCATCGAGCACGATGTCGCTGGTGGCGGCGCGGCCCACGGTGATCCAGCCCTCGAGCGGGAAGATGACGCCGGGCGGGATGATGGTGCTCTCTTCGACGACGAGGCGCGGGTTGATGTGCGCCGAGAAGTCCATCTTCTGACCGTCCATGGTGCGCTCCACGTCGCGATCCTCGCGGCGCTGCTCGCGTTCGGCCGGCGTGAACGTGGGCGCGAGTCTGTCGCCGGCCGGCAGGGCCACGTCGGGGGCGGCGGACGGAGCAGCCGCGCCGCCGCCGCGCACGTTCTGCACGGCCGTCTTCACGACCTGCCAGATGAACAGGTAGAGCAGGACGAGGATGCCGATCTTGAGGACGAGCAGGACGATGTCGATCATGCGACTCTCCTGCGCCGCGCGCCGCTACGGCTCGCCGGCGCCGTGGTCACCCGGACCTCGCGGTCAGGGCTGCCTCTCGAACAGGAGCTCGGTGGTGCCGAGCTCGATGCGGTCTCCGTGCTGCAGCACGACCTGCTTGACGTCGCGGCGATTGACGCGCGTGCCGTTGGTGGAGCCGAGGTCGAGCAGCATGAAGCCGTCGTCCTGCTTGCGGATCTCGGCGTGTTGCCGCGAGACGTTGGGGTCGGTGAGCACGATATCGCAGCGCCGGCTGCGGCCGATCACCGTGACCGCCTCCGTGAGCTGGTAGTCGCCCTGGCGGCCGCGCAGGACGCCGCGCGCAGACGAGACGCGCGGGGCGGCGGCAGCCGCGGCGGCTGCGGGCACGGCCGGCTCCTGGTAGAGCACGGTCTGGTCGATGACGGGCCCGGGCGCGACCGCTGCAGCCGGCGGCACGACCGCGGCGGGGGCGCCGAACGCGTCGTCTCCGGGCATCTCGACCGGCGCGCCCATGGTGCGTGTCGCGATGCCGAACTCCCCGAGACGCAGGTCCTCGTCGCAGTGCAGTTCGATGCGCGGCGGCGCGACGAGCGTCCAGCCCTCGCGGCGCGCGAACGCCGTCACGTAGTTGGACAGCTCGGTCTTGAGCGAGTCCTCGAACGAGGCCAGGTGGTCGAAGTCGTCCTTGCCCAGGTAGACGTCGAACTCGTTGGGCACGTAGACGTTGGAGACGCCGACCGTCTTGTGGTCGCCCATCTCCTTCGCCAGCTTGTGCGCGAGCTCGACCGGCTGCACGCTCGACTTGAACGCACGCCCGAAGCCGCCCTCGACCAGGCCTTCGAGTTTGTTATTCGCCTTCCTGAAGATGCCCATCGTCACTTTCTTCCGGTGCTTCTCCGGTGGTCAGGACCAGCGGCAAGAGTATCACGGCGGCGGGCACGGCCACACTCCAGACGAGCGGCCACAGGCTCGCGGGATAGTGCCAAACGACCACCGGCACGATGCGATACACCGCGAACACGGCGGCGAAGGAGAGAGACCAGATCCAGAGACGGTGCTCGAGGCGACGGCGCGTCAGGGCATAGCCCAGGGCCGCCGCCAGGCCGGCCCAGACGGCGGCCTGCAGCAGCGTCGGCGCCGCCAGCGCGTGCACGAGCACGCGGCCGGCGGCGGTGAACGGGTCGCCGGCGGCCGCGACGTCCCGGCCGACGGGCCAGCGCGGCTGCTCCAGGCTGAACGGGCCGCGCTGCGCGCGCGTGAGCAGCAAGAAGAGGACGGTCCCGGCGCCGGCCCAGGCGGCGGTGAGCGGGCCGCGGATGCGGCCCAGCAGCGCCGCCGCCGCCGGCGCCAGCAGCGTCAGGTAGGCCGGAGTGAGCACCAGCGCGAACGCCGGCCACAGCGCCGTGATGGGCCTCGTGCGCGCGATCAGGAAGACTGCGACGGCGAAGACGAGATACGCGGCGCCGGCGCTGAGCGAGACGTTGAAGAGCGGGAACGCGAGCGAGCCGAGCAGGAAGGCGAGCCCCGCCTCGGGGACGACCGCCCAGACGGCCGCGCTCACGGCGACCAGCGGCAACGTCCAGCTCTGCGGATACGCCGGCAACGCCCCGAGCACCGCGGCACTGGTGACCGCGGCAAGCGCCGCGCCGCCGGCGCGCTCGGCGACCTCGGCGGCGCGCCCCAGCGGCCGGACGAGGCGCCGCGCCTTCTGGAGGCGCCGCGCCTGCAGGCGGCCGCTGCGCAGCAGGTCGTCGAAGGCGTCGCTGAGGTAGGCCGGCGTCGGGCGTTCGGCGGGACGCGGCGCGCAGGCCGCGTCGATGAGCGTGATCAGATCGTCGGGCAGATCGGGGCGCAGCGTGGCCAGCGACGGCAGCCGCGCCCCGGCGACGTTGGAGAGCGTCTCCGCCGGCGTGGCTCCCCGCAGGGGATGCTCGCCGGCCAGCAGCTCGTACAGCACCATGCCGGCCGAGTAGACGTCGGTGGGCGGCTGCACGCGGCGTCCGGCCGCCTGCTCCGGCGACATGTACGCGATGGTGCCGATCACGTCGCCGTCCCCGGTGAGCGTGTCCGAATCCATGAGGTGGGCGATGCCGAAGTCCATGACCTTGACGTGGCCGTCGTCGCCCAGCATGACGTTCTGCGGCTTCACGTCCCGGTGGATGATGCCCTGGCTGTGTGCGTACGCGAGCGCGTCGAGCAGCTCGACGGCGACGGCGACCACGTCCCCGTCGCCGAGCTCGTGGCCGAGCTGGTCCAGCGACTGGCCGCGCACGAGCTCCCAGACCAGGATGCTGCCCTCGCCGTCGGCGAACCAGTCGTAGAGCGCGACGATGTTGGGGTGGTCGAGCGCCGCGGCGGCCTCGACCTCGCGCACGATGCGCGCGCTCAGCGCCCGGCCGTCGGGCACGATCTTGAGCGCGACGGGCTCGTCGAGCGTGACGTCGAAGGCCTCGTACACGTCCGCGAACGCGCCGCTGCCGATCTTGCCGACCAGCTCGTAGCGGTCGCGCCAGTCTGCGAAATAGGGTGCGGTGTTCGGTGCTGCGACGGACATGAGGGCTCGCTTCGTCCTGAGGTTTGCTCGGTATTCGGTATGGTACAATCCGAACCCTGTTAGAGCCGGTGGGCGAGTGGCGGAATTGGCAGACGCGCTAGGTTCAGGGTCTAGTGAGCTTACGCTCGTGGGGGTTCAAGTCCCCCCTCGCCCACCATCCACCTAGTAATGGGGGTCCGCGGGGTGGATTTCTTCGACGATGGGACGAGCCGCGCGCCGGCAGATGCCGGCGGCCCGCCTGCCGCTCCCTCATCCCGCCGCCGACCTTCCGACCGCCGCCGCACCCGCATCCAGCGCCTCGTCATCCTGGCGCTCATCCTCTTCATCGTCGTCTTCGGCTTGGCCTGGTGGGCGCGCAGCTGCCAGCACAACCGTAAGGTGGGCACCTACGAGACCTACTTCGCGGGTGTCTCCACCGCCATCGACGACTCGGTGAGCCTGGGTAAGCAGGTCTCGGCGATCATGCTCGACCCCACCAAGCTGTCGCGCAAGGAGCTCATCGCCAAGCTCGGCCAGCTCAGCGCACAGCAGGAAGAGATCGCCGTGCGCGCCGCGGGGTTCGAACCGCCGAGCACGCTCCAGGACGAGCAGACCGTCTTCTCGACCGGCATGAAGGTCCGCGCCAACGGGTTCAGCCTGCTCCGCACGGCCATGCTCGGCGCCCTCGGCAACAAGAAGGTGGGCGTCAAGCAGATCACCGCCCTCGACGGCTACTTCAGCGGACCGGACGCCTACTACCAGCAGCTCGTGTACGTGCCGGCCCAGAAGACGATGCAGGACGACGGCGTCAGCGGCGTGGCCGTCCCGACATCGACCTACTACCTCACGTGGAAGGCTCTCGATCCGGTCACCGTCGAGGCAATGCTCGCCAACATCGGCAAGTCGCCCAAGCTGACCGGCAGCCACGGTGTCGCCCTCCTCGGCGTGACCGCCAAGAGCGGCTCCAGATCGATCACGCTGGTCAAGGGACGCACCAACGACGTCCCGGCGTCGACCGACCTCGCCTTCGTCGCCCAGGTCCAGAACCAGGGCAGCGTGACGGAGAAGCAGGTGCCGGTCACGGCCACGCTCACGCTCCCCGGCGGCGCCGCGCTCAAGCAAGAGGCGTCCATCGCCACCATCCAGGCCGGCAAGACGCAGGACGTCACCATCACCGGCTTCATCATCCCCGCGGAGGCGCTGAGCAAGGTCGTCGTGCTCAAGGTCACCGCAGGCCCGGTCAAGGACGAGCGCATCGAGACCAACAACACCGCCACCTACAAGCTCCTCTTGCAGCTCCAGTAACGGCGGATGCAGACCTTCCGCGACATCGCCCCGTACGTGGCTCTGGGGAGCGCGGTCGTTTCGCTCGTCCTCCTCATCCTGGTGGTCGTGCTCATGGCCCGCGTCGGCCGCCTTCGCCGTGCCCAGACGGTCGTGCTCGGGCACCACGAGCAGCGCGACATCGTCGCCCACACCGAGGACCTCGACACCCAGGTCCGCAACCTGCGCGAGGCCGTCGAGATCCTCACCGACCAACTCGACGACCAGAAGCGCCACCTCGACCACGCGCTGACCAACCGCGCGATCATCCGCTACGACGCCTTCCGGGACGCCGGCGGCGAGCAGAGCGCCTCGTTCGCGCTGCTCGACGAGTACCGCTCC
>Ga0315271_10001346_pt1 | contig 14754 bp, 12 predicted proteins | sample C3_top_MG_FD_204664 | JGI IMG/M metagenome (GOLD analysis project Ga0315271, IMG submission 204664) | Sediment microbial communities from Yellowstone Lake, YNP, Wyoming, USA - C3_top | ecosystem: Environmental > Aquatic > Freshwater > Lake > Sediment | place: USA: Wyoming | collected 2017-08-01 | reverse complement strand
CTGGCGGTCGGCTCGACGATCGCCTTCAGCCTGGCGCTGATGGGCGCAACCACATCCGCGTCGACGTCTTCCACGAGAAGTTTCCGCGCGGTCTGCAGGCCGCGCTGAATTGGCTGTCGATCGTCTCGCTGGCCGTGCTCGGCGTCTTCATCGCCTGGGTGGCGTTCAAGGTCATCGGCGACACCCGGCAGTACGGCAGCACGGCGCAAACCCCCTGGGCCACGCCGCTGATCTGGCCGCAGAGCGTCTGGTTCGCCGGTCTGGTGACCTTCGCCCTGGTCGCCACCGGCTATGCGCTGCGCGCCAGCGTACTGCTGCTCAAGGGTGAGGTCGACACGCTGAACCACGACTTCCACCCGAAGAGCGCGAAGGAGGAACTGAAAGAAGAGCTCGACGACCTGGCGCAACGCCAGACCGCCGAAGAAGGAGCCAGGCCATGAGCGTCGGAATCTTCAGCCTCGCATTCATCCTGATGATCGGCATGATGCTGATCGGCGTCCCGATCGCCGTGTCGATGGCGCTGATCGCCATCGTCGGCGGCATCGCCGCCTATGGCGTGCCGTTCATGGACTCGATCGCGCCGGTGGTCTGGGGCGTACAGAACGAGAACCTGCTGACCTCGATCCCATTGTTCGTGCTGCTGGGCGAATTGCTGCTGCGCTCGGGCATCGCCGACCGCATGTACATCGCGCTGTCGGCCTGGCTGGGCCGGCTGCCCGGCGGGCTGCTGCACACCAACATCGGCAGTTGCGCGCTGTTCGCGGCGACCTCGGGCTCGTCGGTGGCCACGGCGGCCACCATCGGCACGGTCGCGCTGCCGTCGCTGCAAAAACGCGGCTACTCGATGCGCGCCTCGCTCGGTTCACTGGCTGCCGGCGGCACGCTGGGCATCCTGATTCCACCCAGCGTCAACATGATCGTCTATGGCTCGCTGACCAACAACTCGATCGGCAAGCTTTTCATCGCCGGCATCATCCCGGGCCTGCTGCTGACTGGCTGCTTCATGCTCTGGATCTGGATCTCCAGCGTGGCCAGCGGCAACGTCAAGCGCGAAGCCAAGGTGCCGCTGGAAGAACGCCTGCGCACCTTGAAGTTCCTGCTGCCGCCACTCGTCGTTTTCGGCATCGTCATGGGCAGCCTGTACCTGGGCATCGCCACCACCACCGAGAGCGCTGCGCTGGGCGTGACCGCGGCGCTGTTCTTCGTCTGGCAATCGGGCAAGCTAAGTTGGGAGGTGCTGCGCACCTGCTTCATCTCGACCGCGCGGGTCAGCGGCATGATCCTGCTGATCATCATGGCGGCCTTCATCCTGAACCTCACGATCAGCCTGACCGGGGTGGCCGGGTCGATGACCAAGGCCGTGACGTCGCTCGGCCTGTCGGCGACCACCATGATCCTGGTGCTGATCGTGTTCTACCTGATCCTGGGCATGTTCATGGACGTGCTGTCGATGCAGGTGGCGACGATCCCGATCACCTATCCGATCGTCACCGCGTTGGGCGTCGATCCGATCTGGTACGGCATCTTCATCGTGCTGATGTGCGAGCTCGGCCTGATCACGCCGCCGGTCGGCATGAACCTGTTCGTCGTGCACGGCATCCGGCCCGACAAGGGCGGCATCGAAGACGCGATCTGGGGCGCCCTGCCCTATGCAGCGATCATGATTGCGTTCACGCTGCTGATGATCGCGTTGCCGGGGCTCGCGACCTGGTTGCCCGCGCACATGTGAGGAACCGACCGATGAGCGAATCTCTCTGGCAGTTGCCGGCCTGCGAGTTGCAGCGGCGCTACCGGAACGGCAGCCTGACCCCGCTGGCAGTGGCGCGGGCCTGCCTCGCGCGCCTGGAGGCGGTGAACCCGCGGCTGAACGCGGTGATCGCCCGGCGCGACGAGCGCTTTCTCGACGAGGCCGAGGCTTCGACGCAGCGCCATTACATTGGCGCTGCGCTGTCGGTGCTCGACGGCATTCCGCTGACGGTCAAGGACAGCCTGCTGACGGCCGACCTGCCCACCACCTGGGGTACGCCGGCGCTGCGCCAGCACCAGACCGGGCACGACGAGTTTGCGGTCGGCCGCGCGCGCGCGGGTGGCGCGCTGATCGTTGGCAAGACCAACGTACCCGAGTTCGCGCTGGAGGGCTACACGGCCAATCCGCTGTTCGGCGTGACCGGCAATCCCTGGGCGCCCGAACTGACGCCAGGCGGCTCCAGCGGCGGCGCGGTGGCTGCCGTGGCCGCCGGCATCGCGCCGCTGGCGATCGGACAGGACGGCGGCGGCTCGATCCGGCGCCCGGCCTCGCACACCGGCGTCGTCGGCCTCAAGCCGTCACTGAGTGCGTGGCCACGGCAGCACGTACTGCCCAGCCTGTTGCTCGACTTCGAAGTCATCGGCCCGCTCGCGCGCACGGTAGCGGACGCCCGCTTGCTGTTCGACGCACTGCGCGGGCCGGCCGCGATCGACCGCTCGTCGCAGGCCGCGGCACTGGCTGCGGCGCAGCCACGCCGCGACGGACCGCTGCGCGTGCTCTATGTCGAGCGCCTGGGCGACGCGCCGCTGGATGCGCAGATCGCCGCCAGCGTCGGCCGCGCGGTGGGCCGGCTGGCAGATCTGGGACATCAAGTCGACACCGGCGCGCTGCCGCTGGATCTGGATTTCTTCACCGAGGCCTGGCCGCAGATCGGCCAGATCGGCCTGGCCAACCTGTTTGAACACCATCCCGCGTGGGCGGCGCTTTCCTCACCGAAGTACCGCGAGATGGCCGAGGCCGGCCGGCGATTCCCGGCGACGCGACTGCTGCAGATCATCGAGCGGGTGACGCAACTGCGGCGCGACGCCGCGACGCTGTTCGAGCGCGTCGATGTGATCGTGATGCCCTCCGCCGCGGCACTGCCGTGGCCGGCACACGAGGCTTTCCCGCGCCGCATCGCGAGCCAGGACGTCGGCCCGCGTGGCCATGCCGTCTACACCGGCTGGGTCAACGCGGCGGGCCTGCCGGCGCTCGCACTGCCCACGGCGCCATCGGCCGAGGGCCTGCCAATCGGCCTGCAGCTGATCGGCGGCTACGGCCAAGACGATGCACTGCTGGACCTGGGGGCCAGCTACGAAGCCGTTGCACCCTGGGCCGACCGTTGGCCTGCCCTGTGAGTAGCGACGCCGCCATGCCGAACGACACGAAGGCCTCGATCAGCAGCGCAGTGCGTGCACTGGTGCAGGCACGCCAAAGCGGTCGCTGCACCGCAGCCGTGCCGCTGCCCGACGCGGCTTCGGCCTATGCGGTGCAAGAAGGTGTCGCGCACGCGCTCGGCTGGTTCGCCGATGGTGTGCCGCGGCACTGGAAGTCCGGTGGCCCGTCGCGCGCCGCCGTGCTCACGCATGCGCCGCTGCCACCCGCCGGCGTCTGGGCCAGCCCGGCCGATGCACGCAACTGGGCATTCAACCTGCGTGGCATCGAGGCCGAGGTCGCGTTGCGCCTGGGCCGCGATGTCGATGCGACGATGGCGGCGCAACTCGACCTGGCGGCTGCCCGCAACGTGATCGACGCCATCTGCGTCTCGATCGAGGTCGTCGATTCAAGATGGACCGAAGGCCTGGACGCGCCGGCGCTCGCCAAGCTCGCCGACCTGCAGTCGCACGGCGCATTGGTGCTGTCCGAATGGGTGCCGTTCGCAGCGTTCATGGCGCACGACTGGGCGACGCAGGTCTGCCGCGTCACGATCGGCCATGCACCGGTGGTCGAGCGCCGCGGCAGCCATGCGATGGGCGACCCCGCGTTCGTGCTGCCGGCCTGGCTGCGCCATGCCACCCAGAACGGCAGCCGGGTGCACGCAGGCACTGTCGTCACCACCGGCACCTGGTGCGGCATCCTTCACGCGGCGGCTGGCGACGTTGTCAGCGCCGAATTTCCAGGCATCGGGAAGGCCGTGCTGCAGTTCTGACAGGCCCGATGCGCCACATACCCAAGGACATCATGATCGCACTCAATAACCACCCCAGCGGCCGCCACTTCCTGCAGATCCCCGGGCCGAGCCCGGTGCCGGATCGCATCCTGCGCGCGATCAGCCTGCCGACCATCGATCACCGCGGGCCGGAGTTCGCGATCCTGGGCAAGAAGGTCCTTGCCGGGCTGCAGCAGGTTTTCCAGACCCGGCATCCGGTGGTCATCTACCCGGCTTCGGGCACCGGCGCATGGGAAGCGGCACTGGCCAACGTGATGAGCCCCGGCGACGCCGTGCTCATGTACGAAACCGGACACTTCGCCAGCCTGTGGAACAAGATGGCGTTGCGTCTGGGCCTGGCGCCCGAGTTCCTGGCCTTGCCCGGCACCGACGCGACCGACCTGCCCAACAGCTGGCGCCACGGCGTGCAGGCCGAGTTGATCGAACAGCGGCTGCGCCAGGACAGCGCGCACCGGATCAAGGCAGTGTGCGTGGTGCACAACGAAACGTCGACCGGAGTCACGTCCGACATCGCCGCCGTTCGCCGAGCGATCGATGCCGCCGGCCACCCGGCCTTGCTGATGGTCGACACCATCTCGGGCCTGGCCAGTGCCGATTTCCGCCATGACGAATGGGGCATCGACGTCAGCGTCAGCGGCTCGCAAAAGGGCCTGATGCTGCCGCCGGGTATCAGCTTCAATGCCTTGTCACCCAAGGCCATCGAGGTCAGCAAGAACGCCCGCCTGCCGAAGGCCTTCTGGGCCTGGGACGAGATCGTTGAGATGAACGCCGGCGGCTACTGGCCCTACACACCGAACACCAACTTGTTGTACGGCCTGTCCGAAGCGCTGGACATGCTGCTCGGGCAGGGATTGCCGGTGGTGTTCGCGCGCCACAAGCGCTGGGCCGAAGGCGTGCGCTCCGCGGTTGGGGCCTGGGGCCTGCCGACGCAATGCGCCGACCCGCGCGTGCACTCGCCGGTACTCACTGGCGTGATCACGCCGCAAGGCACGGATGCGGATGCGGTCCGGCGGCTGATTCACGAACGTTTCGATCTGTCGCTCGGCACCGGGCTGGGCAAGCTCAAAGGTCGGATGTTTCGCATCGGCCATCTGGGCGACTGCAACGACCTGACACTGCTGGCAGCGCTGTCGGGTGTCGAAATGGGCCTCAAGCTGTCGGGCGTGCCGCTGGCCGGCAGTGGCGTCGTGGCAGCGATGGACTTCTTTGCCAGTGCCGCATAAGGGCGCGGCGCAAGCGTTGGTGCCGGTGCGCGACGGCGCTAGCGTCCCGTCATCGCCAGCTTCAGCGCCGTGAGGCGGCTGGTGTCGCGCCCGATCTCGCGCGCCGCGTTGTAGCCCGGCATACCGCTGACGCCGCCGCCCGGGTGCGTGCCGGCGCCGCACATGTACAGACCCTCGATCGGGCTGCGATAGTCGCCGTGGCCGAGCATCGGACGCGCGGCCCAGAGTTGGTCGAGCGACATCTGGCCGTGCATGATGTCGCCGCCCACCAACCCGAAAGTGCGTTCCAGGTCCAGCGGCGTCAGCGCCGAGCGGCCGAGCAGCGAACGCCTGAAACCGGGTGCGAAACGTTCGACGGTGGCGATCACCACTTCGGCCGCCGCGTCGCGTGCCGCGTCGTCCCAGGCGCGGCCGTCGGGCAGCGCGTAGCGGAAGTGCTGGCAGAACAGGCTCGCAACATGCGCACCTGCGGGCGCCAGCGTGTCGTCGACCGTGCTCGGGATCAGCATCTCGACGATCGGCGCGCGCGACCAGCCGTGGTCGATCGCGTCGCGCCAGGCGCGGTCCATGTAGGTCATGCTCGGCGCCATCACGATGCCGCTGGACAGGTGTTCGCCAAGTTCGGGCAGGCTGGTGAAGCGCGGCAATTCCGACAGCGCGACGTTCATGCGGAACGTGCCCGACTCGCAGCGGTAGCGCTCGATGCGGCTGCGAAACGCCGGCGTCAGATCGTCCGGTGCAGTCAGCTTCCCGAACAGCAGCCGGGGGTTGACGTTGGCCGCCACCACGCCGGCCAGGCGTTCGCTGCCGCCCGCGAGAAGTACGCCGCGCACACGGCCGGCTTCGACCAGTACACGCTCGACAGGCGCCTCGAGTTCGATCGTGACGCCGACATCGCGGCAGGCCTGCGCCATCGCCTGCGTGATGGCGCCCATGCCGCCGACCGCGTGGCCCCACTGCCCCTTCTTGCCGTTGACGCCGCCGAAGGTGTGGTGCAGCAGCACATAGGCCGAGCCGGGCGTCCACGGGCTGGCCAGGTTGCCGACCACCCCGTCGAAGGCCAACGCGGCCTGCACCGGCGCGGACTCGAACCAGCCGCCGAGGAAATCGGCCGCGCTCTCGCTGAACAGGTCGAGCAAGTCGCGCCGCTGCTCAAGCGACAAGCGGCCGAACATGTGCGCCTGGCGCAGGCCGCGCGGGCCGGTGTGCAACAAGGCACCGAGGTCGGGCGGGGTTTGCAGCGACAACTCGCGAAGCAGGTCGCCGATGCCGTCGAGCATGGCGTAGTAGGCCGGCAGCCGTTCGGCGTCACGTGCGGAGAACTTGGCGAACTCGGCCTGTGTGCGCGCCAGGCCGCCGCCGACCTTCAGGTAGCGGCCGTCGTCCAGTGGCAGGAAGTTGGCGATCGGCCGCTCCAGGATGCGCAGGCCGCGCTCGTGCAGCCCCATGTCGGCGATCACCTGAGGAGCGAGCAGGCTCACGGTGTAGCTCGCCACCGAGTTGCGAAAGCCGGGGTGGAACTCCTCGGTCACCGCGGCGCCGCCGACCACGCCGCGGCGCTCGAGCACGGTGACGGCAAAGCCGGCGCGCGCCAGGTAAAAGGCGCATACCAGGCCGTTGTGGCCGGCGCCAATGACCAGCGCCGACTTCTGTTTGGATCTCTTCATCGGGATTCGTGCGTTGGCGCGATTGTGATTCGTTCGCCGCCGGCTGCGATCACAATGTCACTTGCAGTTCGGTCCTGCCAGCGTTTGCAGGCCGACGTGTCCAGCATGAAAACCTGCGAAGGGATTGCCATGGCGCTCAGCGATGAACTCACCAAATTGCAGGATCTGCATCAGCGCGGGGTCCTGACCGACGACGAGTTTTCGCGCGCCAAGGCCCGCTTGCTCGACGACAACGCGGCGCCGGCGGCCGCGCCGAAGCCGCCGTCTGCGGTGGCGGCGATCAATTCACTGCGCCGCAGTCTCAATGACCGCTGGATCGCCGGCGTGTGCGGCGGCATTGCCGGCGCCACCGGCGTCGACGCCTGGGTCTGGCGTCTGCTGTTCGCGTTGCTCCTGCTGTGCGGCGGCGCCGGCCTGGTGCTGTATCTGTTGCTGTGGATCTTCGTGCCGGCCGAGTGAGCCGCCATCGGGGGGCCGGGCTCATCCCGGGCCGTGACGGCAAACGGCAAACGGCAAACCGCAGCGCCGGCGCTGGTCGGCAGCCGGCCGCACCTTCGCGCCAGGGCCACTCAGGCGGCGTCGCTGAAGTCGATCAGCACCTTCATGGCGCGCTTGCGGTCGCCGGCCAGCTCGAAGGCTTCGGTCGCCCGCCGCATCGGGAACGAGCCGGTGATGATCGGTGCCAGGTCGACACGGCGGTCGTTGATCAGCTTCACGGCCAATTCGAACTCGGCGTGGAAGCGGAACGAGCCGCGCAGCGAAAGTTCCTTGGCCACGATCAGGGTCTGCGGCAGAGTGACGTCGCCGCCCATGCCCAACTGCACCATCACGCCGCGCGGCCGCAACACCTCGAGCCCGTCGCGCATCGCGCGTTCGTTGCCCGAGCACTCGAACATCAGATCGAAGCGCCCCTTCTCGCCCGCGTTGCGCGCGACCCAGCCCTTGTCGGTGGCCGCATTGATCACCTCGTCGGCACCCATCTTGCGCGCGATTTCCAGCGGCTCGGCGACGACGTCGGTGGCCACGATCTCGGCCGCACCGTGCAGCCGCGCCGCGGCGATGGCCAGCACGCCGATCGGGCCGCAGCCCGCCACCAGCACACGCTTGCCGATCAACGGCCCGGCATGGCCGACGGCGTGCAGCGCGACGGAGAACGGCTCGGCGATCGCCGCCTCCGACATCGAGACGCCGGCAGCCACCTTGTGGCACTGCGCCGCGTTGCACACCAGCATGTTGCGAAAGGCGCCCTGGCTGTGCGGCATGCGCATTGCGCTGCCGTAGTAGCGCATGTCCAGACATTGATTCGGCAGGCCCTCGAGGCAGAACTTGCAGGTCAGGCAAGGCCGGCTCGGATTGACCGCCACGCGGTCGCCGACCTGCACGCCGGCCACGTCGACGGCGATGGCCTCGACCGTGCCGGCCACCTCGTGGCCCAGCACCATCGGCTCCTTGATGCGGATCGTGCCGAAGCCGCCGTGGCGGAAGTAATGCAGATCCGAGCCGCAGATGCCGCCCATGCCGACGCGCACGAGCACCTGGCCGGGGCCGATCTCGCCCGCATCCTGCTCGTCGAGCCGCAGGTCTTCGGGCGCGTGGAGAACCAGGCACATGCATCGGTAGCGCATCGAACTCTTCCTCAGGTTGACGGTTGGACTGGGTCGTTCATCGGCGGTCGCAGACCAACTGAGCCGCGGCCCGGTGCCCCATTATCTGCAGCGGCCACTTGACGACCTGCCTCACTCCCTTTCGGCGGCCGGCGCGCCCAGCAGCCGCGGCAGGTCACCGTGGCGCGCGATCAGGCCGAAGACCAGCGCAGCCAGCGAGATGAACAGCACGGTGACCGAGGCCATCGTCGGCGTGTAGCCGTAGCGCAGGGCATTGAAGATCTTGATCGGCAGTGTTTCGAGCGTGAAGCCGACGGTCATGTAGGCGATGATGTACTCGTTGAGCGAGAGCACGAAGGTGAAGGCGTAGCCCGAGATCACGTAGGGCAGGATCAGGGGCAGCACCACGGTGCGCAGCACGGTGGCGTCGTCCGCCCCCATCGTCGCCGCTGCCTCGACCACCGGCCTGTCGATCGAAGAAAAGCCCAGCGTCAGCGTGACCAGCGGCAGCGTGACGAAGAAGGTGGCGTGGCTGATCACCGCCGTCCAGGCCTGGCCATAAAAGCCGGTGGTAGCCCAGAAGGTCAGCAGACCCAGCGCGGTGATCACCGGTGGCAGCACGAAGGGCGCCACGCCCAGCAGCTGCAGAACGCGGGTCCAGGGCGCGATGCGCCGCCAGCCGAACCAGGCCAGCGGAAACGCCACCGCCACCGCCAGCGCAGCGCTGCAGGCGGCCAGGCCCAGCGAAGCCCACAGCGCGTTGCGCCATTCCCGATTGGCGAAGATCTCGAGGTACCAGGCGAGCGAGAAGCCCTGCGGCGGGAACTCAAGCGACTGCTTCTCGTTGACCGACACGCCGGCGACGATGATCAGCGGTGCGGCCATGAACAGCGCCAGCACGCCGAGGAAGAGGCGTTGCGGCCAGCGCGTCTTCATGCGCCCTCGTCCTTGCGGCCGACGAGCGTGGTCAGCCCCACCAGCGCCAGCGAAAGCAGGACCAGGAACACCGCCATCGCCGCCGAGAACGGCATGTTCGATTGGTACACCGCCTGGTCGGTGATCAGCACCGACAGGGTCCAGTGCGTCGGCCGGCCCAGAATTTGCGGCAGCAGGTACGAACCCAACGCGAACACGAAGACCATGATGACGGTGGCCACCAGCGTGTTGCGCAGGGCCGGCACCACGACATTGAAGAAGGCCCGCAGCGGCGATGCGCCCAGCGTTTTCGCGGCTTCCAGCAGCGTCGGGTCCAGCCGCACCAGCGCCGGGTACATGACCAGCACGGTGTAGGGCAGCGCCTGGTAGATCATCGCCGTCAGAACGGCGCCCAGGCTGGGCACCAGGGCGCGCGGCTCGTTCATCAGCCCGAGCGCGACCAGGATGTTGGTCACGCCCGCGGTGCGCGACAACAGCGTCGACCAGGCGAAGCCGATGATGACCTCCGACAGCGACAGCACCGACAGCAGCGCCACCAGCCACAACACCTGGAAGCGGCGCGCCATGCGCGACAGCGTGAACGTGAACGGCAGGGCCAGCGCCACGCAGGCCAGCGCCACCGCCACCGCGAGCAGGATCGAGAAGCCGAGCACGTTGCCGAAGAACGGGCTGAGGAAGCGCCCGTAGTTGTCGAGCACGAAGTCGGGCGTATAGAAGCCGCCCTGCTGACGGCGGAAGAAGCTGACCGCCGTCATGGTGCCGAACGGCACCACGAAGAAGACCAGCAGCATCAAGCCGGGGAACAGCAGTGGCGCGTAGTCGGCCAGGCGCCGCGGCGCTTCACGCCTCATGCCGCGAACACCAGGCATTGCGGCGCCGACAGCGCCACCCCCACTGTGTGACCGACGGCAAAGGGCCCACGTTCGCGCGGGCTGGCGACGGAGACGAAGGTCGTCTCGTTGGCGCTGAGGAAGGTCTCGACCGTGGCGCCCAGGTCGCGCACGAAGGTGATGCGGGCATCGAGCGTGCCGCTGCCCCGCGCCTGCAACCGCACGTCCTCGGGGCGGACCGACAGCACGCCCGCCGCCAGGCCGGCGGGCATGGCCAGTCCGTCGACCCGGTGGCCCCAGAGCAAGGCGCTGCCGTCGGCGGCGCGCGTCAGCGGCAGCAGGTTGGTGCTGCCGATGAAGCCGGCGACGAAGGCGTCGGCCGGTTGGCGGTAGACCTCGATCGGCTTGGCCGCCTGGCGCACGCGGCCTTCGCCCATCACCACCACCAGGTCGGCCATGGTCATGGCTTCGCGCTGGTCGTGCGTCACCACCACCGTGGTGATGCCCAGCGCCTGCTGCAGCTGGCGCAGTTCCACCTGCATTGCCTCGCGCAGCTTGGCGTCCAGCGCCGACAGCGGCTCGTCGAGCAGGAACAGGCGCGGCGAATGGGCCAGCGCGCGTGCGATCGCCACCCGTTGCCGCTGGCCGCCCGAAAGTTTGGCCACCGGCCGGTCGGCAAAGCCGCCCAGGTGCACCATCTCCAGCAACTCGCGCACCCGCTTGTCTTGCGCCTCGGATGCGACGCCGCGAATGCGCAGCGCATAGGCGATGTTCTGGCCAACGCTCAAATGCGTGAACAGCGCCAGCGACTGGAACACCATGCCGATGTTGCGCCGGTGCGTCGGCAGGCCGGTGATGTCCTCGCCCTCCAGGCGCACGCGGCCCTCGCTCGGCTCCTCGAGCCCGGCGATCATGCGCAGCAAGGTGGTCTTGCCGCAACCCGACGGCCCCAGCAGGCAGACGAAGCTGCCTCTGGTGACGCTCAGGGCGACCTGGTCGACGGCGGTGAAAGCACCGAAGCGCTTGGACAGCCCCTCGATCTCAAGACCGGACATCTGGCCGGATTCGTGCCCGAATATCTGCCCACATACCGTTCAGGTCGCGATCAGCTCGGTCCACTTCTGGTTCAGCCAATCGGCCTTGGTCTGGTACAGGTCGTAGCGCGGAATGATCGGGTCGATGTCCGACGATACCGAGGCGAACTCGGCGGCCGTCAGATCGAGCAGGTTGCGCTTGACCGTCGGCGAGGTGCCGACCTCGCGCGACATCAGCGCCTGCACCGAGGGCTGGCTCATGTAGTTGATGAAGGTGTACGCCAGTTCGAGCTGCTTGGAAGCGCGCGACACCGCCCAGCAACCCGAATCGAGGATCCCGCCTTCCTTGGGGAAGGTCGAGCGCACCGGGTGCTTCTCTGCCGCCGCCAAGCCGGTGACGTCGTGGTAGTACTGGCCCATCGGGATTTCGCCCGACTTCAGGGCCTGCTCGAACTGGGCCTCGTCTCGGTACCACAGGCGCACGTTGGGCTTGAGCTCGGCCAGCTTCTTGAAGGCCTTGAGCAGACCGTCCTCGGTGCTCAGCGCGTTGGTGCCGCCGAAGAAGGTCTTGGCCGTGACCTCGAGCAGGAAGGAGTTGGATACCAGGGCCAGCAGGCCGAGCTTGTCCTTGTTCGCCGGGTCCCAAAGCGCCGCCCAGGAGGTCGGCGCGGTCGGGTAGGCCTTGGTGTTGGTCACCAGCGTGATGTACCAGGACACGGCGCCGACCCCGGCCACGCCGCCGTCGGGGTACTTGTTGATGAAGCGCTCGACCAGGTTGCCCGAGTTCGGGATCTTCTTCAGGTCCAGCGGCGTCCACAGCTTGGTGCTCTGGCCCTTGAGCATCGCCACCTGCGACATCATCGACACGTCGGCCGGCGCCTGGCCGGCCTTGGCGGCCTGCTCGAGTTGCACCAGCCAGGCCTCGCCCGTCGGCTCGCTGACCGATTCGACCGCGATGCCGCTGGCCTTGGTGAAGGCCGGGAAGATGTGCTTGTCGAACGACTTCTTGAAGTAGCCGCCGTAGACGCCGACCTTGATCGACTTGTCCTGCGCCAGCGCGAGGCTGGGCAGTGCCAGTGCGGCGGCGCCGGCCAGGCCGGCGCCGAGCACGCTGCGGCGCCCGGCATGGGGAGTGGAGGTTGTCTCGCGGGTCATGGAAATCTCCTGGTTCAAGGTTTACGGAAAAGGCGGCACGAGGCCGGGGTTCAGCTTCGTTGCGCCACGAAGGGGCTCGAAACCAACAGGCTGAGAATTTCGAACAGCATCTGCGCACCGGCCTGCGCGGTGTTGGTCGTGCTGTCGTATTGTGGTGCGACCTCGACCACGTCGCCACCGCAGATGTTCAAGCCCTTCAGGCCATGCAGCAGCGCCAGCCCCTCGCGCGTGGTCATGCCGCCGACTTCGGGCGTGCCGGTGCCGGGCGCGAAGGCCGGGTCCAGCGCATCGACGTCGAACGACACGTAGACCGGGTGTTCCCGCACCAGCTGCCGCGCCTGGGCCACGATGGCGTCCATGCCGCGGCGCGTGATGTCCTCGGCGTGCACCACGGTCATGCCCGCCTCGTAGGAAAACTCCCACAGGTACTCGGCCGAGCCGCGGATGCCGATCTGGATCGTGCGCTCGGGGTCGATCAGCCCGTCGAGCACGGCGTTGCGGAACGGACCGCCGTGATGGAACTTGGTGCCGTCGAAGGCGCCGCCGGTGTCGCAATGGGCGTCGACATGGATCAGCGCCACCGGCCCCGCGTGGGCCACGGCCTTGAGGATCGGGTGCGTCACCGAGTGGTCACCACCCACCGCCACGGGCACGACCCCGGCGTCGACCACCTTGCGGAAGTAGGCCTCGATGTCGGCGTGGCATTGCTCGAGGCGGAAGCGGCTGGCCATCGGCACGTCGCCGACGTCGGCGACGCGCAGGTCGAACACCGGCGCGCAACCCAGTACATGGTTGTAAGGGCCAATGCGCTCGATGCCGCGCAGCGCGCGCGGGCCGAAGCGCGCGCCGGGCCGATTCGTCACGCCCAAATCCATCGGCACGCCGATCAGGGCGACTTGCAGCGCGTTGAACGCCGGGTCGCCGAGTCCCTGCGGCATGTGCGGCGCGGCGAGAAGCGTGGCCACGCCGGCATAGGGCGCCATGCGCGTGCCCTCGCCGGAGAAGATGCGCTCGGCCACCGCCTTGAAGCGCGCGTCGAATGTCTCGCCGGCGGGGCCGTTGCCATACTTTGCGCGCAAGGCCGCCAGTTTGTCGCCGTGGGTGCTCATGGTCTGCTGAGGTGCTGCGGCGATTTTGACGCCGGCGCCAGGCCTCCCGCGCGGCCGGCACAAAATATTCAGCGCGGCCGATCCGGCGCCACCTGCGCGGCGACTGCATGCGCCGGCAGGTGCCGACGCTATAGTCGGCGCGACGCCAGCCCGGCCGTCCCGCGCGATCCCCGCGCCCGCCACGAACATGCCGCATTTCAACCCCCTCGTGGCGTCGCTTGCCACGCCGCCGATCCCGCTGATCCAGGGCTGGGCGCAGGCCTATGACGCGCGCCATGGGCCGCTGATCGATCTGTCGCAGGCGGTGCCGGGGTACCCACCGCATCCACGCATGCTGGCCGCCTTGGCCGAGGCCGCTGGTTCGGCAGCCAGCGCGGGCTACGGTCCGATCGAGGGCGAAGCGGCCTTGCGTACGGCCTACGCGGGCGAGCTCAACGCGCTGTACGGCGGTGATGTGAACGCCGGCGACGTGCACATCACCGCCGGCTGCAATCAGGCCTTCGCCGCCGCCATCCTGGCACTGATCGGCCCCGGCGAGCAGGTCGCCCTGTTGAGCCCGTTCTACTTCAATCACCAGACGACGCTGGCCATGCTCGGTGTCGGCTGCGTCACCATCGACTGCCACGCCGCGCAGGGCTTCGTGCCCGAACTGGCCGCCATCGAGTCGGCGCTCACGACGGCGGTGCGGGCACTGGTGCTGATCACGCCCAACAACCCCACCGGTGCGGTCTACCCGCCGCCACTGTTGGACGACATCTTCGCACTATGCAAGCGGCGCGGGCTCTGGCTGCTGGTCGACGAGACCTACCGCGATTTCCTGCCCGCAAGTTCGGCGTCGGCGCCGCCGCATGCGCTGTTTCGCGACGCCGCCTGGCGCGACAACCTGGTGGCGCTGTACAGCTTCTCCAAGTCCTTCTGCATCCCCGGCCATCGCGTGGGCGCGTTGACGGCCAGCCCTTCGGTGGTGGACCAGGTGGCCAAGGTGATGGACAACCTGCAGATTTGCGCGCCACGCGCACCGCAGCTCGCGGTGGCCCGTGGCCTGGGCGAGTTGGCCGCATGGCGCGAGGCCAACCGCGTCGAGATTTCCAGCCGCGCGCAGGCCTTTCGCGTGGCGCTGGCTGCCGCGCCGGGTTGGCGGCTCGACGCGATCGGGGCCTACTTCGCCTACGTGCGGCACCCGTTCGCGACGCTGGCTTCAGAGCAGGTGGCGCAACGCCTGGCGACCGAGGTCGGCGTG
>Ga0315271_10001344_pt1 | contig 14760 bp, 12 predicted proteins | sample C3_top_MG_FD_204664 | JGI IMG/M metagenome (GOLD analysis project Ga0315271, IMG submission 204664) | Sediment microbial communities from Yellowstone Lake, YNP, Wyoming, USA - C3_top | ecosystem: Environmental > Aquatic > Freshwater > Lake > Sediment | place: USA: Wyoming | collected 2017-08-01 | reverse complement strand
GTCCAGCCAGGCATGGACGTGGACGTTCTCGGCTTCGGCCGTGACGTCGAGGCGGAGCTCGGATCCGCGGCGCTCGGCGAGCAGCTCCACTCGCAGGGTGGTCCCGACCGGCATGGACGAGGCCAGGGGCCGGATCACGACCCCCACGTCGCAGGTGCGGCTGCGGAGGGTCGCCGTCAGTCCGCGGTGCAGCGGCGAGCGCTCCCCGACGCGTGGTCTCGGAGCGGACGCTCGCCCCTTCGCGTCGGCTGGTGCCAGGGGGGAGGTCACGCGGAGCCCCAGGCGCGACGCCAGCCAGGCGACGTGGTAGAGCGGCTTGACGATGTTCGTCGTGCCCGGCGCGCCCGTTTCATCGTGGGTCGCGTAGGTCACCGCGATCCGCCGGATCCTGGTCAGGTACGGCGTGAGCTCAGGCTGGTCGAATACCGTGGCGATCGCCTCACGCCAGCGGGACTGCCGCACGAGCGCGAAGTCACTGACGGCAAGCCGGTCGAACCGCTCGTGCAGGCCGGCCAGCTCCCGCAGCCGCCCGAGGCCATCGCCGGACCAGGTCGAGCCATCGACCACCAGCCGGTCCGACCCCTCCAGCAGCTCGACTGCCGGCTCGCTCGCCAGCGGCGGCTCACCCGGCCACCACACCGTCACGGGGAGGTCGTGGATGAGCAGCGGGGCAACGAGCGCGGCCAGGTGCCGCCCGGTCTCTCCGCCGGCGGTCAGGAAGACGACCTCCGTGCACGTCTCCGGGGCATCCGCGCGAGGGAGGACGCAGTGCGCCTGGATCCGGGCATCGAGCCACGGCGGGCCGTCGGGATCCGCCGCCAGGACGACCAGGGTCCGCGAGGGATGCCGGCCCATGAGCCGCTCCACGACCCCGGCGGCGGCCTCGCCGGTCTCCGGCTGGCGGGCGATGACGACGAGGTTCATGACGGACGTACGCGCCGCGGCCGGGCGCCCGCGCGACTCGCCGTCCCCCGCGGCCCCACGGTCGGGCGCCGCCCAGATCCGGCCCAACTCCTGCTCGATCTCGTCGATGGTTCGCGCGTGTGACAGCCAGCGCAGCGTCGGCTCACCCGGGCGCGGCGGCTCCGTCAGCCTGATCCGTCCGCCCCCGGCGGGACGCGTGCCGATCGCGATGATGTCGCCGGGCGCCCGGCCAGCATCGGCAGCCTGACCGACCCCGCCGGCCGCGCCGCTTTCGGCAGCCGCGCCGCGCGTGCCGTCCACGCTCAGATCCTGCGCCACCGGCGGCCGTCCCTGGCGAGCAGGTCGTCGGCTGCCTCCGGTCCCCACGTTCCCGCCTCGTAGTCCGGGAACGCCGGCGCCGGCATCGCGGTCCAGGCGTCGATCACCGGGTCCACGACCGACCAGGCCTCCTCCACCTCGTCGGCCCGCGTGAACAGCGAGGGGTCGCCGAGCAGGACGTCGAGAATCAGGGTCTCGTAGGCGTCCGGGCTGTCCACCTGGAACGCCGACCCGTAGGTGAAGTCCATGGTCACGTTGCGCACGTCGATGCCGAGGCCGGGAACCTTGGCGCCGAACCGCAGCATGATCCCCTCGTCGGGCTGGATGCGCATCGCCAGCAGGTTCGCCTCGGGGTCCGTCGCGCTGTCCCGGAACAGCCGGTGGGGGACCTCCTTGAACTGGATCGCGATCTCCGTCGCCCGCTTCGGCAGCCGCTTGCCCATGCGCAGGTAGAACGGGACGCCCGACCAGCGCCAGTCGTCGATGGTGAGCCGCGCCGCGATGAAGGTCTCGGTCTCGGACGCCGCGTCCACCGCGGGCTCCTGCCGGTATCCCGCCACGGGCTTGCCCGAGACCCAGCCGGGGCCGTACTGGCCGCGCACGACGTCGCGCCCGATCTGCTCCGGGCTCAGCTCGGTGATCGCGCGGATGACCTTGACCTTCTCGTCGCGCAGCGCATCGGCATCGAAGGTCGCCGGCGGCTCCATCGCGACCAGGCTCAGCAGTTGGAGCAGGTGGTTCTGGAGGAAGTCGCGGCTCGCGCCCGTCTCCTCGTAGAAGGCCCCCCGGCTCTCGATGCCGATCGATTCGGCCACGGTGATCTGCACGTGGTCGATATGCCGGCGGTTCCAGATTGGCTCGAAGATGCCGTTGCCAAACCGGAAGACCAGGAGGTTGCGGACGGTCTCCTTGCCCAGGTAATGGTCGATGCGGTAGACCTGCCGCTCGCGGAAGACCTTGCCCACCTCGCGGTTGAGCCGGACGGCCGAGTCCAGATCGTGGCCGAACGGCTTCTCGATCACGACCCGGCGCCAGCCGCCGTCGCGGCGCTCGTGGTCGAGGCCCACACGCCCGAGTTGCGCCACGATCTCCGCGAACGCGGAGGGCTGCGTGGCGAGGTAGAAGACCCGGTTGCCGCGCGTGCCGCGCTCCACGTCCAGTTGGTCGAGCCGCTCCGAGAGCCGCTCGTACATGGCCGGGTCACCGAAGTCGCCCTGGTGGTACGTGATGCGGCTGGCCAACTCGTCCCAGGTCGCGTCATCCACGGGCTGGACGCGCGAGTGGGCGTCCACCGATGCCCTGAGCTCGGCGCGGAAGGTCTCGTCCGTGTAGGGCCTGCGGCCGACGGCGACGATCGAGAGTTCGTGGGGCAGAAGCTGGGTCCGCCACAGCTGGAACAGGGCCGGCACCACCTTCCGGTGGGCAAGGTCGCCGGTCGCCCCGAACAGGACGATGCAGGCGGGGTCGGGCACGCGCTCCAGGCGCAGGCCCTCCCGCAGCGGGTTCTCGAGGGCCGAGTGCGTTGTCGTTCGCCGTCGGGCGTCGGCGGCCAGGCGCAGCGCCCGCATCGTGCGGGGAAGGTCCTTTCTCGTCGGCGCCTCGGGCTTGGGCGGCACGGCCTTCGAAGCCACGCTACTCGGTGAAGCCACGGCCTACTCGGTCTTGACCGCGTGGCCGCCGAACTCGTTGCGCAGCGCGGCCAGCACCTTCCCACCGTAGGAGTCGTCCTGGCGGGAGCGGAAGCGGGTGAGCAGGGACGCCGTGATTACCGGCGCGGGGACGTCGTGGTCGATCGCCTCCTGCACCGTCCAGCGGCCCTCGCCCGAGTCTGCGACCCAGCCCCGCAGGTGGTCGAGGTCCTGGCCGTTGGCCTTGAACGCGCGGACCATCAGCTCCAGCAGCCACGAGCGGACCACGGAGCCGTGCATCCACATCTCGGAGATGGCAGCGAGGTCCAGCGGGTAGTCGGACGCGTGCATGATCTCGAAGCCCTCGGCGTACGCCTGCATCAGGCCGTACTCGATGCCGTTGTGGACCATCTTCACGTAGTGCCCGGCGCCCGGCCCGCCGACGTGGAGGTAGCCGCCCTCGGGCGCCAGCGAGCGGAAGACCGGCTCGAGCGGCGCCACCTGCGCGTCTTCGCCGCCGACCATCAGCGCGTAGCCCACCTGGAGGCCCCAGATCCCACCGGAGGTTCCGGCATCCACGTAGCCGATGCCCCGCTCGGCCAGCATCGCGTGCCGCCGGACGTCGTCGTGGAAGTTGGTGTTGCCGCCGTCGACGATCGTGTCGCCGGGCTCGAGGTGCTCCAGCAGCTCGTCGATCTGCGCCTCGGTCGCGTCGCCCGCAGGGACCATGATCCAGACCGCGCGCGGCTTGGGGAGCTGCTCGACCAGCTCCGCGATCGAGAAGGCCGCGATGGCGCCCTCCTTCGCGATCTCCGTGGTCTTCTCGGGGGTCCGGTTGTAGGCGACGATCTCGTGCCCGTCGCGAAGCAGGCGGCGAACCATGTTCGCGCCCATCCGGCCGAGGCCGATGAAGCCGATGCGCATGGGGGGAACTCTCCGTTGGGGCAGCCGGGCGGGATACGATGCCGACCGGTAGAGCATAGGCCCGCCGGTGGCCGGGCGTTTCGGGGGAGACATGCGGGGACGGGGCGCTCCGATGGCAGTTGGGTCGGTCATCGGCATGACGCTGACCATCGGCATGACGCTGACCATCGGCCTGACACTGGCCCTGGTAGCGTGCGAGCCTGCCGCGGAACCCCGCGCCTCCGCTCCGCCGCCCACCGGGTTCCAGGCGCCGGCGCTCGCGTGGGTGCCCGTGTCCGTGCCGCAGATCGCGGGCGGCTCCCTGGCCGCCGTCGCGGGCGACGACCGCGGCTTCGTCGCCGTGGGTTCGGTCGCCGGGCCCGACGGCCCAGCCGTTCGCGCGCTGGTCATGACATCGGCCGACGGCCTCGAGTGGGTCGTGCCGGACGTGTCCGGGATCGAGCGGGTCAGTCTGGCCGACGTTGCGGTCGGCCCGCCCGGGTTCGTCGCGGTCGGGCAGCGCGATCTCGGGCCGAACGCCCTGACAACCTTCCTCGCATTCTCCGCGGACGGCAGGACGTGGCAGACCCCCGTCCTGCCCGAACCGGCCCAGCAGTCCTTCGTGTTCCGCGTGGGCTGGGCCGGTGACCGCTACCTGGCCATCGGCACGGACCTGGGGGGCGGCCCCGTCCCGTTCGAGCTGACATCGCCCGATGGCCGGACGTGGACCTCCACCACGCGCGACTTCCAGCGCCGGGTCGTTGAGACGGACGGCGGCTGGCGGGGGATCGGGCCGATGACCACGTGGTCGACGATCGACGGCGAGCCGGTCGAGGCGGGCGCGGTGCCACCGGACGAGGACGGCCGCGTGGCCTATGAGGCCGAGTCCGGTGTCGTCACCGGCTCGGGCACCCTGCTGGTCGGCACCGTCGACGTCCCGTGCGGGGCCTTCGTCAAGATCTGCGGGCTGCGGAGTGCCGCGTGGTCGTCCGAGGACGGGACCTCGTGGCGCGCCCTGCCGCGTGGCGATCCGGGCTGGCCGTCGGTCCAGTCCTCGATGCTCACGGCGGTCGACGACGGCAAGCTCGTCATCTACGACGACGGGAAGCTGAGCGTGTCCGACGATGGGTGGCGATGGCAGCCGCTCGTTCCGGGCCGGATGCAGCGGCCGGACGGGAGCTCCGGTTCGGACATTGCGGCCGCCGGTGACCGCGTCGTCGTGGCGGGGCAGACCTTCCGTGCCGACGGGGCCCTCGTGCCGTGGATCGCGGCCGCGGTTTCCCCGTGACCGAGGCGCACGCGCGGCTTCGGCACAAGAACCAGCTAACCCTGCCGGAGGCCATCGTCAGGGCACTCGATGCCAAGCCTGACGATACGATCCCGGCTGGCGTCGATGGCGCCACGGCTGACGGTCGTCCAGGCCGTGTCCCACCCGCCGTTCGCGTGGGCGCCGACCTCCCGTCTCGCCATCGTTCTGGCCCACCGCGGCGTCAGGTGCGCGCCACAACCGGGTAGCCGTGCTCGATCATCAGCCGCTCCAGACGATCGCCAACGACGTCGCTCGCCCGGGACGGTCGTCGGAGTGGATGGCCAGCGGCGGTCTGTTCCCTGACCGCGACCGCTTATAGCTCCACGACCTCGGGCCGGAGGTCGGGCCACAGCCGCTCGCAGATGAATCGTGCCTGGGCGCCCGGTTCCGAGATGGCCTCGCGGTCCATCGTCGCCCACAGGCGCTGCTGCGTGATCCAGCGTCTGGGTCGCACGCGCGCTGCGCGCGCACGAGGGTCCTCCGCCAGATCGCGCTCCATGAGCTCGCGCTCGAACAGGTCAGCGGCCGGCACGGCGGGCCGCCTCATCCAGGAGCGCCGAGACGCCGAGCCCAATGGCGTGCCGCCGCAGGTAGGTATCGTCCAGCCCGTCCCCGTGCGTCATCAGCAGCCGCCCGATGTCACGACCCTGGAGCCCGTCAAGGTCGCCATCGGCGAAGTCCAGCTTGGCGAGGAGCAGATCCTCGACGGTCGAGACCCGCACCGTGCCCAGGTCGGGATCGTCCACTTCGACGGCGCGCCGGAGGGCATCCGCCCCCACACGTCCGGCTCGCGGATCAGGAAATCCGCCTTGTAGACCTCGTCCAGGCTCCGGATCGCGCTGCCCATCCAGCGGCAGCCGTCAGCCGGCTGGGCCCATGGAGTTGGTCTCGATCGCCAGGATCTTGTCCACGCGCCGCTGGTGGCGCGGCTCGCCGGAGAAGCGTGCCTCCAGGAACGCCCGGGCGCACTCGACGGCCGGCTCGATCCCGATGACGCGCGCCCCGATCGCGAGCACGTTCATGTCGTCGTGCTCCACGCCCTGGTGCGCGCTGTAGGTGTCGTGGCAGAGGCCGGCCCGGACGCCGCGCATCTTGTTGACGGCGATCGACGCACCGACGCCGGATCCGCAGACGAGGATCCCGCGGTCCGCGTGCCCGGTCTGGATGGCCTGGCCGACGAGCCACGCGAAGTCGGGATAGTCGTCGTAGGGGTCGGAGCCGTCGCCCCCGAGGTCGATCAGCTCGTCCTCGGCTGGCAGCAGCACCTCCAGCTTCGCGAGCAGCTCGTCCTTGAACGCGGCCCCGGCATGGTCCGCGGCGAGCGCGACGCGCATCGTGTCCTCCTCTCCCGCGGTCGTCAGTGGCCCCTGTGGGGCGTGGACAGGGTCGGCTGGCGCCCACGCAGGCCCTCGCGCACGACCCGGCGCCCGACGTCCGCGACGCGCTCCGCCGTGAAGCCGAACGCCCGCAGGATCGTCCCGGCCGGCGCGCTGGCGCCAAAGTGGTCGATGCCGATGATCGCGCCCTCGTCGCCCGCGTAGCGCTCCCAGCCCAGCGAGATGCCCATCTCCACGGTGACGCGCTTGCGGACCGTGGGCGGCAGGACGGCGTCGTGGTAGGCCTGGTCCTGGACCTCGAACCGCTCCCAGCACGGGAGCGAGACGACGCGGGTCGGGATGCCGTCCGCCTCGAGGGCCTCCGCGGCCGAGAAGGCAAGCTGCAGCTCCGAGCCCGTGGCCACGAGGATCAGCTCCGGCGTCCCGCCCGAGGCCTCGCGCAGCACGTACCCGCCGCGCCGCACGCCCTCGCGCGCAAGCTCCTTCGTGCCCGGCAGGGTGGGGAGCTTCTGGCGGGTCAGCGCCAGGGCCACGGGTCCGGAAGTCGCCCCATCGATCGACGGTCGCTCCACGGCGAGCGCCCAGGCCGCGGCGGTCTCGTTCGCGTCGCCCGGGCGGACGAACCACAGGTTTGGGATCGCGCGCAGGGCCGCGAAGTGCTCCACGGGCTGGTGGGTCGGCCCGTCCTCGCCCAGGCCCACGGAGTCGTGCGTCCAGACGTAGGTCACGTGGAGCTCCGAGAGGGCGGCGATCCGCACCGAGCCGCGCATGTAGTCGCTGAACGTGAGGAACGTGGCGCAGTAGGGGAGGAACCCGCCGTGGTACGCGATGCCGTTGGCGATGGCGCCCATCGCATGCTCGCGGACGCCGAACCGGAGGTTGCGGCCCCCGTGCGCGGCCTCGAAGTGGTCGTGGCCCAGGGCCTTGACGTCGGTCAGGTTGGACTCCGACAGGTCCGCGGAACCGCCGAACAGCTCAGGCACGGGACCGGCGAGCGCCTGGATCAGGTCCTGGCTCGCGTTCCGGGTGGCGACCTCGGAGCCGGTTTCGTACACGTTGAGCCCGGCGTCCCAGTCGTCGGCCAGGCGTCCGGCGAACCGGCGGCCAAGCTCTGCGGCCTCGGCCGGGTAGGCGGCCGCGTAGGCATCGATGGCGGTATCCCACGCGGCGACGGCGGTCCTGCCCTCGCCAACCGCCCGGAGGAACAGCGCGCCGGCCTCCTCGGGGACGAAGAAGGTCTTGTCCGGGTCCCAGCCGTAGGCCGCCTTGGTCAGGCGGACCTCGTCGGGGCCGAGCGGGGCGCCGTGGGACTTCTGCGAATCCTGCTTGTTGGGGCTGCCAAAGCCGATGTGGGTCCGGACGGCGATCATCGACGGCCGGTCGTCGGCCCTGGCGGTCTCGATGGCGGCGCTGATGGCCGCAACGTCGTTGCCGTCCTCGACGCGCTGGGTGTGCCAGCCGTAGGCATCGAAGCGGGCGATGACATCCTCGGTGAAGGCCCAGGCCGTGGGGCCGTCGAGCTGGATCCGGTTGTCGTCGTAGAGCGCGATCAGCTTGCCGAGCTTCAGATGGCCCGCGAGCGATGCGGCCTCGGCCGTGATGCCCTCCTGGAGGTCGCCATCCGAGCAGATCACGTAGGTCCGGTGGTCGATGACGTCGTAACCGGGGCGGTTGAACTCCGCGGCGAGGCGGCGCTCCGCGATGGCCATGCCGACAGCGTTGACCAGGCCCTGGCCCAGCGGGCCGGTGGTGGCCTCGACACCCGGCGTCATGCCGTACTCCGGGTGACCCGGGGTGACCGAGCCCCACTGGCGGAAGCTCTTGAGGTCATCGAGGCTGACCGCGTACCCGGTCAGGTGGAGCAGCGAGTACAGCAGCATGCTGGCGTGGCCGGCCGAGAGCACGAAGCGGTCGCGGTTCGGCCAGGCGGGGTCGGCCGGCGCATGGCGGAGGTGCTTCGTCCACAGCGCGTACGCCATCGGCGCCATGCCCATGGGTGCGCCCGGGTGCCCGGAATTGGCCTGCTGGACGCCGTCGATGGACAGGGTGCGGATGGTGTCGACGGCAAGCCGGTCGAGCTGGTCGGTGGCGAGGGTCATCGCAGGCTCCGGGTTTCGAGGAACGGTGGTCGAGCCCGGGGCGGTCGGTGTTCCGGCGCCCGGTGCGGCGCGTTCGGCCGCGGGGGCAATCGTACCGCGCGCGGGTGCCCTCGCCCCTCCGCCGGCGCCGACAGGCGGCGTATGCTCGCGGCCATGCCCGACCTGCCGACACCGCGCCGCGTTCCCGCGCTGAACCGCCGCTCGCGAGCGGCTTGCCCGGCCGTCGTCGTGCTTGGCGACCTGGTCGTGGACGTCGTGCTCGCCCCGGATCGCGATCTGGAGCGCGGCACCGACGTCACCGGGCGCGTGATGCTCCGGCAGGGCGGGTCAGCGGCCAGCACGGCACGGTGGCTGGGGCGGATCGGCGCCCGGAGCTCGTTGATCTGCGCGATCGGGCGCGATGCCTCGGGGCGTGCCCTGGTCGCCGCGGTCACCGGCGACGGGGTCACGGTGCGCGCGGTGCGCGTCGCGGGGGCGAGGACGGGACGGATCGGAGTGCTCGTGGAGCCCGGCGGCGAGCGCTCCTTCGTCACGGAGCGGGGCGCCGCCCTGCGACTGCGCCCGGAGGACCTGCGGCCTGCCTGGCTCGCCGGCGCCGATGCCCTGCACCTGCCCGCCTACTCGCTGCTCGACCAGCCGCTGGGCAAGGCCGGGATGGCCGCCGCGGTGCTCGCCCACCAGCTTGGCGTCCTGGTGTCGGTGGACCTGTCGTCGTCCGCGCCGCTGCTTGCGCGGGGCCGCCAGACCGCACTGTCGCTGATCCTGAGCGCGGCGCCGGATGTCCTGTTCGCCACCAAGGCCGAGTCGCGCGCCCTCGTGGGCGGGAAGCACGAGGATCAGCTGCTGGACCTGTCGCCGGTCGCCGTCATCAAGCGGGGCCGCAAGGGCGCGGTTGTCCTCGCCCGTGACGGCCGGACGCGTCTCCGCTTCGAGGTCGCCACACGGCCGATCGACGCCGCCGACACCACCGGAGCGGGCGACGCCTTCGATGCCGGGTTCCTCGCCGGCTGGCTCGAGGCCCGCCGCAAGGGCCTGTCGTTCGAGGCCGCCCTCCGGCATGGCGCCGTCACGGGTAACCGCACGGCCCACCGCCACCTCTCGAGCCCGCCCGGAGAGCTGGTCCTGGGCTGAGCGCCAGCTTCGGCGGTGGCCTAGACGTGCTTCCAGCGCATCCAGGGCGCGGTGTTGAAGAAGCTCGTGACCACCGAACCCGGGCTGACCAGCGCGTCCGCTGCCGCCAGCAGCTCGCTCGGCAGGGTCAGCTCGGCGGCGGGCAGCGCCGACAGCGCCTGGGCCTCGGTCTTGGGGCCGATGATGGCCGAGGTGATGCCCGGCTGCGCGATGACCCAGGCGTAGGCGGCCTGGGCCGGGTCCAGGCCGTGCGAGCGAGCCTCGGCGGCAAACGCGTTGCCCACCTGGATGCCGGCGTCCGTGACCCGTTCGGCATAGATGCCACCGCGCTGCGCGGCGCGCGTGTCGGCACCGCGGCCCTCGGCGTACCGCCCGGCCAGCATGCCCATGGCCAGCGGCGACCAGCAGATCACGCCCAGGCCGTACGCCTGGCAGGCCGGCACCAGCTCGTTCTCGATGCGGCGGTCGAGCAGGTTGTAGGGCGACTGTTCGCTGACGATCGCGGTCAGGCCCAGGCGCTGCGAGGTCATCACCGAGGTGGCCACGTGCCAGCTGGGCGCCGTCGACGAGCCGATGTACCGCACCTTGCCGGCGCGCACCAGGTCGTCCAGTGCGCGCAGGGTCTCCTCCAGCGGCACGTCCATGTCGGGCCGGTGCGATTGGTAGAGGTCGATGTGGTCGCGGCCCAGGCGTCGCAGCGAACCATCGCAGGCCCGGATGATGGCCTGGCGCGAATTGCCGCGGTCGTGCAGACCGGGGCCAAAGGGGTAGTGAAACTTGGTCGCCACGAGCACGTCATCGCGAGCCAGCTTGCGCAGCGTGGCCCCGATCAGTTCCTCGGCGGCACCCGCGGCGTAGGAATTGGAGGTGTCGATCAGGTTCACCCCGGCGTCCAGCGCGCTCGCGATGATGCGCTCGCACTCCGCGGGCGGCGTGGGGTTTGTGAAGTTGTCGGTGCCCAGGACCAGCGTCGAAACGCGCAGCCCGCTGGCGCCCAGGGCGCGGTACTGCATCAGCCTGCCGACCAGCCGCCGTCCACCGGCACCAGCGCGCCGGTCATGTAGCTGGCGGCGTCAGAGCACAGGAAGACCACCACCCTGCCGATCTCGGCCGGCTGCGCCAGTCGCCCCATGGGCACCACGCGGTCGGCCATGTCGGCCAGCTGGGCGTCGGTCAGCGGCACGGCGCGCCCGGCACCGCGCAGCATCGGCGTGTCGACCTCGCCCGGGCAGACCGCGTTGACGCGGATGCCCTCGCGCGCGTGGTCGAGCGCGAGCGAGCGGGTCAGGTTGTGCACCGCGCCCTTGGCGGTGGCGTAGGCGACGTGGCCCTTGCCACCCGCGCCGCCCCAGATCGACCCGAAGTTGACGATGGCGCCCGAGCCCTGCGCCCGCATCGGCCCGATGGCAGCGCGGCACATGAAGAACGTGCCATCGACATTGACCCGCATCTGCCGGTACCAGGCGTCGTTGGTGGTGGCGGGCGCATCGGCGCGCACGATCACGCCGGCGGCGTTGACCAGGATGTCCAGGCGGCCGTGCCGGCTGACGGTCTCGGCCACCGTGGCGTCGCAGAAGGCCGGGTCGGACACGTCGCCGGTGAAGGCGACGTCCGGGTGCTCGGCGATGTCAGCGCCCAGCACGACGGCCCCGGCTTCCGCGAGCAGCTGGGCGGTGGCCGCACCCATCCCGGACGCGGCCCCGGTGACGATGGCAATCCGGCCTTCAAGGATCATGGCGGCGAGCATAGCCCAAGGTCCGGGGCGCGGGCCGGCGCCTCTGCCTACGCGCGGATGAAGCGGTCGAACCAGTCGAGCATCCGCGTCATCCGGTCGATCCGGCGGTCGATCCGGCCCGTGGCCTGGATCCCGTGGTACTCCTCAGGGTAGAGCACGAACTCCACCTCGCGGCGCAGCCACCGCAGCGCGGCGAAGAACTGCTCGTTGTCGGCTGCGGGGCAGCGGCGGTCGGCCTCCGACTGGAGCATCAGCAGCGGCGTCCGGACGTTCGCAACGTTACGCAGTGGCGACTGCCGCCAGAGCTGCTCGACGCCCTCCGGGGTGGTGGGGTCGCCCATTCGGGCGGCGCGGCAGTACTCGGGACCGGAGTCGCTGTGCGCCCAGGCCGAGACCTGGTTGGTCACCCCGTTCTCTGAGACGGCCGCCCGGAACCGGTCCGTGGTGCCCACGAGCCAGTTGACCATGAACCCGCCGTACGACAAGCCCAGGGCGCCGAGCCGCTCGGGGTCGGCCAGGCCCAGGGCGATGGCGTGGTCCAGGGCGGCGTGGACGTCCTCCGCGTCGGGTCCGCCCCACTCGCCCAACTGCGGGCTGATCCATTCGCCGCCGTACGAGGCCGAGCCGCGGATGTTGGGCAGCACCACCCGGTAGCCGCGGGCGCAGAGCAGCACGACCTCGAGCGACGGGGCCGGCGACCATGCCCCCAGGGGTCCGCCGTGCACGTCCACGATGGTCGGCAGGGCCGTGTCCCCCGCACCGGCCGGTGAGGCGATCCAGGTCTCGATCGGGCCGCCAGGTCCCGGAGCGTCCACGCAGCGCATCTCGGGCCAGGCGAGGCCGTCGATCCATGCGGAGCCCATCGCGGTGAGCGGGCGGACATCGCCCGTCGGTTCCACGACGCACAGCTCGGGCGGCCGCTCACCGACCGTTGCGGTGACCGTGATGCGGCCGCCGCCGAGACCCAGCGTGTGGGCCATGACGTCGCCGCGCGCCAGCCGGACGGGTGCTCCCGACGGACTGCCCGAGGCCGGGTCCACCGGGAACCGCCACGGATGCGCCCTGCCGCGGTCCGTGACCAGGGCGATCACGCCATCCGGCCCGTCCCAGGTCGGCCCCGGGGACGACTCGCCCTGCCAGCCGGTCAGGTCCGTGTCGGCCCAGTTGCCAATCGGGCGGTCGAAGTCAGGCGCGAGCGCGACGGCCGGCGCGCTGCCGTCGGCCGGTCCCACAAAGAGGGTGGGGGACAGGTCGTCGAAGTAGTCGGGATCGTCCACGCCCACGCCGGCGATCCAGCGGCCGTCCGGGGAGTACGCGGGCCTGGCGACGGGTCCGGCCAGCGACAGGACCTCGCGGGGCGCCGGTGCAGGGGCGGGGTCCGTCTCGCCAGCGCCACCGGGTGCCTCCGGGACCGCCACTTCCCAGATCGACGTGCGCGGGTGGAGATCGGCGTCCTCCCGGGGGTCGGCGACGATCGCGATGGCCCGGCCGTCGGGCCGCCACGCGAGCGCGTCCACCCCGCACGCGAGGTTGGTCAGCTGCACGGGTTCCGAGCCCTCGGCGGCGTCCACCACGAACAGCTGCCGGCGACGGTCGATGTAGCCCGTCTCGTCCCAGCGGTAGTCCAGCGTCGTCACGCGCCGGGCACGCGGCTCGGGAGCGTCCTTGTCGTCCGGCCCCGGGACCGGCCCGACGATGAACCGCTGCGGGTCCGTCCGTGCCCGGAACGCGAGCCTCGCGCCATCCGGCGACCACATGACGTCCCATGCCGACAACCCGCCGAGCGCCGGTGAGATGGGCTCGCCGCCATCGAGGTCGAGGACCATCGTGTGCTTGTGGTCGGCCGTAGGAATGCCGCGCGTGAAGACGACCCGCCTGCCGTCCGGCGAGATCCGCGGCTCCATGTCGCGGACGGTGCCCGCGGTCAGGGGGCGCGGCGCCGCACCGTCGAGTGGCACGAGCCACAGGTGCGAGACGTACTCCTCGCCCTCCACGGATCGCCGCGTGACGATCGCGAACGAGCCGTCGGGCGCGAGGTCGTGCTCCTCGAGCACGACCTGCTCGCGGAGGATGTCGGGGTCTGGGAGCCGGGATGTCCGGCTGCGGTTGGAGATGGCGGCGGTGTCGGTCATGACCGTGAGCGTACGCGCGCCCGCGGACGCCGCGAGCCCCCGTAGCGCAGGGAGGGACGCCGCGTCGTACCCTCAGCCCATGATCACCCCCGACCGCCTTGCCATCGCCCCGGAGGTCGCCGACGCGCTGCGGGATGGCCGGCCCGTCGTCGCCCTCGAGTCCACGCTCATCAGCCACGGCCTGCCGTACCCCCAGAACGTCGAGGTCGCCACCGCCTCCGAGGCCGCCGTGCGCAGCTCCGGCGCCGTGCCCGCGACCGTCGCGCTCAACCGCGGCCGTCTGCTCGTGGGGCTGTCCGCGGACGATCTCGAAGCCCTGGCCACCGCGCCGAAGGGGAGCGTGCGCAAGGTCTCGCGGCCCAATCTCGGCCTCGCGATCGCGTCGGGCGAGTGGGGAGCCACGACCGTGGCAGCCACCATGATCGCGGCGGAGGCGTCGGGCATCGGGGTCTTCGCCACCGGCGGCATCGGCGGCGTCCACCGGGGCGCCCTGGGCGGCGGCGCGGGTGGGGGTCAGGCCACCTTCGACATCTCGGCCGACCTCGACGAGCTCGCGCGCACGCGGGTGGCCGTGCTCTGCGCCGGCCCCAAGGCGATCCTCGATGTGCCGCTGACCCTCGAGTACCTCGAGACGCGTGGCGTCCCGGTGGTGTCGATCGGCATCGACGAGGTGCCGGGCTTCTACTCCCGTCTGTCGGGCATCCCGGCACCGGGCCACGTGCCCGATATCGCGGCCGCGGCCGCCGTCATCCGCGCCCATGCCGCCATGGGGCTCACCTCCGGCCTGGTGATCTGCAATCCGGTCCCAGAGGCCGACGCGCTGCCGCTCGAGATCGCGCGAGCCGCCATCGAGCAGGCCATTCGCGAGGCGGACGAGGCGGGGATCTCGGGTGCCGCCGTGACCCCGTGGTTGCTGGCCCGCGTCGCGGCGATCACGCAGGGGGCGTCGGTGAAGGCCAACATCTCGCTGATCACGAACAACGCGCGGGTTGCGGGGCTCCTCGCCGGCGAGCTGGCCAGGCCGGCCTGAGCCTGACCCGGGCGGACGTCAGGCGGGGCTGCCCGCCAGCGCCACGGCCTCCGCGCGCCGCGCCGCACGCTCGGTCCGCACCGTCCACGTCACGAGGACGACCCAGCTGGCGATCAGCGTGCCCATCGCAGCCAGGAAGAGGTTTCCGGTCACGCCGGCCACGATGAGGATCGTGCGGGTGTTGGTCACGACGATCAGGCCGCCGGCTGCCACG
>Ga0315271_10001343_pt1 | contig 14764 bp, 16 predicted proteins | sample C3_top_MG_FD_204664 | JGI IMG/M metagenome (GOLD analysis project Ga0315271, IMG submission 204664) | Sediment microbial communities from Yellowstone Lake, YNP, Wyoming, USA - C3_top | ecosystem: Environmental > Aquatic > Freshwater > Lake > Sediment | place: USA: Wyoming | collected 2017-08-01 | reverse complement strand
TCGCCCGGCACATAGGGCGTCAGGCCGTGCACCACGGCGCTCCAATACTGGCTCATTTAGGCAGCAGTCGATATTCTGCTGAGCGCGCGTGCGCCTGCAGCCCTTCACCGTAGGCCAGGGTGGCGGCGATCTTGCCCAGCGTCTGCGCGCCGGCCTGCGACACGTGAATCAGGCTGCTGCGTTTCTGGAAGTCGTAGACGCCCAGCGGCGACGAAAAGCGCGCAGTGCGCGAAGTGGGCAGCACGTGATTCGGCCCCGCGCAATAATCTCCCAGCGCCTCGCAGGTGTGCTTGCCCATGAAAATCGCGCCCGCATGTTTAAGCAGCGGCAGCAGCGCGTCGGGGTCGGCCACCGACAGTTCCAGGTGTTCCGGCGCGATGGCGTTTGAAATGGCAGCCGCATCGGCCAGATCGCGCGTCTTGATCAGTGCGCCACGGTTGGTCAACGAAGTACGGATCACTTCACTGCGCGGCATCTCGACAATCAATCGATCGATCGCCGCCGCCACCGCATCCAGATAGGCCACGTCAGGCGACAGCAATATCGACTGCGCCATTTCGTCGTGTTCGGCCTGCGAGAACAGATCCATCGCCACCCATTCCGGCGGCGTGTTGCCGTCGGCGATCACCAGGATTTCCGACGGGCCGGCGATCATGTCGATGCCGACGGTACCGAACACGCGGCGCTTGGCCGCCGCCACGTAGGCATTGCCGGGGCCGACGATCTTGTCGACCTGCGGCACGGTCTCGGTACCGTAGGCCAGCGCCGCCACCGCCTGTGCGCCGCCGATGGTGAATACGCGATCCACCCCGGCAATCGCCGCAGCGGCCAGCACCAGTTGATTCTGTTCGCCGCCCGGCGTCGGCACCACCATGATGAGCTCGCCCACCCCGGCCACCCTGGCCGGAATGGCGTTCATCAGCACCGATGACGGATACGCGGCCTTGCCGCCCGGCACATACAGCCCGACGCGGTCGAGCGGGGTGATCTGCTGACCCAGCACGGTACCGTCGTCTTCAGTGTAGGTCCACGACGCCTGAATTTGCTTCTCGTGATAACGGCGCACGCGCTCGGCGGCCACTTCCAGCGCCTGGCGGGTGTCGGCGGGCAAGTGTTCGAGCGCGCCCTTGAGTTGGGCCGCGTTCAGTTCCAGACTGGCCAGCGAGGTCGCCGACAGACGGTCAAAGCGCTCGGTGTATTCGAGCACCGCCACATCCCCGCGCGTTTTCACGTCTTGCAGGATCGCGGCAACCGTCTGCTCGATGGCGGCATCGGCGGCATCGTCGAATTGCAACAGGCGGGTCAGGCGCGCCTGAAAATCAGGCTGCGTGCTATCGAGTCGGGTGAGCGTAACCACAGGATTCCAGCTTCCAAAAATCTGATCAAAAATCTGGCTTTGATTGTACCGTTTTTTGGTGTCCCGCCGCCCCTGACACGCATCTGTCAAATAACAGTCATACCCATTCCGGAAATTAGACAAAGTCCAGATTGCTGATTATCATGAGCGCATGCATTACACGCGCGACAACATGGCCGGCCTTTTGCGCGGCCACGACATCAACCCGACCCATCAGCGGATCGAGATTGCGCACGCGCTGTTTTCACGTCAGGAACACCTTTCGGCCGACCAGGTGATGGCGATCGTCAACACCCGCCACTCCGAAACCTCCAAGGCCACGGTCTACAACACGCTCAAGCTGTTTCTGGATAAAGGGCTGGTGCGCGAAGTCATCGTCGATCCCAGCAAGGTGTTCTACGATCCCAACACCAGTCCGCACCACCATCTCTACGAAGTCGACAGTGGCAAGCTGTCCGACATTGACGCCGGATCGGTGCACATCTCCGGCCTGCCCCCGCTGCCGGACGACATGGTGACCGAAGGCATCGACCTCATCGTGCGCGTCCGCCGCAAGGCCTGACACGTTATTGCCCGTCGATGAAACGGGTTCACATTGCCCCCACCCTGCTCGACGCCCAGCTCGTGGTCGATGCTTTGTCCAGCCTTGGCATCCCCACCCACATCTTCAACACCCATGCCGCCGGTGCGCTGGGCGAAGTGCCATTCATGCAGGCACAGCCCGAGGTGTGGATCGATGACGACGCGCAAGAACTGCGCGCACGCGAAACGTTGGCATATTTTTTGAACGTCAAACCCGGGGAGGAAAAGACCTGCCCACGCTGCGGAGAGCGCAATCCCGGAAATTTCCTGAGTTGCTGGCAATGCGGAGGCGCATTGGCCGCTTGAATCCCCGCGGGGGTCAGGACGACGGCAGGTCTTTGGTCAGTGCGTCGAGATGCGCCTGATACTGCCGAGCAAAGATCTGCTCCAGCTCGTCAATGGCTTCGATGGCCGGCACGCCGTGGATCAGGTGACGGGTCATCTGCGCCGACGCTTCATGAAAGACCTGGTTGCGCTCCAGCATCGGATAGGTCTGCGTCAAACGCTGAATCGCCTTGACTACGTTTTCCTGCTCGGGGCGCGGTATGGGCAGCGGCTCGGTGGGAGGGGCCGCAGCGATTTCGGCGCCTTCCTTACCGGCCAGAAACTCGGCGTATTCCAGCAGGGCCTGCTGCCTGGGCTCCGACAGCGACCGGAAAATCGACACCAGACGTTTACTGTCACGCATCAGCGAGCGCGCCCCTTGAGCGGACGTTTCAGCTGCACAATATCAACGTTGCACTGCTGAAACTTGCTTTCGACAAAGCTGATGAATGCGTCGAGCAGTTTGCTGCGGAATTTTTCCGGCGCGTAGACCATGGACAGCTGGCGCGTCAGTCGAGGATTCAGGGGCACCGCGACCAGCGTGCCGAGCTGGATTTCCTTGGTGACGGTGGACGCCGACATGATGGCGACGCCCAGATTGGCCTCGACCGCACCCTTGATCGCCTCACGGCTGCCGAGCTCCATTTCGATATGCAGATCGTCAGGGTTGACGCCATGGTTCTTGAAGAAATCGTCCACCACCTCGCGTGTGCCCGAGCCATGCTCGCGCGACACATAAGGCTGTTCGGCAATATCGTGTGCGTTCAAGCTCGCATGCGAAGCCAGCGCATGATTCGGGGCACAAATCATCACGAGCTCATCTTCGCAGCACGCCAGGGTAGTCAGGTTGGGGTTGTGCGACGGCGCTTCGATCAGGCCGATATCGAGCGAATGGTCCGCCACTTTGGCCGCGACGGTTTCCGAGTTGGCAACGGTCAGGCGCGCCTGCACCTGCGGGAAGCGTGCCTTGAATTCGCCCAGGATACGCGGCAGCTGGTATTCGGCGATGGTGGTCGACGCACCAATCATCAAAGGCCCGGTCACCTGCCCGGTCAGCTCACCGACACGCGCCTCCATCTCGCCGGTCAAGGCCAGAATACGTTCGGCATAGCCCAGCACCAGATCGCCCGTCGGTGTCATGGAAATCTTGCCATGGCTACGCTCGAACAAACGCGTATTGAAATGCTCCTCCAGCTGCTTGACCTGAAAGGTCACTGCCGGCTGAGTCATGTAAAGAATGTCGGCCGCTTTGGTGAAGCTGAGCTGTTTGGCAACGGTATAGAATACTTGCAGTCTGCGGTCGGCCATAAAACTATATCTTCAAGTCAAAAAAGAATTTTATTCAACCACAAACCTCTTCACCTTGAAACCTGTGGCCCACCAAGTTGCTGTAATCTCACGCGTTTGATGATGGCGGTCACCGTGCAAACCCACACTTCCCGCCTCACTCAGCCCGATCGCACACTTTGAACCGCGCGTTTTACATCATCCTGCTGGCGCAATTTCTGTCCGCGCTGGCCGACAATGCCCTCCTGTTTGCCGCCATCGGCCTGCTGGTGTTTTTTGACGCACCGAGCTGGCATTCGCCGTTGCTGCCATTTGTTTTTGCCATCGCCTACATCGTGCTCGCGCCTTTGGTGGGGCCATTTGCCGACGCCCTGCCCAAAGGCCGCGTCATGCTCATCGCCAATACCGTCAAGTTCGTCGGCTGCCTGACCATGCTGGCTGGGCTGCATCCGATGCTGGCTTATGCCATTGTCGGCATTGGTGCGGCCATGTATTCACCTGCCAAGTACGGCATCCTCACCGAGTTGCTGCCACCTGAAAAGCTCGTCGTCGCCAACAGCTGGATGGAAGGCACCACCGTCGCCGCCATCGTACTTGGCGCCATCATCGGCGGCGCGCTCATCGACCCGCAACTGGCCGAGGCCACGCTCCTCAGCCTCGGCATGGGCGGCCTGCTCATCGCCCCCAAATTCGCGATCGTTGTCACCACCACCATGTACCTGGGCGCCGCCGTCATCAATCTGTTCATCCCGCGCCTGCCGATCGATCACAAGCTTCCCAACAAATCACCCTTGTTCCTCCTGCACGACTTTGGCCACAGCTTCATGCTTTTGTGGCGTGACCCGCTCGGCCAGGTCTCGCTCGCCGTCACCACCCTGTTCTGGGGCGTCGGCGCCACCCTGCGCCTGCTTATCATCGAATGGGCCGCACTCAACCTCAAATACAGCCTCGGACAGGCCACCCAACTCACCGCCGCCACCGCAGTCGGCATCGCGCTCGGCTCCATCCTCGCCGGCAAATACGTACGTCTCGAACACGCCATCCGCACCCTGCCCGCCGGAATCGTTCTCGGCCTCATTCCCGTCACGCTGATCTGGGTCAATAACCTCACCCTGGCGGTGACGTTATTGATTCTGCTCGGCGTCCTCGCTGCCCTCTTCGTGGTACCGATGAACGCCCTGCTGCAACATCGCGGGCATCTGCTGATGGGCGCCGGCCATTCCATTGCCCAGCAGAATTTCAACGAAAACATCAGCATCCTGCTGCTAATGGGCACCTACGCCCTCATGATGCGCAGCGGCTTGCATATCCACACCATCATCTGGGTGTTCGGCCTCTTCATCAGCGCCGTGATGACCGCGATCTGGCTACGCCATCGGAATGATGTCGTCCATTGAGCGGATACCGGGAATGGCTAAGATGAACCGTGTAGGGCGCTGAGTTTTTTTGGCTCTTGCCGTGTCGCCGCCCCGCCTGCAGTGAGAAAACCCACATGAACACAGCCACAAAAAGAGGCGCTGCCACCCATGGCCAGGTTGCCCGGAAACTTGCTGGCGTCGACGCGCTCGAGATCAAGGTGACGATTCCGGACAACCAGATCGATGCCGCGCTGAATCGTTACAGCCTGACCGTCGACAATGACGAGGAGCGCTATATCTACTTTTTTGACACGCCGAATCTGGACTTGTTCACGGCCGGCATGATCGCGCGGGCGCGGCGCATCGTCGGTGAACAGGACGACAGCACCGTGAAATTTCGTCCGGTGGTGCCAAATGAGGTGCCAACGAGCTGGCGTAAATTTGCCGGCTTCAAGCTGGAAGCTGACGCCAGCGAGACCGGTGTGGTCAAGTCCGCCTCGCTGACCATGCCGACGGGAAAAGGCCTGATCAATCAGGTGGTCGCCGGGAAAAAAACCATTGCCAAGTTGTTCACCCAGGAACAGGAAGACTTCCTGGCATCCATCGGCAAACAGCACATCGACTACAACAACCTGAGCGTGCTTGGCCCGCTACAAGCTCACCGCTGGCAATTCGAAGATCCGGCCTGCCCCTGGCGCATAACGGCCGAGTTGTGGAAGCGGGAGGACGGTGCGCGGCTGATGGAAATTTCCATCAAGACTCCCGTGATCCAGGCGGCAGCCGCCATTGCCGGTTTCATGGGCTTTCTGGCCGAAGTCGGGGCCGAGCAGGACTTGAAGCAACAGACCAAAACCCGCTGGGCGCTGCAACACTATGCGGACCTGCTCCGCAAAAAGAAAATCTGAAATAAACAGCAACAGGCTCAGCCTTCAGCGCGAACGGGCTCGATTAACACCGCCGCCCCCACATTGCGGCCTTCAGCCGCAAGAATATTGTAGGTGCGGCACAGCGCGCCGATGTCCATGACTTCCAGCCCGATGCGTGCATCCACCAGCGCACGCGTGAGCGAAGGATGCGGAAAGCGCAGGCGGGTGCCGGTGCCCAGCAGCAGGATATCCAGTTCACGCTGCGCGACCCACTCGAAATGCGCGGCGACCAGCGCGTCGAAGCCCTGTCCAGCCCACGGCGCGATCTCGACGCCGCGCGCGGTGAGCAACAGGCTGGCATCAAAGCGATGGCCGTTGATGAGGACGTGATCGTCGCCATAGCCGGTGAACAGCAACTGGCTGGCGTCGGAGTTGAGATGCAGTTTCATGCTGAAACCTTACCAGATTCCGCTCAGTCAGGGAGCGGCCCGCTTGCCCGCAGCCGCGCCACGACGCCCGGTTTTGTTTGCCGGGGCAGAGCGCCTCCGGTAAAATTGGTCTTTTGTCCAGGGCGTTGTTTGGCCCTGGTTGCTGCCCTCATTTTCTGTTCACCGGGAAAACACCGTGACGGCCGATACCACGCCACGCTTACGCACCATCCATAAATCGTCCAAGCTCGACCGCGTCTGCTACGACATTCGCGGGCCGGTGATGGCGCGCGCGCGGCAGATGGAGGAGGAAGGCCAGCGCATCATCAAGCTGAACATCGGCAATCCGGCGCCGTTCGGTTTCGAGGCACCGGAGGAAATCGTGCAGGACGTGATCGTCAATCTGCCGAATGCGTCGGGCTACAGCGATTCCAAAGGCCTGTTCGCAGCGCGCAAGGCGATCATGCACGAAACGCAGCGCAAGGGCATCGCCGGGGTGCAGATCGACGACATCTTCATCGGCAACGGCGTGTCCGAGCTGATCGTGATGTCGATGCAGGCGCTGCTGAACAACGGCGACGAAGTGCTGGTGCCGGCGCCGGACTACCCGCTGTGGACGGCGGCAGTGAGTCTGGGCGGCGGCAAGCCGCGCCATTACATGTGTGACGAGGGCGCCGGCTGGCTGCCCGATCTGGCCGACATTCGCGCCAAGATCACGCCGAACACGCGGGCGATCGTCATCATCAACCCGAACAATCCGACGGGTGCGCTGTATCCGACCGAGCTGCTGCTGGAAATCCTGGAACTCGCGCGGCAGCATCAACTGATTGTCTACGCTGACGAAATCTACGACAAGGTGTTGTACGACGGCGTGACCCATGTCTCGATGGCCTCGCTGGCCGACGACGTGCTGATTGTCACCTTCAACGGCTTGTCGAAAAACTACCGCGCCTGCGGCTACCGTTCCGGCTGGCTGATCGTGTCGGGCGACAAACGCCATGCCCGCGATTATCTGGAAGGCCTCAACATGCTGGCGTCGATGCGCCTGTGCTCGAACGTGCCGGGGCAGTATGCGATCCAGACCGCGCTCGGCGGCTACCAAAGCATCAACGACCTGGTTGCGCCGAGCGGGAGATTGACGCGCCAGCGCGATCTGGCTCACGAACTGCTGACCCTGATTCCCGGCGTGACGTGCGTCAAACCGAAGGCGGCAATGTATCTGTTTCCGCGGCTCGACCCCAAGCTGTATCCCATCCACGACGACCAGAAATTCATCCTCAACCTGCTGGAAGAGGAGCGCGTGCTGGTGGTGCAAGGCAGCGGCTTCAACTGGCCGCACCCGGACCACATCCGGGTGGTGTTTCTGCCGCACGAAGAAGACCTGACCGAAGCGATCGGCCGCATGAGCCGGTTCCTCGACCGCAACCGTGCGCATCGCTGATTTTTTATCCGCGAATGCCCTGAATGGCATTCGCGGACACATGATTTTTTGACTGAGAACACTCGATGAAACCCATCAACGTCGGCCTGCTGGGCCTGGGCACTGTCGGCGGCGGCACACTGACCGTGTTGCGCCGCAATGCTGAAGAAATCACCCGTCGCGCCGGACGCGAAATCCGCGTGGTCCGTGCGGCGGTGCGCAATCTGGAAAAAGCCAAACAGCTGGCGGGCGATCTGCCGCTGACGACCAATCCTTTCGACGTCGTCGACGATCCCGACATCGACATCGTGGTCGAACTGATCGGCGGCCTGGAACCGGCGCGCGAACTGGTGCTGCAGGCCATCGCCAACGGCAAGCACGTGGTCACCGCCAACAAGCATCTGGTTGCCAAATACGGCAACGAAATCTTTGCCGCGGCGCAGGCCAAGGGCGTGATGGTCGCGTTCGAGGCGGCGGTGGCGGGCGGTATCCCCATCATCAAGGCGCTGCGCGAAGGCCTCACCGCCAACCGCATCGAATGGCTGGCCGGCATCATCAACGGCACCAGCAACTTCATCCTGACCGAGATGCGCGACAAGGGTGCGGCGTTTGAAGACGTGCTGAAGCAGGCGCAGGATCTGGGTTACGCCGAAGCCGACCCGACCTTCGACATCGAAGGCATCGACGCTGCACACAAGCTCACCATCCTGTCGGCGATCGCGTTCGGCATCCCGATGCAGTTCGACCGTGCCTATACCGAGGGCATCTCCAAGCTCACGCGCGAAGACGTGCAATATGCCGAGGAACTCGGCTACCGCATCAAGCTGCTGGGCATCGCGCGGCGTGCCGAAAACGGCATCGAACTGCGCGTGCACCCGACGCTGATTCCGGAGCGTCGCCTGATCGCCAACGTCGACGGCGCGATGAACGCCGTGCTGGTAATGGGCGATGCCGTCGGCCCGACCCTGTATTACGGCGCGGGCGCCGGTGCCGAGCCGACCGCTTCCGCGGTGGTGGCCGATCTGGTCGACGTGACCCGTCTGCACACTGCCGACCCGCATCACCGCGTGCCGCATCTGGCGTTCCAGCCGGATCAGCTGGCGGATACGCCGATCCTGCCGATGGACGAGGTACGCACCGCGTATTACCTGCGCCTTTCCGCCTTCGACCGCCCCGGCGTGCTGGCCGATATCACCCGCATCCTGGCCGACAGCAACATCTCCATCGACGCCATGGTGCAGAAGGAGCCAGCCGAAGGCGAAGTGCAGGTCAACATCATTCTGCTGACCCACATCACCGTGGAAAAAAACATCAATGCCGCAATCGCCAAAATCGAAGCGCTGGATACCGTGGCGGGCAAGGTGATGCGCATCCGTCTCGAAGAACTGGCGGCGAAGTAATGAAATACCAGAGCACGCGCGGCCTCGCTCCGCAACTCCGCTTCTCCGAAATCCTGCTCGGCGGGCTGGCCAGCGACGGTGGCCTCTATGTACCGGAAAGCTATCCGCGGTTCAGCGAGGCCGAACTGGCGGCGATGCGCGGCATGAACTACCGCGAGCTGGCATTCGCCGTGCTGTCACGCCTGATTGACGACATTCCGCACGACGACCTGCGCGCACTGATCGACAAGACCTACACCGCCGATGTCTATCGCTACACCACCAACGACGAGAACGCGGCAGACATCACCCCGCTGAAAACGCTGGAGCCCGGCCTGCATGTGCTGGCGCTGTCGAACGGCCCGACGCTGGCGTTCAAGGACATGGCGATGCAGCTGCTCGGTAACCTGTTCGAATACGCGCTGGCGAAAACCGGCGGTGAGTTGAACATCCTCGGCGCGACTTCCGGCGATACCGGCTCGGCCGCCGAGTACGCGATGCGCGGCAAGCGCGGCGTGCGCGTCTTCATGCTGTCGCCCGAACACGGCATGACACGCTTCCAGCAGGCGCAGATGTATGCGCTGCAGAACACCAACATCCACAACCTGGTGATACGCGGCGTGTTCGATCAGTGCCAGGACATCGTCAAGGCGGTGTCGAACGATCTGGACTTCAAGACGAAGTACCACATCGGCGCGGTCAACTCGATCAACTGGGCGCGCGTCGCGGCGCAAAGCGTCTATTACTTCAAGGCCTATTTCGCGGCGACCCACAGCAACGACCAGAGCGTGTCGTTCTCGGTGCCGTCTGGCAACTTCGGCAACGTCTGCGCCGGCCACATCGCGCGGCAGATGGGGCTGCCGATCAACAAGCTGATCGTCGCCACCAACGAAAACGACGTGCTCGACGAGTTCTTCAAGACCGGCGTCTACCGGCCGCGTCCGGAGACCAAACACACCTCCAGCCCGAGCATGGATATCTCGAAGGCATCCAATTTCGAACGTTTCATCTTCGACCTCAGCGGTCGCGACGCTGCCAAAATTCGCAGCCTGTGGAGCGCAGTCGAATCCGGCGGCAGCTTCGACCTGAATGCACGCTCTGATATTGAGGCAGGCAACCTGTTCAAGCGTGTGGCTGATTTCGGCATGGTCTCGGGATCGAGCAACCATGCCAACCGCCTCGACACCATCCGCACGGTGTATGAGGTCTACGGCACGATGATCGATCCGCACACCGCCGATGGCCTGAAGGTGGGGATGGAACATCGTGAACCTGGCGTGCCGCTGATCTGCATGGAAACCGCGCAGCCCGCCAAGTTCGAGGACGCCATCCGCGAGGCGCTCGGCATCGATCCGGTGCGCCCGGCCGAACTGGCGAACCTGGAAGCGCAGCCGCAGAAAAAACACGTCATGGATGCCGACGTCAATGCGGTCAAGCAGTTCATCGTCGACCACGTCGGCTGACGCCGGCGCAACCGAAACCTTTGCCGAACTGCTGGCGCGGGTGCAGGCGTGCACCGTGTGCGCCGCGAACCTGCCGCATCCGCCGCGCCCCATCCTGCGTGTTTCTCCCACCGCGCGCCTGCTGATCGTCGGTCAGGCGCCGGGGCGGCGCGTGCACGAAACCGGCATTCCCTGGAACGATCCCTCCGGCGACCTGTTGCGGCAATGGCTGGGGATGACGCGCGAGCAGTTCTACGACGTCTCGCGCATCGCCATCGTCCCCACCGGTCTGTGTTACCCCGGAACAGTCAAGGGCAGCGACCTGCCGCCGCGTCCGGAATGCGCACCGCTGTGGCATCCGCCGTTGCGCGCGGCGATGCCCGGCATCCGCCTGACCCTGCTGATCGGCGCCTATGCGCAGGCGTATTACCTGGGCACGCGCCGCGGCCGCACATTGGCCGACACGGTGTGCGCATGGCGCGATTTCGCGCCGGATTATCTGCCGCTGCCGCACCCCAGCCCGCGCAATCGCGGGTGGTTGAAACGCCATCCCTGGTTCGAGGCCGAGGTTTTACCCGAACTGCGTGAGCGGCTTGGAACGCTGCTATCGGCGGGCGATAATGGCGGCGCACCCAATGCCACCCGATAAACAGTCCGACGCTCAGGGAAGCCGCATGAAACCTGTTAACTCGCTAGCCCGTCCCGATGGCCGCACAGTCCGTGTGGTGCGATTGGAACGGCGTCTTGCTGCGGCCATCGGCTTGTTGTCCCTGAGCGGCTGTGCGTCAACACAACTGGGCGCGCAGTATGTCGATCCGCAGTTCCCCCAGCAGGCGCTGCGCGGCGCGACCATCCTGGTCGTCTGCGAGGCGCCCGAGCCGGCGATCAAGCTGATCTGCGAGAGCCAGATTTCCAGCCAGCTGACGCAGCTGGGGGCCAGGCCGCTGACCGACTCGACGCTCGTGAATCCGCCGCCCGGTCATGAACCGCCGCCCAGTCATGAACCGCCGGCCGGTCATTACCTGCCTGCAGCACAGGCTGCAGGTGCCCGCGCGGTATTCAGCACGACGCTGATGCCGGATTATTGGCGGGCCAGCCCGATGTCTTCGTTCAGTATCGGGATCGGTGGCTGGGGAGGATCGGGCGGCTACTATGGCGGCAGCGGTGTCGGGGGCGGCGTGGGGGTCACCATGCCAGTCGGTGGTGCTGCGCAGGGTGTGCCAGGTCTGGCCGCCATCGGTTCGATCATCGATGTCGCCAGCGGCCGCGTGATGTGGACTGCCAAGGCGACCACCCCGCCGGCGGCCGATGCCTCCACCCAGGTTGCCGAAGTAACCAAGGCGCTGGCCGAGGCGGCGCGCCAGACCGGGCTGTTCTAGGACCTGCCCCGCAATCCCCGGTTCGAGCGAGCGGTTCTGCCGGCCCTGCGCGAACAGGTTGGTGCCGCGCTGGCGGCAGGCGATAATGAGGCCGCACAACTCTAACCGACCATGCCATGAAACTCGTCACCTCGCTCACCAGCCCCTACGGTCGCAAAGTCCGTGTCGTCTTGCTGGAAAAAAAAATCCCGTTCCAGCTTCAGGTTGAAAACCCGTGGCAACCCGATAGCGTCGTGCCCAGCCTCAACCCGCTCGGCAAAGTGCCGGTGCTGGTGCTGGAAGACGGCGAGTCGGTGTTCGATTCGCGCGTCATCGTCGAATACCTCGATCACGTCAGCCCGGTCGCCCACCTGATTCCCGGCGAGCCCAAAACCCGCATGGTGGTACGTGGCGTCGAAGCGCTGGCCGACGGCGTCACCGACGCAGCGGTGGCGGTGTACCTGGAAAAGAAGCGCGCGCCCGCCCAGCAAAGCGCCGACTGGCTGGTGCTGCAGGAAAAAACCTTGTTTCGCGGCCTCGAAGCGCTGTCCGAAGCGCTGGGCGAGAAGCCCTGGTATCTGGGCAACAGCATGACGCTGGCCGATGTCGCCTGCGGTTGCATGCTCGGCTATCTGGACCTGCGCTTCGCCGAAATCGACTGGCGCAGCGCCCACCCCAACCTGGCGAAACTCGCCGACAAGCTGGCGCAACGCCCATCGTTCAAGGAAACCGTGCCGGTTGTCTGAGCGGAGAGATACGATGGCTCACGCGGTAGCGACCCTTGCAGGCGGCTGTTTCTGGTGTATCGAAACCGTGTTCAACCGCCTGCGTGGCGTCCAGTCCGCCGTCTCGGGCTACATGGGCGGCCACACCACGAACCCCACCTACAAGGATATCTGCAACGGCGACACCGGCCACGCCGAAGTGGTGCAGGTGACGTTCGATCCAGACGTGATTACGTATCGCGACCTGCTGGAAGTCTTTTTCACCCTGCACGATCCCACGCAACTCAATCGCCAGGGCAACGACGTTGGCACGCAGTATCGCTCGGCGATTTTCTGGCACACGCCGGAACAGAAGCGTGAGGCCCAAACGGTGATCGCCGAACTTACTGCGGCAAAACAATATGATGGCCCGATCGTCACCGAAGTGAAGGCGGCGGTGACGTTTTATCCCGCCGAGGATTATCATCAGGGCTACTTCGACCAGAATCCCGGCCAGCCCTACTGCCAGTTCGTGGTAGCGCCGAAGGTGGCGAAGGCGCAGGAAAAATTCCGCTATATACTCAGATCGGAATAAGTCATGCCAGACAGACTGTTACAGGGCACTTGATATGAAGCATCCGCGTTACCTCACGATATTGGCCATCGTTCTGGCGATGCTCTCCCCGGCGGTGCATGCCTCCCACTTTCAAGGCGAAACACTGGATGCGGTGGCCAAATGGCTTGCACTGTTCATCATCTTCGCCGTGCCGATCGGGGGCATCTATCTGTTCTGGATGATCCATATCCTGCCCGAGAAGGTTGCCGAGAAACGGCATCATCCGCAGAAGGATGCGATCAAGACCCTGTGTCTGCTCTCGCTGGTGTTCGGCGGCCTGCTGTGGCCGATTGCCTGGCTGTGGGCCTACACCAAGCCGGTGACCTACAAGCTGGCCTACGGGACGGAAAAACATACCGACTACTTTCTGGAAGCAGGCGAAAAAGCGATGAAGAAGGAGCTGACGCAGGCGGAAATCCACGGGCTGCGTGAAGAACTCGACCAGCTGGCGGCGAAGGGCCAACTTCCCCTGGAACTCCAGCAGGTGCGCGCGCAACTGGTTGCAGCCGAGACAGATGCGGTGGCGCCCGCTGCTGAGGGAGCCCGCTGATGGAAGCGATACTGGTAGCGATTTATGCCTTTTTCGTCTGGCTGATTTTCATCAAGTTCAAGTGGCTGCCCTGGAACACCAAGTCCCAGGTGGTCGTGGTCATCATCCCCATCGTGGCCATCACCGGCCTCATCCTGACGCTCAACGTTGTCGCCCCGTCGTCGGCCGACGTGCGGGTCATCAAGTATGTGGTGCAGGTTATTCCCCAGGTAAAGGGCCGGGTGATCGAGGTGCCGGTGACCGGCAACGATTATGTGAAAAAGGGTACCGTGCTGTTCAGGATCGACCCCACGCCCTACAGCAATACGGTCAAGCAACTCGAAGGCAAGCTTGCCGCCAACCAGGCTGCATTGAACGAAGCGCTGGCGGGCCTGAGTCAGGCCGGAGCCAGCGTGGGCGAGATGCGCGAGGCGGTGAACGCTGCCGGTGGTCAGGCTGGCGCAACTCGCGCCAACCTGGATCTCGCTCGCAAGCGGGTGGCCGAGTACCGCGAACTGGTTGCCACCGGCGCCGGCGACCGCTTCGGTCTGGAGAAGTGGGAAGCCAATGTGCGCGAACTGGAAGGGCAACTGGCTGCCGCGCTGGCTTCGGAATCGCAGGCGAAACTGAAATTGTCGGCACGTTCCGGCGGCGATCAGGCGGCGGTGGCGCAGGCCAAGGCCAAGGTGGCGACGGCCAAAGCCCAGGCAGCGTCCACCCAGGCCGATCTCGACAATGCCCGCTGGGAGTTGTCGCAAACCGTGACGGTGGCCCCGGCCAACGGCTGGGTGATGAACCTTCAGCTGCGTCCCGGCTCATTTGTCGTGGGCGCGCCTTTTGCGCCGGCCATGACCTTCGTCGAGGATAACTACCAGGTCATCGCGCTCTATCAGCAGAACGAACTGCACCAGGTGCAGGCAGGCGATATGGCCGAGGTAGCGCTCAACACCCTGCCGGGCCAGATCATCAAGGCCAGAGTGAATTCCATCGTCTGGGGCCAGGGGCAGGGGCAGTTGCCGACCTCCGGCGTGCTGCCGCAGACCGGTGCCGCGCCGCAATTTCCCAACCGCTTTGCGGTCAAGCTGGACATCGAGCCCAGGGATAAAAGCATCTT
>Ga0315271_10001341_pt1 | contig 14766 bp, 15 predicted proteins | sample C3_top_MG_FD_204664 | JGI IMG/M metagenome (GOLD analysis project Ga0315271, IMG submission 204664) | Sediment microbial communities from Yellowstone Lake, YNP, Wyoming, USA - C3_top | ecosystem: Environmental > Aquatic > Freshwater > Lake > Sediment | place: USA: Wyoming | collected 2017-08-01 | reverse complement strand
GTGACACTGCGTGCTGAAGTGAAACAGCAGGACAGCACGGGCAAGGACGAAAAAGTGCTGCGCAGCGAGCGCTATTTTGGCGCGGTGTCGCGCAGCTTCCAATTGCCGCAGGACATTGACCAGACGCAAGCCAAAGCCAAGTACGACAACGGCGTGCTGACGCTGACCCTGCCCAAGAAGCAGGCCGCCGGCGGTGTGCAGCGCCTGGCGATCGATTGAGCCCTCAACGCTCGACGCAGCCGCTGTTGCTGAGCTGCAGCACCCGGTCGGCGCGGCTGGCGGCTGCCTCTGAGTGGGTGACCAGCACCAGCGAGGCGCTGTGCTCGCGGGTCTGAGCGATCAGCACATCGATCACCTTGGCGGCCGTGCCCGGGTCGAGGTTGCCGGTCGGCTCGTCGGCCAGCAGCAGCGAGGGGCGGTGCACCAGCGCACGCGCAATCGCCACGCGCTGCAACTGACCGCCACTGAGTTGCTGGGGCAGGCGCTGGCCCATGCCGCCCAGCCCGACGGCTTCGAGCATGGTTTGCACCCGGGCATCGTCGGGCTGGCTCAACAGCAACAGGGGCAGTGCGACGTTCTGTGCCACATCCAGATGCGGTAGCACATGAAAAGCCTGGAACACGAAGCCGGTTTTTTCACGCCGCAGGCGTGCTTTCTGGTCATCATCCAAACTGCCCAGATCAAGCCCGTCGAGGACCACCGATCCGCTGTTCCACTGGTCCAGCCCGGCCATGCAGTTGAGCAGGGTCGATTTGCCAACGCCGGACTCACCGACGATGGCGACAAACTCGCCGCGTGCCACGCTCAGCGACACGCCGCTGAACACCGCGACCTCGTCGTAGCGCTTGCTCAAGTCGGTGATGACCAGGCTCATGGCTGGGCCTTGCCGGATGTCATTGCAGGGCGGGACCCGCAATCACCTTTGCTTGCAATGAAGACCTGCACCAATGCCAGCACTCGATCGAGTGCGTCCGGCGCATCGCAGGCGACCACCTGGCGCTCCGACATGGCGCGCAACCAGGTGAGTTGGCGTTTAGCCAGTTGACGCGTGGCGAAAATGCCTTTGTCGCGCAGCGCATGCAAGCCGGCTCTGCCGTCGAGTCCGCGCGCTTCGTGCGCGTCCAGATATTGCCAGGCTTGCCGGTAGCCGACGCAGCGCATGGCCGGCAGATCGGCACGCAGGTCGCCACGCGCTCGCAGCGCCTTGACCTCGTTGATAAAGCCATTCGCCAGCATCGCGTCGAAACGCTGCGCAATGCGCTGGTGCAGCCAGCCCCGGTCGGTCGGCTCCAGTGCTATCAGCAGACGATCGTCTGCCATTGACGCGCTTTGAGCGGAGCCTGCTCTTGAAGTGTGAAAGGATGAAAGGGGCTGCCCCGTCAGCCGAAAGACTTCCAGCGCGCGGCCGATGCGCTGCGCATCGGCCGGCTTCAGTCGTGCCGCGGTCACCGGATCCACTGTCGCGAGTTCAGCATGCAGACGCGGCCAGCCCAGTGCCTTGGCCTCCTGCTCCAAGGCGGTCCGGATCGTCGGGTCGGCCTTGGGCATGGCGTCGAGTCCGTTCATCATGGCTTTGAAGTAGAGCATGGTGCCGCCGACCAGCAGCGCCAGCTTGCCGCGTGCCGTGATGTCGGCGATCAGGCAGCGTGCGTCGCTGGCGAACTCGGCGGCGCTGTAGGCTTGCAGTGGGTCGCGGATGTCGATCAGGTGGTGCGGTACGGCGGCCAGTTCAGCGCGCGACGGTTTGGCTGTGCCGATAGACATGCCACGGTAGACCAGCGCCGAATCGACGCTGACGATCTCCACGTCATGCTGGCGCGCAATGGCCAGCGCCGCCGCGGTCTTGCCCGAGGCGGTCGGACCTGTCACGGCGAGGTAGCGCAGCGGCAATTCAGCAGTCACCGCGCGCCCCCTGCTTTTGCACCAGCGTCCAGGCTGCCGTGGCGATCAGCGCGCTCCAGAACCAGATGCCATAGACCAGCGGGAACACAGTGCCGTCCATGTGGCTGCCGAGCCAGCTGCCAATCATGAAGGCGACCAGCATCATCAGGAAACCGTTCAGCGCCGAGGCAGCGCCGGCCGACTGTGGAAAGGGTCCGACTGCGCCGCTTTGACTGCAGGGCTGATGGATGCCGTGGCCCAGCATGAACAGGTAAAAAGGCGGCATGATGGCCCAGCTGCTGTGCCAGCCGGCCAGCGCCAGAACGCCCATCAGCGTGCCACCGGACAAGCTCAGGACACCGGCGATGGCCACCGTCCGGCGCACATCGAAACGAGCCAGTAGGCGCCGGCACAAAAAGGTGCCCAGCAGGTAGGTGAAGGCCGTCGAGAACATCAGCAGACCGTAGTGGGTCTTGCTCAAGCCGAGCACCTTGATGAAGACAAAGGAACCGCTGGCCAGGAACGTGAAGAGGCCGCCGTAGGAGGCTGTTGACAGGGACGAAAACGCGACAAAGGTCGGATGCCGCAGAATCGCGAGCCAGGTGCGCAGCAAACTGACGGGGTGCAATGCCTGGCGGCTTCTTTGTGGCAGGGTTTCGCTGTAGCGCAGCGCCACCAGGCCAAGGCTTGCGGCAGAAAAAATGGCCAGGGTGAGCAAGGAGATGCGCCAGCTGAACAAGTCCGACAGCAGACCACCGAGCGGTGGGCTCAGACAGGCGATCAGGCCCAGACCACTCAAACCCTTGGACATGACGCGCGCGCCCTCAAGCGGCGCGTAGAGGTCGCGCACGATGGCGCGCGCGCACATCACCGCGGCACCCATGGCAGCGCCCTGCAGCGTGCGCCAGACGATCAGCATGTCCATGGTCGGCGACAAAGTGCTGCCAATCGACGCCAGCACGTAGGCGCAGAGGCCGACCAGCAGGATCGGGCGTCGGCCGAAGCGATCCGACAGCGGGCCCCAGATCAATTGCGACAGACCGAAGGCCAGCAGCAGCGCAGTCAGCGTCAATTGCGCCTGCGCCATGGTGGCACCGAAGCCCTCGGTCAGCGAGGGCAGCGCCGGCAGGTACAGGTCGGTCGTGACCGGCTGCAGGCCTAGCAGCAGGGAGAGCAGCACAATGGTCAGACCGGGTGCCATGAGGAAGCGGGGCGTTGAAATGACATCGGGCCAAGCGTATCAGATCGAGCGCCGGTGACCGCCATCGTGTCAGGCGCTTGGCTCGACAGGATCGCAGACGACAGATTTGGGGTCGGCGGCTTGGAGTCTGAACTCAACTCCCGCAGGGGGTAGCGGTCAGGCAAGATTTCCTGTTGACTGATTCTTGAAGACACAAACCGGCCACCCGTCGAAATCGGGTGGCGGGTGACTGAGTGCCCAAACCCGAACTTCAAACCAAGGAATTCCCTTCTTGGTAGCAGTCATTGAAACTAGCAAATGCGAGTTGCTGCAACCACCTCCAGTTTTGAAAAGATTAGAAACTGAAATGATTCGAGGAGCCCTTCAACATGGGGCCCACCCGCGTTCAGATCGAACGGGCAAAATAATATCCGAAAGCGAAACCAAGGCCACACGCAAACGCCACCAGCCAACCAGTTTTCGGAGCAGCACGCAAATTCGAGTTGCCAATCGGTTCCGCAGTTGTGGGTAGCACGGGGCCGGGCTGTAACACACCGGACGCAGGCATGGCGACTGATTCCTGCGCCTCTATCGCGCTGGTGGCGCTCAAATGCCGAGCAAATGCAGCAAAGAAGTCATCCGCATTCATGTTCGCCAGTGTCTGCGCCAACCAGCTGCCGACGCTCGGCAACCGGTCGCCGATCTCCGCAGTAGCGACGTATTTCAGCACCGTATGGTCGTGATCTTCAGCCAGCGAGACCCGGGCCTGCATCTTGGCCAGGCTCGTCGTGCCATCCTTCCCCGTCAGGGTATAGCCAATGGGCACACTGAGGCTGCACAGCGACACATCGCCTTTGAATGTTGCGGAAATCGGGCCGACTGTGACCACCACGGTTGCGACCATTTCGTTGTCTGACTTTTTCTCTACGCCACTGCAGCCGGCGATGCAGGCTTGCAGCACGGCAGGGTCACTCAGCGCGTTCCAGACCCGCTGTTGCCTAGCCGGAATGCGGTATTCGCCGGAGAATTCCATGGTCATGACTATGCCTTGATGCGCCGACGTCTGGATTGTTCGTCGTCCTTGAAACTATCGCGTTGATACTCGCTCTGCAAAAGAAACCGGAGATTGACACTTCGCAAGAGAAGTTCTGGCATGGGCCCGTTGCGCGAACATTTTCGGACCCTAAGGTCCGCGCGCATTGAAAAACTCCTTTGAATTGATCAATCTCAATACACAAAGAATTCAGATTGCTGTAATGGCAAAACTATAGCGATGTTGCTTCTCCCATGTGCCCACCCACCGTTACCGCACTCTTCGCACACGCCGAGGATTCTGTTTCTCTTGTTCTGGACGCAGAACGCAGCGCACTTTCTGAAATAGCGCACTACAAGCTTCAGACACGACGATTGGTCGTTGTGAATTGCTTGCGTGCAGTATTGGTGCATAAGCGCACCGAGGTCAGGATCAGGCGCTTGCGCGAGCGAATGACGGCCGCTGCGCAGCTTCGTCGTGCGCAAATCTGCAACGAGATGGAAGCTCTTGCCGTTGACGCGGCTCAGGATACATCTTCCTTCGCACCGCTGCACAGTGCTATTGACAGAGTCAGCGCGGAACTGGCTGGAATTCCGGAAGCGAATTGAATCATGGACTACGCTCTGTCCAGATTGCAGGCACGATTCGGTGAACGCCCGGACGAGTCACTCTGGCAGAGAATGGAAGGTGCGCTAGAACCTGCTGCCGCGCTCGAAATTGCGCAGTCCTGCGGATTGCGACGCTGGGTGCCGGGAATCACACCGCATACCGACAGCCACAAATTGGAGCTCGCCCTGCGCGCACGCTGGCGCGAATGCGTCACCGAAATTGCGACCTGGATGCCACGTCGCTGGCAACCGGCGCTCATGTGGACACGGGAGCTGGCGGACTTGCCCGCACTTCTTTACCTCGCCCACGGCGGGGTGCCGCTGGGCTGGATGTCTGACGACCCGGTGCTGCAAAGGTATGCCAGCGCTGATTCGAAAACGCGCCAGGCCCGCTTGCGCCAGGACCACTTCGCATCGACGGGCTTGTCGTCTGAGGTGCTGGACCACACGGTCCTGCAAGCCACGCCGGGCCCGTCGCACATCGGTCAGGCCTGGCTCGACGAGTGGCGCCGGCGCTGGCCGCGCTGGAATGACACCACGTCACTCGAGAATCTTGCAAGCGTGTTCAACAATGCCATGAAAGAGCGGGCGGCTGTCGTCCGCCCGGAACTGCTGCGCAGACTGCGCGTCCTGTTCCGGTCTTCGATGCTGGATGCCGCGTTTGTATTTATCTACATCGCATTCGCTGCACTCGACATCGAGCGACTGCGCGCCGGACTCATGAAGCACGCCCTGGCACATGAGGGAGTGATTTCACCATGATGCGCCCGCAGCCTGCAACCTGGTTCGAGATCATCACGGCAGTCAACCGCCAGCGCGAGGTGCTCGAGTCACTTGCAACAGCAGGATGCGCGGAAATGGAACCGATTGCAATTTATCAAGCGGCCGGAGCCGAACAGCCAGGCGCGGCGGTGCCGAGCGGATCCATCTTCGCGCGCATCACCGGCTGGACCAGCGATGCGAAAAGGCTTGGCGCATGCCTGGCGCGATCTCACGCGCCTGCAGTGGTTCATTTCCCGATTGCGCCCAAGCAACTGCAGCCACCGCTGTTCCTCAGCAATCCGGCCTGGATTCAGCCGTTCGAAATCTTCGCACGCCTCGTCGGCATGCCGAGCCGCTTCACTACCGATCCGAGCGGACTGCTGGTTCTGGTGGCGCCGATCTTGTTCGGTTATATGTTTGGCGACGTCATTCAGGGCTTGGCGCTGATCGTGATTGGCCTGGCATTGCAGTGGCGCTGGCCGATGCTTCGCCTGCTGGTCGCGGGCGGATTCTCAGCGATGGTGTTCGGTTTCGTTTTCGGTGCTGCCGGCGGCATGCACGGGGCGGTCGCGCCCCTCTGGCTGGACCCGCTCGATGATCCCTTGCCGGTGCTGTTGGTGCCGATCGCCTTTGGTGGCGCGCTGCTGACGCTGGGGCTCGCGTTGAAAGGCCTGCAGGCGTATTGGAGCACAAGGCTGGCGAACTGGCTGCGCTCCGACGCAGGCTTGCTTGTCTTGTACCTTGGCTTGCTGCTGGCCCTCGCACACCCGGCTGGCTGGCTGCTGGTCGCGACCGGATTGTGCATTCAGGTTGCTGGCGGATTGTGGCAGGAACGGCGTGTCGGTGCCGCGTTCGCCGCGATCGGTGAACTGATCGAAAAGCTGGTGCAGATCTCCATCAATACAGTGTCCTTTGTCCGCGTCGGCGCGTTTGCATTAGCGCACGCCGGTCTGTCGAGCGCCCTGGTAGCCCTGGTCAAGGACATGGACAGCGGCGCCGCTTATATCTTGCTGCTGATTGCCGGCAACGCGCTGATCATCGTGATCGAGGTGCTGGTGGCCTCGATTCAAACCACGCGCCTCGTCCTGTTTGAGTTCTTCACGAGGTTTTTTGAAACCAGCGGGCGGGAGTTCCATCCCTTGCCTGCCCCTGCCGGCTTAGTTGAGGAGATTCGAAATGTCCAAAGGACTTAAGTTTTCAATGACACTGGCGGTAGCCACTGCAGGGCTGGGAGCTGTTGCGGCGACGCTCCTGTTTTGGATCAAGGATGCGGCCGCGCAAGGCGTTGCGCCCCATTTATCATTGCCACCCGATGTCTGGCGCTGGGCGCTGGCGAGCGCAGCCGCAGCGACCGGAATATCGACCGCGGCGGCGGCCTACGCGGTGGCGCGACTGGGCAGTGCGGCGATCGGCGCGCTGGCTGAAAAACCCGATTTGTTCGGCCGGCTGCTGATCCTGGTCGGTCTGGCCGAAGGGATCGCGATCTACGGTCTGATCATCTCGGTCCTGATCCTGAACCGACTGGCGTGACCGCCCATGCTGTCGGCGCGCATCTTTGTTGGCGATGAGCTCAGCGCTGCCGGATTTCAGCTCTGCGGCGTCTCGGCGCGCGTGCCATCGCCGGGCGATGAAACAGACTGTTTCGAACAAGCGCTTAAAGAGGCTCAGTTGGTGCTCGTCGGCTCGCGTTGTGCCAAGGCCATCGCTCCCGCCGTGTTGAATGCCGGGCTGACACTGATCTCCCCATTGGTGATGGTGGTGCCCGACTGGGACGGGACGCCGCTGGCCAGCGATCCGGCCAACTGGGTGCGCCGAGCATTGGGACTGGAGCCATGAAGCTCGGCCAACAGGCGCTTGATTTGCTCAGGATTGCCGAGGACTACCGTGCTGATCGGTGCCAGGCGCTGCTTGCCGCGGCGAGCGCGGAATCTCGCGCCATCCTCGGCCGGGCGCAACTCGCAGCGCGACGCGATCTGCGCAAGACGCTTGCTCCCGAACTGGAACGGATTGAGGCCGAGATTGCCATCGCCGAGGCCAAGCTGGTGACCCAGCGGCGCTTGCGCGAGCAAAGAAGAACCGCCGCCATCCTGACCCAGGCCTGGCCGAAAGTGGTGCAGGCGCTGCGCGCGCGCTGGAACACGGCAGCAGGACGCTCTGGCTGGGTAACGCATCATCTGTCCATCGCCTTGAGCGCCTTTCCCGCCAACGCATGGGTGATCCAGCATCCGGACGGCTGGCCCGCGCGGGAGCGCGAGCAGGCCAAGCAGTGGCTGCAGACGCATGGCATCGACGGCGCACGTTTCGACGCCGATCCACAACTGCTCGCAGGAATACGCGTCGTCTGCGGTTTGAACACCCTGGATGCGTCGCTCGACGGACTGCTCACGGACCGCTCGCAGATCGCGGGGCGTCTGCTGCATTACCTGGCGCAAGAGCAATGAGCGTCGCGCACATCAGCTGGATCAGCGGACCCGTATTGCGGGCACATGCGCTCGGACCGTTTCGACTGCGCGAGGCGATTCGCGTCGGCGAGCGAAGTCTTCTGGGCGAGGTGATCCGGATGCAGGGCGACGAAATCGTCGCCCAGGTTTACGAAGACACGACCGGCTTGCGGCCGGGCGTGGAAGTTACCGGAACCGGCGCTCTGCTTGGCGTCAAGCTCGGCCCGGCGCTGCTCGGCCGGATCTTCGACGGTCTCCTGCGCCCGCTCGCCGATGCCTCGACACACTACGTTGAACCAGGCACGAGAACGGAAGTTCCGCTCGAGTTCCATTTCACTCCGCATCTTCACCCCGGAGAATTTGTGAGGGGCGGCACGGCACTCGGCGAGGCGGTCAATCCATCGGGCAGCAGGCAGCGCTGCCTGCTGCCCCCGGACGCCGCAGGGGAAGTTCTGACCATCGAGGCAGAAGGCGACTATGCAGACGATCTTCCTGTATGCACTTTACGCACCAAGGAAGGCAGCCAGCGCGCCATCGCCATGAGCCATTTCTGGCCCGTGCGTGAGCCGCGCCCGGTTTCCCAATGGCTGCCGTCCGACGAGCCGCTGATCACCGGCCAGCGTGTTCTGGACAGCCTGTTTCCGGTGGCGCTTGGCAGCAAGGCTGGGATTCCCGGCGGATTTGGCACCGGCAAGACCATGCTGCTCGAAGCACTGGCCAAATCCTGCAGCGCCGAGGTGATCGTGTATGTGGGATGCGGCGAGCGCGGCAACGAAATGGCCGGTGTGCTGGACGAATTTCCCAAGTTGACCGACCCGCGCACCGGTCGTGCATTGATGGAGCGCACGGTCATCATCGCGAATACCTCCAACATGCCGGTGGCGGCGCGCGAGGCCAGCATCTATAGCGCGGTTACGGTTGCCGAGTACTTCCGCGATCAAGGCCTGCACGTCGCACTGCTGGCCGACTCCACCAGCCGCTGGGCCGAAGCCTTGCGCGAAGTGTCGGTGCGCTTCGGCGAACTTCCCAGCGAAGGTGGCTATCCCCCTTACCTGTCGAGCCGCATCGCCGAATTCTACGAACGCGCCGCCAAGGTCAGGACGCTGGCGGGAAGCACCGGGTCGGTGACTGTGCTGGCATCGATCAGCCCGCCTTCAGGAGATTTCTCGGAGCCGGTCACAAGTCATACCAAGCGGCAGGTTCGCAGTTTCTGGGCGCTCGATGTCAAGCGCGCGCAATCCCGTTTCTATCCGGCGGTCAATCCCTTGCAGTCCTATTCCGAGGACTCGCTCGACCTCGGATCGTGGTGGGGCAAAGTCTTTGCCGATCTATCGCCTGACGGACAGGCACCCGGCAATGAATGGCTTGAACTGAGGCGCCGCTTCCTGACACTGCTGGGCGAACAGGCGCGCCTGGAGAGGATGGCGCGCATCATCGGCAAGGACGCGCTGCCCCCGCGCCAGCAGTTGATCCTGTTCTGTGCCGCTCTCGTCAACGAAGGCTTTCTGCGCCAGTCGGCATTTTCCAACAACGATCGCTACTGCGGACCGCAGCGTCAAGGCCGGATGATGCGCACGATCAAGCGCTTTATCGATGCCGCCGAGGCGGCGCTCGCCAGGGGAGTCCCCTGCGAAGCGATCACCGCCATGGTAATTGTGCGGCGGATCGAACGCATGGGTGAGGATATTGCCGAGGACAACCCTGAGGCGTTTGCCGACCTTGCGCTGCGCATGGACAGTGAGTTCGCCACCCTGACCGCATTGACCGGAGCGAAACGTGAAGCCTAGGCTCATCGTCACCGGCGCGGCATCCCGTCTGGAGGGGCCGCTCTTGTTTATGGGGCGCACCCTCAATGTCGGTTTGAACCACGCGGTCTCGGTGCAAGGCAGCGATGGCCGAATACGCCTCGGGCGCATTGCCGCGCTTGACGATGAATTCCTGACCATCGAGCTGCTCGAAGCCAGCGCCGGCCTGGCGCTGGCTGACACTGTGGTGCGCTTTGATCTGGAGCCTCTGCATTTCGGCTTGAGCCCGGGCATTCTGGGCCGGGTCTTCGACGGCGTTGGTCGGGTGGTTGACGGCGGACCGCCGGTTGCCATCGACCATAGCTTCCGGATCGACGGGCTGCCGCTCAATCCGGTGGCACGCGCCCGGCCGCACGACTTCATCGAAACCGGAATTTCGGCGGTGGACCTTATGAACAGCCTGGTTCGCGGGCAGAAACTTCCGATCTTTTCCGGCGGCGGACTGCCGCACGACCGGCTGGCGGTGCAGATTGCGAATCATGCCAGGTTGCGTGGGGCAGATACGCGCGATTTCGCCATCGTATTCGCCGGCATCGGCGTCCCTCGCGCCAGCGCCGACTACTTCCGGCGCAGCTTCGAGGCCAGCGGCGTGCTGGAGCGCGCGGCACTCTTCCTCAACCTCGCCAGCGACTCGAGCACGCAGCGGCTGCTGACACCGCGCTTCGCGCTCACGGCCGCCGAGTACCTGGCCTTTGTCGAAGGCAAGCATGTGCTGGTCATCCTGACCGACATGACCAACTATTGCGAGGCGCTGCGCGAGGTTTCGGGCGCCAAGGGTGATGTACCCGGACGCAAGGGGTTCCCTGGCTATCTGTATTCGGACTTGGCCACGCTCTATGAACGCGCCGGCTGCGTGCGCGGATTGCCGGGAACGCTGACACAGCTCTCCATCCTGACCATGCCATCGGACGACATCGGCCACCCGATACCTGACTTGACCGGCTACATCACCGAAGGCCAGATTGTGCTCTCGCGAGAACTCGATCGCGCCGGAATCTATCCGCCGATCGGCGTGCTGCCGAGTTTGTCGCGCCTCATGAAGGACGGCATCGGACGTGGCTCGACCCACGTCGATCACCCGGCGCTTTCAAATCAACTTTATGCCGCCTACGCCAGGGCAATCGAGGCGCGGGTGCTCGCCAGCGTCGTCGGCGAAGAAGGGCTGCTGGACATCGACCGAAAATACCTCGCGTTCGGCGCCAGCTTTGAGCGCGATTTGGTGCAGCAGACCTCCGCACGCACGCTGGAGACCAGCCTGGAGATTGGTTGGCAACTGCTGCGCGCGCTACCGAAATCCGAGCTGTCACGTCTTTCGGATGCGCAGATCGCGCAATACATCGGGACTCCGTCGTGAGCGACTACACCGCCACACGAAGCGTAGCCATCGCTCTGGCAGACGAGCGCCAGGCGATGCAGGAAGGTTATGTTTTTCTGGACGAGAAATGTGTCCTGCTGGCCGGCGCCATGCTGCGCGAGCTACGCCGTTTCGATCAGGCCAAGAGCAGGTTGCGCGCCCTGCAGTCACAAGCAGCAACCGCGCTGGCGGCAGCACTCAGGCGTCACGGACTGCAGTCCCTTCAATGCTATCCGGCAATGCCCCAGCAAGCGATCACGCTGTCTTTGCAGCAGCGTCTGCTACTCAATGTGCCACTGATCGATGCCAGTACCACGCGCGAACCGGTGGCTACGCCAGAGCCGGTCTACGTTTCGCCGGAGGCGGAAGACTGTCGCGCCGCCTTCCTGGACTTCACGCAGCAGCTCGCGGTCATGGCTGCGATGTCGGGAAACCTGGCGCGCCTGCACCGGGAATACCGCCGTTCGGTGCGGCGCGTGCGTGCGTTGCAGGATGTTCTGTTGCCCGAACTCGAAGGCGAGATCAACGAAATTGAGACCCAGCTCGAAGAACTGGAACGCGATGAACTGCTTGGCGCGCGCTGGCAGCCGACGGGCAGTAGTAGAAGCCTCTTTCAGTCATAACCGGGGAAACCAATGACCACTCGCATAGACCTCGCCACGATCATCGACCAGCAGAAGTTTGGCTCGTTTCACCTGACTGTGGTGAGCATGTCGTTTCTGCTGATGCTCGCAGATGGCTACGACAATATCTCGATCGCCTATATCGCACCCTTGCTGATTAAGGAATGGGGCGTAGACAAGTCGGCGCTAGGTCCGCTTTTCAGCGCCGGGCTTCTGGGCGGGCTTTTCGGTCCGCCTCTGTTCGGCTACCTGGGCGACCGGTTTGGCCGCAAGAGCGCGGTCATCCTGGGCGCGTTCTTTTTTGGCTTGTTCACCCTGGCCCAAGTGTGGTCGAACTCGCTTGGCTCGATGATGGCATTGCGCTTTATCGCCGGCATCGGTATTGGCGGTGTGCTTCCCATCACGATTGCCCTCAATGCCGAATTCGCCCCGCGACGGATCCGTGCCAGCATGACCATGCTGAGTTTTGTCGGTGTGGCGCTGGGCGGCGCGCTGGGCGGCCTGGTGTCGTCGATGTTCATGGGGATCTACGGTTGGCAGGTCATATTCTGGACCGGCGGGATCGCTCCGCTCCTGGTCGGCCTGCTGGCGCTATTCGTCTTCCCAGAATCACTCAAATTCCTGTCGCTGAAACCCGCGCGGCGCGCCGAACTGATCCAGGTTCTGGCCAGGCTCGCGCCCGGCGTGATCGTTCCCAAGGACGCCCAGTTCATCCTGAGCGACGAAACGAATCGCGCCAGATTCGCCTTCAAGGATCTGCTCGAAGGCCGGCTGGCCTGGATCACGCCCCTGTTCTGGATTGCCAATGTCATCAGCCTGATGGTATTTTTCTTCGTCAACCAGTGGACACCGGTCCTGCTCGCGAGCACCGGGATTCCGGTCGAACGCGCGGCCATCTCCACCACCTTGTTCATGCTCGGCGGCTTCGCCGGCGTGCTCGCGATCATGCGCCCGGTTGACAAGTTCGGCCTGATTCCCGTGCCCATTCTGTTTGCAATCAGCATTCCCGCAGTGGGCCTGATCGGCGTTGCCGGACTGCCTGAGTTCACCATCATGGGGCTTGTCTTCGTGGCCGGTTTCAGCTTGATTGCATTGCAGTTTGGCATCATCGCGACCGAGAGCCAAGTCTACCCCACCTACATCCGTTCCTGGGGCGTCGGCACGTGCTTCTCTTTCGGGCGTGTCGGATCGGTCATAGGACCGCTGGTCGGTGGAGCCATGCTGGCGAAGGAAGTGCCAATGCAGAACATCTTCTATGTGGCCAGCGCCCTGCTCGTCATCGGGCTGCTTGCCACCCTCAAGCTCACACCCCTGTACCGGCTCCGGACGCAGGAGATGGTCGCGGACGCCTCGCAAGCAGGCGCGAACACCGGGACGCTCACGCCGCTCAACCCTAGGAGGCTCCGAACATGAACCCAACATCTTCACCATGCCATTTCAACCGCCGTCGTGCCGGCATCGCGCTGGCCTTGACGGCGCTGCTTGTGCATGGTGGCCTGGCGCAAGCAACGGAACTGGGTGGAGGCTCCTATCCGGTCGGTGTGGAACTCGGCTACGGTGACATGCTGCCGCCCGGCCTCTACAACCTCGCCTATTACAGCCACGCGCAGGCCTCGACGCTCAAGGGCTACTCGGGACAGGATCTGGGATGGGCGCGCTATCGGCTGACAGCGGACACCATTTCGTACCGCATGCAATATGTCTGGGCCGCGACGCTGCTTGGCGCCGGCGTCGAATCGGCCCTGGTGCTCCCGTTTCCTTCGATCGACCTGGAACGACAGATTGCCAGCGCGCTGCCCGATATGAGCGGCAGCCGCTTCGGCATGACCGATCCGCTGCTTGTTCCCGTGCGATTGGCCTGGAAAGGTGCAGACCTCAATCAATCCGCGGCCCTGGAAATCGTGGCGCCGCTCGGTGCCTATGACGTCAACGCAAGAGTCAACACCGGGCGCAACTATTGGCAGTTCGCACCGGCCTACGCGCTGAGCTACCGCCCATCCGCCGAGACCGTGATCGGGGTCAAGCTGCGCTATGGAATCAACACCGAGAACCATGCCACAGACTATCGCTCCGGCAACGAACTCACCGTTGAATACAGCGCCGGCTACAAGCCCTCATCGGCCATGACGTTCGGCCTCCAGGGCTATTTCTTCAGGCAGACGACAGATGATGAACTGAACGAGCAGGCAACCTCGGCAACCAATGGAAGGCTCTTTGGCAGCGGCGCAGGAAACCGCGGCAGTGCGAATTCAATCGGCCCCTTCCTGAGCTACCGAGTCTCGCCGCGCTTCGCGTTCACCCTCAAGTACCAGCAGGATTTTGATGTCAAAAATCGCGCCGAGTTCAGTCGCTTCTGGCTGCAGGCCATGCTACCGTTCTAGCTTTCAGGAATCGAAGCGACGCCCCGGACGATGAAAGGGTCTCGTCATTGATTTGGCAAAACCCCAAGTCCACGCTACGCCACCCACTGCAGCACCCGCGGCAACGAGCGTCGGTGGTTTGCGCGGGTCGCACACCAACCCTGCTTGAAGGATCTGGCTGCTGGGGCGCTCAGCGCAGCGGCATCAAGGAGGAGCCCGAAGGGCGGGGGACAGCCGCGGAGCTGAGTGCCCCAGCAGCCTGATCCTCCCGCCATGCTGAAGACATCAATGCACCGGAATGGCAACGCCGAGCGCCAGCAGGGCGGCGTAGCTCAGTGAAAGATAAGAGGCCCGGGGCGACATGCTGAGCAAATCCCTGGTCTGATCAAGCGTGGAAACGGCGCGCCAGATCTTGTAGGACATGGGCAAGGTGAGCAGCGGCAGAAAGATCCAAGCGCTGACATCCAGCCAGAGCCAGAAAGCCAGCGGCAGCACGTAGGCGAGAGCGCTCAGCGCCAGATATTCCCCGCGGATACCAGGCAAGCCAAAGCGCACGGCAAACGTGTGCCAGCCCTTCACGGCATCGAAGTGACGGTCTCGAATGTCATCGATCAGCATGACGTTGGTCACCAGCGCACCCACCGGCAGCCCGATCAGGAAGATGTCCCACGGCAGCTGCACTATCGCGTCGAGGCCATGGGAAGCCGCACTGTGCACAG
>Ga0315271_10001339_pt1 | contig 14770 bp, 10 predicted proteins | sample C3_top_MG_FD_204664 | JGI IMG/M metagenome (GOLD analysis project Ga0315271, IMG submission 204664) | Sediment microbial communities from Yellowstone Lake, YNP, Wyoming, USA - C3_top | ecosystem: Environmental > Aquatic > Freshwater > Lake > Sediment | place: USA: Wyoming | collected 2017-08-01 | reverse complement strand
AGCCGGTGCCGGCGGTGGCGCGCAAGCTCGCCACGCTGCTCGACGTCGGCCTGGGCTACATCACGCTCGGCCAGTCGGCCACGACGCTGTCCGGCGGCGAGGCGCAGCGCGTCAAGTTGGCGCTCGAACTGTCCAAGCGCGACACCGGGCGCACGCTGTACATCCTCGACGAGCCGACGACGGGCCTGCACTTCCACGACATCGAACTGCTGCTGACGGTGCTGCACCGGTTGCGCGACCACGGCAACACCGTCGTCGTGATCGAGCACAACCTCGATGTCATCAAGACGGCGGACTGGATCATCGACTTGGGACCCGAGGGCGGCGCCGGTGGCGGCCGCATCGTCGCCGAAGGCACGCCGGAGACGGTCGCTGCGGTCGCGGGAAGCTACACAGCGCACTATCTGAAGCCGGTGCTGGCGGCGGAGGTGAAGCGCCGCGGCAAGGCGGGCGGAGAGACTTCGTCACGCACTCCGCGCGGGAAGAAGGTCTCCGGCGACCTGCTGGCGTGACGGCGGCACGCGCCTTTGGCGACCGCTGTCGACGGTGGATTCAACCGGTCAACGAACCAGGTTACCCCGCAACGGCGGCAAACAGCGCGAATCTCCCGGGCACTCCCTTCAGCGAATGCGTGCCGCGAGGCTCGAAGCGAATGGCCGACCCTGCGACGAGGTCCTTGACCATCCTCGAAACCAGCACCTCGCCGGGGCCGGCCTTTGCCGCTACACGGGCGGCGACATGCACGGCAATGCCGCCGATGTCTTGCGCCAACAACTCGCACTCGCCGGTGTGCAGCCCCCCGCGCACTTCGATACCCAGTTTGTGGGCCGCGTCGGCAATTGCCTGTGCGCATTGAATGGCTCGTCCGGGGCCGTCGAATGTGGCGAGGAAACCGTCGCCGGTGGTCTTCACTTCGCGCCCCCGGAACCGCGCCAGTTCTCGTCGTACGGCGTCGTTATGGCGCTCCAGCAGGTCCTTCCACTTGCGGTCGCCCATCGCAGCGACTCGTTCGGTCGAACCGACGATATCCGTGAGCATGACCGTGGCCAGCATCCGATCCGGCTCGGGCATCGACCGCACGCCGGTCAGAAATTGCTGTATTTCCGATGTGATGTCTTCGCCTCCGCCAGCCCAGGGAATGTGGTCCACGCCGGGCGACTCGACCAGTTTCGCATCAGCGATGTGCGCGGCCAGATAGCGGCCGTGCTCAAGGGCAATCAACCGGTCGCCGCTACGATGCAGAACCAGCGTCGGGACGTGGATCGCCGCGAGCGCGGGCCGGACGTCCGTCTCCTCGTTCATCCGGAGCAACGCAAGTCCGGCGGCCGGGCTCGCACCGGTGCGCAGGAAACCGCCCCACATCTGCTGCATCTGGAGATCTTCCTTCAGGCTGGGCGCATACCAGTCGAGCCCGGCCGGCCCACCCCATCCTCCTTCCAACTCCGCAAGCATTGCATGCCACTCTTGCCACGGCATGCCGATGGGGTTGTCGTCGGATTGAAGCCAACGAGCATACGTGCCGTACAGGATCAGCGCCTGCGTTCGCTCGGGGTAGGTGGCCGCGAACAGAAGGCACAGTGGCCCGCCTTCCGAAATCCCGAGCAAAGCAGCCTTGCGCGAGCCAACCGCGTCCATGACCGCCCGCACGTCGTCCATGCGTTCCTCGAGTGTGGGCAGTTCCTTGACGGATACCGGATCGGAAAGGCCGGTGCCACGCTTGTCAAACCGGATGAGTCGGGTAAACGAGGCGAGGCGTTTGAAGAGTTGCGCCTGCAGCGGGTTGTTCCAGGCGCCCTCGACGTTGGAAATGAACCCCGGTGCGACTACCAGGTCGATCGGTCCAGTGCCTACGACTTGATAGGCGATATGGTAGGGACCACTCTTGGCGTAGTGTGTTTCGGGGGTCACGGCGACCATGATCGTTTGCAGCGCAGCTCTTTGCAAGCTGCGTCCTCGGAGCGGGCGCGGAACCAAGCAGGGAACACTCGCGCCCAGTCACAAGCGTCGATGCTCGATAGGAAGGAAGTCGGGGACAGATTCGGCTACGTCAATTCACCGATTTAGAGGACGGGGCGCTACGGCCGGTCTTGGCCGAACTGCGACCGTCGAGCAGGACGGCCGCGACTACGTTCACCAGGATTTGTGCGAGTTGAATATCAGGGAGCGGATGACGCCACAGCACACATGAACACCGCGTCCGGTCCGTAACCTTCCGCAATGTAGCCGGCGCTGACCATCTGTGTTCGGGTCGTTCTGTCGGCCGTATATCGGTGCCCGGTGTCGGCACGGTTGTTCCACATTCGATACACCGGGGTCGTGCCCGCGGGGCAAGCTCCGGTCGTCGTCAAGGGAACCGGAATCTCGAACGTATCGCCGTCCTCAAATATCCAGTCCGGCGAAAGTGATCCATAGGTCAACACGCCCACCTCGTCCAATACCCAAGTAAGGAAGTGCGAATTCAGCCCGGCTTCGGGCTTTCCATAAAATCGCTGTACGTTCAAACCCCGGCTGTCGGACTGCAATGGATAGTAGGCCGTAAAGCTCTGGCCGGTACGCACCCAACCCGGCTGGATTCCCGCATCGAGGTCATGAATCTGGCCGAGGCTTATCGTGTTGAAGTACTGATCGAGCGCCGCGTTGTAGAACTCCACGACCGGTCCCGCAGCGGTTGGAGCGGCTTGCGCGGACACCATCAGCGGGGCCTGTGGCGTATTGCAAAAGCCGAAAAGCGAGACCCTCACCGTATATTGCCCGGCGGGCAATGGGCCAAAATGACCCATGTAGGGATAGGGCCCCATCGCCTCGTACCCCGCCGTCGCCACGGGGTCATAAGCGGCTCGAATGTCGAGCGCAATCTGGTTGTCGGAACTTACCGTAGTCCTCACCACGAGCGGGGCCGTGTCGCGCGCGCCAAGTGGGTTCCACCAGGAGATAACATCGGTGGCCCCAGGATGCGCTGGCATGAGGAAGGCGAACGCATTCACGCAAGGATCAATGGCCCAGGCTGTCGGTGCGCCCAAGAAAAAGGCAGCGCAGATCGAAAAGCAAAGTGACCGACTTACACGATCCAATTTTCTCTCTTGACAAGCGTCTGACGAGGGGAAAACTCTAGCTGACAACCGACCAGCGTAGTCTGATCCAAGTGACGCTGTAAGCCAAGTTGCGGTCGTGAACGTCCGCTTCGGGACGATTTGGTCGGCCACGCCGCACTACCGCTCCTGGCCGATAGCTCCGCTTGACCGGCGCCAGCCCAATTCTGCCATCCCGGGGAGAGCGGACGGTTGGCTTAACCACGGGTAGCACCGAGAAGGGTCGGCAAGCTACGCCAGCGCGTCGCTCCCATGAGGAGCAAAGAGTTCATGCGGCATGGCAAGTCCTCGAATTTGGTGGCAACCGAGTGATCGTAGGGGCTTTCCGTAGGCTCGCGCGAATTCGTCGCTCAAGACGATTGGTTGTTCGAGTGCTTTGGCGATCGCCTCGATTCGGCTGACCAGATTTACAGCGGGACCAATCACCGTGAAGTCAAGCCTGTCGGCTGAGCCAACATTTCCGTAGATGACCGTACCAGCGTGTAAGGCCACGACGATTTCCAAAGGGCGTTCGCCCGCCATACTTGGTTCGTCGCTAAGCAAGCGCACTGCGTCGAGTGACTCTCTGGCTGCGTTCAATGCATTCTCGGCAGGACCCCCTGCTTCTTCGACATCGATAATCGGGAAGATCGCCAATAGACCATCACCAATGAACTTCAGTATCTCCCCACCATGGTCGTGGATCGCCTTCGCTTGCGCATCGAACAGCGCATTCAGGATTTCGATCATCTGTTTGCCAGGCAGGCGGTCTGAACGCTCCGTGAATCCACGAAGATCTGAAGACCACAGGATGGCCGTTAGCTCCTCGCCAGTCCCGCGGCGAATCTGGCCGGCCAAGACCTTGGGTCCGGCTTTGGCGCCAAGATAGGCATTGAGGAGGTTTCGCGTAAGCGCGCGCTGGCTATAGGTGTCGCACACGCCCTGCAGGCGATGCGACAGTTTCGTCATCGCCTCTACCTCTTGGTCGGAGAACCCTCCGACGCGATCCGTCGCGTATGAGATCGCGTAGCCAGCGCCGTGCGCGCTCGCGATCCGGATGGATATGTAATCGGTGCCGCCCCTGGCCTTGAGATCGGGAAGGATGGAAAAATCGAGCTGGTCATCCGGAACGTCGAGTTTGCGTCGGATTGTTTCACCACCCTCAATGACTCGACGAACCGGGTTGTTCTCGTAGAGCACCGTGTCCCCGATTTCGTGGGATATCAGGGTCTGCGTCGTCTGGCCGGTATCACGCCACCATACGAATGTCGTCCCAAGGAATTGGGGATGCAATGTACCGCTATGAAGCGTAAACCGGAGAAGCGGGAAGCCCGCGGCCAACAACTTCCATGCGAACTCATCGAGCGCGCGGGCACCTGACTCGTTCATGAGCACTGGTCCGGCGAGCCAGTCTGCTACTTCCTCAATGGTAGTCTGCGTCGGACGGTCTTCCAATGGGCGTTCAACAACCTCGCCCACGCGAAGATGCCTGGGATCGATTTGACCAGGAGCCGACTGTTGTTCTAGGTCACTCATCTTCCGGCCACTCGGCAATCCAATCTTGAATCCTTTCGCTCTGGCAGGGACCCATCGCGACGGCGACTGTATCGATTTTGGGGCGAGGCCGGGCGGCGTGCAATTCATTTTACTTGCTGGGGACCCGCTCGAGCAGCACGTCGCCGACGACCGCTCCTGGCCGCAAGCGGCCTGATCGCCGGCGGTCTCAGATCGAGGAAGATTGGGCGCAACGAATTGGCGCCATCATGTCCCGCGACGCCCGTCTGCGCCTGTTCGGAACGAGATCCCACTAAAGCCAGATTTTCAGCTTGGGCCAGATTTCTTCGGGCGTAACCTTCATGTCGTGGCAGACATAGATCCGGAGCCGTTGCTCCCAGGGCATGGCCAGCGGATGGCTGCGGATGGGTCCCCGGTCTTCCACAGCGCCGCAAATCTCGGGCAGGCTGCCAGGGTTGTCGTCCAGCACGAGCAACACCTTGCCGTCGGCTCCGCGTGGCCCCCACAGGAAATAATTCTGATGGCCGCTGATTGCGGGTGGCAGACCGTACTTGCGTCCGAAGAAATCGACCGCGCCCGCCTCTCCGTAGTTCTGCCCGAATATGCGGGCCTGCTTCTGCTGTTCCGGCGGAAGGGAGTGATACACATCGGATACGCTTGCAACCATCTCCTCCCACCCGAACTGATCAGCAAACGTTTGCGGCAGCGCGGCCGTGTGGGAGGTTTCGGTTTGCGGCGATTCCACGTGGATGGCCTTGAGATAGCCCGGGACCTGCTCCGCCGGCAGAATCGGCAGCGCGAGTGGCGCCAGCACCGCTCCGCCCAATGCGACCGCTCCGGCGTAGGCGGGAATTATCCAGCGGTGCTGCACGCGTTGCGCAAGGTCGACCGCCAGCACGCTGCCCGCCGCCACGAGCATGGGATAAATGGGAGCCAGATAGTAGCTCTTGCCCTTCAGCGCCACGAAGATCGTGAAGGCTGCAAGATAAGTCCAGCCCAGCGCCCGATATCGCCGGCCATCGGGCGCCAGCAACAGCCACAGCAATCCCCCGATCCAGAGTGGAAATGCCACCGGATTCATCAGCAGTATCTGCTGCGCGAAGTACAGGGCTGGGCCCAGCACGACGTTCTTGTGGCTGTGCCGGATGTTGTTCAGGAGTTCCCACGTTGGCCAGTCATGCTGCAATTGCCAGAGAAGGTTGGGAGCAGCCAGCAGACAGGCCATCAGCGCGCCCAGCCACGGCCATGGCCCGGCCAACAGCTTGCGCTGCGGGGTAAGGAGCAGGCCGGCGACCAGCGCCGCCGCGAAGAACGCCATCGAATGCTTGTTCTCCATCCCCACGCCGACGATGGCGCCAAGCAGGAGCCAGAGCCTGGGGTCGCCGCCGTTAATGATCCGGATGAGTACGTAGGTAGCGCCCATCCAGAACAATGGCTCGAAGGAATTTGTGCTGAGCAGATAGCCATAGGAAAGATAGATGGGCGCGGCGATGATTGCCACACCTGCCACCACGATGGCCTTTTGCCGGCCGCCCAGTTCCTGCACCATCAGGGCAGTCAGGACAACGATGCCTGCTCCTGCCAGCGCCGGAAGGAAGCGGAGAGCGAGCAGCGAGTCTCCCAGCAGCGCGCGTGTCACCCGTGCCATCAGCGGGATCAATGGCGCCTGGTCCACGTAGCCCCAGTCCAGGTGATCGCCGCACGCGATGTAATAGAGCTCATCCCGGAAGTAGCCATAGCGCCCGTTGAACGCCAGATGCAGCGCCAGCTTGACCGCCGCAAGCACGACGATCGTGACAATTACATGGCGGTGTTCGTCGCGCGGGACGGGGAGCGCTGCATTCATGGTCGCGGGCAGTTTAGGCCCGGCGCGGCGCTGGAACAACGTAGTCCGCCTAGGCCGGCGCGTCTGGTTCCGGCGCAGGCGGCGGTGCGGCCCGCGTAATGGCGGCCAGGATGCCCGACAGCAGCGCGACCGGCGTGGGCGGGCATCCGGGAATCTCGACGTCGACGGGTATGACGTTCGACACGCGGCCCATGCTCGCGTAGCTCTCGCCGAAGATGCCGCCAGTGCAGCCGCAGTCGCCGACGGCGACGACGAGCTTGGGCTCCGGCGTCGCGTCGTAGGTTCGCCTGAGCGCGATCGCCATGTGCTTCGACACCGGACCCGTCACCAGCAGCAGGTCGGCGTGGCGCGGGCTGGCCACGAACTTGATGCCGAGTCCCTCGATGTTGTAGTAGGGGTTGCCGAGCGCGTGAATTTCCAGCTCGCAGCCGTTGCACGAGCCGGCGTCGACCTGGCGTATGGTCAGCGCGCGGCCCAGCGTGTGCAGCAGCTTTTCCTGCAGCCGTGCGACGAGCACCATTTCATCCGCCGGCGCGGGCGCCGCTTCGGTCATGATTCCAGTTCTGGCGATCTGGCGAAGGATGTGCAGCATGGGCCGTCCTTACAAATCGTGTCCGCTGTAGGTCAGGTTGAACGACTTGTTGATCAGCGGGAAGTCGGGAACGATGTTGCCGATGACCGCATGCTCGATCACCGGCCAGTTCGACCAGGACGGATCGTGCGGATGGCACCGCCGGATGGATCCGCCGGGGCCGCTGGTGAGCGCCACCAGCACCGGCCCGCGCCAGCCTTCCACGTAGCCGAGTCCCAGCTTGTTTTCGGCAACTTCCGGCAGCGGCGCCGCGATCTCGCCGCCGGGAATGGCCTTGACGATGTTCAGGATGAGCCGCAGCGATTCCAGCGCTTCGTCGAAGCGCACGGCGACGCGGGCGGCCACGTCGCCATCGATGGAGCCTGCCATGCGCACGGCGAGCGAATCGTAGGGCGCGACCGGGAAATCGCAGCGCAGGTCGCGCGCCTGGCCGCTGGCGCGCCCGGCCAATCCGGTCAGGCCGAGCTTGGCGGCCAGCGCCGGTGCGACGCCGCCGCAGGCACGAAAGCGGTCCTGCAGGCCGGCGTGCTCGTCGTAGATGTCGCGGATGATGGCGATCTCGCGCTCGAGTCGCGCGCATTCGTCGCCGATCGTGGCCGCGTGCGCAGGGGTGAGGTCGCGCGCGACGCCGCCCGGCACGACATGGTCCATCAGCAACCGGTGACCGAACGCGGCGAGGTTGGTGCGCAGCACGTCTTCCTTCAGGCGTGAAAACTGCGCAAGTCCGAATGCGAAGCCGCCGTCGTTGCCCAGGTAGCCCAGGTCGCCCAGATGGTTGGCGAGCCGCTCGCGTTCGAGCGCCAGCGCGCGCAGCCACGCAGCGCGGGCCGGGATGGTAACGTCCGCCATCGCCTCGAGCGCCTGCGCATACGCCCACGCATAGGCGACGGTGCTGTCGCCGGATACGCGACCAGCAAGGCGGTGCCCTTCCACAAGCGACATCGTCTCGAACCGCTTTTCGATGCCCTTGTGCGTGTAGCCCAGGCGCTCCTCCAGCCGCAGCACCTTTTCGCCGACGATCTGGAAGCGGAAGTGTCCTGGCTCGATGATGCCCGCGTGCACCGGTCCCACCGGGATTTCGTGCACGCCGTCGCCGGCCACTTTCACGAACGCGTATTCCTCCTGGCCCGGCTCCCACTTCGGCAACGCGACGAAATCGCGGCGCAGCGGAAACTGGTCGATGGGCCAGCTTGCCAGCCACAGCCACGGGCGCTGGTCGTCGGCGTCGGAGGGAATGCCGACCAGGTCGAACGCGGCGCGCTGCATGCGGCTCGCGGCCGGAAAGATCAGCGAGAGATCCGGATAGTGGACGTCGGCATCGGGCATCGTGTGCTCAAGCAGCGTCAGCCCGTCCTTGTCCTGCAGCACCACGCGCAACCCAAAGCCGCGTCGCAGGTCGCGCTCGTCGGAAAGCCACAGCGCGACGAGTTGCCCGCCTTGCTCCCAGGCGACGCGGCACGCTGCGAGCAGCTGGCCGGAGCTGACCGGCACGCGCCGGGCCGGCACGGCCGACGGCAGCGCAGCAGCGGCAAGTCCGAGCGGGGAGAGGTTCATGCCCTCATCCGATCAGCCGCGCCGCCTGGCGATACCACTCGGCGAGGAATGGCGGTATCCACAACCCCAGCATCAGCACGATCGCGAGATGCACGTACACCGGAATCATCGCCGGCCGCACGGGCAGTCGCTTCGCGGAAGTCTCGCCGAACACCATCGGCTGCACCTTGCTGAACACGGCGGCGAAGGCGAGGCCGAGCGCGCCCAGCAGAAACGGCGTTGCCCACGGATGCTCGTGCATTGCGGTGATAAGGATCAGGAACTCGCTGGCGAACACGCCGAACGGCGGCATCCCGAGGATGGCCAGCGTGCCCAGGATCAGGCCCCAGCCCAGCATCGGGCTCGTCGTGATCAGTCCACGGATGTTTTCCATGATCTGCGTGCCGGTCTTCTGCGTCGCGTGGCCGACGGTGAAGAATATCGCCGACTTGGTAAGCGAATGCACGGTCATGTGCAGCAGGCCGGCGAAATTCGCGATCGGCCCGCCCATGCCGAACGCAAACGTGATGATGCCCATGTGCTCGATCGACGAGTAGGCGAACAGGCGCTTGATGTCCTTCTGACGCGACAACAGGAACGCGGCGACGACGACCGATAGCAGGCCGAAGCCCATCATCAGCTCCCGCGCGAACGAAGTCTGCACCGAGCCCTCGACCAGCACCTTGCAGCGCACGACCGCATACAGCGCGACATTGAGCAGCAGTCCGGAGAGGACGGCGGACACGGGCGTCGGCCCCTCCGCGTGCGCGTCCGGCAGCCAGTTGTGCAGCGGCACGAGGCCCACCTTGGTGCCGTAGCCCACCAGCAGGAAGACGAACGCGAGCGACAGCACCGTCGGCTCGAGCTGGCTCTTGACCGCGTCGAGTTCGGTCCACAGCAGTGCGCCGCCGCCTGCGCCCAGCAGCTTTTCCGCGGCGAAATAGAGCAGGATCGTGCCGAACAGCGCCTGCGCGATGCCCACGCCGCAGAGAATGAAGTACTTCCACGCGGCCTCGAGGCTGGCCGGCGTCCGGTACAGCGACACCAGCAGCACCGTCGTCAGCGTCGCCGCTTCCATGGCCACCCACAGGATGCCCATGTTGTTGGTGAGCAGCGCCAGCAGCATCGTGAAATTGAACAGCTGGTACATGCTGTGATAGAGGCGCAGGCGGGCCGGCGTCAGGCGGCCGTGCTCCTCCTCGATGCGCATGTACGGTTGCGAGAACAAGGACGTCGTGAAGCCGACGAACGCGGTCAGCGCGACCAGGAACACGTTGAACGGGTCGACGAAGAATTGCCGGTCCAGGACGAGCATCGGGCCATCGGCGATCACGCGCGCGGTGAGCGCCGTGGCGGCCAGAAGGGTCAGCAGACTCATGGCGACATTGACGCGCGGCGCGATCCGGCGTTCGCCCACCAGCGCGAGCAGTGCCGCGCCGGCAAGCGGAAAGCCAAGGACGGCGAGGATCTCGATCACCCGCTATTCCCCTTCCTTCAGCTTTTCCATGTGCTTGAGGTCGAGGCTGTCGAACTGCTCGCGGATCTGGAAGAAGAACACGCCCAGGATCAGCATGCCGACGAGCACGTCGAGCGCGATACCCAGCTCGACCACCATCGGCATGCCGTAGGTGGCCGACGTGGCGGCGAAGAACAGGCCGTTTTCCATCGACAGGAAGCCGATGACCTGCGGGATCGCCTTGCGCCGCGTGATCATCATCAGGAACGAGAGCATCACCGTGGCCATCGCGATGCCCAGCGTCGACCGGGTGACGGTGCTGGCCAGCGTGGAAATGGGCACCGCGAGATTGAACGAGAAGACGACGAGCACCAGGCCGATGATCATCGTCGTGGGCACGTTGATCAGGCCCTCGACGTCCCACTTGACGTCGAGCTTGCGGATCAGCCGGTACAGGAGCCACGGCAGCAGCAGGACCTTGAGCAGGAAAGTGAGGCCGGCGGAAAAATACAGGTGCGGCTGGTGCGTGCCGTACGCGACGATCGCCGTGGAGCAGGAGAGCGCCAGGCCCTGCGCGGCGAAGAGATCGATCAGCGACAGCACGCGGCGCTGCGCCAGCATGGCGAACGCGAGCAGCAGCAATATCGCCGCCAGCAGGTTGATGAGCTGCGCGTAGAGGGGAAGGGCGGCCACGGCTTAGGCCCCTAACAACAGGTTGACCAGCATCGCGAGCACGGCCAGCATGAACGCCGTGCCCAGGAACTCCGGCGCGCGGAAGATGCGCATCTTGGCCGACAACGTCTCGATCAGCGCCAGCGCGAATCCACCGGCAAGAAGCTTCGCGATCAGTGCGGGCGCCGCGCCCAGCAGCGCCAGCCAGTCGGTGCCGCTGACGACGATGCCGAACGGGAAGAACAGCGCCAGGCCGATGCACGAGTAGTTGAAGAGCTTCAGCGCCGCCGCCCATTCGAGCAGCGCCAGGTGCCGCGCCGAGTATTCGAGCAGCATTGCCTCGTGGATCATGGTCAGCTCGAGGTGTGTCGTCGGGTTGTCCACCGGGATGCGCGCGTTTTCCGCCAGCGACACCATCGTGAACGCGACGCCGGCGAACGCCAGGCTGGGATAGATGGCGAGTTCCCGGTGCGCGAACGTGTCGACGATCGACGGCAGCGACGTCGATCCGGAAATCAGCGATGCGGTGAACAGCACCATCAGCAGCGCGGGCTCGGCCAGGAAGCCGACGAACATCTCGCGCCGCGCGCCCAGCGAACCGAACGACGTGCCGATGTCCATGGCGGCGAGCGACATGAAGACGCGGGCCAGCGCGAACAGTCCGACCAGCGCGATCGTGTCGGCGGCGCGCCCGAACGGCAGGTCGGTGGCCAGCGACGGGACGATGGCCGCGGCACAGCACATCGCGCCGAAGACGATGTAGGGCGTCAGCCGGAAGATCGACGACGCGTTCTCCGCGATCACGGCGTCCTTGAAGAACAGCTTGCGGATTATCCGGTACGGCTGGAGGATCGACGGCGCGGTCCGGTTCGACAGCCACGCGCGGCACTTGTTGACCCAGCCCACCAGCAGCGGCGCCAGCACCAGCGCGATCGCCAGCTGGAGAAATTGTGAGAAGAACCCGCTTATGGTCATCGCACGAGGAAGAGCAACGCGAGCAGCGTGAAGAAGCTGTAGGTGAGGTACACCGAGATGCGCCCCTGCTGGATGGTGCCGACGAGTCGCGCCAGGACCTCCGCGCCGCGCGCGATCGGCAGGTAGAACCAGTGCCAGAAGTGGTCCTCGGCGGTCACTTCATAGCGCGGCGCCGCGTCGAACGGCGACGGCAAGTGCCGCTTCATCCGGAAAAACGGCTCGAACACGGTGCGGATCGGCATGCCGAAGCCCTCGGCCGTGTCCTGCATGCGCGGCGTCTGCGCGGGGAAGCCGCAGTCCCATGGCGGCGCGCGGCGCGAGCGTCCGTGGTAGTAGCGATGGACGACCTGGACGGTGAGCAGCACGATCGCGAGGATCACGACCAGCATGATCAGTGGACTGTAGCTCGCCCGGTCGGCGCTGATCGGCGCGAGCAGGATCCAGCTGCTGCTCCCGGCCTTGAGCGCGCTGGCGCCGACAAGCATCGCGTTGATCGGGTCCAGCAGCGCGATGACGTTCACCGGGAAGAGTCCCAGCAGCACGCAACCCGCGGCGAGCCACACCAGCGCGATGCGCTCGAACGTGCCGGCGTCCTTGGCGTACGCGAGGTTGGCCTCGCGCGGCCTGCCCAGGAATATGACGCCGAAGAACTTGACCATCACGTAGGCGGAGAGCGCGACGGCGAGCACGAGCGCGGCCGCGGCCACCGGCACCAGCATGTTGACGAACGACTGCGGCAGGCTGGGCGTGAACAGGAACGCCTGCAGCAGCAGCCATTCGGAGACGAAGCCGTTCAGCGGCGGCAGCCCTGCGCAGGCCAGCGCCCCGACCAGCGCCATCCAGGCCACCCACGGCATGTGGTGGATGAGGCCGCCCAGCTTGCCCAGGCTGCGCTCGTGCGTCGCATGCAGCACGGAACCCGTGGCCAGGAACAGCAGGCTCTTGAAGAACGCATGGTTCAGCGCGTGGTAGAGCACCGCCGTCAGCGTGATCGCCGCCAGCAGCGACTTGTCGTACGACTTGAACAGGATCGTGAGGCCGATCCCGGCGACGATGATGCCGATGTTCTCAATGGAAGAATAGGCCAGCAGCCGCTTCATGTCCGACTGCACGGCGGCGAAGATCACGCCGAACAGCGCCGTGGCGAGTCCCAGCGCCAGCGCGACCACGCCCCACCACCAGAGCTGTCCGGTCAGCAGATCGAACGTCACGCGCAGCAGGCCGTAGATCGCCGTCTTCAGCATGACGCCGCTCATCAGCGCCGACACCGGGGACGGCGCCGCCGGATGCGCTTCGGGCAGCCAGATGTGCAGCGGCAGCAGCCCCGCCTTGGCGCCGAAGCCGAACAGCGCGAGGAAGAACGCGGCACTCCGCCACGCGCCGGTGAGATGCATCGTGCGCATCGTCGCGAACGTGTAGTCGCCGCTGCCGCCCTGCAGCGTGCCAAAGCAGAGCAGGATCGCGATGGCGCCGATGTGCGCGATCAGCAGGTACAGGAAGCCCGCGCGGCGAATCTCCGGTATCCGGTGCTCGGTGGTGACGAGGAAGAACGACGTCAGCGCCATCGACTCCCACGCAACCATGAACAGGTACGCGTCGTCGGCGACCATCACCAGCGCCATTGCGGCGAGGAACGCGTGGTACTGGAAGCAGATCACGCCCGGCGCCGTGCCTTCGCTCGAGCGGAAATAGCCGGCTGAGTAGAGCGAGATCGCAGTGCCCGTGGCGCCCAGCAGCAGCAGGAAGAAGGCGGACAGCGCGTCTAGGCGCAGGTGGAATGGCAGGTCGGGCAGTCCCAGCGGCAGGATCGTCGACTGGGGCGGTGCGGCGACGGCGAGGACCGCCACGACGGCGAGCGCCAGCGCCACGGCCGAACCTGCGGGAAACAGGACCCGGGTGATGAAAGTGAAATGGCGCGGGCGGACGAGCCCCAGTACACCTATGACAAGCCATGCGACGATGGCCGCGATGACGAGTTCGAGGGGCGACGGGTTCACCGGCGGATCAAGCGACTTTCAGCGCAAATGTTCACTTGACGCGCATTCCCGGTTCCGCGCCGCTGTCCGGCGCCAGCAGGAAGATGCCGGGGCCTTCGCCGGACGCTGCGAGGACCATGCCCTCGGAAAGCCCGAACTTCATCTTGCGCGGCGCGAGATTGGCGACCATCGGCGTCAGGCGGCCGATCAGTTGCGTGGGGTCGTAGGCCGACTTGATGCCGGCGAACACCGTGCGCTGCCGGCCTTCGCCGATGTCGAGCGTCAGCTTGAGGAGCTTGTCGGCGCCCGCGACATGCTCGGCGTTGACGATCCTCGCAATGCGCAGGTCGACCTTGGTGAAGTCGTCGATGGAGATCGTGCCGGCGGCGGACGGGGACGCCGCCGATGCTGCCGGTGGCGCGACGGGGGCGGCGGGCTTTGGCGCCGGCGCGGTTGACGGACCTTCGATCAGCGTGTCGATCTGCTTCGGGTCGACGCGGGCCATGAGGTGTGCGAATGGGGCAACCCGAGTTGGTGGCTCAATCGCATCGGTCCAAACGAAATCGCGATCGAGACGGAAGAGCTGCCGTGCGACCACTGAGGCAAGTGCCGGGAGGATCGGTGCCAATATTACTGTCAGGTATTTGAAGCCAAACAGTGCACGGGAACAAATGCTCTGCAACTCCGCACGGCGCGACGGATCCTTTGCCAATGCCCACGGCTTGGCCCGGTCGAATGCTTCATTGAATCGATCGGCCGAGGCCATCGCTTCGCGCACGACCTGTGAGAATTGCCTTGCATCATATCGCGCTGCGGCATCCCCGTGGCCAGGTATGAAGCCTTCATGAAGAAGTTCGATTTCCTCTGCAGTGAGTGAAACGACGCCATCGAAGTGCTCAGTGATGAATTTCGCCGCCCGGCTCGCGATGTTGACGTACTTGCCGATGAGATCGCTGTTCACCCGCGCGACGAAGTCGTCGGGATTGAAGTCGATGTCCTCGACGCGGTCGTTCAGCTTGGCCGCGATGTAGTAGCGCAGCCACTCGGCGTTGAGCCCGAGATCGAGGTAGTAGTCGGGGCTGATGCCGGTGCCGCGCGACTTGGACATCTTCTCGCCGAGTGCGGTGAGAAAGCCGT
>Ga0315271_10001338_pt1 | contig 14773 bp, 13 predicted proteins | sample C3_top_MG_FD_204664 | JGI IMG/M metagenome (GOLD analysis project Ga0315271, IMG submission 204664) | Sediment microbial communities from Yellowstone Lake, YNP, Wyoming, USA - C3_top | ecosystem: Environmental > Aquatic > Freshwater > Lake > Sediment | place: USA: Wyoming | collected 2017-08-01 | reverse complement strand
CGCCCGCTTCGGCGCCGAGGTGTTCCGGCCATCGCCGCGCCAGGCCGACGTCATGATCGTCGCCGGCACGGTCACCCACAAGATGGCGCCGATCCTGCGCCGGCTCTACGACCAGATGCCCGATCCCAAGTTTGTGATCGCGATGGGCGGCTGTGCCACCGCGGGCGGTCCTTTTCGCACCTACAGCGTCGTTCAGGGCGTCGACACCATTGTTCCGGTTGATGTCTACGTCGAGGGGTGCCCGCCACGGCCGGAGAACCTGATCCGCGCCTTCATTCTGCTGCAGGAACGTGTGAAAATGATGACGATCGCAAAGTCCCCGCTGCATCCCGAACACCCGGTCCGGATCGGGGCCTAGCGGTAGATGATCCCCGCACAGAGGGAGATCGGCAAGCTGCTCGCCGGCGACCTTGCCGAGCGGCTGCCCGGCGCCGTCCGCCAACTCTCGCACAGCCGCGGCGAGTGCTACTTGCACGTCGAGCCGGCGCATCTGATTGCAATCGCCCGCTTCCTCAAGGACGAGCAGGCCTGGCAGTTCGCCTACCTCGCCAACATCTCCCCGGTGGACTGGCTCAGCCGCGCGCCGCGTTTCGAGGTGGTCTATCACCTGCGTTCGCTCGTGTTCAACTACCGTCTCGGGCTCAAGGTCGACGTTCCCGATCAGTCCCTCTCACTCCCCTCGCTGACGGGTGTCTGGCGCGCCGCCGACTGGCTCGAGCGCGAAGCCTACGACCTTTTCGGGGTGCGCTTTTCCGGCCACCCCGACCTGCGCCGGATCATGCTGCCGGACGACTGGGACGGGCACCCCTACCGCCGCGACTACCCCCTCGCCGGGAGGGCTGCGGAGTGCACGTGAGCGACACGCGCCTGATGACGCTCAACATCGGGCCCCAGCACCCGAGCACGCACGGCGTGCTGCGGCTCATCGTCGAACTCGATGCGGAGAAGGTGGTGAGCTGCAGGCCCGACATCGGCTATCTGCACCGCGGGATCGGCAAGATCGCCGAGGGCCTGACCTACGAGCAGTTCCTGCCCTACACGGATCGGCTGGACTACCTCGCCTCGTTCATCAACAACCTCGGCTGGGCCATGGCCTGCGAGAAGCTCTTCGGGATCGTCACGCCGCGGCGCGCCGAATACCTGCGCGTGCTGCTCTCCGAACTGGCGCGCATCGAGAGCCACCTGATCTGGCTCGGCACGCACCTGCTGGATCTCGGCGCCATCACGCCGCTGTTTTACTGCTTTCGCGAGAAGGAGATCATCCGCGACCTGTTCGAGGAGATCTGCGGCGCCCGGATGACCCACGCCTTCTGCCGCATCGGCGGCGTGCGCGACGACGTCACGCCGGCGTTCCTCCCGAAAGTGCGCGAGTTCGCCGCCGCGTTCCCCAAGGCGATCCGCGAGTACGAGTCCCTGATCACGAACAACCCGATCTTTCGCGCCCGGACGCGCGGCGTCGGCGTGATTTCCGCCGAGAAGGCAATCGACTACGGCCTCTCCGGCCCGAGCCTCCGTGGTTCCGGCGTGGCCTGGGACCTGCGCAAGGCCGAGCCCTACGCGGCCTACGCCGACCTGGATTTCGAGATCCCGATCGGCCAGCGCGGCGATGTCTACGACCGCTACCTGGTGCGCATGGAAGAGATGCGCCAGAGTCTGAGGCTGGTCATCCAGGTTGCCGAAAATCTGCCGGCCGGTCCGGTCATGGCGGACGCGCCTCAGTTCCTGCGCCCCTCCAAGGCCGAGTTTCATCGCAACATGCAGGCGATGATCCGCTATTTTCACATCACGATCCACGGCGCCTGCCCGCCGCCGGGCGAGGTGTATGCCGCCGTCGAGGGGAGCAAGGGCGAGGTCGGCTACTACGTCGTCAGCGACGGCGGCCCGAAGCCGATACGCGTGCAGCTGCGCGGGCCGTCGTTCGTCAATCTCGCGGCGCTCGAGGAGATGGCGAAGGGGCAGTACCTCGCGGATCTCGTGGCGATCATCGGCTCCATCGACATCGTGCTCGGGGAGGTCGACCGGTGACGTACCCGCTCGCTCCGCCCACGAACACCATCTCGCCTGCGACCCGGGAGCGGCTGGCGAAGCTGCTCGCCGAGTACCCGAACAGGCCGGCCGCGCTGCTGACCGCACTGTACCTCGTGCAGGCCGAGTGCAACCACCTCAACGACGCGGTGCTCACCGAGTTCGCCGAGATCATGGCGATGCCGAAATCGGTGATCTACGAGGTCACGACCTTCTATTCGCTCTATTCGACGAAACCGGTCGGGCGCAACATCATCATGGTCTGCCAGAACCTCTGCTGTTTCCTGCGCGGCTCCGACGAGGTGGTCATGGCGATCGCCCGCGAGTTGGGGATCAAGCCCGGCGAGACCACCCCCGACGGGAAGTTCACCCTGCGGCCCGTCGAGTGCCTGGCGGCCTGCGAGCGGGCGCCGGCGATCCAGATCAACGACAAGCTCATGGGGCCGATCTCCCCCGTCGACATCCCGGGGATTCTCGCGGAGTACCGTCGATGAGCACGCCGCGCTACATCTACCGCGACCTCGAGACCCCGGGGATCGAGCGGCTCGAGGTCTATCGCGCCGCGGGCGGCTACCAAGCCTTCGAGAAGGCGCTGCGGACGATGACGCCCCCCGAGGTCGTCGAGATGGTCAAGGCGTCGCGTCTCGTCGGCCGCGGCGGCGCTGGTTTCCCGACCGGGCTGAAGTGGGAGCTTGTCGCGCGCGAGCCGCTGACCCCCAAGTACCTCGTCGCCAACGCCGAGGAAGGTGAACCGGGGACCTTCAAGGACCTGCCGATCCTGACCCGCATCCCGCACCGGCTCATCGAGGGCATGCTGATCGGCGCTTTCGCGGTCGGCGCGCAGGAGGGGGTCATCGTCTGCCGCGGCGAGTTCATGGAACCGCAGCGCATCCTGCGCGCGGCGATCGCCGAGGCCGAGGCCGCGGGACTCCTCGGCACGAACATCCTCGGCACCGACTTCTCGTTCAAGCTCTGGGTCTACCGCACCGCGGGGGCCTATATCTGCGGCGAGGAGACGTCCTTGCTCGAGGCGCTCGAAGGCAAGCCCGGGATGCCGCGCATCCGCCCGCCCTTCCCGGTGAACGCCGGCCTCTGGGCGCGGCCGACGGCGCTCAACAACGTGGAGACCTTCGCCAACGTCCCGGGGATCATCCTGGGCGGCGCAGCGCCGTATGCCGCCCTCGGCACCGAAAAGAACAGCGGTACGAAGGGCTACTGCATCTCCGGCCAGGTCAACCGGCCCGGGGTCTACGAGATCCCCTTCGGGGTCACGCTGCGCTCCCTGATCGACGACTACGCGGGGGGCATCCTGGACGGCCGGGCCTTCAAGGCGGTGTTCCCGGGCGGGGCGTCCTCGAGCTGCCTCACGGCCGAGCACCTGGATCTGACGCTGGACTTCCACCACGTCGCCCAGGCCGGCTCGATGCTCGGTTCGGCGGCGTTCATGGTGATCGCCGAAGGGGTCTGCATGGTCGAGGTCGCGCTGCGTCTGGCGCGCTTCTTCCGGCACGAGTCCTGCGGCAAGTGCATCCCCTGCCGCGACGGGACCTACCAGATCGTGCGCCTGCTCGAGCGCATGAAGCGCGGCGAAGGGGTGACCTGCGAGATCGACGACATCGTGGATCTCGCCTCGGTGATGCGCCAGGCGGCGTTCTGCGGCCTCGGCCAGGCGGCGCCGAATCCGGTCCTCAGCTGCATCAAGCATTTCCGTTCGGAGTTCGAGGATCACTGCGCCGGCAAGCCCTGCTCGTTGCTGGGCGGGGGGGAGAATCCGTATGGACATCACCATTGACGGCCGCCCCCTGACCCTCGAGAAGCCGGTGTCGATCCTCGAGGCCGCCCGCCTCGCCGGCGTCGACATCCCCACGCTTTGCTGGCACCCGCGGGTCAGCGTGCTCGGGGCCTGCCGCCTCTGCATGATCGAGGTCGTGGGGATGAACCGGCTGCTCGCCGCCTGCACCACGCGCGTCGCCGACAAGATGGAGATCCTCACCGACACGCCTGCGTTGCGCAAGGTGCGCCAGACGATGCTCGAGCTGCTGCTGTGCCAGCACCCGATGGACTGCCCGACCTGCGTCAAGGGCGGCGCTTGCGAGCTGCAGGCGCTGGCGTACAAGTGGTCGGCGCCGGTCAACCGCTTCCCGGAGAACCCGGGGGCCTACCCGCCGGTGGATGTCAGCCCCTTCATCGAGCGCGACTCGCGCAAGTGCGTCCTCTGCCGCCGCTGCGTGCGCGTCTGCCACGAGGTGCGCGGGGTGACCGTGCTCGGGGCGATGCACCGCGGCCATCTCAAGGAGATCGGCACCTACTTCGCACAGCCCCTCACCAGCGACTTTCGCGACCCCTACAACTGCGAGTTCTGCGGCGCCTGCATCGACATCTGCCCCGTCGGCGCGCTCAACAGCCGCCAGCACAAGTTCCGGGCGCGCAGCTGGGAGGGCGCGCAGGTGCCGACCGTCTGTCCGTTCTGCAGCGTCGGCTGCCTGATCTCGCTCCAGGTCAAGGAGAACGAACTGGTGCAGTCCCGCCCGCGCGGCGGGATCAACAACCACGACCAGGCTTGCTTCCGGGGACGCTTCGCCGTCGATTACGTGAACAGTCCCCAGCGCGTGACCGTCCCGCTGCTGCGCCGCGGCGGCGAGCTGGTTCCGGTCGATGCCGACACCGCGATTGCCGCGCTGGTCGATCAGGTGCGACCCGAGACGGCGGTCATGGCGCTTCTCTCCCCGCGGTTGACCCAGGAGGAGACAGCGGATTTCGTCGATACCATGGCCCAGGTCTTTCCCCGAGGCGACGTGCGCGCGGTGTGCACGATGGGCCTCAACGCCGCGGACATCCCCCTGGCCATCGGGGCGCGACCCTGGCGAGATCTCGAGCACGCGGACCTCGTCGTGTCCGTCGGCCAGGACCTGACGCAGTTCGCTCCCGTGGCCGGGGTCCGCATCCGGACGGCGCGGCGCGCCAGCGGCGGACGGCTCACCGTTCTCGACGCGCGCGACACGCTCCTCGGTGGCGAGGCCGACCTCTGGTTGCGGCCGGCGGGGGCGCACCTGCCGGCCGTGCTCGCCGCTCTCGGCGGCCTGCTCGTCTCGGAGCACCCGGGGCGCCTGGCGGCGCGCCCGGATGCCGCCCTGGAGGCGGTTTTCGCAGCCGCCGTCCCGGACCTCGTCGAGGCCGCCTCGGGTCAGGCGGCCGGCTCGCTGCGCCAGCTCGCGGCACAGATCGCCGCGGCGAAGACGCCGGTATTCGTCGCCAACCGCGGCTGGTTCGACCCGACCGGCCAGGTGCCCCGCCTGCTCGTCGAGATCGACCGGCTGCTCGGCGGTTCGGAGGCCAAGGGGATTATTTTTCTGCGGACCGACTGCAACAGCCGCGGCACCGCGGCGCTGGTGGCGGCCGCGGAGCCCGAACTCGATGGCGAGGCGGATGTGCTGCTCGTGGTGGCCGCGGACCCGCTGGGCACCGCGATCCCCGGCTCGGCCTTCGAGACGTGGACACGCGCTGCGAAGTTCCTCGTGGTCTTCGAGTCGACGCTCACACCCACCGCGGCGGCCGCCCATCTCGTGCTGCCGCTGCGCGCGTTCGCCGAAAAAGAAGGGACCTACGTCGCCGGCAACGGGATCGTTCAGCATCTCACGGCTGCGCTGACACCCTCGGCCGCGGTCCCCGAGCTGCGAGCAACACTGAAGGCGCTTGCCGCAGGGATGGACAGGCAGGTAACCTTCGCCCCCACCTCGACTGCGCGCCAGGCGCGCTGGGCACCGCCGGAGCGTCCCGCCCCGCCCGTTCTTCCGCTTTCGGGCGATCAGACACGCTGCCTCCATCTGCGCTGGACGCCGCTCATCGACAACCGCGTGCGTCTCGTGCCGGAAGCCGACCGCATCTTCGTCGCCCCGGCTCTGGAGGTGCACCCCGGCTCGCTCGCGGCGCTGGGGTTGGCCGATGGCGGGTCGGCGCGGCTCAGTTCCGGCGCGGCCGAGGTGACGGTGCCGGTGCGCGCCGACTGGCGCACGCCACCGGGCCAGTTCTACCTCCCCCTGGACCCGCGAAATCCTCGCCTCGCCGAATTTGCCCGCACGGCGGTTCGTCCCGCGGGCTGGCCCCTGTCGTGCATCAACCTGACGGGGCTCGCGCCCGCCTCGACCCGGGAATAGCGCGGACATGGACGCGATGACGCTTCTGCTCACGATCCTGAAGATCCTGCTGGTTCTGCTGGCGCTCCCCGTCGTGGTCGGCATTTCGACCTATGCCGAGCGCAAAGTCCTCGGGCGCCTCCAGATCCGCTACGGGCCGAACCGCGCGGGGCCGTTCGGCATGCTGCAGTGGGTCGCCGACGCCGTCAAACTGATCACCAAAGAGTACGTGGTGCCGGCCGCCGCCACCCGCTGGCTCTTCATAGCGGCGCCACTGTTCACGCTGGTGCCGGCGGTGACAGTCTACGCGCTGATCCCGTTCGGCAAAGGGCTGGTCATCACCGACGTCAATGTCGGGCTGCTGCTGATGCTGGCGATCTCCTCGCTCTCGGTCTACGGCATCATTTTCGGCGGCTGGGCCTCGAACAGCAAGTATTCGCTGCTCGGCGCGTTGCGCTCGGCATCCCAGATGATCGCCTACGAGCTTTCGCTCGGGCTGGCATTGGTCGGCGTCGTGCTGATGGCCGGGTCGCTGAGCCTCGTCGACATCGTGCAGGCGCAGCACGCCGTGCCTTTTTTCCTGCTGCAACCCCTCGGCTTTCTGATCTTCCTGGTGGCCGGTATCGCCGAGACGAACCGCATCCCCTTCGATCTGCCCGAGGCCGAGGGAGAACTCGGCGCGGGCTACCACACGGAATACTCCGCGATGGGCTTCGGGATCTTTCAACTGGGTGAGTACGCGTCCGTCTGGACCATCTCGGCCCTGGCGACGACGCTTTTTCTCGGCGGCTGGCAGGGCCCCGGGACCCAGAGTCTGGTCTGGCTCTCGCTGGTGTGGTTCATCGCCAAGAGTTCGCTGTTCGTTCTGATGTTCTACTGGCTGCGCGGGACGCTGCCGCGCTTGCGCTACGACCAGCTCATGGCCTTCGGCTGGAAGGTGCTGCTGCCGCTCTCCCTGCTGAATCTTCTGTGGGTGGCGGCCGTCACGGCCTGGAGGGCGAACGCGTGATTGCCGCGCTGGTGACGGGTTTTCTGACGACGCTGCGGCACGTCTTCCGCAAGCCGATCACGATCCAGTACCCGGAGGAGCGACGGGAGCCGTCCGAGCGTTTCCGCGGGCTGCACGCGCTGCGCCGCTATCCGGAGACCGGCGAGGAACGCTGCATCTCCTGCTGTCTGTGCGCGAAAATCTGTCCGACCCAGTGCATCCGCCTCGTGACCTCGGGTGACGAGAGAAAAGTCATCGACATCTACGACGTCGACCTGGGGCACTGCCTCTTCTGCGGCCTGTGCGCCGAGGTCTGCCCCGAGGAGGCGATCGTGCTCTCGCGCCGCTACGAAGCCTCCTACTATAACCGCGCGGAGACGATCCTGCGAAAAGACGACCTGCTGCGCCACGGGGAGGGGCTGTAGCGCCATGGGCCAGTTCGTGTTCGCGCTCTTCGCCCTCGTCGCGATCGCCAGCGCCGTCGTCGTGGTGGCCGCCCGGAGGGTTGTCACCAGCGCTCTGGCGCTCGTGCTCTGCTTCCTCGCGGTGGCGGGGCTGTTCCTGCTGCAGGGTGCCGAATTTCTCGGAGCGGTCCAGATCATGCTCTACGCGGGTTCGATCGTCGTGCTCTTCGTGTTTGTCGTGATGCTCGCCAACTTGCGCGGCGACGAGGGCAGCGACTGGAACGGGCCGCGCGCCTTCGGCGCCGCGCTGCTCGGCGGTGTGATCCTCGCCCAGCTGCTGGCGGTTTTCGCTCGCTCCCGCGGCTTCCTCGCCGCGCCGAGCAGCGGCCTGGCCCCGGGGGAAGGGCACATCCAGGTGCTCGGCAAGGTGTTGTTCCGCGATTATCTGCTGCCTTTCGAGATCCTCTCGGTGATCCTGCTGGCGGCCCTCTTCGGCTTGATCGTGATCGGGAGGAGGAAGTAGATGGTTGCCGTCAGCTGGTACCTGGCCCTGGGGGCGGTCCTCTTCTCCATCGGGCTGGTCGGCGTGCTCGTGCGCCGCAACATCGTCGTGATGCTGATGTCGGTCGAGTTGATGGTCAACGCGGTGAACCTGAACCTCGTGGCTTTTTCCAACCTGCACGCCCACTACACCGGGCTGGTCCTGGCGCTCTTCGTGATCGGTGTCGAGGCAGCCGAACTCGGCGTGGCGCTCGCGATCATCCTGGCCTGGCATCGCCACAGCGGCCGGCTCGACGCCGACAGCGCCACGCTGCTCAAAGGATAAGGGCGGACGATGATCGCTGACCGGTTGCTCTGGCTGATCCCGGCTTTCCCGTTCGCGGCTTTCCTGGTCAACGGTCTGCTCGGGCGGCGCCTGACGAAGAACGCGGCGCACTGGCCGGCGCTGGCCGCCGTCGGGCTCTCGTTCTGCTGCGCGCTGCTGGTTCTCAGGCACGCCGTGGAGCACACCGCCTGGCAGGTCACGCTGTTCACCTGGATCAAGGTCGGCGCCTTCGACGTGCCGCTCAAGCTCTCGGCCGACCCGCTGACCGCGGTCATGCTCATCGTGGTCACCGGCGTGAGCTTCCTGGTGCACCTCTACTCGGTCGGCTACATGCACGGCGACGGCGGCTACCCGCGCTTTTTCGCCTATCTCTCGCTCTTCACGTTCTCGATGCTGATGCTCGTGCTCTCGGGCAACTTCCTGCTGCTGTACGTCTTCTGGGAGGCCGTGGGGCTGTGCTCGTATCTGCTGATCGGCTTCTGGTTTCACAAGAAGTCCGCGGCCGACGCCGGGAAGAAAGCGTTCCTCGTCAACCGCGTCGGCGACTTCGGGTTCGCGCTCGGCATTCTGCTGCTGATCGCGAACACCGGGACCGTCGACTACCAGGAGGTCTTCCGGCTCGCGCCGCAGCTGCCGCAGGCGACCGTGACCCTGATCTGCCTGCTGCTCTTCGTCGGCGCCGCGGGCAAGTCCGCCCAGTTCCCGCTGCACGTCTGGCTCCCCGACGCGATGGAGGGCCCGACGCCGGTCTCGGCGCTGATCCACGCCGCGACGATGGTCACGGCCGGCGTCTACATGGTTGCCCGCTGCAACGCCCTCTTCACTGCGTCGCCGACAGCGATGCAGGTCGTCGCGGTCGTCGGCACCCTGACCGCCGTGATGGCCGCCGCGATCGCTCTGACCCAGACCGACCTGAAGCGGATCATGGCCTACAGCACCGTGAGCCAGCTCGGGTTCATGTTTCTGGGGCTCGGCGTGGGCGCCTGGGCCGGTGCGATCTATCACCTGTTCACGCACGCCTTCTTCAAGGCGCTGCTGTTCCTCGGCTCGGGGAGCGTCATGCACGCAATCGGCGGCGACTGCGACATCACCCGACAGGGCCGGCTCGCCCGCCACATCCCCTGGACGACGACCACCTTCATCGTCGGCTCACTGGCCCTCGCCGGCATCTTTCCGTTCGCGGGCTTCTTCAGCAAGGAGATGATCCTGGGGGCGGCATTCGCCGGGCACCACTACGTCCTCTTCGGCTTCGCGGTGCTCGCCGCCGGCGGCACGGCATTCTACGTTTTCCGCGCCGTCTTCTCGGTCTTCTTCGGCAGACGCGACGCCGACGCGCTGCACCCGGCGCCGACGCCGGCGGCAGCGGCGCACGGCGGTCACGGCGACGCAGGCCACGGCGGTCACGGCCACGGCGGCGTGCACGAATCCCCCTGGGTGATGCTCGCGCCGCTGGTCATCCTCGCGACGATGTCCTTCGTCGCGGGCTGGCCGCTCGAGCACGGTTTCGGGGAGTTCCTCGGCCGGGTGCTGCCGGCTGCGGAGCACGGCGAGGTCGCCGGGGCGGGCCTCGCGGAGGCGCTGGCGATCGTGGTCGCGCTCGGCGGGCTGACCTTCGCCTGGGTGACCTATCAGAAGGGCGCGGTCGACCCGGACCGCATCGCAGCGTCCTGGCCGCGGCTCTACGCGCTGTCGCTGAACAAGTTCTACATCGACGAATTCTACGCTGCCGTGATCGTCCGCCCGTTGCTGGCCCTGGCGCGCTGGGCGCTGCGCTTCGATCTCGACGTGATCGACGGCATCGTCAACGGCGTCGCCGGCACCGCGCGCGGCTGGGGTGCGGCGCTGGCGCGTCTCCAGACGGGCCGCGTGCGCGACTACCTGCTCTTCATGGCGCTTGGCCTGGCCGCCGTCCTCGGCGTCCTTCTGTGGCGATAGGGGAGAGAGCGTGAACGATTCTCCGTTTCCGATCTTGAGCGTGCTGGTCTTCGGGCCCGTGGCCGGCGCACTGGCCCTGGCGCTCCTGCCCCAGTCTCGCGTGCGGCTGGTGCGCGGGCTCTCCCTCGCGGTGACCCTGGCGGTCTTCGCGGCATCGCTCGGACTCTGGCGGGGCTTCGAGCCGCACGCCGGCTTCCAGTTCGTCGAGCGGCTGAACTGGATTCCCTCCCTCGGCGCCGAGTACCACCTCGGGGTCGACGGTCTGAGCCTGCTGCTCGTGCTTCTCACGGCGCTGCTCGGCCCGGTGGTGGTGCTCTTCTCCATGGAGCACGTCCGGTCGCGGGAGAAGGCCTACTACGCCACGCTGCTGTTTCTCCAGGCGGGCCTGACCGGCGTCTTCGTCGCCCTCGACCTCATGCTTTTCTACATCTTCTGGGAGGCGATGCTCATCCCGATGTTCCTGCTCATCGGCATCTGGGGCGGGCCGCGGCGGATCTACGCCTCGGTGAAATTTTTCCTCTACACCCTCGCCGGGAGCCTGCTGATGCTCGCCGCGATGATCGCCGTCTATCTGTACCACGGCACCCACACCGGCAACTACACCTTCGACCTTGTCGCGCTCACGCAGCTTTCGTACCCTCGGGAGCTGCAGATCTGGGCGTTCCTTGGCTTTTTCGTCGCGTTCGCAATCAAGGTGCCGCTGGTGCCGTTCCACACCTGGCTTCCCGACGCCCACGTCGAGGCGCCGACGGCCGGTTCGGTGGTGCTCGCCGGCGTGCTCCTCAAGATGGGGACCTACGGCCTGATGCGTTTCTCCCTGCCGCTGTTCCCCGGGGCCAGCCGCTATTTCGCCCCGGAGGTGCTGACCCTGGCCGTGGTGGGCATCATCTACGGCGCCGTCCTCGCGCTCGCGCAGGACGATCTCAAGAAGCTGATCGCCTACTCGTCGATCTCGCACCTGGGTTTCGTCGTCGCGGGGATCTTCTCATTCGACCCGCGCGGCGAGGCCGGCGCGGTCCTCCAGATGGTCGGCCACGGCCTGATCACCGGCGCGCTCTTTCTCTGCGTGGGCATGGTCTACGAGCGGACGCACCAGCGCTCGATCCCGCTGCTCGGCGGCCTGGCGCACCGGATGCCGGTCTACGCCACGCTGCTGGCCTTCTTCGCCCTGGCGTCGCTCGGGTTGCCCGGCCTGGCCGGGTTCGTCGGCGAGTTTCTGATCCTCATCGGTGTCTTTGCCGCGGCCCCGGCCTTTGCGGTCGGTGTCGCCGTCGGGATCGTGCTCGGGGCCGCCTACCTGCTCTGGATGGTCCAGCGCGTGATCTTCGGCGTCCTGCCGGAGAAGTACGCGGGGCTGGGCGATCTGTCGGCGCTCGAACTGTGCGCCCTCGCCCCGCTCGTGGTGTTCACGATCTGGGTCGGCGTCGCCCCGCGGCCGTTCCTCCAGGTAATCGAGAGCGCCATTCCGGCGCTGCTCTCCCGCTGATGGCGCGCGTGGAACGGATGAAGGGGATGAAGCGGTTGAGCGAACGTGGGGGCAGAGATGAATGATATCCTGACGGCCTGCGGCCCGGAGCTGCTGCTCCTGGGTGCCGTGGCCCTGATCACGGTGCTCGAGAGCGTCTGGCCGTCGCGCGGCCTGCGGCCCAAAGCCTTCCTCGGCCTGGCCGCCCTCGCGGGCGCATTCCTGCTCCTGCCCGCCACGGGTTCCGTGGCTCCCGAAATGCTCGCGGGGATCTGGACGGGCGACCGGCTCTCCGTGGTCTTCAAACTCGTCATCCTCGTCGCCGCCACGCTGTCGCTCTTCATGTCGGTCGAGGAGATCGGGAAGCGCTCGGCCGCCGGCGGGGAGTACGTGATCCTGGTGCTTCTCGCCGCCGTCGGGATGATGATCATGGTCTCCGGCGTCGACCTGATCGTGATTCTCCTCGGGCTGGAGTTGATGGCCGTGAGCTTCTACATCCTCGCGGGGTTCACCTGGTTGCGCGAGACCACCACCGAGGGCGCTCTCAAGTACGTGATCTCCGGGCTCTTCGCCTCGGCGCTGCTCATGTACGGCATCTCCCTGGTCTACGGGGCCACCGGGGCCACCGGACTGGAACGGCTGGCCGCGGTGGCGCGTGGTGGCGCGGCAGACACCCTCGTGCTCGCGGGACTCGCCTTTATCGCCTGCGGGCTGGCCTTCAAAATGGGGGCCGCGCCGTTCCAGATGTGGATGCCGGACGTGCTCGAGGGCGCGCCGACCCCGGTCGCCGGCTACCTTGCGGTCGGGCCCAAAGTCGCGGTTCTCGCGGTCGCCGCCCGGGTCTTCGCCGCTGGGTTCCCTGGGTGGTTCGCCGTCTGGGGACCGGTCTGGTGGTCGCTGGCCGCGCTGACCGTGCTCTGGGGAAACCTCGCCGCCCTGGCCCAGGACAGTCTCAAGCGCATGCTCGCATACTCGAGCGTGGCGCACGTCGGCTATCTGCTCATCGCCGTGGTGTCATCCGGGAACAACCCCGAGGCGACGGGGCCGCTCGCCTTCTACCTGCTCGCCTATGCCTTCATGAATCTCGGCGCGTTCGGCGCGCTGCTCTGGTTCGAGCGCGCGACGGGCACGGAACTCTCCTGGCGGGACCTCGCGGGTTTCGGCCGCCGCTACCCGGCGATGGGAGCGTTGTTCGCGTTGTTTCTCCTCTCGCTCGCCGGCATCCCCCCGACAGCCGGGTTCCCTGCAAAATTCTGGATCTTCCTCGAAGGTTGGCGCGCCGGCTACCAGGGGCTGGTCCTGGTCGCCCTCTTCGGCAGTGCCCTTGGCGCCTACTACTACCTGCGCGCGGTCTATGCGCTGTACCTCCTGCCCGATCCCGACGGCGATAGCGTCGAGTCTTCTCCGGCCGGCTTCTCCCTTCTGACCTACGCGATCCTGCTGGCCGCCGTCGGTACGGCGATCGCCGGTATCGTGCCGCGTTTCTTCATCGAGCTCGCCGCCCAGGCCGTCGCCGGCTGACCGGGGTGCGAAACAACCCCTGGTCGCCGTGATCAGCGCTCGATCATTTCCCCGCGAGCCGGGGTTACTCGGCATCATCGGCAACCCGGTGCGCGCATCGCTCTCTCCCGCCATGCAGCAAGCCGCGTTGCGGCGATTGAAACTCGACGCCCGCTATCAGGCCTTCGAGATCGCGCCCGGGCACGTTCGCACCGTGCTGCGCGCGCTGCCGATCCTCGGATTCTGGGGTATCAATGTCACCATTCCCTACAAGGAAAAAGTTTTGACGTTTCTCGACGAGATCGACAAGGAGGCCGGCGCGATCGGCGCCGTGAACACCATCGTGGTCCGGGACGGGCGACTGCTGGGATACAACACGGACGCCGAGGGGTTCCGCCTGGCGCTGGAAATCGAGGGGCGGACCGGCCTGCCCGGCGCCCGGGTGCTCGTCGTCGGTGCGGGCGGCGCCGCGCGCGCGGTGGCGTTCGCGTGCCTGGCCTGCGGCTGCCGTTCGTTGCTGATCGCCAACCGTTCCGTCGCCCGGGCGCGAGCGCTGCGCAGAGCGCTGCGCGTGAACTTCCCCGCGGCCGACATCGCCGCCGTCGCCACCGGTGGGGCCGACTGGGCGTGCCAGGTCGAAGCAGCGGGTGTCGTCGTGAACACCACCCCGCTGGGCGGCGGACCGGGAGACCCGCTGCCCGTCCCGCGGGAGGCGCTGCGGCGTGGCCAGACGGTCATGGACATCGTCTGCAAGCCCCGGCACACGCCGTTGCTGATCGCCGCCGAAGCCGCCGGGGCCAGAACCGTCGACGGCCTGCAGATGCTCCTGCACCAAGGGGCGCTCGCCTTCACGCTCTGGACCGGTCGGGAGGCGCCGCTCACCGTCATGCGTCGGGCCCTCGCGGTCGCAGTCGCGAATGCCGGGCGAGGCGCGTAACAGGCCTCCCTCCTTGACTTTTTCAGGCGTGCGGATTATAGGAAGAGCTGCGTGATTGCTGGCGCTGAACGCACGGCAGTCGGTATCAGACTCCATCAAAGCTTGGGGGAATCGTGGCGCTGAAACTGGGTGACATGCTCCGTGAGCAGGGGCTCATCACGGAGGAGCAGCTGCGCAAGACGCTCGAGCAGCAGAAGTCCGCCGGCGGCCGGCTCGGGTACCATCTGGTGCAGATGGGTTTTGTCACCGAGGAGCAGGTCACCACGTGCCTCTCGCGGCAGTTCGGCGTCCCTTCGGTCAACCTCGCCAACTACGGCATCGACCGCGAGGTGTTCAAGCTCATCCCGATGGAGGTCGCCAAGAAATACCTCATCATGCCGATCAGCCGCGTCGGGATGACCCTCACCGTGGCGATGGCCGACCCCTCCAATGTCTTTGCCATCGACGACATCAAGTTCATGACCGGCTACAACATCGAGGCCGTGGTCGCCGCCGAGGCCGGCGTCATCGACGCCATCAAGAAGAACTACGGCGGCTCCACCGCGCTCGAAACGGTTGAA
>Ga0315271_10001337_pt1 | contig 14776 bp, 18 predicted proteins | sample C3_top_MG_FD_204664 | JGI IMG/M metagenome (GOLD analysis project Ga0315271, IMG submission 204664) | Sediment microbial communities from Yellowstone Lake, YNP, Wyoming, USA - C3_top | ecosystem: Environmental > Aquatic > Freshwater > Lake > Sediment | place: USA: Wyoming | collected 2017-08-01 | reverse complement strand
ACTCCATGATAAAATTATTTAAAATTCTTCGACTTGGAAACCATAAGTTTCTGGGTGACCTGTACTGTTAATCCGCAGGTCCCTGGTTCGAGTCCAGGTCGGGGAGCCAGAACACAGCAAGCATTCAGGCCATCCTTCGGGATGGCTTTTTTGCATTTCCAGGTGTTCTGTACTAGCTCGGGCTCACGCCTTGGGCCACACGCTCATCCACACGTCAAAGGAATCGACATGCAGACAGACCAAGTTCTAAGCCACTTGAAAAAACATGGGCAGCTTCTCGACCTGGAGATCGCATCGGCAACCGGGATTGCACTGGCTCAAGTACGCAAGTCACTGGCTGACTTGACGACACGCGGAGAAATATCCCAGTGCAGCGTCACCCATTTCAATGGCAACAAGCGTGTCGATGGGTTTCAGTGCCGGATTTCGGGCTATGTGCCGCCCGTCGCGCCCGGCCGAAAGGCCGGACCGACCAAAAACGCCGCATCTGACTAGCGGCACCCCCTTCGATTTTTTGATGGAATATTTTCAATGCGTACACTTCAAACCCTCATCGCGATTGCAGCAGTCAGCGTCAGCATCCAGGGACTGGCCGCGAATACGGAAGCCTTGCCTTCCGGGGTCGTGGTGACTCAGATCAAGCCAGGTCAGGGCGCTGCGCCAACTGCCGATAGCGCGGTGCGCGTGCATTACCGTGGAACCCTGCCGAACGGAACCGAATTCGACAGCTCGTACAAACGCAACGAGCCCGCCTCCTTCCCGCTGAACGGAGTCATCCCTTGCTGGACCCAGGGCGTGCAGAAAATGAAGGTGGGCGGCAAAGCCAGGCTCACCTGTCCGGCTGCTACGGCTTATGGCGCCCGTGGTGTTCCCGGCGTCATTCCACCCAATACCGAATTGACCTTTGAAATCGAGTTGCTGGCCATCGAGCGTTGAACGGCAGCTCGGGCAGGCCAAGGAACCATGCAAGCGATTCAGCCCAACAATCCACTCCACGGCGTCACGCTTGAACAGTTATTGAACGAACTGGTTACGTGCTATGGCTGGGATGCGTTGGGGCGAAAAATCGAAATCCGCTGCTTCACCCATGACCCGAGTATCACGTCGAGCCTCAAGTTTCTTCGTCGTACCCCGTGGGCACGGGAGCGTGTGGAATCGCTGTATATCGAAATGGCACAAGGCATTGGCGCCGGGCAGCAGTAACCCGCAGGCCCTTGGTTCAAGTCCAGGTCGGGGACAGACAAAGCAAGCACTTATAGGCCATCCTCGGGGTGGCTTTTTTGCTTTCCGGTGGTCTGTAGGGCGATATTCACTGGTCACGGCATGCGCGCCCTGCGGTTTTACAATTACGCGTCTCTCAAACCAGTGTCCCTGTTGAGTGCATGCAATCGTGAACCAGCTTGCTTGTTTTGAACTTTGCGATGGCCAACTTTGATCCAGCGGACGTGACCGCAAAAATGTGGCCTTGAGTGGTCACGACGCAGCGCCAAATTTCACGCTGCAAGAATTTGGAATTCGGTTGCCATGACAATGGGCCGCACGTGGCGATTCTCCCGGCGCATTTCCACGATCCCATAGCGGGACATGGTTTTCAGGGTGCGTGAAAGGTTTCCGGGTTTGCGGCCGGTGATGACGGCCAGACCGCTGATGGATTCAGGCTGCAAATCACGGATGGTTTTGAGCAGGGCACGATTGTCGTCGCTCAGGACTTCAGCCAGGGATTTCATCGAGGTGAACCAGATTTTGGGCTCGCCGGGTTTGGGTTTGTACTCACCCTTGGCGATAGCCAGCATGCGTGTGCGGATTTTCTCTTGGGACATGATCCCGATGGCGATTTTTTTCATTGCCTGGCTTCCTTTAATACACGATCCACTTCGGCGAAGAAATCGGTCATTAACTGGTAAGCGTCCTTAAATTCATAAGGGACACCCTTATCCGTGACATGGCGGTGTTTGTGGTCATAGGGCAGACGTTGACCCGCAAACTTGAATTTTTTGGGCGGCTTGACGGCATGGCTGTTGTCGTAGCCCAGAATCCGGTTTCCATAAGGCTCATGCAGCGTCAACGAATAGCGTATGCCATGTGGAATATCGGCATTTGCCGGGACTCTCGCCACGCTTCAACCTTGATCCAGTAGCCGCCCTCTTGGTCGATGGTGTAGCCGTTGAGGTCCAGGAGCGTGTCAAGTCCGGTATCAGCCTGCATGATTCTATTTATCATCAGATGATAAACATTGTATGCCGTTTGAAAAAGAACTCAAGAGGCAACCAGTGATCCTTTGCATGGGTTCAGACAGCCATTCAGCATCCTTGATGATGTAGCCCGTCGTGACGTCGTTGCTCATTTTATGGTGTAGACAATCCGGGCCTATGCCAACACCGCCTGCTATCGAGCGCATCCAGCGACGGGTTGCTGCTCAACGGGCGTAGCGTCCCGGCGCGATTGCCCGCATCAGGCCGGCTTCCAGCGGCAGCGGTTGCCGGGTCATGCAATCCGCCAGCGCCTCGCCCAGCAAACCGGCCCAAGTCACGCCACGCGAGGCATAGCCCGCCGCCACGAATAATCCCGGTTGCCCGTCGACCGCGCCCACCATTGGCAATCGATCCGGCAAGGTGGCGCGCAGCGAGGCACGTCCGCTCACCGCCTCCGCAGAAAACCGCCCGGTTGCGCCCGGCAGCATCGCCTCCAGCCGCGCCAGATTAGCAAGGTCGCTTGCCACACGCGGCGCAGTGTCATCGTCATCGTTCTCGTAGGTGGCGCCGACGATAAGTTGCGTCGCACCCGGCGCGACATAGCCTTCGCGCGCGATCACGCGCTGAATTTCCGGCAGGCTGCCGGGCGGCAAGCGCGTGATTTGCCCGCGCACGGGATACAGCGGCCAAGCTGGATCGAGCGCCAGCGTCAACGCATCGCACGCGTTGGCGAGCACCACCGCATCGGCCTCGACCAAGATGCCGCCGCCATCGTCCAGCACCTGCCAGCCGCTCGCAACCGCCTGCACCCGAGCAACGGCGCAGCCCGCTCTTAAGCTAATCAAAGGATGGTCGAGCCAGGCACGGCACAGGCTGCCCGGCGCCACCCAGCCCGCCGTCGGATACAACACGCCGGGCGCGTCGACTGGCCAGTTCGCCAGTTCACGCGCCTCGCCCAGTTCCACCCAGCGCGCAAATTCGGCAGGCGGTTCGGTGAAGGCCAGCGCCTGTTGCTGCTTCGCCGCCGTCTCTGCATCCTTGGCCAGATGCAGCACGCCACAGCGCGACCAGTCGATGCCATTCAATGACGGCCACGTCCGCAGCGCATGCAAAAACGCCGCACGCGTCAGACGCGTGGCGTGATTGTCGTCGCGCGAAATCACCGGCCGAAACACCGCGACCGGATTACCCGAAGCAGCCTGCGCCGGTGCATGCTCGCGCTCCAGTACGGTAACCGCGACGCCGCGCTGCGCCAGCGCATGCGCCACCGCCGCGCCTGCCACTCCGGCGCCGATGACGGCGACATGGCGCGGCGATACCGATTCAACCTGGCTGGGCGTTCCCTCAAAACCTGCGCTAAGGCAATGCCGCTTGCGGCCATAGCCTTCACGCTTTTCGCACACAAAACCGGCTCGGCTCAAGCCTTCGCGTACCGGTGCAGCCACGGTGTAGGTGGCCGCCACCGCACCCGCTGCGGCCAGCCGCGCCAGCGTGTAAAACAGCTTGGGCTGCCACAAGTCGGGATTGCGGTCGGGCGCAAAACCATCGAGATAGAACGCGTTCACCTCCGCTCGCACCTGCGGCAGACAGTCGCGCGCGTCGCCCAGCATCAGGGTGAGTTGCACCCGGCCGCCGTCGAGCGCGATGCGGTGAAAGCCCGGCGTCAGCACCGGCCAGTTCGCCAGCAGCTCGCTGGAAAGCGCAGCGAATTCCGGCCATTGGGCGTGCAGCGTCGCCAGGTCTGCCGCACAAAACGGATGCTTCTCGACCGACAGAAAATGCAGCCGCGCGCAACGCGCCGGGTCGTCGCGCCACGCCGCCCAGGTCGTCAGAAAATTCAGCCCGGTGCCGAAACCGGTTTCCAGCACGACATACAGATCGCGCCCACCCCATGCCCCGGGCAGGCCGCAGCCCTGTAAAAAAACATGCCGCGCCTGACCCGCGCCGCCGTCGGCGGAATGGTAGATGTCGCCGTAAGCGGCGGAATACGGCACACCGTCCTTGAATTCGAGGCGGGCGGGAACGATGGTTTTCAGCATGGTCGAATGTTACATTGGGCCGGTTCCCTGTCGCTGTGCCCCATCATGCTCAAACCCAAAACATGGCTTCGTATCGTTGTCGTCGTATTGATCGGCGCTGCGCTGGTCTATGCGGGCTGGCGCGTCACCCGGCCGCAGCCGCCTGAAGTCGAACTCGCCACCCTTGCGCGCGGCACAGTGGAAGCCACGGTGGTCAACACCCGTGCCGGCACGGTCAAAGCCTGCCGCCGCGCCAGGCTGGCGCCGGTGGCAGGCGGGCAGATTGTCAAGCTGTGGGTGAAGGAAGGCGAGCGCGTGAAGGCCGACCAGCCGCTGCTGGAACTATGGAACCGCGACCTTGCCGCGCAGCGCGAGCTCGCCACCCGTCAATTGACCACCAGCGAGGAGCGCCGCCGCGAAGCCTGCATCCTGGCCGACAACGCCAAGCGCGATGCCGACCGCACCGAGCAACTGGTGGCCAAAGGCTTCGTCAGCCCGCAGCGCGGCGAGGATGCCCGCGCCGAAGCGCACGCGCGTCAGGCCAACTGCGATGCGCTCGCCGCCGACATCAGGCGCGCGCAGGCGCAAATTCGCGTCGCCGATGTCGGCCTGGAACGCACCACGCTGACCGCGCCGTTTGCCGGCATCGTGGCGAAAATCACCGGCGAAGTCGGCGAATACACCACGCCCTCGCCACCCGGCATTCCCACCCCGCCCGCGGTCGATTTGATCGACGACACCTGCCTCTATGTGAGCGCGCCGATGGACGAAGTCGATGCGCCCAAACTCAAGCCCGGCCAGCCCGCGCGCATCACCCTCGACGCCCTGCCCGGCCAGACTTTCTCCGGCAAGGTCAGGCGCATTGCACCGTATGTAACCGAGGTGGAAAAACAGGCGCGCACGGTCGATGTCGAAGCCGATTTCGACACGCCGCCCAGGCAAATCTTGCTGATGGGTTACAGCGCCGATGTCGAAGCCATCGTCGAACACCACGACAACGTGCTGCGCGTACCGACGCAGGCGATCCAGCAGGATGGCAGCGTGCTGGTGCTGGGCGCGGGCGACAAGCTGGAAGCGCGCAGGCTGAAGATGGGGCTGGCCAACTGGGCGTTCACCGAAGTCGTCAGCGGCCTGAACGCCGGCGACCGGGTGCTGCTGTCGTTTGACAACGAGGACGTGAAAGCCGGCGTCAGGGTCAAGCCCAACAAGCAGGGCAATTAGCGTCGCTGCGGAACATGATCATCGCCAATCGCCCTGCTCGTTCCCTCTCCCCGACCCTCTCCCGCTTGCGGGAGAGGGGGGCTATGGTGTCGCTACGCAATTTTTTTGTTAAGGCCACGCCATGATCCGTCTCGCCGCGATCACCCGCGTATTCCACATGGGCGACCAGGAAGTGCGCGCGCTCAACAGCGTCAGCCTCGACATCGCGTCGGGTGAGTATGTCTCGATCATGGGCCCATCCGGCTCCGGCAAATCCACCCTGCTCAACGTCATCGGCCTGCTCGACCGCCCCGACAGCGGACGTTACGAACTGGACGGAATCAACGTCACCGAGCTGTCGGAAACCGAACAGGCGCGCGTGCGGCGCGAGAAAATCGGCTTCGTGTTCCAGGCGTTTCACCTGGTGCCGCGCCTCACCGCCGCGCAGAACATCGAACTGCCGCTGATGCTCGAAGGCATCAATGCGACCGAACGCAAGTCACGCGTCGACGCCGCGCTCGACGCCTTCGATCTCACCGACCGCGCCCGCCATCGCCCGGCCGAACTGTCCGGCGGGCAGCGCCAGCGTGTCGCCATCGCACGCGCCACCATCCTGCGCCCGACCGCGCTCTTGGCCGACGAGCCGACCGGCAACCTCGACCACAAGATTGGCGCCGAAGTCATGGCGCTGCTGGAAGGCCTGCACCACAGCGGCACCACGCTCATCGTCGTCACCCACGACCGCGAACTCGGCGCGCGCGCGCATCGGCACATTGCGATGCGCGATGGCGAAATCGTCGGCGATGAAACATGAAGCCAACCACCGTTCGGCCTGAGCCAGGCGAGGGGCATACCAGAGTGAGCACAGGGCTTCGACAAGCCCGTCCCGAGCGGAGTCGAAGGGCTCAGCCCGAACGGTGGCAGGATTGGGTGTGTGCAAAAGGCGGCCTCGTTAGCCCGTTCGCCCTGAGTTTGTCGAAGGGCAAGCTTCCGCTCAAGTGCGGTTCGCAGGTCCTTTAATGAATCTACGCGACACCCTCACCCTCTCCTTCGAAACCGTGGTGAGCTACCGCACCCGTTCGCTGCTCATCGTGCTGGCGATGGCGCTGGGGGTGGCGGCGGTGGTGGTGCTGACGGCATTGGGCGACGGCGCGCGGCGCTATGTGGTGGGGCAGTTTTCTTCGCTCGGCACCAATCTGATTATTGTGTTGCCGGGGCGCGCCGAAACCGCGGGCGGCTTTCCCGGTGCGGCGCTCGGGCAAACGCCGCGCGATCTGACGCTGGAGGACGCCCGCTTTGTCGGCCATCTGCCGCAAGTGCAGCGGCTGGCGCCGCTCAATGTCGGGGTGGCCGAACTCACCTCCGGCGGACGGTTGCGCGAGGTGACGGTGCTTGGCAGCACCGCCGAGCTGCTGCCGATCCGTCATATGAACTTGGCGCAGGGCAACTTTCTCGCCCACGGCTCGGAACGCAGTGCGCAGATCGTGCTGGGCAGTCAGATTGCGCGCGAATTCTTTCCCGATGGCAAGGTGATCGGCCAGCGCATCCGGCTGGGCGACAGCCGCTTTCTGGTGTCAGGCGTGCTGGCCACGCAGGGCGAGTCGATGGGGTTCAATACCGATGAAATCGCCATCATCCCGATCGACTACGCGCAGGAACTGTTCAACACCTCCTCGCTGTTCCGCATCCTGATCGAGGCGCGCAATCGCAACGCCATCGAGCCGGCCAAGGCGGCGATCCGCCACACCCTGAAGCTGCGTCACGACGGCGAGGACGATGTGACCGTCATCACCCAGGACGCGGTGCTCGCCACCTTCGACCGCATCCTGCGCGCGCTCACATTGGGGGTGTCGGGCATCGCCGCGATCAGCCTGGCGGTGGCGGGGATTCTGGTGATGAACGTGATGCTGGTGGCGGTGGCGCAGCGCACGTCGGAAATCGGCTTGATGAAAGCCCTCGGCGCGCCCGCATCCGACATCCGCCGCCTGTTCTTCGCCGAGGCGCTGTGGCTGTCGCTGGCGGGCGGCGCAATCGGCTACGCGCTGGGACACTTCGGCGCCTGGATGATCCGCCTCGCCTATCCGGTGCTCCCCGCCTGGCCGCCCAACTGGGCCAGCGTGGCGGGTGTGGCCACCGCGCTCATCACCGGCATCCTCGCCAGCCTGTTGCCCGCCGCGCGCGCGGCGAAGCTCGATCCGGTGCTGGCGTTGAGCGGAAAATGAACGCGGCCGACACCCTGCGCTTCGCCCTGCACGCGCTGACCGCGCACCGGCTGCGCACCTTTCTGTCGGCCTCGGGCATCGCCGTCGGCATCGCGGCGGTGATTCTGCTCACCTCAATTGGCGACGGTATCCATCGTTTTGTGCTGGCCGAATTCACCCAGTTCGGCACCCACATCATCAACATCAACCCCGGAAAAACCAGCACCCACGGCGCGTCGGTCGGCGCCATTGGCAGCGCGCGGCTGCTGACCATCGAGGACGCACTGGCGCTGAAAACCTCGCGCTACGCGCGCTACACCAATGCCGGGGTGATGGGCAACGCGGAAATCCGCGCCCACGGCCGCAGCCGGCGGGTGACGGTGTACGGCGAAGGGCCGGACTTTTCGCGCGCGTTCAACATGCACGTCGCGGTCGGCCAGTACCTGCCCGCCGACGATCCGCGCAATCCGCGCGCCTATGCGGTGCTGGGGGCGAAAGTGCGCAATGAATTGTTCGGCAGCGCCAATCCGCTCGGCGCCACCTTACAAGTAGGCGCGTCGCGCTTCCGTGTAATCGGCGTGATGGCGCCCAAGGGCCAGGTGCTCGGCTTCGACCTCGACGACACCGTCTACATTCCCACCGCGCGCGCGCTCGAACTGTTCAATCGCGAAGGGGTGATGGAAGTCCACCTCGCCTACCGGCGCGGCGCGCCGCTCAAGGCGGTGGTCGCCGACGCCAAGCGCATCCTGATCGCACGCCATGGCCGCGAAGACTTCACCGTGACGCCGCAGCAGCAGATGCTCGATACGCTCGGCACCGTGCTCGACGTGCTGACCTTCGCCGTCGCCGCGCTTGGCGGCATTTCGCTGTTGGTCGGCGCGGTCGGCATGGTCACGCTGATGCACATCGCGGTAGCAGAGCGCGTCGCCGAAATCGGCCTGCTCACCGCGCTGGGCACCACACGAGCGCAGATTCGCACCCTGTTTCTGATGGAATCGACCGTGCTGTCCACCCTCGGCGGGCTCGGCGGACTGGTTGTCGGCGCAGGTGTCGCCTGGCTATTGAAGACCACGGTAAGCGGCCTGCCGGTCAACACACCGTGGGATTACGCCCTCGGCGCGCTGGGGGTGTCGGTGCTGATCGGGCTGGCGGCGGGGGTGGCGCCGGCGATGCGCGCGGCGCGGTTGAATCCGGTGGATGCGCTGCGGGATGAGTGAAGTGAGCCCACCAAAAGCAAGCCTGTAAACCTTACCCGAACGTCAACCCCATCGCCTCCCTCACATCCCGCATGGTGTCCCGCGCCAGTTCCTGCGCCTTTTCGCTGCCGTCGGCGAGGATGTTGCGCACCTGGTCGGGGTTGTCTTCGTAATACGCTGCGCGCTCGCGGATCGGAGTGAGTTCGGCCAGCACGGCGTCGATCACCGGCTGCTTGCATTCGAGGCAGCCGATGCCGGCGCTGGTGCAGCCGGCGGTCACCCACTGCCGCACGCCGTCGTCGGAATACACCAGATGGAATTGCCACACCGGGCAGTTGGCCGGGTTGCCGGGATCGGTGCGGCGCACGCGCGCCGGGTCGGTCGGCATGGTGCGTATTTTCTTCGTCACCATGTCGGGGTCTTCGCGCAGCGCGATGGTGTTGTTGTAGGACTTGGACATTTTCTGGCCGTCGAGTCCGGGCATTTTTGATGCCGCAGTCAACAACGACTCGGGTTCGGCGAGAATCATTTTGCCGGAGCCTTCGAGATAGCCGAACAGGCGCTCGCGGTCGTTCATCGACAGGTTCTGCGCGTCATTCAACAACGCCTTGGCGGATTCCAGCGCCTCGTCGTCGCCTTTCTCCTGATAGGCAGTGCGGCATTCCTCATACAGCCTGGCTTTCTTCGAGCCGAGTTTTTTCACCGCCGCGCGCGCCTTGTCCTCGAACCCCGGCTCGCGGCCATACAAATGATTGAAGCGGCGGCAGATTTCGCGGGTGAATTCGATGTGCGGCACCTGGTCTTCGCCCACCGGAACGAGGTTGGCGCGATAGATCAGGATGTCGGCAGATTGCAGCAGCGGATAACCGAGGAAGCCGTAGGTGGACAGGTCCTTTTCGCTCAACTTTTCCTGCTGATCCTTGTAGGTCGGCACGCGTTCCAGCCAGCCGAGCGGCGTCATCATCGACAGCAACAAATGCAGCTCGGCGTGTTCGATCACGCGCGACTGCACGAACAGCGTGGCCTGCGCCGGATCAACCCCGGCGGCCAGCCAGTCCACCACCATGTCGCGCACATTGGCGTCGATCATTTGCGGGCTGTCGTAGTGCGTGGTCAGCGCGTGCCAGTCGGCGACGAAGAACAGGCACTGGTATTCGTTCTGCAGGCGCAGCCAGTTTTTCAGCACGCCGTGGTAATGGCCAAGATGCAGGCGTCCGGTGGGACGCATGCCGGAGAGTACGCGGTCGGAATACATATCAGAGGACAGAGGATAGAAGACGGAGGACAGAAAAAATCATGACAGCACGAGCTGGATCAGGCCGAGCAGTTGCGCGGAGTCAAGGCCGGTGACGAGCGCAGTCAGTCCGATGAACAGGCTGATGAGCGGCCACATGATGATGCCGAGGATGCCAGTGAACATCAGGCCGAGCAGGATGAAAAAGCCATAGGGTTCGATGCGCGAGAACTGAATCGCCTGCTTCATCGGCAGCAGGCTGACGGCGATGCGCCCGCCGTCGAGCGGCGGCAGCGGGATGAGATTCAGCGCCATCAAAATCACGTTGATGAACACCCCCGCCGCGCCCATCAGCATCAACGGCAGGCTGAGGCTGCCACCCAGCACGTGGCCAAGCTGGATCATCAGCGCCCAGAACACCGCCATGACGAAATTCATCCCCGGTCCGGCCAGGGCGACCCACAGCATGTCCTGCTTGGGCCGGCGCAGATTAGCGAAATTAACCGGCACCGGCTTGGCCCAGCCGAACAGGATTGCCCCGCCACCGAGGAGTTTGCTGGTTAGCAAAATCAGCAGCGGCACCAGGATCGTGCCAACCGGATCGATGTGCTTGAGCGGGTTGGCGGTGATGCGTCCTTGCGCCGCCGCGGTCATGTCGCCGAAAAACCGTGCGACATAACCATGCGCGGCTTCGTGCAGGGTGATGGCGAAAATCACCGGCAGCGCGAACACGGCAATTTTCTGGATCAGAGTGAGTTCAATCATGGGGTGCATCGGCGCTTTGCGCCACGGTTGTATTGGCGCTTTGCGCCACGGTTGCCCCCTCTCCCGCATACCCGACGGCCTTGCGGCCTGGGCACAAGAGCGGGAGAGGGTTGGGGTGAGGGAGCCTGAATCCAGCGCGCGTCATCACGTTTCAAAGTCCGCAGTATCGCCCTTGCCAAAACGCAGCACCGCCGGCGTGTCGGTGGTGAGATCGACCACGGTGGTCGGCGTGAGGCCGCAGGCGCCGCCGTCGATCACCAGATCGACCAGATGCTCCAGCCGGTCGCGGATTTCCCACGGCTCGGTCAGCGGCACATCTTCGCCCATCAGCAGCAGGGTGGACGACAGAATGGGTTCGCCCAGTTCCGCCAACAACGCCTGCACGATGGAGTGATCCGGCACCCGCAGGCCGATGGTGTCGTGCTTTTTGTGCAGCAGCCGCTTGGGCACTTCGCGGGTGCCGCGCAGGATGAAGGTATAGGCGCCGGGGGTGTGCGCTTTCAGAAAGCGAAACTGGCTGTTGTCCACCTGGGCATAGCGCCCGATTTCGGTCAGGTCGCGGCAAATCAGCGTGAGGTCGTGCCCGCTGTCGAGTCCGCGCACCGACAGCAGCCGCATCGCCGCTTCCTTGTCGCCGATGTGGCAGCCGAGCGCGTAGCAGGAATCGGTCGGATAAACGATGACGCCGCCGCGCTTGAGGATTTCCACCGCCTGCTGGATCAGCCGGGGCTGCGGATTGTCGCTATGGATGTTGAAAAATTGCGCCATTGATAGTCAGGCCGTGGAAAGGGAAAGATAAGGCGCAAGTTCAGGCCAGCCATGCCACACCGGCTGACAGTAATACGGCAACGCGGGCAGGCAGCCAATGTCGATGCCTTCGCCCGGTGCATGAAAATCCGCGCCGCGCGACGCTTTGAGACTGAACGCGCGCGCCAGATCGGCGAACTTGCCATATTCGGAAGGATGATGGCTGCCGGTGATGACTTCGATGCCCTCGCCGCCGAGCGCGCGGAAAGCGTCCAGCAACAGATGCAGTTCGCGCGCGTTGAAGGCATAGCGCCCGGGATGCGCGACCACCGCCATGCCGCCGCTGGCGCGGATCCAGCCGACGGCGTTTTCCAGCGACGTCCATTGATGTTCGACGTAGCCGGGGTGACCACGGGTGAGGTAGCGCTTGAACGCCGTGCGGATGTCCGGGGCATGCCCCTGCGCCACCAGCCAGCGCGCGAAATGCGTGCGCCCGATCATCTGCTTGTTGGCGGCGTAGTCATAGGCGCCCTCATAGGCGCCTATGACGCCGGACTGCGCCAGATCGTCACTCATGCGCCGGGCGCGCTCGATGCGCCCGAGGCGGATGTCATGCAAACCCTTCGCCAGCTCGGGGTGCGCGGGATCGATGCGCAAGCCGACGATGTGAACGGTCTGCTTGCCCCAGGTGACCGAGATTTCGACGCCGTTAATCAGCGTCATCCCTGCCAGATCGGCCGCCGCCTGTGCGGCAGGCAGACCCGCCACATCGTCGTGATCGGTCAGCGCCAGCGCGTGCACGCCGTTGGCAACCGCGCGCGCGACCACCCCGGCGGGGGACAATACGCCGTCGGACACATTGGAATGGCAATGCAGATCGATATTGAGCATCGATAATCAGGTTGGGGCGACCACGCCAAAAACGCTTGGTCAAGAGGGGGAATCATAGCAAAATAAGCGTCGATCCGAATTTCAGCCCGCCGCTGCGTCCCACCCAAGAATGAAAAAAATACTGTTCGACCTGTTTCCCGTCATCATTTTTTTCGTCGCCTACAAAATCGGCGACGCCAACGCCGAAGCCTCGCGAGCCTTGTTGAACTCGTTCGGTCTGGCGATGGGCGCCGCCGAAAAACCCGGCATCTACCTCGCCACGGCGGTCGCCATCCTTGCCAGCTTCGGGCAAATCGGCTGGGTCAAACTGCGCGGCCATCCAGTTGAAACCATGATGTGGGTCAGTCTCGGCATCATCGTGGTGTTCGGCGGCGCCACCCTGTGGCTGCACGACGAGAGCTTCATCAAGTGGAAACCGACCGTGCTGTACTGGCTGTTTGCCGCCATCATTCTGGGCTCGACGCTGTTCGGTCGCAATGTCATCAAAGGCCTGATGGAGCCGCAAATGGAACTTCCCGACATCGCCTGGGGTCGACTGAATGCAAGTTGGGGCGGGTTCTTTGTCTTCATGGGCATTGCAAACCTGTTTGTCGCCTTCAACTTCTCGACTGACGACTGGGTCAACTTCAAGCTGTTTGGCAGCATGGGCTTGATGCTGGTGTTTGTGATCGGCCAGAGCATGATGCTGAACAAATACCTGGATCAAGCCGACCTGGATAAAAAAGCGCTGAACAAGGAAGAAAACCCATAATGTTTTACGCCATCGTCGGACAGGATGTGCCCGACAGTCTCGACCAGCGGCTTGCCACCCGTCTCGCCCACCTGGAGCGCCTGCACGCTTTGCAACAGGCTGGGCGTCTGCTGCTGGCCGGTCCGTTTCCCGCCATCGACAGCAGCGACCCCGGCGCGGCTGGCTTTACCGGCAGCCTGATCGTCGCCGAATTCGATACTCTGGCCGTAGCACAAGTCTGGGCCGATGCCGACCCCTACGTGGCAGCGGGCGTCTATGCCAGCGTCAGCGTCAAACCCTTCAAGAAAGTCTTGCCCGCATGAGCGCCGCCGATCTGATCCAGCAGCGGCTCGCTGCGCTGGAACCTGAAACCTGCAATCTGGAAGACGAAAGCGCCCAGCACGCAGGCCACGCCGGTGCGGCTTCGGGCGGCGGTCATTTTCGCGTCACCATCGTGTCATCAAAATTTCGTAATCTCTCGACCCTTGCCCGTCACCGGCTGGTCTACGAAACCCTCGGCGAACTGATGCAGCGCGAAATTCACGCGCTGTCGATCACCGCCTTAACCCCGGAAGAACTCTGAAAGGAATCCGCATGCGTGTTGCACTTCTCCCCACCCTGATTCTGTTATCCCTGTCCCCGCTGGCGCAGGCGCAAGCGCCGGCTGCCGCGCCGGCGCCCGCCTCTGCGGCGGCGGCCGCACCTGCCTCCAACAAACCGCTGGCCATCGTCAACGGCAAGGAAATCCCCGCCTTGTATGGCGAATTGGTCAAAGGCCAGATGGCGCAGGGCCAGCCCGATTCACCGCAACTCGACGCCCGGGTGCGCGAGTCGATGATTACCCTGGAGTTGCTGTCCAGCGCAGCCGTCAGCGAGGGGCTCGATAAAGATCCGCGTACCGCTGCCATGCTGAATTTGGGTCGCATGGATACGTTGGCGAAGGCCTATCTGGAAAACTATGTCAAAACGCATCCGATCACCAATGCCGAAATCCAGGCTGCTTACGACAAGGCCAAAGCTGAAGCCGTGGAGCCGGAATACCTGGCGCATCACATCCTGGTGCCCACCGAAGCCGAAGCCAACAAGCTGATCGCCGACCTCAACAAGAAAGCCAAATTCGATGACCTGGCGAAAAAATATTCCAAAGATCCCGGTTCGGCCAAGAATGGCGGCGCGCTCGATTGGGCCGACCGCCGCGCGTACGTGCCCGAGTTCTCCACTGCACTGGCCGGCCTGAAAAAAGGCGAAACCACCAAAACGCCGGTGAAAACCCAGTTCGGCTACCACATCATCCGCCTCGACGACACGCGCAAGCCGCAGATTCCGCCGCTGGATGCCGTGCGCGGCGAAATCGTCAAGCAGTTGCAGCAGCAGCGCGCGCGTGAGGCCATCGCGGCAGCACGTGCCGGTGCAAAAATCGAATAATTGGCTAATAATACCGAGCGGGGCTGATGCCCCGCATTCATCTGACAGGGAACCATCATCATGGCCACAAAAGAATACAACCACCTGCAAGACGTTTTCCTCAACACCCTGCGCAAGGAGCGTATTCCGGTGTCGGTGTTTCTCGTCAACGGCATCAAGTTGATGGGGCGGATCGAG
>Ga0315271_10001336_pt1 | contig 14785 bp, 17 predicted proteins | sample C3_top_MG_FD_204664 | JGI IMG/M metagenome (GOLD analysis project Ga0315271, IMG submission 204664) | Sediment microbial communities from Yellowstone Lake, YNP, Wyoming, USA - C3_top | ecosystem: Environmental > Aquatic > Freshwater > Lake > Sediment | place: USA: Wyoming | collected 2017-08-01 | reverse complement strand
ACAACGCCTCAGAACGTGACGCTCCACCTGAGAGGCATTTTTGCCGAAGGCGAGTTGGTCGAAGCGGCAACTTGTAAGGATTACTTACAAGTTCGATTGGAAGGCGAGCGTGAGGTAAGCCATGAGCCTCAATAAATCCATCATCGAAGATGCTGTCCCTGTCGTTCCATTCCATCGGTATTTGTTAATAACTACCGAAACTATGGAACAATTCCGGCATGACTTCGACTGAACAACGCATCCAGACTCTTCTGCGCCGGGCCGGCACGGCGCGGTCGCGTGAGCTGGTTGCGTCCGGCATGACCCGCAGCCAGCTTTCGCGCATGGTGGCGGCGGGGCAACTGGTGCGGGTGGCGCGCGGTCTGTACGCCATGCCCGATTATCAGGGCGGCGAGCACAGCGCGCTGGTGGCGGTGGCCAAACGCGCGCCCGGCGTGGTGTTCTGCCTGCTGACGGCACTGCGCATTCACGATCTGACGACGCAGGCGCCGTTTGAGGTGTGGATTGCCATCGGCAACAAGGCGCATCCGCCCCGGCTGGATTATCCGCCGCTGCGCACGGTGCGCTTCTCCGAGGCGGCGCTGGCGGCGGGAGTGGAAACGCAGCAGGTCGATGGCGCGGAGGTGCGTGTCACCAGCGTGGCCAAGACGGTGGCGGACTGTTTCAAGTTTCGCAACAAGATCGGTCTGGACGTGGCGCTGGAGGCGCTGCGCGAGGCGCGTCGCACCAGGAAGGCGAGCGCCGATGAGCTGTGGCGCTATGCCAGGATCAACCGCGTGACGAATGTGATGCGCCCGTATCTGGAGGCGGTGGCGTGACGGTGGGTCTGGCCGCGTCGATTCATGCCCGCTTGTTGAACCGGGCCAAAACGCGCAACGAGGATTTCAACCTGATCCTGACGCGCTATGCGCTGGAACGTTTTCTCTATCGCCTGTCGCTTGTGCCGGCACGCGAGGCCTACTGGCTAAAAGGGGCCATGTTGTTTGACCTGTGGTTCGACGTGCCACATCGGCCTACGCGCGACGCGGACTTTCTCGGCTTTGGGCCGATGGATATTGAGGCACTGGCAGGCACGATCCGTGAAATATGCGCTGTCGCCGTGGACGATGGCATGGTATTCGACCCTGCTTCGATCAGCATCGAGGAAATCCGTGAAGATGCCCGTTATGGTGGCCTGCGTGTGCGGTTGCTGGGCAGGCTTGGCAATGCGCGCTGCACGGTTCAGCTCGACGTGGGCTATGGCGATGCGGTTACGCCGGGGCCGGAGGAGGCCGTTTATCCAACCCTGCTGGATGATCTGCCCCCGCCGCGCTTGCGCGTTTACCCGCGCGCGGCGGTGGTGGCCGAAAAGCTGGAAGCAATCGTGAGCCTGGGTATGGCAAACAGCCGAATGAAGGATTTCTTCGATCTGCGTGCTCTGGCGCACGAAGGCGTGCTGGACGCCCAGTTATTGGGTGATGCGATTGCGGCAACATTCCAGCGCCGTGGAACAGACATACCGCAGGAAATGCCGCTCGGACTGAGCGATGAGTTTGCGCGCGACGCTGCGAAGCGCGCCCAGTGGAAGGCTTTTCTCGGCAAGAACCGGCTTGATGCGCCGACACTGGGCGAAGTCATTGAGGAGGTACAGCGTTTTGTCGCAGAACCTTTGGCGTTAGCACGGCTGAAGAAGAGGATGACATGACGGCTTTCAACGAATCCATCGTCGAAGACGCCGCCCTCGAATGGTTCGAGGCGCTGGGCTATGCCATCGGCCACGGGCCGCATATTGCACCCGGTGAACCGGCGGCGGAACGGGATTCGTTTGGCGATGTGGTGCTGGTGGGGCGCTTGCGCGAGGCGATCCGGCGGCTGAACCCGGCCATTCCCGAAGAGGCATGCGAGGACGCTTTGCGCCGTGTGCTGCGGGTGGGGACGCCTTCGCTGACGCAGACGAACCGCGCCTTTCACCGGATGCTGCGCGATGGCGTGCCGGTGGAATACCCGCGCATGGACGGCAGCATCGCGGGGGACCATGTGCGGCTGGTGGATTTCGGCGACGCGCGCGCAAACGACTGGCTGGCGGTGAACCAGTTCACGGTGATCGAAACGTCGGGAGGAGCGCAGCACAACCGGCGGCCAGACATCGTGGTTTTCGTGAACGGGCTGCCGCTGGGCTTGATCGAGCTGAAGAACGCGGCGGATGAGGACGCAACGATCTGGAGCGCCTACGCGCAGCTTCAAACCTACAAGGCGGAGATTGCCTCGCTGCTGCATTACAACGCGGCGCTGGTGGTGAGCGATGGTTTGCAGGCGCGCATGGGTTCCGTCACGGCGAACCAGGAGTGGTTCAAGGTCTGGCGCACGATTGATGGCGAAGGCGATGCGCCGAAGACGGCGCTGGAGTTGGAGGTGCTGGTGCGCGGCGTGTTCGAGCGGCAGCGCTTCCTCGACCTGCTCCAGCATTTCATCGTTTTCGAGGAAGACCCGGACTCGGGCGCGCTGCACAAAATTATCGCGGGCTACCATCAGTTCCACGCGGTGAATGCGGCGGTGGAAGAAACAGTGCGCGCAAGTGGTATGACTGCGGGCATGGCCGAGGCCAACACGGCAAAGCAGGATGTGGGCACCTACTGGGCAGGCCGCATGCACGGCGGCAAGCCGGGCGACCGGCGCGCGGGCGTGGTGTGGCACACGCAGGGCAGCGGCAAGAGTTTCTCCATGCTGTTCTACGCTGCGCGCGTGGTGCGGCACGCTGCGATGCAGAACCCGACGCTGGTGGTGCTGACGGATCGCAACGATCTCGACGACCAGCTTTTCGGCCAGTTCCAGCGTTGCCACGACATCCTCGGCCAGATGCCGGTGCAGGCGGACGGGCGCGAGGATTTGCGGGCCTTGCTGAACCGCGCGAGCGGCGGCGTGGTGTTCACGACCATCCACAAGTTCATGCCGGAAAAGAATATGGCGATGCCCGAGCTGAGTGCGCGGCAGAACATCGTGGTCATCGCGGATGAAGCGCACCGAAGCCAGTATGGGTTTGGCGGCAAGGTAAATGAGAAGACCGGCGAGATGTCCTACGGCTTCGCCAGCAACCTGCGCGATGCCTTGCCGAATGCGTCGTTCATCGGCTTTACCGGCACGCCGATCGAGAAGACTGACGCGAACACGCGGGCGGTCTTTGGCGATTACATTTCCATCTATGACATCCAGCGCGCCGTCGCCGACAAGGCCACCGTGCCGATCTACTACGAGAGCCGTATTTCCAAGCTGAGCCTGAACGCCGCCGAGTTGCCGAAGCTCGACGCGGAGTTTGAGGAAATCACCGAAGGCGAAGAGCTGACGAAGAAGGAGAAGCTCAAGACGAAGTGGGCCGCGCTGGAGGCGCTGGTGGGCGACCCGAAGCGCATCGCGTTGATCGCCGCCGATCTGGTGGCGCATTTCGAGAAGCGCGTCGAGGCGATGGACGGCAAGGCGATGATTGTCTGCATGAGCCGCCGCATCTGCGTGGACCTTTACAACGCGCTCATCGTGCTGCGCCCGGAGTGGAGCGAGGACACGCTAAAAGTGGTGATGACCGGCAGCGCCGACGACGGCCCGGATTGGCAGAAGCACATCGGGAACAAGAAGCAGCGGCGTGATTTGGCGAATCGCTTCAAGGATGCCAAAGACCCTTTCAAGATTGTCATCGTGCGCGACATGTGGCTGACCGGTTTCGACGCACCCTGCCTGCACACGATGTATGCCGACAAGCCGATGCAGGGCCACGGACTGATGCAGGCCATCGCGCGGGTGAACCGCGTGTTTCGCGACAAGCCCGGCGGCCTGGTGGTGGATTACCTGGGGCTGGCGGATCAACTCAAGCAGGCGCTGGTGACTTACACCGAGAGCGGCGGCCAGGGTGATCCGACCTTCGATACCGCGCAGGCCATCGCCGTGATGCTGGAGAAACACGGCATCGCCTGCGACCTGATGCACAGCTTCAACTGGACTGCGTGGATCACTGGCAAACCCACCGAACGCCTCGCCCTCATCCCCGCCGGACAGGAGCATATCCTCGAACAGGACGACGGCAAGAAGCGTTGGGTGCAGGTGGTGACGGAGCTCTCCCGCGCCTTCGCCCTCTGCGCTGCCAGCGATGAAGCGACCGGGATTCGCGATGACGTGAGTTTCTTCCAGGCGATTCAGGCCGCGCTCAACAAGCAGAGCAGCAACAACCGGAAGACGCCGGAGCAGATCGACGCCGCCATCCGCCAGCTCGTCTCCAAAGCCATCACCACCGAGGGCCAGGTGATCGACGTCTTCACCGCCGCCGGCTTGCCCAAGCCGGACATCAGCATTCTTAGCGATCAGTTCCTCGCCGAAGTGCGCGGCTTAAAGCACAAGAACGTCGCCACCGAGCTGCTGGAAAAGCTGCTCAAGGACGAACTCAAGGTTCGCTCCAGGAGCAACCTGGTGCAGAGCCAGGTCTTTTCCGAGAAGCTCAAGAAGACCCTCAACGCGTACCACAACCGCGCCATCTCCACGATGCAGGTGATCGAAGAGCTGATCCAACTCGCCAAGGACCTCGACGCCGCTACCAAGCGCGGCGAAGCGCTTGGCCTGACGGATGACGAGGTGGCCTTTTACGACGCGCTTGCCGCCAACCAGAGCGCCGTCATCGCCATGGGTGACGACAAACTCAGAGTCATCGCCGCCGAACTCATCACCCAGGTGCGCAAGAGCGTGACGATAGACTGGACACTGCGCGAAGGCGCGCGGGCAAAGATTCGCGTGATGGTGAAGCGCATCCTGAACAAGTATGGTTACCCGCCGGACTTGCAGGATGAAGCTGTAAAGACAGTGCTCGCGCAGGCAGAGTTGTTGTCAGCGGGTTGGGCAGAAGGATAGGCGTCGTCTTGTTGGATGGAACGACAGCCATGGCCGAGCAAGCGACGTTGGGCTGGCTTGTTCAAACCGGCTGGTTGTCGGACGATGCTTCCCGTCGGAATCGATTTCATTGAATACATCCAACCATCCGATTATGCTGATTCAAGATGGTTTTACGCGGTGATTGAATGCGGGTAGCGGGTGCTGGCACGCAACGTAAACTTGTCTGAGGTCAAATTTATGTCAAACATGATTCTGCTCGGTACGCGCAAGGGCACCGTAATTTTTGATCGTTCGAATTCCGCCTGGATACCTCGGCCCATCGAGCATGCGGGCATACCCGTGTGCTACGCGGCGCGCGACCCGCGTAACGGTAGCTTGTGGGCTTCCCTGGATCACGGCCACTGGGGACCCAAGTTGTCACGTTCGCGCGACGGCGGCACGACATGGGAGGACGTGTTGTCCTTGAAATATCCGGAAGGCGCGCGCTACATCGTCAAATACCTGCCTACGCCGGATTTCGACCCGAAGGCCCCTGTGGGACAGCCCGAGTACAAGGACGCGACCGTTTTCAAGATCTGGAACCTGGCGTTCGGCACTGCCGGGCAACCCGGCAGGCTGGTTGCCGGCACGATCCCCGGCGGCTTGTTCGTCAGCAATGATGGCGGAGACAACTGGGAGCTCAACCGACCACTTTGGAACCATGAAAGCCGGGGCGGCGATCTGTTCGCTGGCGAGGCGACAAGCGAGAACCGGTGGAGTGGTACGCCGGCCAGCATTGACTATGGCGTGTTCGAGCCCGGCATTCATTCGATCGTCATTGATCCGCGCGATCCGTTGCACATGCACGTCGCGGTATCGTCGGCCGGCGTGCTGGAGACCACCGATGGAGGCCAAACCTGGACTGGCCGCAATCGCGGCATGTTGAACGATTACACGCCGAATCCGGAATCGGAGTGGGGGCACGATCCACATTTCGTGAGCGGATGTCCAGGCCAGCCGGAGCATCTCTGGCAGCAGAATCACTGCGGTGTGTTTTATAGCAGTGACGGCGCGCTGAAATGGAACAAGGTCAGCATGCCGGATGCCGGCGTGCATTTCGGCTTCCCCATCGCTGTCGACGCACATGACGGGCGCACTGCGTGGGTCGTGCCCGCGCGCGCGGACATGGCGCGCATGGCGATCGGCGGCGGCTTATTCGTCGCACGGACCACGGACGGCGGGCAATCGTGGCAGTCCTTCCGCAACGGCCTGCCGCAGGAAAACGCCTATGACATCGTGCTGAGGCATGGCCTCGACGTGTCCGGCGATAGCCTGTGTTTCGGCAGCACGACCGGCAACGTCTACCTTTCGGAAGACCGCGGCGAAACCTGGCGATGCCTGGGCCAAAACTTCCCGCCGGTGTATTCGGTTCGATTCGGCTGAGCGACATGCCCACGGTGGAAATGACCCGGCATCTGTACCGCTTCTTTCCGGCGCTCGAGAACCGCACGATACGGGTGCCGGCCGGCTCGGTAGCAGAAGTCCTGCGCGCGGTTGACGAGCTGGCCCCAGGCTTCTCCGATTACGTGCTCGATGAACATGGAGCCCTGCGCCGGCATGTCAATCTCTGCCTCAACGACACCATTGTGATCGATCGAAAAACCCTCTCTGATCGCGTGCCTGAGGATGCGACCCTCTACATATTCCAGGCGCTGAGTGGGGGGTAGGTACGTGGGGCAGCTATTGATGGGTTTACTTGCAGAAGTTCGGGCTTGGAATTATTGACCTTTCCAGAAAACATGACAGTGGCCACAATACCGTTCGCGCTGAGCCTGTCGAAGCGCTCTGTGCGTCGCGACGGGGCTTCGACAGGCTCAGCCCGAACGTGCAATTGTCGTGAATTATGAAAATCTCAATAGGAGATTGCCGTCGGTTGCAGCTGGAAAAGCCACCATTCAAGCTGGCTTCAGTGCCAATGTCGGCAATGCGCACCACACCGACACTCAGCTGAGCAAACGCCATCGGCCGCAATGGCCGATGCCAAGCACGCAAAGCCCCAGCCCGTAGCGTTGTAGCCGCGCCGCGCCCCGTTGTCGGGTTTGCGACAAGAACCGGCAATCCAATCCCATGAAATAAAAGGCCTTTTTTGTGGCACGCGGTTTGCGATATAGACAGCATCCCCGTCTGTTTCGCATCGCTCGCCATGGCCGATATCGTTAAACGCAACAAGGCGCTCGCCGTCAGCCCGCTGAAAGTCAGCCAGCCGGTCGGCGCCTCGCTGGCCTTTCTCGGCATCAACCGCGCGATCCCGATGATGCACGGCTCGCAGGGCTGCACCGCCTTCGGCAAGGTGTTTTTCGTGCGCCATTTCCGCGAGCCGATTCCGCTGCAGACCACCGCGATGGACCAGACGTCCACCGTTCTCGGCGCCGACGACAACGTGATCGAAGGCCTGCGTGCCATCGCCGAGAAAAACCATCCCGCGCTGATCGGTCTGCCGACCACCGGGCTGTCGGAAACCCAGGGCGCGGACATCTATCGCCTCGCCAAACAGTTCCACATCGCCTGTCCCGAATATGCCGACATTCCTGTTGTCCCGGTCATCACGCCGGACTTCAGCGGCTGCCTCGAAAGCGGCTATGCACTGGCGGTGAAAGCGATGATCGACGTGCTGGTGACGCCAGGCGCCAGCGTCGGCAAGCGCCACAAGCAGGTGAACGTGCTGGCCGGGTCGCTGCTGACGCCGGGCGACATCGAACACCTCAAGGAACTGGTCGAAGCCTTCGGCCTGCGCCCGGTGGTGCTGCCGGATATCGCCGATTCGCTCGACGGCCATCTCACCGATGCCGACTCCAGCCCGCTCACCACCGGCGGCACGCCGGTGTCGGAGATCGTCACGATGGGCGAATCGGTAGCGACGCTGGTCATCGGTCGCTCGCTCGACCCCGCCGCCGATCTGCTCAAGGACCGCACCCACGTGCCCGACTATCGCTTCGACACCCTGATGGGGCTGGAAGCGGTCGACGCTTTCGTCCATGCACTAACGCTGATCTCCGGCCAGCCGGTGCCGGAAAAACTCGAACGCCAGCGCGCGCAGTTGCAGGACGCGATGGTCGACACCCATTTCATGCTGGGCTTCGCCCGCGTCGCCATCGCCGGCGACCCTGATCTTCTTTACGGCTACGCCCGCCTGGTCACCGACATGGGCTGTGAGGTCAGCGCTGCGGTGGCGCCATCGCGCGCGCCGGTGCTAGACGACGTGCCCACCGCCCAGGTCAAGCTGGGCGATCTGGAAGACCTGGAGCTGGCGGCGCGCGAACATGGCGTCGATCTGGTGATCAGCAATTCCCACGCGGTCGAAACGGCGCAGCGGCTGAACGTGCCGCTCTTGCGCGCCGGTTTTCCGCAATACGACCTGATCGGCGGCTATCAGCGGCTGTGGGTCGGCTATCGCGGCACCCGGCAGACGCTGTTCGACCTCGCCAACATCCTGGTGAGCAACGGCCACCACGAAATTCCCGCTTACCACTCCATTTACCACGCCGCCTACCATTCACCCGGGGAGGCCAGCCATGCGTCATCTGCGCCTGGTCATCCCCACTGAGGAATCCAGCATGAGCGTGAAAATCGCCTTTGCCAGCAGCGACCGCCGCCAGGTCGACCAGCACTTCGGCGCTGCCGAATCGTTCGCCATTTACGAGCTGTCCGACGACGACACCCGGCTGGTGGAAGTGGCCGAGTTCACCGATAGCGACACCGCGATGGATGGCCATGAAGGCAAGCTCGCCAGCAAGATCGACCTGCTGGCCGACTGCGCCGCCGTCTACTGCAATGCCGTCGGCGCGTCCGCCATCAAGCAGTTGCTGGCACGCGGCATCCAGCCGCTCAAGGTCGAGGAAGGCACCCTCATCGACACCCTGCTGGGCGAACTGAACCAGAGCCTTGCGAGCAACCCGCCGGCGTGGATGGTGAAGCAGATCAAGCGCCAGAACGCAGGCGACCGCTTTGGCTCGATGGCGGATGAAGGGTGGCAGGAATGATCGAAACCCGCACCCGCGTCATTTCCATCGCCGACGGCAAGGTCTGGGTCGAAGCCTCGACCGAGCAGGGCTGCGCGGCCTGCCATTCGCAAAGCAGCTGCGGCCTGTCGGGTCTGGGGAAATATTTCGACCGCGGCCGCGCGCCGGTGGCGGTGAGTTGCGATCTGGCGCTTGAGCCGGGCGACAGCCTGGTGATGAACCTGGCGGAATCCGATCTGCTGCGCGCCGGCCTGCTGGCCTATCTGCTCCCCACCGTGCTGTCCGTGCTGGGCGCCATTGTCGCAACCCTGTACGGCTTCGGCGATGCCGCCGCGGCCATGGCCATGCTGGCGGGCTTTGCCGCCGGTCTGCTCATCGCCCGTCTATCCTCCCGCGCGCCGCGTTTTCAGCTTTCACGTACTGCCCCTTCCGATCCATCCATTCAAGGAGAACCCCATGACTGAAACAACAACCATCGAACGCGACCCCATCCTCGAAACCGAATTCATCAAGGAGATGGTCAAGCAAATGCGCGCCATCGACAGCTACGGCACCTACGACGGCTGGCCGGTGGAGCGCATCCTCGCGCCCTACATTCTGAGCAAGGATCAGCGCCGCACGATTCCGGTAATCGGCGACCCGGACGAACAGACTTTGTCGCGCGTCAAGGCGTTCTACAACGCCATTTCCACACTGATCGAGAAGGAATGCGGGCTGATGTCCGTGCCCATGCTGAACATCACCCACGAAGGCTTTGGCCGCGCGTTCATCACCACGGGCAAGCTGGTGGTGATGGATCGCGTCGTGCGCGACGTGCATCGCTACGGCTATGAAAGCCTGTCGAAGATGAAGGACGAAGCGGACAAGCTGCTCGCGGTGGCACTGCAAATCATCGGCACGCACCGGGATGTGGCTGAGTTGTGAGTGAGCAGTAAGCAGCGAGCAGTAGGGTGGATAAGCGCAGCGCATCCACCATTCGCCATTGCCGGTGGATGCGCTGCGCTTATCCACCCTACTGAAATCTGGCTGCGGGAAGTATTAGGAGCAAAACATGGACGAAGACGAACTGAAAGCCCTCGACCGCGAGGTCAAGAAACTCAAGCGCATTGCCAGCGAGTGGGCGTCGCAACTGCACGATCTGGTGGAAGACCGCCTGCCTGCGGGCTACGAGGACATTCACCCGATCGCGCAATCGACTTACGACGCCTGCAAGACCTGGGCTGATGCCAGCGCCCGCCTCTCCGCGGCGCAGAAAGGAAGCTGACATGGATCCCATCACCGGACTCACCCGCGGCGGCGCGAGCTGGACGCCGACCTTTCTGGTGGAACTCAACCAGAAGACCTGCATCGGCTGCGGCCGCTGCTACAAGGTCTGCCCGCGCAACGTGTTCGACCTGATCGAGCGCGAAGGGGACGACGATTCGTATGACGACGATGACGAAGACAACACCATGGTCATGTCGATTTCCAACGCACTCGACTGCATCGGTTGCGGCTCCTGCGCGCGGGTCTGTCCCAAGCAGTGCCATACCCACCAGTCCCTGCCCCTGAACGCCTGAGAACTGCATCATGCCGAAACCCGACAAACACGTGTTCATCTGCACCCAGGCGCGGCCGGCGGGTCATCCGCGCGGCTCGTGCGCCGAACGCGGCTGCCGCGAAGTGCAGGACGAATTCCTCTACCAGTACCAGCAGCGCCAGTGCTTCGACAAAATCGCGGTCACCCTCACCGGCTGCATCGGTCCGTGCGGCATGGGGCCCAACGTGCTGGTCTATCCCGAGGGCATTCTGTACAGCAATGTGAAAGTGTCCGACGTGGCCACCATCTTCGACCAGCACCTGCTGGGCGGCAAGCCGGTGGACAGCCTCAAGGCGCCGGCCGAAATATGGTGAGCAGCGATATGGTGAACATGCCGCTCCCGGATGGCTGGCAGGAAACCGCCGAGCAGTTGTGCGCGGTGCTGGCGAAGGAAGCAGCGCGCTATGGCGCCGGTCCGCTGCCCGCCATCCTGCTGCGGGACGCGGTGTTCTGCGAAATCGTCGATCGCGCCAGCGACCTGCCCGGCTATGAAGGCACCTGGCGCGACCCGCATGGCAGTCGCTGCGGCAGTCTCATCATCAACAGCGATGGCAGTTATTACGCCGAATACGATGTGCTCACGCTGCACCCCGACAAGCCAAACTGGTTTGTCGAGGCCGTCACGGCCTGGGGGCGCAACGGCGTGGTGAAGGCGGAACCGCGCCTGCTGGCCGCGGTGTGAAGGAATGGTTGCCATGGATATGCCCGCCGACCTCCGCCTCATCCTCGTGCACAAGCAGAAGACCAGTGGCCGCCTGCGCTTTTTGCGCCTGCCGCACGGCACCGTGGCCTTCACGCCGCTGCCGCCCTTGTCGGCGCTGATGGAGCACGCCGCGCCGTCGCAGGTGGTGGCGCACCCGGCAGTTTTCCTCCAGGCGGCCGAGGCGCAGCTGGGCCTGCCCACCGGCAGCCTGATGCACGAACCCGAATTCCAGGCCACGGTGGATACGCCTGACGGCCCGGTTGCCCTGCATTTGGCCAGCTTCACCACCACCGACCCGCCGTTCGACGAAGTTGCAGCGCTGGGGGGAAAGTTCATCGCCATCACCGAGGCCGCCGGCGGCATGCCGGTGGAAATGGATCTGCTGCGTCATGCCTACGAAGTGCTGCTCGGATGAATTCAATTTTCAAGGAGAACCCTCATGTCTCTCAATCGTCGTGATTTCATGAAGCTAGGCCTCGGTGCCTGCCTGCTCCCCGCCATCGGCTATTCGCGCGCCGACACCCTGGTCAGCGAAGACATGTATGTCTTCGGCACCCTGGTCGAGGTCGATGTGATGTCCCGCGACACCGCGGCCGCGCGCGCGGCCATCGCCGACGTGTCGCACACCTTCTCGGTGCAGAACCGCGACTGGCATGCGTGGAAGCCCGGTGCGCTGGGTGACCTCAACCGCGCACTGGCGGCCGGACGCGAGCATGCCGTCGAGCCCGGCCTGCTGTCGATGCTGCACGAAGCGAAAGATATCGCCCACGCCAGCGGCGGCCTCTACAACCCGGCTATCGGCAGTCTGGTGGGGCTGTGGGGTTTCCACAGCGATGAACTGCCCGTGGGCGCGCCGCCCGATGCGGCGACCGTGGCGCAACTCGTCGCCACTTCGCCCAGCATGGAAGACCTGGTGTTCAATGGCAACCGGGTCAGCAGCCGCAACCCCCATGTGCAGATCGACCTGGGCGGCCATGCCAAGGGCGTGGCCATCGACCTGGCGCTCGACCGGCTCGCCCAGCTCGGATACGACAACGCCCTGGTGAATCTGGGCGGCAACCTCGCGGTGTCGGGCGACCGCGGCGGGCGGCCCTGGCGCATCGGGGTGCGCCATCCGCAGGGCAGCGGCGCGCTGGCCTCGCTGGAAATCAGCGGCCGCATGGCGGTGGTGACCTCCGGCACCTATGAACGCTACCGCCAGGACGGCGACCGGCGTTATCCGCACATCATCGATCCGCGCAGCGGCCAGCCGGCGAGCCACGTGGTGTCCGCCACGGTGCTGCATCGCCATGCCGCGCGCGCTGACGGGCCCGCGACCTCGCTGGTGGTGGCGGGACCCGAGGCCTGGGTGGACGTCGCCCGCCGCATGGGGCTGGAAGACGTCATGATCGTCGACGATCAGGGCCGGGTGCAGCTCACCCCCGGCATGGCCGCGCGGGTGCAATTCGTCGTGCCGCCGACCAGCGTCAAAATCGTGGAGCTGGCGTGATGAGCGATTATCAACCGGGCGACCGGGTGTTCGCCGCGCAGGACCTGTTCAACGACCCGCTGGAAGAAACCGGCGAAAGCGCCCTTCCCGGATTCAAGCCAGGCGACCTGCTCGCGCCCGTCGGCACACGCGGGATGGTGGTCAATGTCGGCCACATCGAGGCCGCACCCGAGGATGAAATCTTTCTGGTGAGTTTCGAGACCGGGCCGAACGGAAGTCTTGCCGAACCCATCGGTTGTCTGGCGAGCGAACTGTCCTACGGGCCGACTGCGCCATGACACGCGGGGCACCGTTCGCTGCGGTGCCGGTCGAAGCACGTATGGACCACGCTTCGACCCGCGCAGGAACGGTGGCGGATTACCACCAGCGCACCAAGCACCACCTCGACCGCTACGCCGCCGGGCCGGGCACCCTCGACTGGGACGCGCAGCCCGACCCGTTCCGCCACTGGACGGACGCGCAGACCCTGGCGCTGCCGCGCGACCTGCCCAGGCTCGACATCGGCTGGAACGCGCTGTCCGACCCGCGCCCGGCCGCCCCGCTGGATGCGGATTCGCTCAGCACCCTGTTGCGTTTGAGTGTCGGCATCACCGCCTGGAAGGAATACGCCGGTTCGCGCTGGGCGCTGCGGGCCAACCCCTCCTCGGGCAATCTGCACCCCACCGAAACCTGGGTCATCGCTGCCGGCGTGGCGGGGATCGCGGATGGCCTGCACCATTACCACAGCCGTTCGCATGTGCTGGAACAGCGCGCGTGGGGCACTGAATTTCACACGCACGGGCTGTGGCTCGGCTTCAGTTCCATCCACTGGCGCGAGGCCTGGAAATACGGCGAACGCGCTTTCCGTTACTGCCAGCTCGATCTCGGCCATGTGCTGGCCGCTGTGAGTGTCGCAGCGGCGTTGCTGGGCTGGCGCGCACAGGTGTTGAGTCGGGATACGTTCGAGGTGGCCTGGTGTCTGGGACTGGATCGCGAGGCGGATTTTGCGGGAGTGGAAGCGGAGGAGCCTGAGGTCATCGTCGCATTGCAGACGGACGCTTCGTTGCCCACCGGCTGGACCAACTTTGCAGGTAAACCCAGCCTGCTCGATCCGCGTCCGCTCTATCAATGGCCGGTGATCGAGGAGGTGGCGGCGGCCACACGGGGCACAGTCCCCAGCACCGTTCGGCCTGAGCCTGTCGAAGGCCTGCCCGGCCCTAGCTCTTGGCCTTCGATCGTTCGACAAGCTCACGACTCAGGCCGAACGGTGGATGGGTTTAATTCAAGTCGGGATGACGGCATCCCCGCCACCCAAGTCATCCTCAACCGCCGCAGCGCCCAGGCCTTCGACGGCAAGTCGATCCTGCCCCACGCCGTGTTCCGCCGCCTGCTGTCCTGTCTGCTGCCGGGCAACTCCCCGGTGTGGGAAATGTGGCCGCACGTCCCGCGCGTGCATCCGGTGCTGCTGGTGCATCGGGTGGAAGGCGTCGCACCCGGCCTGTATGCGCTGCCGCGCAGCGCCGCTTCCGAAGCCGCATTGCGCGAATCCTTCCGTGCCGAATTCACTTGGGACGCGGCCGACCCCGAGCTGCCGCTGTTTCAACTGATTCAAGCCGCCGCCGCCAAAACCGCGCGCACGCTGTCCTGCCATCAGGACATCGCCTCGCACAGCGCGATGACCTTCATGTTCGTCGCCGAATTCGAAGCGCCCATCGCGCACAACCCCGCCGCCTACCGCCACCTGCACTGGGAGGCGGGCATGCTCGGCCATGTTGTCACGCTGGAGGCCGAAGCCGCCGGCTGGCGCGGTACCGGCATCGGCTGCTTCTTCGACGATGCCGACCACGACGTGCTTGGCCTCGGCGACAGCCGTTTTCAGGTGCTGTACCACTTCGCGGTGGGCAAGCCGGTGGACGATCCCCGACTGCTGACCCTGGCTGCCTACGATGAATGAAACGGATATCGACAGCCTGCCCGCCGAAACCCACACCCTGTTGCAACGCGGCATGGCGCTACACCGCAGCGACCCGGCCGGCGCCGAATTGCTGTTCGGCATCGCCCGCAGCCAGGCCCCCGCCTCGTTGCCGCTCTACCGCGCGCTGGTCAAGTTCTACAACCGCGAGTGCCAGTTCGACGCCGCCTACGACATGGCCGCGCTGGGCATGCGCGAGGCGGCCCGGCTCGGCCAA